>Ga0335077_10004818_pt1 | contig 16483 bp, 26 predicted proteins | sample Lox_Sample_31_FD_207151 | JGI IMG/M metagenome (GOLD analysis project Ga0335077, IMG submission 207151) | Soil microbial communities from Loxahatchee National Wildlife Refuge, Florida, United States - Lox_Sample_3.1 | ecosystem: Environmental > Terrestrial > Soil > Wetlands | place: USA...
AATGGCGCCGCCGCCACTGGCAACGTCGTCTGGTTCAGCGCATCGGCAGACATCACGACCCGGGAGTCCTCAGGGACGACCGTCTTCTTCACAGGCCAACAGATCAACCTCCAGCTCAAGAGCGGGAACGGAATCCCACTCACCATCCCGGCACCCAACGCCGAAGTCGTCTTCAGCGCCACCGCCACCTCTGAGACCACGACGATGAACAGCAAGGGAGTCTGGGTGACTACTGTCCCCACAGACTTCACCGGCAACGTCTTCATCGGCGGAGTCGCCTACCAGGTCCCCAGCGGGGTGAACCTGGCTGGAGCCCAAGCTGACTGGGAAGGAGTCTTCAGCGGAACGACAGTCTCCTTCACCCTCAACTGGCAGTGGGCCGCGGCGGTCTACTCGACCCTCGGCACCGGACTGGGCACGACAGCCTTCTACAACGGCCTAGGCATCAAGCCCATCGACGCGAGCACAGGGAGCACATACCTCAACCATGACAACGCAGGCACACCAGAGAACTACAAGACCGACTACATCTCCAGCGCGACAGGATACGGCAACGGATACGGGCACGGCCAGCAGGGCTCGAGCCAGTACACCGGCCAGTACAACCAGCCAGGCAACGCGTACTACCAGGCGTACCTGCTCAACCAATAGCGAAAGAGAGGGGGACCGGGCGAGAGCCCGCCTCCCTTCCCCCACCTTTGTCCTGACAAGAAAGCGCGACCTCTCCCTAGCCAGCGGCGCTTGTGCGGCTCCATCCCCGTCTCTATCCTCACCTCGTTGATAACGATCGCCGCTCCTTCGCCGAGTATCGAGCGGACCTTGGCCTCGAAGGTGTCGGGGTCGACCTCGCCGACGTAGTACAGGATGGCCTTGGCGGCCGACTCGCCCAGTATCGCCTCGAGCGAGCTCTTCACCGTCGACCTGTAGGCCTCCAAGGTTTCGTCGGTCAAGCCGCGTCGCCTCCCCTCTTCATCGCCGACGGGTTCCACGCACGGTAGAACTGGTAGAACCCGACCAACAGGAGCAGAGTCCCAGCAGCCTGGAAGCTCTCTCCTATCGCGTTGACCAGGAACGTCGAGCCGTAGACCGCCTCGTAGGTCAGAACGAGCTGGTCTACCATGAACATGGGCAGGGAGCTCGCGATGAGCCGCCAGGCGTTCCAGAAGATCCCTCCTTTGAACGTCTTCCTGGTCTCGTACGCGAAGAACCATGTCGCGAACTCCAGCCCCGCAAGCGTCAGTGTGAACGCGGTCAGCAGCGGTTCGTTCAGCACGACAGTGCCGGGCTCGCACCGCATTAAAAGATGCTACTTTCGCAGGTCACCCGGTCTTGGGTTCGTCAATACGGCATCCCACGACTATAGCTGCTCCGTGACGCGCCTTGACCTGACGAGAGTCACGATGCCCGCGATCAGCATGAAGAAGGCGAGGATGAGCCATGAGAGGGCCAGGGACATGCTGGTCTGGCTGGTGTTCGAAAGGTCCACCTTGGGATAGTATATCGCTATCACCACGATGGCGGCGGCAACCATCCCGAGTCCCAGGGTCGTGCCTGGATTGGGCAATCTCGCCCGCCACCAACGGACCATTTCGCTATAAAGGGGAGTGAAGAAACGAAAGACGATTTTAGTTTCACAACGCTTATATGAGCTCAGCTAGCTGAACTAGCTAGGCAGCTGACGAGATGACCCCGGCTGAGCTAGCTCAGTTCCACTGCAAGTATTGCGGGAAGACCTTCAGCGATGGGAGGCGCCTCGGAGGACACGTTAGGCAGCTCCACCCGGTCGTCAAGCCCGGCTCGACGACTCACGCGACTGCTCCTCTGGCCGAGGGAGAGACGGCGGCAAGGATCCTCGAGCTCTGGAAGGCCGGCGACGACCCGCTCACGGTGGTGGCCACCCTCAGGGTCCACCCGCGCTTCGTCAAGGAAGTCCTGAAGGAATACGACGAGCTCATCAACGAGTGGAAGAAGTTCAAGGAAGCCTGAGGGTCCGACATCGGTTCCTGGCTGGCTGCGCGAATGTTTGGGTCAGCTAACTTGGCATCACCCGAGACACGGAACCAGCCGAGAACGCCCGAATCCAAGTCAAGGGATAGAAAGAGTGGCTGACTACCATTCAGAACGCTAGCAAGAATCCATAAATCTACTCGACTCACAATCTTCTCGTTTGGACATCGCAGCCAAGCAACAAGTCCTGAAGGTTGGGGGTGTCCTCCTTATCGTGGCAGGACTGGGCGCTTTGGGCTGGTCTCAGTATCTTCAAGTCTACGCCGCTGATTGTGACTTGGCATCAAGTAGTCAATGCTATACCAGCACCGTCTTTGCTGAATTATTTGGGGTTCTGATGCTGTGCGTAGGAGGGTTGGCGCAGGTGATATCAAGGCAATTGCCCAAGCTCGAGAACGATTGGAGCATGCCAAAGGACGTGAGGATGGCCTTGAGGCGAATGCCTCGCGACCAATGGAGAGCGTATTGGAACACCGATGATGACGAGATGAGGAGGAAACTAATAGACGCCGAATTAGAAAGGGAGCGAAAGTATGAAGAAGAATTTGGATGGCCGAATAAAGAACCGAAGCCATCCCCCTAGACTTGACAGGTCAGCAGGGGAGGTCAATCCGCCGAAGACTTGACAGAACCCCGTGCTCGAATCCTTTTTATACATAACATAGGTAATACGTAACATCAAAATGACCGCCGCGGCCGATATCGTCACCGACGACTACAAGACAAAGTACGGCTTCGCTGACTCGACCGACTACCTCGACCAGCGGCTCAAGGGCCTCAGCGAGGGCGTCGTCAAGGAGATCTCGAGGCTCCGCGACGAGCCGTCATGGATGGAGGAGTTCAGGCTCAAGGCGTTCCGCGCCTTCCAGGCCAGACCGGTCCCCACGTGGGGGGTCGACCTCTCCCCGATAAAGTTCGACGAGTTCTACTATTACGGCCAGCCGGCCAAGCAGACGGCCAAGACCTGGGACGAGGTACCTCCGGAGATCCGGAACACCTTTGAGAAGCTGGGCATCCCGGAGGCCGAGCGCAAGTTCCTCGCGGGCGTCGGCGCCATCTACGAGAGCCAGGAGGTCTACAACAGCCTCCAGAAGGAGCTCTCCAAGCAGGGGGTCATCTTCACGAGCGTCGGCAACGCCGTCAAGGAGTACCCAGACCTCATCCGCAAGTACATCGGGACCATAGTCCCAGCGAACGACAACAAGTTCGCGGCCCTCAACAGCGCCGTCTGGAGCGACGGGCCTTTCATCTACGTCCCCGAGGGCGTCAAGATAACCATGCCACTCCAATCGTACTTCAGGATCAACGCACAGGGCATGGGGCAGTTCGAGAGGACTCTCATAGTCGCCGAGCCAGACAGCGAGGTCCACTACATCGAGGGTTGCACCGCGGCCATGTACCAAAAGTCGATGCTCCATGCGGCCATCGTGGAGCTGGTCGCCAAGAAGGGGGCTAAGATACGCTACATCACGATACAGAACTGGAGCAAGAACGTCTACAACCTCGTCACCAAGAGGGCCCACGCCTACGAGAACGCCAGCGTGACCTGGCTGAACGGCGAGGTCGGGTCCGGCAGGAACATGAAGTACCCATCGATCTACCTCCTCGGCAGGGGCGCCTCCGCCGAGATACTCTCGATGGCCTACGCCGGCGCCAATCAGATACAGGACACAGGCGGGAAGGTCATCCACCTCGCCTCTGACACCTCGTCGAAGATAATCAGCAAGTCCGTCTCCAAGGACGGCGGCGAGGCAATCTACCGCGGCCTCCTCCACATTGCGAAGGGCGCCCACAACGTCAAGGCGACCGTGAGGTGCGACGCGCTCCTCCTCGACGAGAGGTCGAAGACCTCCACCATCCCCTACGTCGAGGTGATGGCCGACGACGCCACGGTCACCCACGAGGCGAGCGTCGGGAAGGTCGGCGAGGAGCAGATCTTCTACCTCATGGCGAGGGGGATAAGCGAGAGGGACGCCCTCAGCATGATAGTCAATGGCTTCGTCGAGCCCTTCACCAAGGAGCTCCCTATGACCTACGCCATTGAGATCAACCGCCTCATGGCGCTCGAGATGACCGGCGCGGTCGGCTAGGCCGCGCAGACAGTGACCTCGATGGCCCAGAGCGCTGTCTCTCGCTTCACCGAGCAGGCAGTCGCCTCTCTCTCCAGTGCAATGGGCGAGCCCGACTGGCTCAGGGACTACCGCCTTCAGGCCTTCCGGAGCTTCGTCTCACTACCTCTCGAGACCTCCCCTCTCTACAAGAAGTACGAGGGGGTCTCCGCCTTCGACCCCGAGCAGTTCTCCGTCGGCATGGCAGACGAGAGGCTGGACATGCGAAGGCACTTCGAGGGCTTCCTCACGGGGAAGGAGACAAACATCGTGCTCCAGGGCAACTCCACGGTTGTCCACGTCGACCTCGACGCCGAGTTCTCCAAGAGCGGGGTGGAGGTGATGACAATCGGCCAGGCGGCGACCCGGCACACCCAACTCCTCAAGAGCCTCCTCTCCAGGCGCCTGGCCGACCCTGCGAAGGAGAAGTACGCGGCCTTCAATGCGGCATTCTTCAACGCGGGGACCTTCATCAGGATCCCGAAGGGCGTCAGAGCGCCCGCAGGCCTGAGGCGGATGCTCGTCACCAGGAACCCCTCGACCAGCGTGGTAGAGATGAACATGATCTACGCCGAGGAGGGTTCTTCCTTCAGCTACCTCCAGGAGATGTACTCGGCCGGGGTGAAGGCCAAGTCCCTGGTCAGCTCGGCCCTCGACGTCTTCGTCGAGCCCGGGGCCCAGGTCGACGGGAGCGCCCTCCAGCTCCTCGACGACGAGGCGGTCTACCTCCACAACGGCGGTGTCTCTGTCGCCACCGGCGCCAAGGCCTCCCTCGCCTCTATCCTCCTCGGGGGCAGGGTCGCGAGGTCGCGCTTCAACCTCAGCCTCGATGGGAGGGGCTCGAACTTCGAGGGCTACCAGGTCTTCTTCTGCGACGGCGAGCAACGGTATGACCTCGACGCCAACCTCATCCACAGCTCGCCGGACTCGGCGGGTTCCCTGACCGCGAGGGGGGTCCTCAAGGGGTCCTCGCAGTCGATCTTCAAGGGGATGGTCAAGATCCAAAAGGGAGCGAAGAACTCGCACTCCTACCTGGCCCACCACGCGATGCTCCTGGACAAGAGGGCAAGGTCAGATGCGATCCCCGGGCTGGACATCGACACCAACGAGGTCAAGGCCACCCACTCCGCCTCAGTCGCACAGATCGACGAGGACCAGATCTTCTACCTGGAGGCGAGGGGGCTCCCCCGCGAGGAGGCGAAGAAGCTCATAGTGCTAGGGTTCTTCGAGCCCGTCCTGGCGAGGGTCCCGATAGAGTTCGCCAGGGAGGGAGCGAAGTTCACCCTCGAAGGCAAGTGGTCTGGGGAGAGGAGGCGGCTCGTCGACAGGGAGACCCTGCTCGCCCTGACCGGCGAGGTCCCGGACGAAGAGAGGCAGGCGGCGGGTGACATCTTCGAGCGCCACTACAAGTACAGGGGCTGACGCTTGCCCAGGCTCGTCAAGGCCATGGAGCTCTCCAAGCTCCCGCCGGGGACGATGGCCGGGGTCGAGGTCGAGGGAAACCAGATCCTCCTCTCCAACCTCGGCGGCGAGGTCTACGCGGTCGACGGCATCTGCACCCACGAGGAGACCCCCCTCTCCCAGGGGTTCATCCTCGAGGACAGGGTGGTCTGCAACCTCCACCTCTCTCAGTTCGACCTCAGGACGGGCGAGGTCTACAACCCGCCGGCGTTCGAGCCCCTCCGGACTTTCAACGTTAAAATACAGGACGGCGACATTTTCGTCGAGGTCTGAGGAAACCGGGTGAGGTCCGAATGCTCGAATCCACAAAGACTGTCGACGTGGAGAGGGTAAGGAGCGACTTCCCGATCCTGGGAAGGAAGGTCAACGGCAAGCGCCTGGTCTACCTCGACAACGCCGCTACCACTCAAAAACCAAAGGCGGTGATAGACTGCCTGGTCGACTACTACTCCAGGTACAACGCCAACATCCACAGAGGCGTCCACCAGTTGAGCATCGAGGCCACGGAGGCCTTCGAGGGGGCCAGGAAGAAGGTTGCGAGGTTCGTCAACGCCCCTTCCCCGCAGGAGGTGGTATTCACGCGCGGGACGACGGAGTCCATCAACCTCGTGAGGTACGCCTGGGGCGCCAAGTACATCCGGAGCGGCGACCTGATAGCACTCACCATCATGGAGCACCACAGCAACATCGTCCCCTGGCAGCTCCTCGCCCACGAGAAGGGCGCCAAGATAGAGTACGTGAGGCTGACCGACGACGGCAGGATCGACTACTCGGAGTACGACAGGGTCCTCGCCCTCCACCCCTCGCTGGTCGCCTTCACGCAGTGCTCCAACGTCCTAGGCACGATAAACGACGTCCAGAAGATGTGCGACATGGCCAGGGAGGCTGGGGCCACCACGTTGGTGGACGCGGCCCAATCCGTCCCGCACATGGCGGTCGACGTGCAGAGGATAGGCTGCGATTTCCTCGCCTTCTCGGGGCACAAGATGCTCGGCCCCACCGGAATAGGCGCGCTCTACGGCAAGCGCGAGCTCCTCAGCTCGATGGAGCCCTTCCAGGGGGGAGGGGACATGATCAAGGAGGTCCACATGGAGGGCGCGAAGTGGAACGACATCCCCTACAAGTTCGAGGCAGGGACTTCGAACATCGCAGACGCCATCGGCCTCGGCGCGGCCATAGACTACCTCGACGCGCTCGGCATGGACAACGTCAGGAGGCACGAGATCGAGCTCGTCGAGTACGCCTTCGAGAAGATGACCAGGATCCCCAACCTCAAGATCTACGGCCCGATGAACCCCGAGGGGCGGGGCGGCGTGATCTCCTTCAACCTCGCTGACATCCACCCACACGACATGGCCTCCATCCTCGACGAGGAGGGGGTAGCGATCCGGTCCGGCCACCACTGCGCCCAGCCTCTGATGGAGCTCCTCAACGTCCCCGGGACCAGCCGCGCCAGCTTCTACGTATACAACTCCAAGGCGGACATCGACGCCTTCATAGGCGCCCTCCTAAAGGCGAAGAGCGTGTTCTGCGTTTGAGCAGCGACTTCTACAGGGAGCTCATCCTGGACTACTACAGGAACCCGAGGAACTTTGGGAAGCTCGACCCCCACGACATCGACGCCAAGGACTCCAACCCACTGTGCGGCGACGAGGTCGAGATGCAGGTCAAGGTCTCACCCGACAAGAAGATCGAGGAGATAAAGTTCGTCGGAAAGGGCTGTGCCATAAGCCAGGCCTCCGCGTCCATGCTTACCGAGATGGCGAAGGGCAAGCCGCTCGAGTGGGTCAAGGGCCTCTCGAGGGACGACATCCAGAAGATGCTAGGGACCCCAGACCTCGGACCAGCGCGGATAAAGTGCGCGATGCTCTCCGTCAAGGTCCTCAAGACGGGGGTCTACGGGTTCCTGGGCTCCGAGTACGTCGAGCCCAGCGATTAGCCGACCAGCCCTGCGTTCGGGTTCTTGAAGACCTCGGCGCCCGTCTTCTCTCCCTTCTTGCGCGAGAGCGGCGACGTGGCCGCCATCACGTGGCGCTTCAATAGCTGTATGCCCAGCGCGGGGTCGACCCCCTTCGGGCAGACCGCCGAGCAGGTCCCCGCAAAGTGGCACCTCCAGACCCCGTGGGCCGTGTCGACGGCCTCCACCCTCTCCTTGCCGCCCTCGTCCCTCGGGTCCGCCAGGTACCTGTAGGCTTGCGCCAGCGCCTGCGGCCCGGGGAACGAGCCGTCCGTCGAGGCCGTGGGGCACGACGAGCTGCACAGCCCGCACTTTATGCAATAGGTGAACTGGACCATCGACTCCAGCTCCGCAGGGAACATCAGGTACTCCCCCGATGGCGACTCCTGCTCCGCCTCGTCCCGCTTCCTCAACAGGCGGGGGGAGAGGCTCGTGTGCCTCGAGAAGAAGGACTCCAGGTCGACGACGAGGTCCCTCACCACAGGAAAGTTGTCCATGGGCTCGACAGTCGCGGCCCCAGGCCCCAGGTCGCCCAACTGCGTCTCGCAGGCCAGGCGGGGCTTGCCGTTCACCTTCATCCCGCACGACCCGCACGACGCCATCCTGCACGAGAACCGCACCGCCAGCCCATGATCTAGCCTGTCCTTCACATAGATCAGGGCGTCCAGGACGGTCATCCCCTCCCTGGACGGCACGTCGTACCTCTCATAGTGGGGCGCAACGTCCACGGAGGGGTCGAACCTCTTCACCCTCAGGGAGACTTCCATCAAGTCACCTGCCCGGTCGCCGCGAGTATGACCGTCCTAGTGCCGTACCCCATCAGGGCGAGCGTCACGACGAGGACCCCCCAGTTGACCCCCCTCGTCCATGCGGCCTCCTGGCGCCACTCTAGGAGGATTATCCTCAGCCCGTTGAACCCGTGGGCTAGCACCACGAGGAGGAGCACCTCGAGGAGGGCGGCGTCCACCGCGCTCCTGTAGACGGAGAGGACCCGCTGGAACGAGACCGCCTCTCCGTAGGGCACCAGAACCCCCTGCATCAGGAGGTGGAGGCTGACCAGGACGATGGCGGCGACCGCGGTCACGTACTGCAGTCGCATCAGGGACGACTCCCTCATCCCATCATCAACCCTCCAGAGTAGAGGGCGGCCAGTATCGCCACCACTATGGCCACCCATATGAGGTGCCTCTGGACAGTCCTGAGGGACTTGGCTCTGTACGGGTACTCCGGCCTCGACGGCTTTGCGAATATCAGGCCGTACTCTGCCAGGATGAGCCTGGCCCCGTTTATCCCGTGATAGACGACAACGAGCACGACCATTACGAGGACCAGGTGCCCGAGGACGTTCTCTGTCACCCCAAGGTCGGCAGCCCAGCTGGAGGAGCTTGGGCCCTCGCCGAAGGGTCCTCCCACGAAGAAGCTGGTGTCTCCGATGTGCCCGACCACGTACGCGAGAACCGCCAGCCCCGTCACCCTCTGGAAGACGTACGCCCATCTCTCGATGTTGAAATGGAGCGGGTCGAGCCACCCGGCGACCCCACGCCTGTTCGCGGCCGCCTTGTCAGCCACGACCCATCATCCGCACCCGAGTGCTTTTACGCTTTCAGTAGTGCCTCTCGGCCGGCTGGTATTTCGTTATCCTCACGGGCGAGTAGTCGAGCCTCGCAGGCCCGCCTCCGCCGTAGAACGCTAGGCTGTGCTTCAGCCAGTTCCTGTCGTCCCTCTTGGGATAGTCCCTCCTCGCGTGCGCCCCCCTCGACTCGGTCCTCGCGACGGCGCACCTCAGCATCGCGTCCGCAGCGATCAGGAGCGCCTCCACCTCGAGGACGTTGGTCAGGTTGGTGTTGTACCTCCTCGACCTGTCGTCGCAGTGGAGGAAGTCCGTCCCGCGGAGCGCCTCGACCCTCTTGACCGCCGCGGCGAGCCCGTCGCCCGTCCTGAAGACGAACGCCCCGTCTTCCATCGCCTTCTGGACCGAGTCCCTCACGTCGTACGGGTTTGTCCCGCCCTTGCCGTGGAAGATCCCGTCGAAGACGCGCTTCTCCTCCTTCAGCACCCCCTCAGGCTCCGGCGCCGGGACGCTCCTCCCGGCGGCGTACGCGGCCGCCTCCGCGCCGGTGATCCGCCCCCAGACCAGGCACTCGGCCGTCGAGTTCGCGCCCAGCCTGTTCGCCCCATTGATGCTCACGCAGGCCGCCTCCCCGGCCGCCCAGAGGCCTTTCACCCTGGTCGCCCCGTCGATGTCGACGTCAAGCCCGCCCATCATGTAGTGGCAGACCGGCCTCACCGGGAGCGGCTCCTCGATGGGGTCGATGCCCCTGAACTTCATCGAGATCTCCCTTATCCCGGCGAGCCTCTCCTTGACCTTCTGCGCCCCGATCTTGGTGAGGTCGAGCTGGATGTAGTCGTACCCGCTCTTCTCGTCTCTGAACCCCCTCCCTTCCTCGACCTCTGTCATCATCGCCCGCGAGACGACGTCCCGCGATGCCAACTCCAGCTTCTCGGGCGCGTACCTACCCATGAACCTCTCGCCGTCCTTGTTCAGCAGGACGCCGCCGTCAGCCCTCGCCCCCTCGGTGATGAGGATGCCCGACGGGATAAGCCCTGAGGGGTGGAACTGGACGAACTCCATGTCCTTGAGGGGGACACCCGCCCTGTACCCGGCGACTATGCCGTCGGGCGTCGAGCTGTGGCCGTAGGTGGCGAACCCGTAGAGCCTCCCAGCTCCTCCCGTCGCGACTATCCCGGCCTTCGCGGCGAGGGCGGCCAGCTCGCCTGTCTTCATGTCTATGGCGGTGACCCCCCTGAACTCGCCTTGCTCGACGAGGAGTGACGTGACGAACCACTCCTGGTAGAAGGTGACGTTGGCGAACTTCGTGCAGGTGTCGTAGAGGGTCTGCATCTCGTGGAACCCGACCTTGTCCTCAGCGAAGGTGGCCCTCGGGTAGGTGTACCCGCCGAACCATCTCTGGGCTATCCTCCCGTCCTCCCTCCTCGACCAGGGCATCCCCCAGTGCTCGAGCTGGTACACCTCGAGGGGCATCGCCTTGACGAACCTCTCTATCGCGTCCTGGTCGCCGAGGTAGTCCGAACCCTTGACGGTATCGAAGACGTGCGACTCGACAGAGTCCCCGAGCTCGGGGTAGAGGACTGCCGCGGTCCCCCCCTCGGCGCTGACCGAGTGCGACCTCATCGCCTGAAGCTTCGTCACGACGGCGATGTCCGCCTTCCCTCCGCTCGACCTCGCCGCCTCTATTGCCGCCCTCAGCCCCGCGATGCCCGAGCCGATTATCAGGACATCGTGGGCGAACCTGTCCAGACCACAACCCTCCTTCCAAAAGACGAGCCCGCAGCGCCGTTAAACTTAGTGTCCGGCCCCAACACCCTTCCCGCGCACCGGAGCGTCCGCTAGGAAAACGAATACCGCATCCCCTTCGTCGAGTTAGGTTTATATTCACTCCGCTGGCCGCTCGGTGATTACGGTTACCGCTAGTGCCACAGTTCGCATACACTTTCGAGGGCTACGACCCAGCGATTCACGTCAGGGCTAGCGGGAGAGAGCTGAACGTCTCGCCAAAGGCGGCGAGAGAGATCTGCTTGGCTCTCAAGGGCTTGACACTCTCCAGCGCCATCTCGCTGATGGAGAATGTCCAGGAGATGAAGGCCCCAATCGCTTTCAGGCGGCACAAGCTCAAGGTCGGGCACAGGAGCGAGCTCGTCGGGTTCCCGACCGGGTCCTACCCGGTCAAGGCGGCCGGCTCTATCCTCGACGTCCTCCAGAACCTGAGGGGAAATTGCGAGTTCAAGGGCCTCGACCCGGAGAGGGTGCGCCTAATCCACGCGTCCGCCAAGCCAGGCCGCGTCATCAAGGACTACATACCCAGGGCGCACGGTCGAAGCACCCCGAACTTCCACGTGCTCGTGCACGTCGAGTTCGTGGCGAGGGAGGCTCAGTAGGGCGGCATGTCCCAGGTCGAAAAGAGCGCGGTCAAGAGCCTCCTCTCCATGCACAGGGCATACGCGGAGTTAGACGAGTACCTCGAGTCCCAGCTGAAGGAGGCGGGGTACGCCGGGGTCGACGTCCAGAGGAACCCCGTGGGGACGAGGATAACTGTCTTCGTGACGAGGCCAGGCCTCGCGATAGGGAGGCGCGGCACCGGGATAAAGGAGCTTACCGAGCGCGTTGCCCAAAAGTTCAATCTGCCCAACCCGCAGATAGCCGTCTCCGAGGTCGAGAGGCCCGAGCTCAACCCGCGAATCATGGCTCAGAGGACCGCCCAGATAGTCGCCAGAGGCACGGCGTTCAGGCGCGCCGCCAACTGGACGATGACGACGATAATGGAGGCCGGGGCGATGGGCTGCGAGATAGGGGTCGCAGGCAAGCTCAGGAGCGACCGCGCCCACAAGGAAAAGTACCGGATGGGAGTCGTCCCGAAGAGCGGCGAGACGGCCGACGAGATTGTTAGGTCGGCCACCACCGACGTGCTGCTAAAGTTGGGTTTGTTCGGAATCAAGGTCAAGATAGCGATCCCCGACGCCCTCCCGCCGACCATCGAGTTCCTGGAGGCGAACAAGGATGAGGCGCAAGCCCAGGCGGCCGCGCAGGCGACACCCGCTCCCTCCGCGCAGCCTGCGGTCGTCGTCGAGGCGTCGCCGTCGGCGGCCGTCGCCGCGGTGACGGTCGCGCCCCCGGTCCCCGCACCTCAAGCAGGTCCGGCGCCCGCCCTCGCGCCCGCTCCCGCCACGGCATCGACCGAAACGGAGGCCGCCCCCAAGAAGACCCGGGCCAAGAAGTCGACCAAGACAAAGGTCGCCCCCAAGAAGACCACGAAGAAGAAGGCAACCAAAGAGGTAGAAAAGAATGCCAAGAGTGAAAGCAAAGGCGCTGAGACAACAGGATCCTGACCAGCTCAGGGACAGGCTCTTCGAGCTCAGGAGCGAGCTCGCGAGACTGACCAGCCTGAGGGCAAGAGGGATGATTCAGAAGCAGAGCGGCTCCCCGAGGAGGGTGAAGCGTGACATCGCGCGAGTCCTCACGGTGATGAAGGAGAAGGGAGTGGTAGAATGATGATAATGATCATCGGAGAGCATGTCAAGGTCGCGGCCTCGAGGAGCCCGGGCCTCCTCGGCCTAAAGGGCCAGGTCGTCCTGGAGACCATGAACACGCTCACCATCAGGACGACGGCCAGCAGGAACGTCACGCTGCCAAAGACAGGGAGCGCCCTAGAGCTCGCCGGCGGGAGAATCGTCCTCGGCGACGACCTCAGGGGAAGGCTCGAAGACAGGATAGCGATCTCTGCGGGACGCGCCCAGGGCAGGAGAAGGTCGCGATGAGCACCGCGGGACTGGACATGGCCGCGCCGAAGCGCAGCTGCGACGACGCCCGCTGCCCGTTCCACGGCCACCTCAAGGTCCGTGGGAAGATGCTCGAGGGGACCATAGTCTCGATATCCAACAAGCAGACCGTCGTCATACAGAGGGAGCTCCTTCAGCGCGTGCCCAAATACAACAGGTACGAGAGACGGAGGAGCAAGGTCCACGCCCACCTCCCGCCCTGCGTTGACGCGAAGGAAGGCGAGACGGCCACGATTGCCGAGTGCAGGCCGCTAGCCAAGACCGTCTCGTTCGTGGTCGTCCAGACCAGGGGAGCAAAGTAATCCATGTCCACCAAGTCCAGAGCAGTATCAGCGAAGGGAGTCGAGGAGTTCAAGACATACATCACCCGCTCGATCCCCCTCAACGCCGTCATCACTTGTGCCGACAACACCGGCGCCAAGACCCTCAAGGTGATCATGGTCACAAAGGCCAAGACGAGGCTCTCTAGGTACCCTGCGGCATCGGTCGGAGACCACATCCAGTGCACCGTCAAGCGGGGGCCTCCCGACCTCAGGAACCAGGTCTGGGGCGCTGTGGTAATCAGGCAAAAGTACGCCGTGAGGAGGGTGAGCGGCCAGAGGATCTGCTTCGAGGACAACGCGGCAGTCCTGGTCACCCCGGAGGGCGAGATGAAGGGCACGGACATCAAGGGCCCGGTGGCGAGCGAAGCGGCAGAGAAGTGGCCGCGGATCGCGAACCTGGCCTCGGTGGTGGTATGACATGAAGAAGTTCGGATCCCGCCTGTCCGACGAGCTCAGGGAGAAACACTCGCGCACCTCGGTCAGGCCAATCAAGGGCGACAGCGTCAGGATAGTCAGGGGCGGGTACAAGGGGATAGAGGGCAAGGTCACCGGGGTCGACGCGAAGGGGGGGAAGCTCTTCGTGGAGGGCGTCACCCGCGAGAAGATAGCGGGGGGCAAGACCAGCCCTGTCCCAGTCGACTCCTCAAAGGTCATAGTGACGAGCCTGAACCTCGCTGACAAGATCAGGAAGCAGCAGTTCGAGGAGGGCCCGACGACGGAGGTGCCGAGCTAGACCATGGGCAAGAAGAGCGGCCGGGGAAAGCTCAAGCGCATCTCCGCGCCCAAGCAGTGGAACATCCCGCGCAAGGAAGGGAGGTTCGTCACCAAGCCCAGCCCGGGTTCCCACTCCATCGAGAATTGCTATTCGCTCGCAGTGGTCCTCCGCGACCTCCTCGGGGTCGTCTCCAGCCACAAGGAGACCGTGTCGGTCCTCAACAGGGGAGACGTCTTGGTCGATGGTTCACCCAGGCGCGACCCCGGATTCCCCGTGGGGCTCTTCGACGTGGTCAGCGTGCCGAAGGAGGGAAAGTCCTACAGGCTCGTCCCGTCGCCCGACGGCCTCGTCCCGGTCGAGGTGGTCTCCACCGAGGCGGGGATGAAGCTCTGCAGGGTCAGGTCGAAGGTCAAGACAGCGGGCGGGCACATCCAGTTCGGCTTCCACGATGGGCGGTCCCTCCTCGACGACAAGCTCGCGGCCGCCTGCGGCGACACCATAGTCATGAAGGTCCCCGTCCAGAAGGTCGTCGACAGCGTCAAGCTCGCAAAGGGCTCGACGGGCCTCGTCGTGTCAGGCGAGAGGGCCGGGCAGGTAGGCAGGATCATCAGCGTCAAGAAGGGCACCAGTACGCGCGAGAAGATGGTCTCTCTCTCCCTCCCCAGCGGTGAGACGGAGCTCCCCGAGAGGCTGATATTCGCTGTTGGCAACGAGAAGCCGGCGTTGGAGGTCCAGGTCAGAGCATGATGGCCAAGCCGCAGGCCAAGCCCCAGCCCGAGGCTGCGCCGTCCGGGGAAGTGATGCGCAGGATATCCATCGGCAAGGTCGTAATCAACATAGGGGTGGGCAAGTCGGGCGAGGCGGTCGAGAGGGCTAGGAAGGTCCTCGAGCAGATCACGTCACAAAAGCCGGCCTCCCGCAAGGCCAAGAAGTCGATCAGGGACTTCGGCACCCACAAGGGTGAGCCCATCGGGCTCGTGGTCACCATCAGAGGAGAGGAGAGGTGCAGGGAGCTCCTCACCAGGCTCCTCACGGCCAGGGAGAAGAAGCTCGCAGAGTCGTCCTTCGACGAGAGGGGGAGCGTTTCATTCGGGCTCAAGGAGCACATCGAGATTCCCGGGATCAGGTACGACCCGGAGATAGGCATCTGGGGAATGAACGTCTCGGTCCTCCTCCACCGCCCGGGCTTCAGGGTCTCGAGGAGGCTCCGCAAGACGTCTACCGTCGGCAAGGGGCACGTGGTCACCAAGGACGAGGCGATTGAATACTTCAAGCGGGAGTTCGGAGTTGTGGTAGAGTGAAGGAGCGCCATCCAAAGCCCAGAAAGTACGGCAAGTCGACGCGCTACTGCCGCAGGTGCGGCCAGTACGGCGCGGTCATCAGGAGCTATGACCTCCAACTCTGCAGGCAGTGCTTTAGAGAGGTCGCCGAGAAGCTTGGCTTCAGGAAGTACGACTAGCCCATGCCAGTGACCAACATCCTCGCAAACCTCTTCATCTCGCTCCAGAACTCGGAGATGCGCCACAAGAAGGAGTGCACGGTCATCCCCGCGTCCAAGCTCGCGAGCGAAGTGATGCGCGTCCTGCAGAAGAGGAGGTACATCGGCGAGTTCGAGTTCATAGACGACGGCGTCGCCGGCAAGCTGCGCGTCCAGCTCCTCGGCAGGATAAACAAGTGTGGCGCCGTATCTCCGCGCTTCCCCATCAAGGCAAAGGAGTACCAAAAGTGGGAGGCGCGGTACCTCCCCGCGGTCGGGGTGGGGATGCTCGTCGTCTCGACCTCGAAGGGGATACTGTCGCACAGCGAGGCCCAGGAGCAGAACCTGGGCGGGAGGCTCCTAGGCTATGTCTACTAGCGTCGCGGACAAGGGGACCCAGCGGAGGGAGGCCGGGATCAAGTCGGTCGACCTGCCTCAAGGGGTGACCGCAAAGGTGGCCGAGCGCGAGCTCACCGTCAAGGGACCGAACGGGAGCGCGACCAAGGTCTTCACGCGCATACCTGTGGACGTCGAGGTAAAGGGCAACCAGGTCCGGGTCATCCCCTTCACCGGGAAGAAGAAGGACGTGATCTCCGCCAACACTGTGTCGTCGATAATCCGAGCGCTGGTCCACGGCGTGACCAAGGGCTACGAGTACAAGATGAAGGTGGTCTTCGCGCACTTCCCCGTGACCGTCAAGGTCAAGGACGACCAGGTCTTGATCGAGAACTTCATGGGAGAGAGGTCCCCCAGGCTCGCGAAGATACTCGCGGGCTGCAAGGTCTCCACCGAGGGCGACGACATCCTCATAAAGGGAACCTCTCTCGAGCAGATTGGGCAGACCGCCGCCAACATCGAGCAGGCAACGAGGATAAAGCGCAAGGACCAGCGCATTTTCCTTGACGGCGTCTATGTCTACGAGAAGAAGAGGAACTGACGATACAAATGGCAAAAGAGACCAAGACGGATTCAGCGGCGAAGGAGCTCAAGGAGCTCCTCGACCTCCGCAAGAGCGTAGCGGAGGCCAGGCCGGAGTTCGTCCGCCCCGAGAGCTGGCGCTACGTGAGGATACACCCAGAG
>Ga0335077_10004819_pt1 | contig 16482 bp, 15 predicted proteins | sample Lox_Sample_31_FD_207151 | JGI IMG/M metagenome (GOLD analysis project Ga0335077, IMG submission 207151) | Soil microbial communities from Loxahatchee National Wildlife Refuge, Florida, United States - Lox_Sample_3.1 | ecosystem: Environmental > Terrestrial > Soil > Wetlands | place: USA...
CAGACGGGTGTGCCCGTTGGCGGGGTTCTCGCCGCGACCGCGTGGCCGTGGGTAGCGACGACGTGGGGATGGCGGACGGCGTACCTCCTGGCCGGCGTGCTGGCGCTTCTCGGCACGGTGCTCATCGCGCTTTCGTACTGGGATCCCGAGCATGCGAGCGGCGTCGGCGGAGGCACACGCTCGATGCGCGACCTCATGGCCGATCGCCGCCTGTGGCTGCTGGCTCTCACCTACAACGGGCAGATCACCGCGCAGTATTCCGTCGCCGTCTACTTCGTGCTCTTCCTGCACGAAGCGCTCGACGTTCCGCTGATCGCCGCTTCCGGCCTTCTCGGCGTGGTGAGCCTGGTCGCCATCGGCGGTCGGATCGGGTGGGGGCTGATCAGCGACAGTCTCTTCGACGGCGCGCGCCGCCCGGTGCTCGCCATCATCGCGTTCCTCACGCTGGCCAGCGTCCTGACGGCCGCGGCGTTGCCCTCGCACTCACCGCGAGCCCTCGCCCTGCTCCTCGCGATCCTGATAGGCGTCACGGCGTTTTCGTGGACCGGCATCTACGGCACGCTCGCCATCGAGTTGGCCGGGCCAGGCTCGGCGGCCTCGGCCGTCGCGTGGGTGCACGTCCTCGGAGGGGTAGGCTCGCTGGGCGCCGCGCCGCTCTTCGGCTTCGTCGTCGACCGCACGGGGAGCTATCGGATCGCATGGCTCATCGTCGCCGCCGCGGTGCTGGTCGGGTTCCTCTCGGTGCTCCGCCTGCGCGAGGATCAGCGCGTCGCGTGACGCGCCCTGGAGCGGAGCGCGAATTTACGCCTCAGTCGAGCTGGTTCGTCTTGCGGATCTGATACGACACCATCCCGGTGTCGGGCGGCGAGCCGCTCACGATCGTCAGCATCGTCGCAAGCTCGCTCCGGTGGTGAGTCGCGTGGTTCGGAACGTGCAAGAGCAACGCCGACAGCGGCAAGCGATACGGACGGCCATCTGGGCGCGGGAACGCCGTCGATGTGAACTCGATCTGGCGATGGAGATTCTCGGGACGGAGCGCACCGATGAACACGTGTTGGCGTGTCTCGACGTCGTCCCATGCCTGGCGGAGAGCCTGAAGATCCGCGAAGTCGGATTCCGTGATCGATCGAGGCGATGGCTCGCCGGTCCAGCGGGAGAGCCAGTTGGCCTCGACGCCGAACATGTGCACCAGCATGCCCTTCAACGTCGGCAGGCTGAAGTGGCTGCCGAGATCGCGCCGAATCGAGGCGTCGCTCAGCGCGGCGGTGACCTGCCAGAGGCGGCGGTTGGCCCACCAGTGATAGTCGTAGAGCTCGTGCAGCATCGCGAGCGTCACGGACGGCGGGCTTTCGACCTGCGCGGCGGGAGGGCCGATGTCGCGGGCATGGCCGAGCACATGCATCACGGCAACCTGATGGAACACGGCCGCGAGCGGCCCGACGACGCCACCGGCGGAGCGGATCTGACGCGTGAACAACTCGTCGTCGGCTGATTCGACGGCGGCGATGGTGGCCGCACGGTTGCGCTCGAACTCCGCCAGCAACTCCGCGACCGGGAGATGGGATCGCTTTGCCACCTGCCGATCGTTGTAGGCGTCGTTGCCGCCGCGCATCTCGCGCGTCGGTGGATCACCGGTGGACTCGGGTCGGACCGGCGCAGGCGGTGTGCGCGCGATGTCGATGAGTCGTGGGTACGTCCATTCGATGGAAGCGAGGTGGGCGAGGATTTGCCGCCCGTTCCATCCGTTCTCGTAACGCCCTTCCTCGAGCTGCTCCGGGGAGAGCCGCCGGACGAGCGTCACTACCTCGTCACGGCTCGCGCGGAGCGCCGCGAGCAGGTCCTTCCTGGACGGGGCTGTGTCGGCAGCCATCGATCCCTCCCGTGCGCCGATGCTTGCGGACTCGCGAACCGCCCAGTCATCACCCGGCCAGCGATCCGCGTCGTCCAGGATGATACTCCTCTCTGGATCAGCGCGATGGGCAGTCCACGACTCCCGAGCCATGCCGGTATAGAATTTCGGCCGTGCCGTCCCCATCGAAGTCACCCGTTCCCTGGATGGGCCAGTCCGTGCGACACGCGCTCCGGGTGCTGGCAACCGTGATCCCGCTGTTCCTCTTCGCGGGATGTGTCACGGCCTCACGTGAAAACTGGACGAAGGATGGAGCCGGTCCCGACGATCTTGCCCGCGACCGTACCGCTTGCATCCAGGAGTCACGCGTTCCATATCCGACGCTCTACGGAGCCAGCGTGGCGTCAGGAGGCGGTCGTTGGAGTGGATTCGCTTTCCGGGATGCTGCCAGGAGAGCCCAAACCGAGGCGAACCACCTGTTCGATGCGTGCATGGAGGCGCGTGGATGGCGGTAGACCCCTCCTCACCGGTCGAACCGCGTGGGCTCATTCCTAGGCCGCGGGGCAGAGAGGCCAATCGATGACGCGTCGACAGATCATGCTCGTCTTCTACGGCACCGTGCTTGGCATGATGCTGGCGGCGCTGGATCAGACGATCGTGGCAACGGCGCTTCCCGCGATCGTCGCCGATCTCCACGGCTTCGCGCACCTTTCGTGGGTGGTGACGGCATACCTCCTGGCGTCGACGATCACGGTGCCACTGTACGGCAAGCTCTCCGATCTCTTCGGGCGCAAGCGCGTTTTTGTGTTCGCGATCGTGTTGTTCCTGATTGGATCGGCGCTGTGCGGGCTTTCTCGCAGCATGACGCATCTCATCGTCTTTCGGGGAATCCAGGGCCTCGGCGCCGGTGGCGTAATCCCCCTCGCCCAGGCGATCATCGGCGAGATCTTCTCGCCCCGTGAGCGTTTCCGGTACCAGGGCTACACTGGCTCGCTCTTCGCGGCGAGTTCGATCGTTGGCCCGCTACTCGGCGGTTACCTCACGGACGCGGTCTCATGGCGAGCGGCCTTCTACGTCAATCTGCCGTTGGGGGCGCTGGCCCTTGTCGTCATCATCACGACCATGAAGATCCCCTTCGAGCGGAGAGAACGCCCGATCGACGTCCTGGGAGCAATGCTGCTGAGCGGCTGGGTGTCGTTGTGCCTGCTCGTCACCATGTGGTCGGGCACCGCCGTGCCGGCCGACACGCCCAAGTTCATCGTCGCGGTCGCCGCGGGCGTCCTGCTCCTGGCGGCGTTCGTCGCGGTCGAGTTCAGGGCGCCCGAGCCTATCCTCTCCCTGCGCCTCTTTCGCAATTCGATCTTCACGGTCGCGAACTCGGCTGCGCTCGTGATCGGCGCCTGCCGACTCACCGTGACCATCTACATCCCAGTGTTCTTGCAAGGGGTGATCGGGACGTCGGCCACGAACTCCGGAGTGGTGCTGATTCCGTTCATGCTCGCCTGGATCGCCTCCGGCATCGTCGCCGGGCAGATGGTGACGCGGACGGGACGTTATCGCGTATGGCCGATCTCCGGGTCGATCACCAGCCTGATCGGCTTCGCCTTGCTGAGCCAGTTGAACGCCAACTCCTCGCCGGCGTTCGCGACCGTCTGCATGGTGCTGATCGGGGCGGGCATGGGGCAGATGTTCCAGACCTACGTCGTCGCCATGCAGAATGCGGTGCCGCGATCCTCGCTCGGAATCGCCACCGCGTCCATCCAGTTCTTTCGCACGATCGGATCGATGTTCGGTGCCGCGGTGTTCGGCTCGATTCTCACGCGGCGATTGACGACGGAGCTGTCCATGCGGCTGGGCGAGGCCGCCACGCAAGTGAGCCCAGGGGCACTGCTCTCCGGAACGATGCGTGTGGCCGACGTGCCACCGCAGACGGTAGAGGCCGTTCGAGACTCCCTGGCGTCAGCGCTGCACACCGCGTTCCTCGGCGGCCTTCCGCTGATGGGCTTGGGACTCGTCGCAGCGCTCATGCTGAAGGAACTGCCGCTCCGTACCACGAGCTATATCGAGGAACCCGATTGATTGCCTTACCGTACGGCGCGCGCGTCCGGACGTGCGTGCGACCGCGCGCACGGATCTCTGGATGGAGGTCACGATGGTGAATCCTGACCGATGGAGGGCGGGTGCGGCGATGGTCTTGTTGCTCGTGGCCGCCGCGGCCCGGACCGCGAGTTCGGCGGGGAGTCTCTCGCCTGGCACACCCGGCGGGGTGCTCAATCTGCTCCAGCGCGAAGAGCTCGCGACCGGATTCTCGATCCACGAGACGGCCACCATCGCGACGGTATGGCCGGCGTCCCCCTGCTTTTCGAATCTCGTGACATTCGATCCGATGAACCCGGTCGAGAGCGCCGACAGCATCGTCGGCGAGCTCGCCGAGCGCTGGTCCTGGCAGGACAACTATCGGAACCTCGTGTTCTTTCTTCGCCGCGACGTGCGGTGGCACGACGGCCAGCCGTTCAGCTCGAAGGACGTGAAGTACACGTTCGACATGGTGCGCGAAGCGCCCGACGCGGTCGCCAAGCTCCGCACGAGCCCGCGCAAGGAGTGGTACGAGAACGTCGACGCGATCACCATTCCCGATCCCTCCACGGTAGTCTTCAAGCTCAAGCGTCCGCAGCCCGCGTTGCTCCTGATGCTCGCGTCTGGCCAGTCGCCGGTCTATCCCGCCCATGTGCCGCCGGCGGAGTTTCGCACGCGCTGCATCGGCACCGGCCCTTTCAAGCTCAAGGAATGGCGCCGCGGCCAGTACGTCGACTACGTCAAGAACCCGGACTACTTCGTCAAGGGACGGCCCTACCTCGACGGGCTGCGGTACTACATCATCGCGGATCGCGGCACGCAGAAGGCGGCGCTCCAGACCGGGCGGGTGGACGTGTCGTTCCCCGGTGACACGTCGAAGCCTCTCGGGGAGGAGCTCAAGGCGGCCGTCCCCCAGCTCGTGATGACGGTCGTGGGGACGGGCACGTCGCCGCATCTGCTCCTCAATGCGACGAAGCCGCCCTTCAACGACCCGCGCATCAGGCTCGCGATGAGCCATGCCATGGATCGGCGTGCCTTCGTGCAAGCGGTCACGCAGGGCGGCGCCGTGGTCGGCGCTGCCCTGGCGCCCGCGCCCTACGGAATCTGGGGGCTCAGCGGACCGGCGCTGTCGGCGCTTCCCGGCTACGGGAAGGCGGAAGACGAGCAGGCGAAGGCGAGGAAGTTGCTCGCGGAGACCGGCCATGGGCCGTCGAATCCGCTGAAGGTCGAGGTCCTGACCCGGGCGCTCTTCGCCTACGTCGACTTCGCCTCGTTCGTGGTCGACATGCTCCGCCGGATCGGCGTGGACGCCAGCATGAAGCAGGTCGACACGCCACTGTGGTACTCGGCATTGACACGCAAGGAGTTCCAGATCGGCGCCAACGTCGCGGGGTACGGGCTCGATGATCCCGATCCGGTGTTCTACGAGAACTACGCGTGCGCCTCCGTCCGGAACTACACCGGGTACTGCAACGAGGAGATCATGCGGCTGATTGACCAGCAATCGCAGGAGCTCGACCCGAGGCGGCGTCACGCGCTCGTCGCGGAGATCGAGAAGCGGCTCGAGCTGGACGGTGCCCGGCCGACCATGGGCTGGCGGCTCGATTACTTCATCCAGAGGCCGTACGTCCACAATCTCGTGCCGCACAACGGGATCTACAACTGGGGGCGCCTCACGAACGTGTGGATCGATCGCCGGTAGCGGCGTCTCTCGCTGGCGAGCAGCGATGATACACTGCGCGCCGGGGGCGCTGATGGCGCGGACACGAGTGGTGATCGGGCTTCCCATTCCGGACCGCATGGCCGCGGCCTACGCGTACTTCGCCGCCGCCTCCGCCCTTGGCTTCGACCGCGACGAGGGCCTCGCCTTCGACTTCATCTACCCGGACGAGCCGGGGGCCACGGCGCGCGCCCTCGCCGCGGGACGGTGCCAGTTTGCGCCCCTGAACACCACGGTGGGCCTGCTCGCTCGCGAGGAGGGCTTACCCCTGCGCGCCGTCTACTCCATGTCGAGGCGCACGCACCGCTGGTTCGCCGTGGTGCCGGACAGCCCCATCACCTCGCTGGCCACGCTCCGCGGCAAGTCCATCGCGTGCGACTTCCCGCACCTGCAGCCCCTCGCGGAGTCTGCGCTCGCCGAGGAGGGCATCGCGCGCGGCGAGTACACCTGGGTGCCATGGCGCGGGACGGGGATGGAGGCGGGCAAGATGATCGCGCCGCTCCGGAGCGGCGAGGTGGACGCGGTCTTCCTCATCGACTGGAACGAAGGCGACTTCACCTTCGAGGGCCTGTCCCTGCGCCGCCTGCCCTCCCTCGCGCTCGATCGCATCCGCATGTCGTCCTGCCTCTGGCTCGCCTCTCCGGAGGTGGAGCGCGACGCCGCCCTCGTGGTGGGGGTGGCCCGGGCCATGGCGAAGGTCACCGTGTTCGGCCTGGAAAATCCCGGCGCAGTGATCGAGCTGATGTGGGAGCGCTGCCCGGACGTTCGTCCGCCCGCGACAGCGCGCGCACGCGAGCTGCGGCGGGGCGAGGAGATCGTGAGGGCGCGCCTCGACACCCTGCGCCTCGACGCGAGCACAGGCCCCCGCTGGGGCGCTATGAGCGCGGAGGAGATGGTGGCGTGGCAGAACTTCCTGCTCGCCTCCGGCGCGATCCGCCAGCGGCTCGACCCCGCGATCTACTTCAACGCGTCGTTCGTCGATCGCATCAACGAGTTCGATGCCGGGGAAGTGCGGGCCCGGGCGCGAGCGTTCCGCCCGGGTTGACGATCGCGCTATCACGCGAAGGACCGCCCACGAGCCCAATGCGACGGCGACGATCCGAGATGTGTCCACTAATCGCCTTCCGCGGGCGCGAGCGCCGCGCGAGCTCGCCGTAGGTGTTGGCGTTGCGGCTTTCGTGAATCCCTCTGTCACATCCGACCAGCGGGCCCCGACTACCCGACTATGTGTGTCGCAGCTTCTTTGAACGCGGAGACGAGTGACTCGAGCGGCGTGAACGGGGCTTTGAGCTAACGACACGGAGCCAACCCAGCCGAGTGAGTCCGCGGGCAGCGCCTCACGAAACGTCCTGTCTTCTGCAGAATCAGTGCAATCCAGAGAACTACAACAATCCGGGGAATTACAGTCGTCCGTCTTCGCGATTCGTTGTTCCCGCCATCACGGTCGACGCAGCAGGCTGCCGTGTCGGCGAACGTCGCTCGTAACGTTTTCGGTCGGCTAGCGACGCGATGCTCGTCTGGCACTGATCTTGCCCCAGGCACATGCCGCGGACGAGAAGTGACTTTCTCGCTCGACGGGGAGGGCCGCGTGGCGACCCAAGTCGAGCGGAGTCAGGAGACAGCGGATGCGAGGGGCTCCCGGCAGCATCGAGGCGCGCAGCGAACTGGGCGGCGGCCTGATCGAGGTTCTGGTGACGTCGGCCTTTCTCGGGATCGCAGTGGTCGGCATCGCGCTCATGTTCAGTCACGGCTCTACGTGGGCGGTCGCCGGCGGAGACGATCGTGTCGCGCTGAGCCTCGCTCGCCAAAAGATCGAGCAGCTCCGGAGCATGACATTTTCATGCCTCCCCCTCGGAGCGCCGGGACCGAAGGCAGTCCTGGCCGGATGCACCGCCACCCAGAACTACAACGAGGGGGGAGCGACCTGGGTGACCGCCACCGGTGCCGCTGCCCCCGCGCCCTCGAACCGGAGCTTCACGCGGTTGACCTGCGTGCAATACGTGAGCGACACGGACTTTGGCTCGCCGGCGTATGGCGGCGGGGTCACCGGGAGCCCGTGCGCCGCGGGAACGCCCTCGAACTCGAAGCGCATTACCGTCATCGTGCAGCCCACGTTGCCCGCGGCGTACCCGCCGGTAGTCCTCCAAGCCTGGATCACGTCGGTGCCCGGAGGGATGTGATGTCCACTCGGCGCGAGACGGACGAGCGGGGGTCCACCCTCCTCGAGCTGCTGGTCGCGGCCACGATCGGCGTCGTGGTGCTCCTGGGCATGCTGTCGTTGTACCTGGCGACATCCACCGCGTTCGACGAGTCCACTTCCCAGGTCGCGCTCCAGCGCGAGGGCGCGCTCGCGCTCCAGGTCATCATGCACCAGGGTGTGAGGGCCTCGGCCGTGGCATTCAACACCTGCGGACCGGCCGGCAGCAACAGCCGTTCGCTCCAGCTCACGGTGACCGACACGACCCCGCCCTCGCTGCCCGCCTCGCAGCTCGGCACCTACTGCTATTACGCGGGCAACGGGTCGAATGGCGCCCCGGCCGGGGCGCTGTGCCAGAGTTTCACGCCAGCCGGTGGCAAGACTGGGCCCTGCTGGAACCTGCTCGGCGCTCCCCAGCCCGGGTTGATCCAGCGCGCGGGCGCGGCCGCAGGCGTCACGCTCATTCAGCAGACGAGCCCGGCGAACCCGCTGTGTCCCCGGAACCCGACGGATACTTCCGGTAGTCCCGTGGCCGGCGGTCAGGCGATTGCGAGCGGGGTGCACTGCCTCGCCCTCGCCCGCAGCACCGGCCCGGGCGGGCAGGCTACGGCCGACATAGCCTTCGCGATCACCGATGGCCTCAACGGCATGACCTTCACCGCGAGCCTCATGTTGCGGAACTGAGGAGCCCACATATGAAGCTCACGTCGCACCGTATCCTTGGGGACCAGCGCGGGCTGGTCTTCGTCTCGAGTCTCGTGCTCGTGGCCGTCATGACATTGCTCGGCCTCGCCCTCTTCGACCTGGCCGTGATCGAAGGCGCCCTGGTCGTCGGAGATATGACTTCGAACCAGTTGCTCTACTGCGCGGAAGCCGCCCTGGGCCGCACCATGGAGGACGGGAACGGGCGGATGGCCCAGATCACCGGCGCACTCCAGGCCGCGCCCGGCAGCACGCTCTCCTGGAACGAGACGGTGGCGACCAATGCCGTCACGTGCACCAACACCATCACCTTCACCGACGACGTCGGGTCGGTCCCCCAGAGGCGGCTCCTCCGGGCCACTGCCGCCGCGCCGAACGGGACGAGCCGAAGCGTGCGCGTCCAGCTCAACTTCCTCGCGCCGCCCTTTGCATACGTCACGGTCGGGAACAATGGGGACTTCTACCTCGGCGGAGTCGGGAGCGTGCCGCACTCGGGCCCAGGCGGAGCCGACATCGTCAACGGCGACATCTTCGTCGCGGGACGGGTCTTCGTCGGCACCCCGTCGAGCGCGTGCGCCGGCTCGGGATGCGCCGCGAGCCCGAGCGTCACTCCGAGAAGCGTGAGCGACACTACGCCGACGATCTCGCTGCCCACGGGCACGGCGTGGACGCAGGCCCAGGCGGACAATAGCTCGGCCTGGCCCAGCACGGGCGACTCCATTCCGTTCGGATACCGATCCTCGATGCCCCAGCCGGACGTGACTGGCTGGGTTGGCTCGGTGAAGGCCGCGGCCGGAATGAGCAGCAATAACCTCACCGGCAACATGACGGGCACATTTCAGGGGAGCCCTGTCCTCAACGTGAACGCGGCCTTTGCGGCCCTGGGAGCGAATTCCGACGGCAGCCTGAGGCAGCCCAGCGGCTGCAACTGCGGCGCGCCCACCGGCAACTGCGCGGTCTACTGCCAGCTCCAGCCTCTCGGCGTCATGCAGAACCCTCCGGACCGGGCGACAGAGAATGGCGGCACACCGGGTCCCGACTTCTACTTCGATGGCGTTCACACGGGCGAGCAGTTTTCGAGCCAGGGCAAGACGGGCCAGCAGGGCGCCCAGCGGCTTCTGGACTTCGGCAATGCCACGGGCCAGCCGTCGATCATCTTCGTCGATGGCAATGTCTGGTTCAACAACAAGAGCGACTACGGATTCGCCATCAACGGCCGCGCCACGATCGTCTCCACCAATGACATCACGCTCGCCGACAACCTGATCTACAAGAACGGCCTCAGCGACACGGGCACGTCCACCGCCGACATGCTCGGCCTCGTCGCGCAGCGGGATGTCTGGTACGGTGATCCCCGCTATGGGACGTTTTACGAGGGTGCGGGCGTCATGCTGGCCGGGCGCGACTTCAACTTCGTCTTCCTCGACCTCAACGGCAACCAGAAGCCGCCGGACAATGCGATGACTCTCAACGGGTCCATGCTGGCCAATCGCCAGGTGGCGATCTTCCGTGACTTCGCGAACACGGGCGGTTCAAGCTCCACCTCGGCGTGCGACTCCTCGAGCACCAATTGCCAGGCCGTCAGCTTCGACCCGACCACCACGAGCTGTGGCTCGGCCAACGGCTGCTGGCGATTCCTCCTCCGAAGCGCTGACGGCAGCGTCTCCTTCGACACCTCGAAGTCCGAGTTCAAGGAGTGCGTGCCCGCCGCGCACGGTGGCTGCAACTCGGGCACGCGGGTCATCAGCCACTTTCAGATGACGCTCAACTACGACAATCGTCTGTTCACGAACCCAACGCTGGTTCCGCCCGGCTTGCCGAACGGAGGGGGGGTGAACTTCGCGAACTCGTGGAAGGACTGGCAGGAATGCCCGCCGTGTCCCTGACATGGACGAGGTACGGTCATTCGAATGCGCAAGCCTCCACTGCCAACCGCAGCCAATCCGACGACCGAGGAAGAGCTTGCCAAGGCGACCGTCGGCGCTCCGCCGACGCGACTCTCCGGGCCGATCGCCATCCACGACTACGACCTGTCGTGGCCGGCGATGTACGCTCGTGAGGAGGCCCGGATCCGGGGCGCACTCGGGCCGCGAGCCCTCGCCGTCGCGCACGTCGGTTCGACCTCGGTGCCCGGGCTTGCGGCGAAGTCCATCATCGACGTCGACCTGATCGTGGCGGATTCCGCGGACGAGCAAGCCTACGTTCCGGCCCTCGAGGCGGTCGGCTACGTCCTGCGGGTTCGCGAGCCCGACTGGTACGAGCACCGATGTCTCGACAGGGAGTATCCGGGCGTCAACCTGCACGTGTTTGGACCCGACTGCGACGAGCATCTCCGCCACTTGATCTTCCGAGATTGGCTGCGAGAGCACCCGGAGGATCGTGACCGGTACGCGGCAGAGAAGCGGCGGATCGTGCAGCAGAACCTGACGTTCATGGCCGAGTACACCGACCAGAAGACTGCCGTCATCGTCGATATCCTGCGGCGAGCCGGGCTGGGCTGAAGCTGGCCGAAGGCGCGCCAGACGCGTCACGCTGTGTCTTGCCCGCTCGCCCCGCTTGAGACGAGGGGTCACCGTGCTGTTCTTACCGGTGAGCGGCGGAACCATTCGTCGAGACCGATGCGACCGAGACGCGCTTCGCCCAACGGCACGAGCGAGCGCTCCTCGACCCGGCCGCCGAAATATCGGGCCTCGGGGTCACTCACGACCTCACGCGGATCGCCGACCGCCTTCAGATAGCGGGCGATGATTTCGCTGAATGGTGCTCGTTCCGGGCCGGCGATCTCGACGATGCCGCTGCGCGGCGGCGCGAGCGCCACATCGGCGACGATGGCAGCCACGTCGTCCGCCGCGATGGGCTGGAACAGGCCGGGGGAAAGCCTGACCATGTGTCCGTTCGCGCTTGAATTGGCGATGGGGCCGAGGAATTCCAGGAACTGGGTCGAGCGGATGATGGTGTAGGGGATGCCGGAGGCCTCGATCAGTTTCTCTTGGGCGACCTTTGCGCGGAAATAGCCATTGTCGGGCGTCCGGTCGGTTCCGACGATGGAGAGCGCGACATGGTGCATGATGCCGGCTGCGGCCTCTGCCGCGAGAAGGTTGCGGCCGGAGGTCTCGAAGAATTCCAGCACTGCCCTGTCTTCGAATGAGGGCGAATTGGCGAGGTCGATCACCACCTGCGTGCCGGCCATTGCCTCTTTGAGGCCCTCGCCGGTGATGCTGTTGACGCCGGTATTGGGTGAGGCGGCGACGACCTCGTGGCCGCGCTGGCGCAAAATTGGGGCGGTCTTCGAGCCGATCAGGCCGGTGCCGCCGATGATCACGATCTTCATGGTTCATCCTCCCTTCTCGATGGCTGGCGATCCTCAAATGGATCCTGCTGATTGGTCTCGCGACGGCCCGGTTCGTTACGCGTGGATGACTGCGTTAAAATCTAGAGGCACGGGCAGCGTACGGGGATGGTCGCGTGCCCACAGCGTGGCCAGCATGAGTGACGTGGCGAACGCTTCAGGGGCCGAGGAAGCTGCGGCGCACGACGAGCTGCGCGTGATCGAGGCACTTCGCCAAGGTGACGAGGTGACGTTCGCGCGCCTCGTCGACCAGTACCACGCGAGCCTCCGCCGCGTGGCCCTTTTCTACGTCTCCAATCGCGCTGTCGCCGACGAGGTGGTGCAGGACGCCTGGCTGGGCGTGATCCAGGGCATATGGGCCTTCGAGGGCCGCTCGTCCCTCAAGACGTGGGTCTTCCGCATCCTCATCAACCGCGCGAAGACCCGCGCCGCACGCGAAGGGCGAACGATGCCGTTCGCCAGCTTCGGCGCCGATGACATCGGCGCGCCGGAGGCCGCCGTCAGCCCGGACCGCTTCTGGCCCGCGGACCACCCGACCGAGCCCGGCCACTGGACAAGCCCTCCGCGAGATTTCGGGGCCTCCCCGGAGCATCGGCTCCTGGGCCGGGAGGCGGGCGAACATCTCCAGAAGGCGATCGACGCGTTACCGGCGAACCAGCGGCTGGTGCTGACCCTTCGTGACGTCGAGGGCTGCTCGACGGAGGAGGCGTGTAACGCCCTCGGCATTCAGGAGACCAATGGACGGGTGCTCCTGCACCGGGCCCGTGCGAAGGTGCGGGCGGCGCTCGAGCCATATCTCGAAGGAGGGTGAGCCGCCGATGGGGTCGTCGACCGACATGCCGTGCCGGGAGTTCGTGGAGCTCGTCACGGCCTACCTGGACGGCGCGCTGTCCTCGGCCGATCGTGAGCGCTGCGACGCGCACTGGCGGAACTGCCCGGAGTGTCGCGCGTACCTGGCGCAGATGCAGCTCGTCGTGGGCTCGCTGGGGCAGCTCCGGCGCCGCGAGGTAGAGGAAAACGGCGCCGAGAGAGACCGACTCCTCGACCTCTTCCGAACCCGGGGCCTTCACAATCGAGAGTCGCGCGAGCGCAGTGTTCCCCTGGGCATGGCCGGCGAGTTCGCGGCGCCGGGTGACCACATCAGCTACTTCTGGGAGTCCGAGCACGAGTTCGATGCGGCAGCCGGCTTTCTCGCGGCGGGAGTGGAGCGCGACGAGGGCTGCGTCCTCCTTGGCCACGACGCGGCAAACGCCCGCCTCCTGGCCGGCCTCGAACGCCGCGGGCTCGCTCCGGACGAGCTCCGACGGCGGGATCGCCTTCACACCGTCTCGGGCGAGCAGCCGGCCGACGCGGTGCTGGGGGCGATCGGCGATCGGATCCGAACTGCCGTCGATCGCGGGGTGCCGATGGTCCGAGTCCTCGGGAACCTCGGGTGGGAGCATCCCGGCTGGCCCGCCGAGGCGGACATCCTCCGGCTCGAAGCTCGCGTGACGGATGCGGTCCGAAACCTCGCAAGCGTCGTCATGTGCGCCTACGACGTGCGCGGGCTCTCGGGTCGAAGCCTCCTGCTCGGCGGCCTCGAATGCCACCCATTGACGCTCCGTCGGGCTGCGCTCCGGCACAACGAGCATCACGTCCCCGCGGCGCAGTTTCTGGAGACGCTGGCCCTCGACGCCGCGTAAGGAGGGACAGGCGGCGGGCGTCCTCCTGGAGCACACGCTCCCGCGCGCTTTTTGCTTTCTTGCCGGAACCCCCGCCTCATCCATCTCGGGAGTGCAGTAACGAATCGGTGGCCGCGAGACTACACCGCGGTGGGTCGAACAACACGACAAATCCGACAATGAAAGAGAGGCCAAACATGGCGAAGGCACTGCTGGCGTTGGTTCTGCTATGCATGATGACCGACCCGCTGATGGCTCAAGAGCCCACGATCACGTCGCTCATGCAGAAGGAACTCACGGACATTCCCGGCAAGGAAGCCCTGATGATCACGGTTGAATATGCGCCCGGAGGGTCGGACCCCGTCCACCGACACAATGCACACGCGTTCCTCTACGTGCTGGAGGGCTCCGTTGTGATGCAGGTGAGGGGCGGCAAGGAAGTAACACTGACGCCGGGACAGGTCTTCTATGAAGGCCCTGACGACGTCCACATCGTCGGGCGGAACGCAAGCAGCACAAAACCGGCGAAGTTCGTGGTGATCTTGGTCAAGAAGAAGGGCGCTCCGGTGCTGGTGCCAGCAAACTGAAGCTACGAGAGCAACTCGGCCAGACGGCGTACGCCCGTGCGGATCTCGGCCTCCGTGAGCGCCGCATAGCCGAAGAGGAGGCCCGCGCGCTTCGGCGGCCCGGCGTAGTACGGCGCCACCGAGTAGACTCCCACGCCGGCCCGGGCCGCCCGCGCGATGAGGGCGTTCACGTCTCGCGGGCGCACGTCGTTCAGCCAGACCACCAGGTGCACGCCCGTGTTCTCGCCGGCGATCTCCACGCGGCACGCGAAGTGCTCGCGTAGCGCGGCGATCAGGGCTCGCCGGCGCCCGGCGTTCCGCGCGCCCGCGCGGCGGAGGTAGCGCTCGAACTGGCCGCTGGTGATGAGCTCGGCCAGCGCTTCCTGGTAGAGGGGGGCGGAGAACCGATCCGCCGCCCACTTGGCGGCGAGGAAGGGGCGGAGCAGAGCGCGCGGCAGCACGAGATAGCCCACGCGCAGCGCGGGGAACAGGGTCTTCGAGAAGGACCCCATGTAGATCACCCGCTCGGCGCGGTCCAGCGACTGGAGCGCCTCCAAGGGGCGACCCTCGTACCGGAATTCGCTCACGTAATCGTCCTCGACGACAAAGGCACCGACCCGCGACGCCCACTGGAGCAGCGCCAGGCGCCGTTCGAGCGGCATGATGACCCCGCTGGGGAACTGGTGGCACGGCGTGACATAGGCCAGCCGCGCTCGCGCCGCGGCGGGCGGGAGCTTGGACGGATCGAGCCCAGCGGCGTCCGTGGGCACGCGCAGGAGGCGGCCGCCCACCGCCTCGAAGAGCATGGTGGCGCCCGGGTAGTGTGGTTCCTCCACCACGGCGCCGTCGCCGCGATCGAGCAGCACGCGCGTGATGAGGTCCAGCGCCTGCTGGGTCCCGCTCACGACGACGATGCGCTCGGGATCGCACACGACGCCACGGGCCCGCCCGAGGTATTCGCTGAGCGCCGCGCGCAGCGGGCCGTGACCAGCCGGCGAGCCGTAGCCGAGCGCGTCGGAGGAGGCGCGGCGCGCATGAGCCGCGAGGAGCCGGCGCCAGATCTCACGGGGGAACTCGTCCACCGCGGGCCGGCCGTAGCGGAAGTCGTAGCGGAGCACGGGGCGTGGCCCCGGCGGACGCGAGGGGGCGAGGTCGAGCCGCGCGGTCAGCCGCCGCGCGTAGACGGAGATGTGCGCGTGATGTTCGGTCGCAGCGTGAACGGGCGCCGGGCCAGTGCGGCGCGGCCCCACGCCGGCCACGGACGTGGCGCCGCGATGGCGGCTCACCAAGTAGCCCTCGGCGGCGAGTTGCTCGTACGCCAACATCACGGTGTTGCGCGAGACGCGGAGGTCCCTTGCCAGCGCACGCGTGGAAGGAACCTTGCTGGCCGGGCCGAGGCGCCCCGCACGGATCTGGGCCTTGAGCGCCAGGTAGACGCGGCGATACAGCGGCCCGTCCACGTCTCGCAGATTCAGCAGCATGGCGCCTCCCTCGGGGCCCGGCCAATCTGGCCCCTTCGATTCATCTAGATCTGGCTCTTTTTTGGTTCCAGAATCTGGCCTAGGATAGCCGTGTTCGAACGACGATGGAAGGAGGAAACGACCATGACGAGCGCGGCCGATGATCTGAAAACGCTCGAGGCCATGAACCAGGGATACCTCCTCGCGGCGGAAACGTCCGACGTGGCGTGGTACACGGAGCACCTGGCCGAGGACTACCGCGCCACCAACCCCGACGGTTCCTTCGTCGACAAGGCGGGTTTCCTGGCCCGCATCGGGCGGCCCCACACTCTCAAGAACCTCCGCGCCCCCGAGGTGAGCATCCAGCGCGCGGGCGACGTGGCCCTGATCCACGCGAGCTTCGAGGATACGCGGCCGGACGGCAGCCACGGCCGGGGACGTTACACCGACATCTGGCAGCGTCGGAACGGGCGCTGGCTCTGTGTGTCCGCCCACTTCGCGAGGTGCTGAGATGGCCACCGACCAGGCGACGCTGGAGGCGCTCAACCAGGAGTACATCCGATCGGTCAGCGAGGCGGACGTCAAGTGGTTCGACGCCAACCTCGCCAACGACTTCGTCAATAGCAATCCCGACTGCTCGCTGGTGGACCGAGCGGGCTTCCTCGCCCAGATCGCTCGCGGGTCGACGGTGAAGAACCTCGACATCGAAGACGTGCTGATCCGCGTGCTGGGGGACGTGGCGCTGATCCACGCGCGCACCACGTACACGAAAGCGGACGGTCAGCCCGGCGCCGGACGCTACACGGACGTGTGGGCGCGGCGCGGGAACCGCTGGGTGTGCATCGCGGCGAATGTCACGCGTCTGTGAGGCCTGCTCGATCAGTCGGGGCGCACACACCTGA
>Ga0335077_10004820_pt1 | contig 16481 bp, 11 predicted proteins | sample Lox_Sample_31_FD_207151 | JGI IMG/M metagenome (GOLD analysis project Ga0335077, IMG submission 207151) | Soil microbial communities from Loxahatchee National Wildlife Refuge, Florida, United States - Lox_Sample_3.1 | ecosystem: Environmental > Terrestrial > Soil > Wetlands | place: USA...
TGCTGCGCGTTGGCAACGGCGGCGGTGATTTGAGCCATGGTGGCCATAAAGAAGTACCTCGTAAATGAAGATGGGGCAGGCCGGGAGGACTGCCCTCTGGGGTCAAGGTAGCGCGAGGGGAGGCTGGAGTCTGAAATTGGAAACTGGAAATGATTGAGGGGGCGGGAAATATAGTGACGGGTCCCCAGTGATCGTAACCGTGCCGGCAGCAATCCCGGGCGCGAAACGGCGAGAGCCGGAGGCGCTCGCTGGCCGCTGTCACCGGCCGAGGACGTAGAATCATAGCTGGAGACCTTCAGGAGCTCTTGAGCAAGAGAATTTCTCAGATCAGCAGGAGCATGTCCAAACAATCTCCAGCGACATCTTCGAACGCGACGTTGGGGATAACTCGACGGGTGCCGAGCCGTTTTCTCGTTATAGGCATCAGTCTTGGGCTCTTCTTGACCACGCTGCTAGTCTATGCGCCGGTTTACCGTTTCGGCTTTGTCAACTTCGACGATCCGGACTACGTCACCAACAACCCGCACGTGCGCAACGGCCTCACCATGGACGGCGTCGTCTGGGCGTTTACCAGCACCGAGGCGGCGAATTGGTTTCCCGCGACCCGCTTTTCGCACCTGCTCGACGTGGAGATCTTCGGCCTCGGACCGGGCGGACACCATTTCACCAATGCCTTCCTTCACGCACTTGCCACGGTGTTCCTCTTCGCATTTCTCCAGGCCGCCACCGGCGCGGCGTGGCCCAGCGCATTCGTCGCCGTGCTTTTCGCGGTGCATCCCTTACACGTGGAATCCGTGGCCTGGATCGCGGAGCGAAAAGACGTGCTCAGCGCGTTGTTTTGGTTCCTTGCGCTATGGAGCTATGTCCGCCGGCGTTATTGGCTTACGCTGCCGGCCTTCTGCCTGGGACTGATGTCCAAGCCGATGGTCGTGACGCTTCCGTTTATTTTGTTTCTACTCGATAGATGGCCGCTGCGCCAGCCGCTCCGTTCCGCCCTGCGAGTGAAGATTCCGTTGTTAGGACTGTCCGCAGCCAGCGCCGCGGCCACGTACCTGGTCCAAAGAAGCAGCGGCGCGGTCCGCGAAGTTGGTCAATTCCCGCTCGCACTGCGGGTAGAGAACGCGGTGGTCTCGTACGCGACCTACATCGTCAAGATGTTTTGGCCGTCGAGGCTGGCGGTGTTCTATCCGTATCCGCACGAGTTGCCGGTATGGCAAATTGCGCTGTCAGCCTTGCTGCTGGCGGGCATCTCGATCCTCGTGCTGCGCGAGCGGCGTTCGCGCCCCTACCTTGCGGTGGGATGGTTGTGGTATCTGGGGATGCTTGTGCCGGTCATCGGCCTGATTCAAGTCGGCGCGCAAGCTCGTGCGGACCGGTACACGTACCTCCCGATGGTGGGCTTGGGCATCATGTTGGTGTGGGGCCTTCGGGAAGTTCTTAAGGGCAAGGGCGCCATTTCGGCGGCCATCCTCGCGTGCCTGGCGTGCGCGGCGCTGTGCGAAGCACAGATCCAATATTGGCGAAACAGCGAGACGCTCTTTCGCCATGCGCTCGACGTGACCAGCGGCAACTACCTGGCGCACCATAATCTCGGAGTAGCTCTAGCGGACGAGGAGCGCTTCGCCGAAGCGATCCAGCAATATCAAGCCGCGCTCCAGATCGAACCCGATGCCCCGAATGTGCAAACCGACTATGGAAATGCCCTGGCACGATCCGGCCACATTGCGGACGCGATTGCGCATTATCAGGCGGCGCTGCGAGTGCTTCCCGACTCGCCGATCACGCACAACGATCTGGCCAACGCATTGGCCGCGACGCCCGGAAAGATGCCGCAGGCGCTGGCGGAGTATCAAACCGCGCTGCGCCTCAAGCCGGATTATGAGGAAGCGCGAAACAACCTGGCGAAGCTAGAGTCCAATCGCGCCGAAATACACTACAACATGGGTGTCGACCTGGCGAAGAGAGGCGAGGCGGACGCGGCGATTGCGCAGTTTGAGGAGGCTTTAGGGCTCAAGCCGGATTATGTGGACGCGCACAACAATCTGGGCGTGGTGCTGGCGGGCAGGGGGAGGGTGCAGCAGGCGGTCGAACATTTTGAAACGGCATTGAGAATCGATCCCAATTCCGCCGACGCCCACGTCAATCTGGGGATTGCGTTATCGGGAATACCCGGCCGAATGCCGGAGGCGATCCGGCACTTCGAAGCGGCGTTGCGGATCAAGCCCGACCCCGAAATCCGGCAGATGCTGGATCGTCTCGAAAAAGAGCGATAGGCGCCGGGGCGGCATGGGGCCGCCCCGGTCGCCGAGTTTCACCTAGAAGGTGAACTTTACGGCCAATTGGACGCTGCGCGGGCCGCCGGTGCCGGCGTTGACCGAGCCGGATCCGCTGCTGACCGTGCCGGTCACGTATCCGAAGTTGGCGTTGTTGGCGGTACAGCAACCGCCGTTCGGATTGGCAAACTGCGGCGTGTTGGTGGTGTTGACGGTCTCCAGCCGAAGCTGCATCACCAGACGCTCGGTGAACTGGGTGGTCTTAGACAGGGAGGAATTGATGTTGAAGAATCCGGGCCCGATCATGGAATTGCGTCCGACGTTGCCGACCTGCTGGGCAGCGCCGTTAATCTGATCGGGCGCCCCGGTGGGGCAGGAAGCGCTCGGCGTCGCCGACTGGCAGGGCGGCGCGGCAAACGCGTTTGGATCGAACCACGGGCTTCCGCCGTTCGACGTGGTATTGATGCCGTAGAGTTTCGTGGCCGGACCTACCTGGACCGGCGTATTGGTGCCGCCCGCGGCCAGGTTCAAATAGGTCGAGCTGTAAGTCACGGTGAAGGGGGTTCCCGTCATGAGGGTCAGGATGCCCTGGATCTGCCATCCACCGATGAACATGTCCAGCGCGCGGGAAGCGCCGCGCCCGAACCGTTTCCCCCTGCCGAACGGCAGTTGATAAACGAAGCTCTGGACGTAGGTCAGGGTGCGATTGAAATCGGTCTTCGCCCAATTCCGGTGGAATTGTCCGTTGAGATAGAAACCGTAGAATCCATCGTCGTCGCCGCCGTTGAAGTAAGCCATGCCCTTCTGGTAGCTGAACGCGCTGGTGAGGCTGAGGCCGCCGGTGAAGCGCCGGTCCACCTTGACTTGCAGGCCGTTGTACATAGAGGACAACGGGCGGAAGAACTGCGATATGGTGCCGGTGTGCGGGTAATACGGCTGATAGAGGTTGTTGTTCGTAGATGTGGGCGCGATCACCGGACTGGCATTGACATTTACATTCGAGCCCATGTCCACGCCGTGATTGCCCACGTAGGCGACGTCCATCGTGAGGTTCAGGGGCAATGTCCGCTGGACGGAGAAATTCCAGGCGATGATATGGGGGTTCTTGTAGTCCGTCGGGAAATAGAATTCCGAGGTACCGTTCTGGCCGAGGGCGGTAACGCTGTAAATCCCATTGGACGGGATGGGGACGGGCGAGGGCGCAGGCAGGCCGCTTTCAAAACTCAGCGGGGCGCCGGCATAGAACGCGCGAGTATAAGCGCTCAAGCCCTGCGTGGCTCCGAGGTTACCCTTCGTCGGGTAGTTGTAGGTGAGGTACGTATTGTCCTCAAACGGTGTATAACTGACTCCGATACCCGTCCGGATCACGGTCTTCTCCGTCAAGCGGTAGGCCATGCCCAAGCGCGGTGCAAGGTAGTTCAGGTGGTTGGTCATACCTCCGTTCCGGGGATTGCCGCCCACACCGGCCACCACCAGGGTATTGGTCGCCGGAAGGTAGTTGGTAAACTGGCCGTCGAAGCGGGGAGTGGCCGGAGGATATAGCTCCCAACGCAATCCGAAATCGACCGTCAACTTCTTGCTGACCTGCCATCTGTCTGAGAAGTATGGGAAAAAGTACCACTGCCGGAAGGTCGGGAACGTGCCGCTGAAGTCGCGGCCGGTACTGCCGGACTGGGGTATGTCCAGCAGGAAACTGGCCAGGGAGTTAGCCCACGAAGTGGTGCTGTTCGGGGTGGTTGCCGAAGTCGTCGTGCCGTTGGGGAGCTGGCAGCTACCGGCGCAGTTCGTTTGGCTGGCGCCGAACTGGAAAAAGCCACGCGGGCTGTAGGTTTGCGTCTGCAACAACTCGTCGCGGATACGGCGCATGTCGAAGCCGAACGTGAAGGTATGGTTGCTCTTGATCTTGGTCACGTTGTCAACCAAGTCGATGTTGGCCTCCGCGCGGTCCCACGGCAAACTGGCGGAATAACCCACCAGCGGACTGGTAAACGAACTGATGCCGATGCCCACCAGGCCGCTGTTGAAGTCGCTGATGTTGATGCCGGGGATTCCCAGGTTCGTGGAGGCGTTGGTTCCATAGTCGCTCTGTTGCGCCTTGTTGCGGTAGTGCGCCACACCGAATCGGAATTCGTTGAGAAAGGTGGGCGTAAACACGTGGTTCCAGTTGATGCCGCTGCTGTAAGTGTTCTGAACACCCGTACCCTGGAAGCCACCGTTGGCGTTGCCGCCGGCGGTGCCGAAAATAGGAGCCTGGTAGACTACGGGGCGCTGGAAGCTGAAGCGGCCGCTGAGGCGGTCCTTTGTGCTGAGGTTGAAGTCCACCTTCCCGTCCACCAGGTTGCTGTCCTTGGTGAAGGGCAGGAGGGCGAAATAGTTATTGGTCGGCGCCAGGGTGCTGTATGCCTGGTTCGGGTTGGGCACCAGCGCCAGGATCTTGAGTGCAATCGGGTTCAGGCGCGAGGTGGGAATGATGTTGCCGGGGAATGGAGTCCTTCCCACGCCGGTGGTCGTGTCACCGGTTGTCGGATCGTAAACAGGGGCGGGGTTGGATCCGGCCAGGGCCTCGCTGAGATTTCCGGTGCGCGACAGCGGCGACGGAATCGTCTCCGTGTTGGCATTGGCCTCGTGATCGCTGGTACGTAGAAAATCGGCGAAGAAGAACAGCTTGTTTTTCAGGATGGGTCCGCCGATGGTGCCGCCGAAATAGTTGTAGTGGACCGCGGCCACCGTCGGTTGGAAGAAGTTGCGGGCGTCGAAGGCGTTGTTCTGAACGAACTCGTAGGCGGAGCCATGGAACGAATTGGTTCCCGACTTCAGAATCACGTTGGTGACGCCGCCGGCGCTGCGTCCCAGATCCACGGAGTGGTTGCTGGTGGATATGTCCACCGTTTGGATGGCTTCCAGCGGCGGGATGAGGATTTGCAGGATGCCGGTGCGCTCGTTGTCGTCGATGCCCTCGATCTGGTAGTTATTGGTCACGCGCGGGGCTCCGTTGACCTGCGTCTGGAGTGAACTGGAAGCGTTAAAAAACTGCGAGTGCTGCTCCGTGGGCGGGGAGGTGCCGGGCACGAGGGCCAAGAGGGCCTGATAGTTGCGGTTGCTCACCAGAACGGGCAGCTCCGCTACGGCCACGCTGTCCACCTTGGTGCCGGTATCGGCTCTGTCGGTCTGCAACGCAGGTGCGGCGGCGGTGACCTCGACGCTTTCGGAGACGCTGCCGGGCTGAAGCTGAATGTCCACGCGCTGGGTGGTATTCACCAGCAGCGAAATATTCTTTCGCTCCTCTTTCTTAAATCCGGCCATCTCCACCGTGATCGAGTAATTCCCCGGCGGCACATTAGAAAAAACGAAATTTCCGCTCTCGTTGGTTTGGCGGTCTTGCATGACGTTGGTGTTGGCCTCGGTAAGCGTGACCTTGGCGTTTACAATCACCGCACCAGTTGAATCGGTTACGGTTCCAAGCACCGTCGAGTTGACGGCCTGGCCGAACAGAGAAGCGCAGAAGAGAAGAGAAAGCCCTACTACGGCTACGAGGGACAAACCGAAGGCGCTTGACCGCACGTACTTGTTCATAGTCCTAACCTCTGACGGAGAGTGTAACCCCTTGCTACCAGTAGATCAAGCCAAACCTGGCCTGGCTTCGGTCCCCTACCGGCGATGCGGACCTCAGATTCTTGTTAAGCAACCCAAGCCACCAAAGCAGACGGGTTCGATGGAAATCTCAGCCGCATATGATTGTGAACCCTTCAGAGATAGAAAACAAGAGGTAGCAGATCTTAAGATTCGTTTGGGCGCGAAATCACGGGCGATGGTTGTAAACTGCGGGAGCGGATGCCATTCGTCGGCCTCCGCGGTGCGTCGAACCACATCCCAGACGCATGGAGCCGGGTTTTCGACCGCTTGTACGATGGGGATGCGTATAACCGGTGCACAAAGCGCTCTACAATGGAGGCGAGGATACATCCCGTGCCACGCCAGTTCGACGTCGTCATTGAGCGCGATTCAGAGGGCTACTATGTAGCGTCGGTTCCCCAAATCCCCGCCTGCCACACGCAGGCACGTTCGCTCGACGAGGTCACCGAGCGTATCCGCGAAGCTATTGCGCTTTGCCTGGAAGTGGAGGGCGCGCCCGAGCAGGAATTGGAGTTCATCGGCATCCAGCGGGTGACCATCGCCGCATGAGCCGGGCTCCCCGCCTGACCGGCTCCGAACTCATTGCTGCTCTCGCCAAGGCTGGCTTCGGCGTTGTGCGCATCAAAGGCAGTCATCATTTCCTCCGGCACCAGGATGGGCGGAGCACGGTTGTGCCCGCGCATTCAGGTGAGACCATCGGTCCGGGCCTCTTCCACAAGATCCTTCGGGATTGCCAAATCGCGACCGAGCAGTTCTCAAAACTCCTGTGAGGGGATTACCCCCGGAATCGCGCATGTCGAACTTACACGGCCGGAGCCGCGCGGATTGCCGACGGCTCGTCGTAACCTTCCGTCAGTCCGGCATCCGCAGCGGGATCACTTTGTTGCCGTGGCGACGATAGATTCGGAAATCGCTGCCAGAGTGAGTACCTCGGTGCCAGCGTGCATTTCAGCGAGCCTGACCAGGCAGGCGTTTCCATTCCTGATCTGCCCATTCGTGATGCATTTCAAGGAAATCGTCTGCATGCACATAAATGGTATTACCCGTCAACCTGGTGCGGAATACCGTGGTCCTACCACTTCACCGCCGTCGTGTTCGCTCCACACACGAGCACGCCGACGCGCTCGCCGGGCGCCGGGCGGTATCGCCCGGAAAGCAGCGCCGCCATCGCCGCGGCGCCGCCGGGTTCGGCGACTACCCGCAGCGTGTCCCAGAGCGCGGCCTGCGCGCCGCGAATGGCATCGTCCTCTACGAGCACTACGCGCTCCACGAACTTCTGCGCCAGGGGAAACATGATCTCTCCTACGCGCAGCGGCGCGAGAGAATCCGCCGCGATTCCGCCGGCCGGAGAATCCACCGGCCGGCCCGCCTCCAGGGCGCGAAACAAGGTCGGGGCCGTCTCCGGTTCGACTCCGATGATCCGCACGCGTCCTTCGTACCATGCGGCGATCCCGCCGATCAGCCCGCCGCCGCCGCACGCCACCAGGAGCGTGTCGATCTGCGGCGCCTGCTCTTCCATTTCGAGCCCCACGGTGCCCTGCCCGAGCAGGGTCTCGCGCTGCTCATAGGCGTGAATCGGCATGGCGCCGGATTGCGCGGTCCACTCCTGGCTGGCCAGAAGAGCATCGTTGTAGCGTTCGCCGACCACCACGAGTTCGGCGCCGCACTCGCGGATGCGCGCCATTTTCGCGGGCGATGCCACGCCCGGCACGAAGATGCGCGCCGGCTTGCCGAAGCGGCGCGCCGCCCAGGCCACCGCGACGCCGTGATTGCCACCGCTGGCCGCCACCACGCCCGCCTTCGGGACTTCGCGCGTCAGTATGTTGGTCACCGCGCCGCGCGCCTTGAACGAGCCGGTGTGCTGCAACAGCTCCAGCTTCAACGCCAGCGGCGCGGGCGGCAGTCCGAAATCCGCGGCGTCCAGCTCGATCACCGGCGTGCGCCGGACGTGCGGGCGAATCAGCTCACAGGTGCGGGCGATCTGCCCACTTGTAACATCCGGTCCAGCGGTCCCAACCATGCCCATAGGATACCTGCGCAGATCAGGGGCAAAACACCGAATCCGAAGAATACCGGCGTGTATCCGTGGCGCTGCACTACCCAGCCGGTGATCAGCGTGAACAGCATGCCGCCTCCGCCCGACCCCATGCTGGCCAGGCCATATACCGAGCCTACCGCCGATTTCGGAAAGACGTCCGCGGGTATGCTCAGCATGTTGGCCAGCGCGCCGGTGTAACCCATCATGGCGACGGAGACGAGCGCGATCGACATCCACGCCTCGGGGGTCAGCACGGCCGGAATGGCGCTCAACATGAGCGCCGCGAAGAAGGTTACCGAGCCCTTGCGCGCCGCCGTCATGGAGCACCCGCGCCGCAGCAGCCAACCGGACATCCATCCGCCGAACAGGTTGCCGAAGCCAGCGACCAGGAAGGGAATCCAGCCGTAGGTCCCGATGCCCGCCAGGTCGAAGTGGCGGGTGGTCTTGAGATACTTCGGAAACCAGAAAATGTAGAAGTACCAGACGGGGTCGAGGAAGACCTTCGAGATAGTGAAGGCGACGACCATGCGCGTGCGGACCAGGTCCAGGACCGGGATGGGATGCTCCGCGGCCGCGCCGGGTTCGCGCCGCGGCGTGTAATAGAGACCGAACCAGAACGCCAGCCACACCAGCCCGGACAGTCCTACGAAGAGAAATGCGGCCTGCCAGCCGATCTTCAGAATGAGGAACGCTACAATGGGCGGCGCGAGGATGGCGCCCACCGCGCTGCCGCTGTTGAACAGGCCGGCCGCCAGCGCGCGCTCCTTTTCCGGGAACCACTCGGCGACCACCTTGATCGCCGCCGGCCAGTTGCCTGCCTCGCCGATGCCGAGCAGGCCGCGGAAAACGCCGAGACTCCACGCTCCCGACGTCAGGGCGTGCAGCGCCGCCGACGCGCTCCACCACGCGACGCACAACCCGTAGCCGAGGCGCGTGCCGAGACGATCGATCATCGGCCCGGAGATGCCGTTCATCACGGTGTACGCACCCAGGAACGCGCCCACCACCCAACTGTAGGCCTCGTCCGAAATGTGGAATCGCTCCTGGAGCAGCGGCGCCGCCACCGACAGCGTCTGGCGGTCGAGGTAGTTGATCACAGTCGCCCAGAACGCGAGCGAGATCATGCGCCAGCGCAGGGGCGATGGCGTCACGCGAGATCCACCCGCACGGCCTCGTGGATCAGCACGCGCGGCACCGTCACCTCGACCCACTGGGGCGCGGGCCGGGCAGCCGGCGCGCCGCTGCGTAAGAGCGACACGCTCTTGACGGTCCTTCCCTCCGGCACCTTCACCCGCACCTTTACATTCTCCACCGGAAGGAATTCTTCGCGAATGCGCAGCTTCTTGGTTTTGTTTCCCGTGTCTGCCAGCAGGTGCAGCAGAATCGTGTCATTCGACGCCGTCAGATGCGCCGTGACTCCGCTGCGGTATTCCATCTCGTAGGTGCGGTGCGGGCTGAGCACCGGATCGATCAGCGTCCCCAGAAACTCGCGCAACCGGCGCATGCGCGTCTCCGCGTAGATCGCCTCCAGCCCGCTGCCGATGTAGATCACGCGCCCGCGTTGCACGATGGCCGGCCCGAGGTTCGCGCGATGCCCCAGGTCCACCGTTTCGGCCAGCACGGTTCCGCCGGCGGCGTTGGCGAAGCGCATCGCCTGCGGGTCCTGCGGGATCAGCTCGCCTGAGGGCAGCTTCAGGTACAGGTCCGGAATCTCTATCGGCTCGACGTCGGCGGACTTCGCGCCGAACAGGTCCGCCAGGCCGTAGTTCGGGCGCATTTTGCCGTGCTCGTCGGCAACGCTGGTCAGATGTGTCGCGATCAGCGTGCCGCCGGCGCTCACGTAATCGCGGAGCAGGGTGCACTGCGCGTCGCTGAGGCAGGCGGTGTTGGCCAGCCATACCAGCTTGTAGCGGGCGAGCTGCTCCGGTTTGGCGAGGTAATCCAGGAAGGGCTCGGCGTCGTAGCCCAGGTCTTTCATGACCTGCCACGCGCCGTGGTAATAGTTTTCGTAGCCTTTTCCGACGAAGTGCCTGCCTGCGAACCAGTCGATGGTCTGGTCGCCGACCATGACGCCGGCAATCGGTCGCGGCGACGCGGCGGCGAGCAGCTCGCGATGCTTCGCTGCGAGGTCGAAGGTCTCTTTGACGTAGCGGCCGCTATCGTAGCTAAGAGGCCCTTGCGGCATATAGAAGAACCGGCTCAGGCCCCAGTACACGATGCCCGCGCTGCCCGCGATGGCGGTCGCGCCGTCGAGCAGGAGTTCCTGGCTCTCCACGGGATAGCTGAACCACCCTCGCGTACGGTCGCTCTTCATGTGCTCGCGGTTGTATTGGGTGTGGCTGCTGACGTAGGTCCAGATGGTCTTTCCGGTCGAATGGCCGAGTTGCAGGTTGAACAGCTTGTCTTCCGGGGTTTCGGCGGCCTCGAACATGAAGCCGTCGACCACGGGGATCGCGCGGTTGCGCCACTCGCGCTTGCTCAATAAGGACGTGTCGTTGAACAGCACGGGCACGTCGCGCGTCGCGCGGATCATCTCGCGAATCTCGCGCAGGAAGGCGATCACCACCTCGTTCGCCATCCATTGAACGTACTCGACGTCGTCCTGTTTCGCGGGAACGGGCTTACCGAATCGCTTCCGGTATGCGGCCTGGCAGTACTTGCACTGGCAGGGCTCTTTGGCGTTCATCATTCCCTGGTAGGGGCCGTCGAAGTACATCACGTCGACCGGGTACCCGGTCAGCACCTCGCGCACCAGGGTGCGGATCACGTCGCGCACCGGCGAGTTCAGGCAGCCTTCGAAATATTTCGCGAACCCGTAGTGCTCGGTGGTCATCGGCGTGCCGTCGGCGAACTTCTTGGACCACTCCTGGTAGCGCGGGTCTTTCGACGTGGCGTCCATGAACGGGTGGTTCAGCGGCACGTAGGCCACGACCCGGAGTCCAGCCTGCTGGCAGCGATCGATGGTGTCGCGCATCGGATCGCCCTTGAGCTCCGGGTGCACGGGATATCCGGATTTGGTGGGGAAGTACGCGTAATACGAGGCGGCGGGGTAGCGCAGCGAATCGGCATTCAGCGCGGTTGCGATCGAGACTGCCTTCTCCGCACGGTAGTCGAACGAGGGATAGAACGGCGGATTGTACGCTTCGCAGATCAGGGCGCGGCAGGTCTTGAGCCAGACGTCCGTCGCGGGAGCGGCTTCAGCCGGTCCAGGCGCGGCCAGAGCCAACGCTCCCGCGCCCATCAGCAGTTCTCGTCGATTGATCTTCACGGCACACCGGTTATGATAGAGACTCATTAGCGTAACAAGGTTCTCGAGCGTCGCAGGCGCAAAGGAGCACCCATGAATTCCAAGACGAATGACCGGCGCGGCTTCCTCAGCGGCATGCTGGCCGGAGGACTGACCGCGGCAGCAGAGCCCGCGGCAGCACAGGCGCAGCCTAGCGCCTCACCCGCACCCGATTTCCTACCTTTTTATACCCGCGCTCTACCTTATAAGTCGCTGAAGCAATCCAGCTTCGACCGCACCGGGGGCAACAGCGACCGCTGGCCCGTCGCGGCGGGCGCCGTGCAGGAAGTTTTTAATGCCGAGGGCCCGGGCGTGATCACCCATATTTGGTTCACGATCGCGGCCGGCAGCAGCGATCATCTGAAGGAACTCGTCCTACGGGGCTATTGGGACGGCAGCGCCAAGCCGAGCGTGGAAGTTCCGATAGGCGATTTCTTCGGCCTGAACCTCGGCGTCTACCAGATCTACGAATCGAGGTATCTTGCCTGCTCGCCGGGCCGTTCGCTGAACTGCTACTTTGCCATGCCCTACAAGCGGTCGGCGCGGTTCACGGTCACGAACGAAGGCAAGGCGCCGGTCAACTCGCTCTATTCCAATATCGACTACCTCAACGTGCCGAGCCTGCCCGAGGACACGGTTTACTTCCATGCGCAGTATCGGCAGGCTGCGCCGTGCACGCCGGTCAGCTTCACCGGCCCCAAGATCAACCTCGACGGCAAGTACAACTACGTCTACATGGAGACCCGCGGCCGCGGGCATCTGATGGGCGTCACGCTCGGCGTGCTGCAGAACGCCAACGGATGGTGGGGCGAGGGCGACGACATGATCTTCGTCGACGACGAATCCAAGCCCGTCATTACGGGCACGGGCAGCGAGGATTATTTTCTTGGCAGCTGGGATTTCGGCGGCCAGTTCGGCGCGCAGCCGTTTGCACACGCGATGTACGGCGCGCACCTGATCACCGCGGCGGAGCGCACCGGCGGCCGCTATTGCTGCTATCGCTGGCACGGCGACAACCCGGTGACCTTCGAGCGCTATCTGAAGCACACTATGGAGCATGGGCACGCCAACGACCGAGGGGACAACTTCTACTCCTGCGGCTACTGGTATCAGACCACGCCGTATACGGACTTCCCGGCGCTGCCGCCGGTGGCGCAACGGATTCCGGTGATGAAGACGGCGTAGCGACGCTCACAGTCCGAAGAGATTCGTCTGCAGCTTGGTGTAGCCGTGCTCCGCGGCCCACAGGTCGAGCGCAACGGACGCGAGTTCGTCTACTTCCGGCACTGCCAGGCCGTTCTTCGTCAGGTCCACGGCTTTCAGATATACGCGGCACGAGTCGCAGGCTTCGACGCGGACGTGCGGGAACTCCTCGGCGGTGTAGACCGGCAGCTTGTCTTTATCCTCTTCGCCGCAGTTGGGGCACAGCAGGCGCCGGAACTCCCACTCGGTGAAGCAGAGCGAGCACAGCAGGTAACGCTTGCCGCCCTCGCCTTCCGGACGCAGCACCGCCGCTACCGGCTTTTCGCCGCAGAATGGGCATAGAGGCTGGACGCCGGACTTGACCTCCGCCGCATGCGCCCGTTCCTCGGCCTCCGCCTGAGCCAGCACACGCGCGTAAAAGGCGTGCATTGCGTCGGCGCTTTCCTGGGGCCGTGGGGCCGAGCGGCGGATCAGGTCCTTCAACGCCTCCAGATTCCGCGGCGGCGCCGATTGAAATCTGGCGATCTGGATATAGAAGTTCATGACCTCCGGATATACCGGAGATACCCGCGCCAGTTCCTCGGCACGCTCGATCCGACGCTGCCAGCGATTCATCTACCTGCGACCCGGTTGTACCACAACCGGTGATGCGTCTTGGCCCAAGCCGGCGAGACCTCGCCGCGAATGATCGACGTGAAACCGCCGCGCACCATCGCGGTCCCCATGTAGACGTGAATGATGAACGCCCCGATCGTGATCAGCGCCGCCGATGCATGCAGGAGGATCAGGATCGGCCGCAGGGCTAGCGGCAGTGCCGCCGGAGACCACATGGCCAGCCCCGTCGCGAGCAGCACCAGCCCAGCCCAGAACATCACCCAGAAGAAATACTTCTGGCCCAGATTGAATCGTTCGGCGGGCGGCAACTGTTCGTCTTCGTTCCGGATGTAGTGTTTCATTGCGCGGCCCCACCTGCGATCGACTTCCGTGATCCGCATGTCGGCGGCCCAGGTGCGCAGCATCCAGACGAGCGTCGCGGCCCAGATCAGCGCAATCCACGGATGCCAGAAGCGCGACGTCGGCCCGCCGCCCAGGACCACCGCGATCCAATACAGGTACGGCGAGTAGAACGCCAGCCCGGTTGCCAGCACGTACATGTAGGTCAGAGCCGACAGCCAGTGCAGGGTGCGCTCGATCATGGTGTAGCGGAGGATCACTCGTGGCCTCCCTGTTTCGGCCCGAATCGCAGGTAGTGCAGCGTGACCCCGATCAGCCCGCCGATCATCGCCAGGTTGCCCAGCCACTTCAGCGGCCCCTTCCAGAGCTTGACGCTCAGGGGCACGCGCGGATTCTTCGGCAGGCCGTAGGCATCGGGCCGGGTGGCATCGTGCAGCACGTAGATCACGCTCGCGCCGCCCACGCCCTCGGGGTCGTACACGCCCGCGTTCTTGTGCCCGCCGTGCTCGCGCAACTGCGCCGCGCGGGACTCGGCGATCGCGGTCATATCTTCCTTGCTGCCGAAGTGGAGGCACCCTGTGGGGCACGCCTTGATGCAGGCGGGCTCCAACCCCTGGGATACGCGGTCGGTGCAGAGCGTGCACTTGAACATTTTCTTCGTTGCCGGGTTGAACCTCGGAATGTTGAACGGACACCCCGCGGTGCAATACTGGCAGCCGATGCAATACTCCTGCTGGAAATCGACGATGCCGTTCTGATATTGCACGATGGCGCCGTCGGCCGGGCAGGCGGCCAGGCAGCCTGGGTCGGCGCAGTGCATGCACTGGTCTTTGCGCATCAGCCATTGCAGAGTGCCTTCGTCGTTGGTGTGCTCGCGGAACTGGATCAGGTTCCAGTAATTCCACTCGGTCTGCGGCATCGTCTGGTAGGTGTTGTCGAAGACCGTCTCTCGGAACGGCAGGTCGTTCCACTCCAGGCAGGCTACCTCGCAGGCCTTGCACCCGATGCAGGTCGTGGTGTCGATCAGCTTGGCGACGCGCTCGCCGCGCTGCGTGCCGGCTCCGGGAACACTGCCGGGGTGCCCGGAGATGGCCTGGACGCGAAGCGTGGCGCTCATACTTTTTCCACCTTCACCAGGAAGCCCTTGAACTCCGGCGTGAATGCATTCGGATCGATCACCGCGGGCGACAATGTGTTCGCGGGTATGCGCGCGGTCTTTCCTTCGTCTTCGGCGATCCCGCGATACCCCCAGTGAATCGGAATGCCGATCTGGTAGGTCTTTTTGCCGTCGACGCGCATGGCCTTGATGCGCCGGGTGACCATCGCCTTGGCGATGTAGTGGCCGCGCGCGCTGGTCACCTTCACTTTCTCGCCGCCGCGCAGGCCCATTTCGTCGGCGAGCTCCGCCGGCATTTCCACGAACGGCTCCGGCACGAGCTGGACGTTCATCTGGTTGTTCTTGGTCCAGTAGTGGTAGTGCTCGGTCAGCCGGTAGGTGGTGCAGATGATGTTGTAGCCTTCGGCAGGCGACCCGATCTTGTCCTCGCTGCTCTTGAACCGCTTGGCGACTGGATTTTTCGATTGCTTCGGATGCAGCGGGTTCTCGATCAGGCTCTCCGTGGGCTCGTAGTGTTCGGGGAACGGCCCGTCGGCGAAGGCTGCTGCCGGCGCGAAGATGCGCCCGATGCCTTCCGGGTTCATGATGAACGGACCCATGTGCTCTTTGGGCGGCGAATCGACCTTGAAATCCGGAACGTCGATGCCCAGCCACTTCTGCTGCGCGTCGTTCCACCAGATCTGTCTTCGGCTCGGGTCCCAGGGCTTGCCCTCGGGATCGCAGGATGCGCGGTTGTACAGCACGCGCCGGTTCGCCGGCCAGGACCACGCCCAGTTCGGATAGACGCCCAGCCCGGACGGATCGTCGGTTCCGCGCCGCTGCATCATCGGCCCCGCCTCGGTCCAAGACCCGCAGTAGATCCAGTTGCCGCAGGCCGTGGTTCCGTCGTCCTTCAAGGCTCCGAAACCCGGCAACTGCTGTCCGGTCGTGAGATCGCGGCCGTTGATTTCGCGCGCGACCTCGGCAAGCGACGGGTTCGCCGGATTGGTGTAGTTCCAGGCGGCGTTCAGAATCGGGTCGGGGAACTTGCCGCCTTCCTTGCGGTACAGCTCGCGCACGCCAAGGAAAATGCGCGCCAGGATTTCCTGATCCAGCTTCGCTTCGCCCGGCGGTGGAATGGCGACGTTCTTCCATTGCAGCCAGCGCGCCGAGTTGACGAAGGTGCCGTCTTTCTCCGCGAAGCCAGCGCCCGGCAGCCGATACACGGTGGTCGGGATCTTCTTCATCTCGTCCGCGGTGACGCCGGGCGATTTCCAGAATTCGCTGGTTTCGTCGGGATAGATTTCGCAGACCACCAGCCAGTCGGATTTCTTGAGCGCGTCGATGTTCTTTTGGGAATTCGGCCCGATGGCGACGCCGTTCATCCCGAAGGCGAAGATACCCTTGACCTTGCCGGCATACATGTCGTCCCAGATCTCGGTCCACGAATACTTGCGTTCGATCTTCGGCAGGAAGTGGAAGGCCCAGTCGTTCTCCTTTTTGGCCGCATCGCCGTACAGCGCCTTCATCAGCGAGACCGCGAATTTCGGCGTATTCTGCCAGTAGTTCATGGACGCCCACTGTGCCGGCTTTGCGCCCTTGGGCGTGGTGCGGTCGAGGTACGCCTTGAAGTCCGCGTCGGTGGCGGCCGGCGTTTTCAGATATCCGGGCAGGATATCGAAGATGCCGGCCATGTCGGTCGCGCCCTGGATGTTGGAGTGCCCGCGAAGGGCGTTGACTCCGCCGCCGGCGCGGCCCACGTTGCCCAGGAGTAGCTGGAGCATCGCCGCGGTGCGGATGGTCTGCGTGCCGGAGCTGTGCTGCGTCCAGCCCACCGCGTAGATGATGGTTCCGACCTTCTTCATGTCGCCGTCTTTGCGGATGGACGTGAACGTGTCGGCGGCCTTGAGGAACTCCGCCTGCGGAATGCCCGTGATTCGTTCCACCATCTGCGGCGTGTAACGCGAGTAGTGCAGCCGCAGCAGTTGGAAGACCGAG
>Ga0335077_10004821_pt1 | contig 16480 bp, 12 predicted proteins | sample Lox_Sample_31_FD_207151 | JGI IMG/M metagenome (GOLD analysis project Ga0335077, IMG submission 207151) | Soil microbial communities from Loxahatchee National Wildlife Refuge, Florida, United States - Lox_Sample_3.1 | ecosystem: Environmental > Terrestrial > Soil > Wetlands | place: USA...
AATAGGACCTTCTCGAGATACCCAGCGACCCGGGCGACCAACTGGACCGTGTAGATGGCCTGCGTGTTTCCGGTCAGTTCCAAGGAGTCGGTCACCAGTCGATGCACGGGCTGGGCGACCGTCACCCGTGGAGGCGCCGGTTGTTGCAGCTTCGGCTTTTCTCCGCAGCCTGGCACCAGAAGGAGGAGTCCAGACAGGATGAGCCACGCTGAGATGCCCCTGATCCGACGAAGGGTCCAGATGTTTTCGCAGACCATCCTATGGTCTCCAGTTCCTGTGGCGCCCAGCTCTGGCCCTCACTCGGTCACCAATCCGGAAGCTGAGGAGCGGATTCCGGCTGGCGGGAGGCCGGGAGATTGTAGGTCGATGGGGCGAGCAACTGGCCCCAGTTCGTCCGTCGTCGCATCTCCGCCGTGATCTCGGACGGGACCAACTCCTGTCCTTCCCGAACCTCCCAGCCTCCTCCCAGCGCGCGGTAGACCCCGACGAGGCTCGTCGCGATGGTGCCGAGCGTGCTGGCCAGACTATCCTGCTGGCTCAGGAGCGCCTGCTGGGCGGTGAGGACCGTCGTGAAGTCCACCACGCCTTGCTGATACTGCAGCATGGCAATGCGGACAGCCGCCTTGGCGGAGGTGACACTCTGGGCCAGGAGATCGGCGCGTTCCTGCGCCTGGAGGAAAGCCACCAGGTTGTCCTCCACGTCTTGCTGGGCCGCGAGCACGGCATTCTGATAGGCGATGAGCAGCTGCTGAAAGTGCGCATCCTGCGCGCGGACATTGTTCGTGATCTGGCCGTAGTTGAAGATGTTCCACTGAAGCGTCGGACCGACCTGGATGGAACGGCTTCCCCAGCTCCAGATGTCACTGAGCTTGAATGTGCCCAGGTTCGTCGAGAGGAGGGACACGTTGCCGACCAGCGTGAGCGCCGGGAAGAGCTCGGCCTTGGCCACGCCGATCTGTGCGGATTGAGCGGCCGCCTGCAGCTCGGCGCCCCGGATATCGGGTCTGCGTCGTAGCAGGTCGGCCGGAATGCCCACGATGACCTGGCGCGGTGAAACGGGGATCCCTGGTGGTCCCTTCAGCAGATCGGTCATCTCGCTGGGCGGCATGCCCAGTAGAACGCTCAGAGCATCCTGGGCTTGGCGCCGCTGCGTCTCGAGGGTCGGGACGGACGCGAGCGTGTTCAAGAGCGCGGTCCTGGCCTGCTCGAGATCCAGTTGCGTCACCGTGCCGTACTTGAACCGGGCCTCCGCGATCTTCAGGCTCTCTTCCTGCGTCTTCACGTTCTCGCGGGCGATCTGGATGCGCTCCTCGGCGATCCGGATCGTGATGTATGAATTGGCGACGTCCGCCGTCAGCGTGACCAGCGTGTTGTCGTAGTCCGCGAGTGTCGAGAGCAGCGTGGCGTCGGCCGATTCGATGCCGCGCCGGAACTTGCCCCAGAAGTCGGGCTCCCAGCTGGCCTGAGCCCCGATCTGGGGTTGCCAGTAGGTGAAGCTGCTGCCCTGGAAGGCGGCGCCAGTGATGGCTCGATCGCTGGTCCGGTAATACTGAACGGACCCGAAGGCCTGCTGCGTCTGCGGGTAGAACTCGCCGATGGCGATCCCGAACTGGGCCCGTGCTTGCAGGACCCGCACGCCGGCGCCCTGGAGCGTGAGGTTTTCCCGGTACGCGCGCTGGATGAGGCGATCCAGGACAGGATCGTTGAAAGCCTTCCACCAGTCGCGATATGTGGCCGACCCGGTGCTCACGCGCGGGTCCCCATTCTCCAGCCACTTCGCCGAGACCATGGCCTTCGGCCGCTGGAAGTCCGGTCCGACCATGCATCCCCCGAATGCGAGGAGCGAAGGGACGAGCAGGATGACCCCGAATCCACGACGCTTCCAGCGGCGTGTCAGGTTCATTGTCAGCTCCCGCGTCGCGGTTCCGTCTCGATCAGGTGCGGCGTCTCGACGTCGTCATCGAGGGAGGCGCGCAGCCTCGCCGATGGATTTGCTCAGGCACCGAGGGCGTGACCCCAACCATTGTAGTCGCCTTCGTGCTGAGTGTGGATCTGACCGGAGTCCCGCGAGCAACTTACGCTGTTGGGTGACGATCGAGGCGCACTCAAGCACGACGCGTCTGCCCCCTTCTTCTCGCCCACCTACCTGTTCAGCGTTCTGTGTCAGCCTATGTAGGGCCGAATGCGCGGTCAATGAGGCGATCACCCGAATCACCCTCAAAATCTTTTTTAGACAGCTATTTCCAGACACTACGGAGGGGGACCAGGACGCCTACATTTGTGCGCAAGGCCGGGTGGATCAGCTCGTGCCAGGAAACCACGACCGCGTCCGTGACATAATGCCCATACCTGGAAGTTGGACCGCGCCGGGACCCATGGGAGAGAAGATTCGGGCTGAACGATTCACCGGGCCACCGTGACTCGGCTGAATAGCAGGCGGCTAGAAAACGTGCTGCCGTTCCGGTGGTCGCACCCCACCCGCGTCGTTTTCGGCGAGGGCGTTCTCGCCCAGCTCGGCGACCTTGTCAACGAGGTTGCCGGCAGCCACGCCCGCGTGCTCCTGCTCACCGGCCAGCGAAGCCTTGAACGCAGCGGGGTCCTCGGCCGCGTTCTCAGCCTCCTCGGTCCGAACCGTGTCCGCCGCTTCAGCGACATCCCCGCCTTCCCCTCGCCGGCGACGGCAAAGGCGGCCGTAGGCGCCTGTCGCGACGCACAGGCCGACGTGGTGGTGGCCGTGGGCGGCGGCAGCGTCCTGGACGTCGCCAAGGTCGCCGCCCTCTTGGCCCGATCCGACGTGTCCGTCGAGGAGCTGATCAATCACGAGCGGTCGGTCTCGGAACCGGCCTTGCCGATCCTTGCCGCTCCCACCACATCCGGTAGCTCGAGCGAGGTCACCCCGTTTGCCGCGCTCTGGGACGCGGGGGTCCGCCGCTGGTACGGTGTCTCAGATCCTCGAATCTTTCCAACCGTAGCTCTCGTCGACCCTGTGCTCACCGCCACCATGCCGAAGGAACTGGCGGCCCTGAGCGGGGCCGATGCGATGACCAGCGCCTTCGAATCCTACTGGTCCACAGAAGCCAACCCCATCTCCGACGCCCTGAACCTCGAAGTCATCAGCCTGTTCGCGACGTCGCTGGAAGCCTCCTGTCTGGAGGGCGACCGCCAGGCTCGATCGGCGTGTGCGCTGGCCGCCACCCTCTCCGGCATGGCCTACACTCACAGCCGGCCCAACGTCTGCCACGCCGTAGGCCGTCCCCTCACCCTCCACTGGGGCACCGGCCACGGCCAGGCGGTGGGGGTCACGCTGCCGGCCTTCCTCGATTGGAACGCGCCGGCCATCAAGGACAAAGTGCCGGCGCTCCTCCGGGCCCTGGGCACCTCGGATCTCTCGGCTTCGCTGGCTTTGCTCGACCGGCTGTTCTCCCGCATCGGCATCGCCACGCGCCTGGGTGCGCTCGGCGTCCGGGCCGTCGACATCAGATCCCTGGTGGAAAACCTGGCCTGGGAACGCACGAAGGTTTTGCCCCGTCCCCTCTCCCCGGAGGAAGCCGACGACATCTTCTCCGCGCTCCTTTGACGACGTGACCATCGCGAGATGGGCAGGCCGTCCTGGCTGGAGCAAGCGGAGGCGGAGTGGCAAGATGCGCGAAGGGGCCGGGCCCCTTCGCGTCACGCTCAGCGCGACACCTTGATGGCGTTGCCTTCGAACACCGCCGCCGGGCTCGTCATGATCAGCCAGATCCGCTCGCCTCCCGGTCCGATCACAAGGTTGAACATGGGATGGGGCGAGTCCGTGAAGGTCAACGTGCCGATGCAGACGGCCTCCGGCGGAGACAGCTCCGAGACCGTGTACTTCCCGGCACTACCAGGCGTGCTCGTCGTAGGGTTGCCGTTCATGTTCACCATCGCGGCCGGAGTCTCGACGGTTCCGTCGCCATGGAAGCGAAGCACCTCGATGATCGCCTTGGGAAACGACGGCCCGCTGGCGGGAATGGCGAACCCCGAGGCGGAGAAAACGTAGAGCCCGTCGAGCACGTCCAGGTCGCAGCGGTGTTCCTCCTTCCAGGCCATCGCGGTTCCAGCGACGAGGAGGGGCAACAACAGGCCCACAATCAATGCGGACAGAGATTTCCTCATTGGACACTCCCTTCCGAGTCCTGTGGACTCCTTGGAGTTTGCCGCCGCATCTCCGAGCGTTACGCACACTTCGAGAAGAGTCAGATCGTTGGAGGGGATCGGGGCTGGTGCGAGAGGAGCGCTGAGCTGGATGACACAAGCACGTGGCCGACAAGCGCCCCACAGGCCATCATCGCCTGTGGCAGGTTGCACGCTGAGTGCCATTTCGATGATCTCTGGAATCAACCGTTTCCCGCAAAGCAGCGGGCGTGGTGAGCGTTCAGCGAGGACGAATCTGAGCAGTTCGCTACACACTCGAGCAGGGCCTCGACATCAGATCAGGACAAACCTGAGCGGAGCAGTCGGCTACACTATGGCGGCACCATGGATGTAATGCCCGAGCTTCTCGGCAAGAGCCCGGCGATGGAGGCGGTGCGGGAAAAGCTGCGCCGGCTGCTGAAGCGGGCCAGGGTCGGACAGCGGCTGCCGCCGGTCCTGCTTCAGGGCGAGACCGGGACGGGCAAGGGGCTCGTCGCTCGGCTGCTGCACCGCTACGGCCCGCGCGCGCAGGGCCTGTTCGTCGATGTCAACTGTGCCGCAATTCCGGAGACTCTGCTCGAGGCCGAGCTGTTCGGCTTCGAGCGCGGCGCGTTCACCGACGCCCGGCGGGCCAAGCCCGGGCTCTTCCAGGCCGCGCACGGCGGGGTGCTCTTCCTCGACGAGATCTCTCTACTGGCGGCGTCCGCCCAGGCCAAACTCCTGACCGTCATCGAGGACCGGAAGGTCAGACGGCTGGGCAGCACGCGCGCCGAGTCGGCCGACGTCTGGCTGATCAGCGCCACCAGCGCACATCTCGAGGAGGCGGCGCGGGCGCGGCGTTTCCGGGCGGACCTCTACCACCGCCTGGCGATCATGACCGTCGAGCTTCCCCCGCTGCGCGCACGGGACGGCGACGTGCTGACGCTGGCCCGGGGCTTTCTCGACCGCACGTGTGCGGAGTACCATCTGCCGGCCGTGCGCCTGGACGCCTCGGCGGAGCGCCGGCTGCTGGCGCATTCGTGGCCCGGCAACGTGCGCGAGCTGGGCAATGTCATCGAGCGTGCGACCCTCCTGGCCGATGGACCGATGCTCACCGACGCCGCTCTCGAGTTGTCGACGCAGCCTGGCCACGAGGCCGCCGATCGACCCTCGCTCGCGAACCGGGACGCGGTGAAACGCGACCGGCTGATGTCTGCCCTCCGCCAGACGGGATGGAACATCTCGCAGACCGCGGCGCAGCTGGGCGTGACGCGGAACACCGTCTATGCGTACCTGGACAAGTTCGGCCTGCGGCCCGAGCATCCGGACCGCTCGGGATCGGGCCGCCCGGCGTCCGCCCCGACGGACGCCGGCTCGATGACGGCGCCGCCCCCGCCGGCCGCGCTCCAGTGGGAGCCGAGGAACCTCGCATTGCTGCGCGTCGAGCTGTCCGAGACGGATGGCGCCGACCGCTGGTCGCTTGCGAGCCGGACGCTCGAGCTGTCCGTCGCCAAGGTCGGCACCTTCGGCGGACGCGTGGAAGACATGACGCCCACTGGCCTGGTCGCGGCGTTCGGCCTCGAGCCGACCGAGGACGCGGCGCGGCGGGCCGCCCATGCGGCGCTGGCTATTCACCGCGCTGTCCAGCGACCGCCGGCCCGCGACGGGGCGCGCCGGCCGGCGGTCGTGATCGGCCTGCACGTGGCGCCGTTCCTGATCGGGCACCTGGCGGCTCGCACGGAGATCGACGCGCAGGGCAAGCGCGCGCAGTGGGCCATCCTGGACGAGCTGCTGGAGAGGACCGCGCCCGGCCAGACGACCGCGACCGCCGCGGCAGCTTCTTTCCTTGAGCGCCGCTTCGAGCTCGCACCGGCCGAGACAGGACCACGCGGGACCGTTTATCGCCTCACCGGACAGGAGCGGCGGGGCCTCGATCTCTGGGGCGTCATGACGCCGTTCGTGGGTCGGCGAGCAGAGTTCGATCTTCTTCGCCACCGGTCGAACCTGGCGGCGAGCGGCCATGGACAGGTGATCGCAATCCTCGGCGACGCCGGCGTGGGCAAGTCGCGTCTGATCCACGAGTTCGCCCGCGCCCAGCGCCAGGACGGCTGGCGAGTCCTGGAGACCACGGCCGTCTCCCACGGCCAGGCCATGAGCTACCTGCCAGTGATCGCCTTGCTCAAGGGCTACTTCGCGATCCGGGACGGCGACGACGTCCCCGCGGTGCGCGAGAAGGTCGCCGCCACGCTGCGGGCACTGGACCCCACGCTTGATCCGGCGCTGCCGGCCCTGCTCGCCTTGCTCGACGTTTCCCCGGACGAGGTGCCCTGGCGGACCCTCGATCCGCCGCAACGGCGCCAGCGCATCCTCGACGCCGCGCAGCGCCTGCTGCTGCGGGAAGCGCGCGAGCACCCACTGCTCCTGATCGTCGAGGACCTGCACTGGGTCGACGGCGAGACCCAGGCCCTGCTCGACAGCCTTGTCGACCGCCTCGTGGCGGCGCGCCTGCTCCTGCTCGTGAGCTACCGCCCCGAATACCAGCACGCGTGGGCCAGCAAGCCAAGCTATGGCCAGGCACGGCTCGATGTCCTGCCGGGCGAGCAGGCCGTCGAGTTCCTGAGCGCCCTCGTCGGCGACGACGCCGGCCTGGCTCCCCTCAAGCAACTCCTCGTGAAGCGCGGGAACCCATTCTTTCTGGAGGAGACGGTCCGGACGCTCGTGGAGGCACGGGCGCTGGAAGGGCGACTGGGTGACTACAGACTCGCCCGGCCGCTCGCGTCCCTCGAGATCCCGCCCACCGTCCAGGCGATCCTCGCGGCGCGCATCGATCGGCTCGCGTCAGGAGACAGGCAACTTCTCCAGACTGCCGCGGTCATCGGCAAGGACGTGCCGCTCGCCCTGCTCGAGGCAATCACGGGGACGGATGAGGCGACGCTGCGATCGGGGCTGGCTCGGCTTCAGGCCGCGGAGTTCGTGTGCGATGCCCCGCTGTCGCGCGAGCCGGAGCTCACGTTCAAGCACGCGCTGACTCAGGAGGTCGCGTACAGTAGCCTGCTGCAGGATCGGCGGTGCGCCATGCACGCGCGAATCGTGGAGGCCATCGAGCGCCTTCACCGGGATCGGCTCGGAGAGCAGACCGAACGCCTAGCTCATCACGCCCTCCACGGTGGACTGCGGGAGAAGGCGGTGCCCTATCTACGGCAGGCCGGGCTCAAGGCGGCCGCGAGATCAGCGCTTCCGGAAGCGCGCACCTGGTTCGAACAGACCCTGGATGTCCTCGCCGCGCTGCCGCAGAACCAGTCAACCATGGAGCAGGGCTTCGAGATCCGGCTGGACCTGCGGCCGGTACTGAGTCAGCTCGGCGAAATCCGGCGGGTGCTCGAACGTCTGCGCGAAGCAGAGAATCTCGCCGAGCAGTTGGACGACGACCGGCGGCGGGGCCGCGTGTGCGCTCTCTTGACGAACGTGCACTCTCTGCTCGGCGAGTTCGACGAGGCGCTCGCCAGCGGCACCCAGGCACTGCAAATCGCCAGACGTCTCGCGGACTTGAAACTGCGCATACTGACCACGACCTATCTTGAACAGGAGTACTACTACCGAGGCGAGTACGAGCTGGTGGTGAAGCTGTGTACCGAGAACCTCGCGGCATTGCCTGCCGACGCGGTTTTCGAGACTTTCGGAGCTACCTTGCCGGTATCGATCTACGATCGCTACTGGCTCGTCAGGAGCCTCGCCGAGCTGGGCCGATTCGCCGAGGCGGCGCCGTACGAGGCCGAGGCGCGCCGGCTCGCCGAGTTGGCGCATCATGCCTATGCCGTGGGGATGAGCAACGAGGCCGGCACCTGGCTATACCTCCTCAAGGGTGACTGGGCGACAGCGCGATCCCTGAACGAGCGCGGACTCGCAGCGGCGCGAATGGCGAACGTGGTTCTGTCGCTTCCTGTCGCGGTCGCTTGCTCGGCCTGGGTTCTCGCGCAGGGCGGCGAGGCGAGCGAGGCGCTGGCCGGGGTGCGGGAGGGCGAGCAACTCATCGACCGCGATGCGTTGAGGGGATCCATCCTGCGTGGCAGGGTCTACTACGCCCTCGGGCGGGCTTGTTTGCTGCTCGGGCGGTTCGACGAGGCGCGGAGCCTGAGCGAGCGCGTGCTCCAAGGGGAATCTTCTTATTCTCGTCCCCGGCCTGGATTCGTTGCCAATGCCCTTCTCCTGCTGGGCGACATCGGGACCCATCCCGACCAGTTCGATGCCGAGCGCGCCGAATCTCATTACCGTGACGCGCTGGCCCTCGCCGAGCCGCGCGGCATGCGTCCACTCGTCGCCCACTGCCACTTCGGACTCGGCAAGCTCTGCCGACGCACGGGCAAGTGGGCGCAGGGCCGAGAGCACCTCACCGCCGCGACGACGATGTACCGCGAGATGGACATGCAGTACTGGCTGCGGCAGGCAGAGGCGGAGCCAAGCGAATCGGCATGAGAGTCCGCTCCAACTCTAAACGCTCTAGCGGCTCGACCGCGCGCTAGCGTTTCTGGATGGTCGGCGACGTTCCACTGCGCGCACTTGATGGCACAACTCCGATCTCTCGGGCTGGAGGGTGTGGTGACGCTGCTTGGTCAGCAGCGCGCCATGGCCGGCATCATCGCTGCGAGGGCGTCTCCAAATCCTGCTCGGTGTCGCGCCCCGTGTGACGATCTCCGGAACGGATCATCGACCATCACGCCGTACGTGCAGCGGCAGGATCTTTGGCGCGCGCGTCACGTAGGGATCGCGGCGAGCCACGCGAAGGGTCCGTCCTTGACGCCACTGATTCGCCATCAGCTCGCCGGCCGGCGAGGAGGCGAGAACGTCGAGGACCGCGGCGACGAGCGCAGCCTCGTCGAAGGAGCCCAGTCTCGGCGAGGCTACGACGCTCACCAGGGGCAGTCCACGTTCTTCTTCCTCGACCAGCTGATAGTCGGCGGGATGACCGCCGAAGCGAGCTGGAAGCACGCGGTCGACGAGCTCGAGAAGGTCGCTCCCCAGGAATGTCACTCCCTCACTGGTCAGCTTCTCGTAGCTCAAGACCCGCCGGAGGTGAGTGGTGAGGCCGAGTCGGCCGAGATGACAGCCGCAGTCGCGCTCCTCGAGGATGGCATAGTCGCCGACCTCCGTGTTCAGCATCAGCTTCGGGCAGCTGGGCAGGAGCGTCGTCAGGATGAGCGCGGGAACGATCGCTCCACCGGCGCCCACCTCTTTTCCCGTCGCGATGACCGCGACCTTGTCGGTGAACACGTGGACGTCGTCCGGGTCGAGGGGCGCGGCGCAGCCATAGGCGATCGTGCCCAGCTCGGTCATGGCATAGTTGGCGACGCCTTGCACGCCGACCCGCGCGAAGGCTTCAGCCTTCGGCGACGTGAAGGGCTCGCTGCCCACGACGAACAGGCTCCGCGCGATATCGATTCTCTCGCTGGCCGCCGCGGCGCAGACCCGGACGCCGGAACTCGGAGTGGTGACCAGCACCCCTGGTACACCCGCTGCCTTCTTGGCCGCCAGCCAGCGGGCGACGATGGCCGCCTGCTCCTGCGGCACGTACCGTACCCGGGGCGAAGGTCGGCCCAGGAACCGGCTCGCCAAGAACGTGTAGTGCGCGAACCCGGCGGCACGGGCATCGCGCGTCAATCCGACGGTGCGGCTTTGTGAGAACCACCGCTCCGGGGTGCAGCCAAGTTTCATGGTCCGGAAGACCCATTTCAGTCCCGAGGAGTTCGGCGGCGCCGGATACCACACCGCGATCGGGCGCCCCAGCGCGTTGTTTCCAACGAGGAGGTGCCGCGCGTAGGCCGCCTCCTGCGTGAGTAGATCAAGATCGATCAAGACCCGACTGCCGACGCCCCGGGAGGCGCCCGTCCGGGCCACATAATGTCCGGCGAGAAGGGGGTTGTCGAAGTCCCAGGGGTGCGTGACGAACTCGAGGCCAGGTCGTCGGATGGGTGCGCGGCCCTTGAACTCCTCGAGGGTCACGTAAACTCCGGAGCCACGAAGTATCCGGAGCGTCTCCTCGACGCCCTCCTGCCGGACGAGGCGTGCCACATCTTCGAACTCGATCCGGGCGTGCTTGAGCAGTCGGCGGTAGGGGCTCAGCGGCCTCGCGTAGACACCAAGCTCCAGTATCCTCAAGAACGATTCGCCCCGTCTCTCGAGCTGCTCCCGGACGAGCGCCGTGGCCTGGTCCTCGTTCAACGTCTCCCGGAGAAAACCCCCGAGACCGGCGGCATAGCGCAGGTTGCCTCTGATTCGGTCCACCAGGCGCCGCCTTCGCTCCGGGCGATCGAGTATCGACATGGAAGGGCGGCTCGTCAGCGCTGCATGGTCGGCCGCTTCGAGGCCGCGGCGACATGCCCGTCGCCACGGTAGCTGCCCGCGCCGTTGCGCGAACCAGACGATGCCGGTAGACTTGCCCGGCGATCGCGAAGGACATCAACGCCCGAAAGGAGAACGGCCCCATGAAGGTCCTCAAACCCGACGAGATCCCCCAGCAGCCTGTCAATACTCCCTTGTTCACGGGTGGTGCCGTGACGCGACAGACGCTCCTGACCCCGGAGACGAGCAACAATTTCAATTTGGGCATCGTCAACTTCAGCCCTGGCGCCCGCAACAAGATGCACACGCATAGCAGTGATCAGGTGCTGTTCGTGACAGCGGGCAAGGGGATCATCGCGACGGAAACGGAGCAACAGATCATCACCCCCGGCGACGTCGTGCATATTCCCACGGACGAGAAGCATTGGCACGGAGCCACGCCTGACTCCGCGTTCTCTCACATTTCTTTGACGGCAAAGGGGAGCACGACCACGCAGGTGGAAGAGTAGTCAGCATGGCCGGCGGGGGCGCGCGCACGCCCCACGCCGGCCAGGTTGGTCGCTCGGGCTCACGGAGTCTTGGATGGGATCTTGCACTCGTCGTCCTTCGCGGAATACGAACCGCCAAAGCCCGCGCACATGTCGTCGGCCCTTCTCGGGCTTCCCGGCATGCACGTCCGGTTCACGTATTTACCGCCGGTATTCTCGCACAGCAACGCGCTGGTCACCGTGGCGGAGCCCGCGCACCCCGTGAAGGCGACCACCGGCAACAGCACAGCTCCCATCAGCGCCGAACTCCGCCTCATGCGATCTCCCTCCCTCGCCCATCGAGGTTCTCTCGCCGCACATCCCGGGTCGCTTCCTCCGCCTCCGCTCTCGTCATCGTGACTTCCGGACCGGACGCCATCCTAACCCGGATTGTTCACGAACGATCACGCGCGAGGCGGCCGGGTCCTGTTGGCTGGGGCAGCTCCCGCAGAACCGGCTGCGTCACCCACTCGCCGGATCGCAGCTCTTCGAGCTGCGGACAGACCTCGGGGGCCCCACTACGCCGGCCCCGGGAGAGCTGCCCCCGGCACCGCCCATCCGAACGCCGTCCGATGCGTTCGTGAGCAATCCGGGCTAATGAGGCCACCGCACCACGGTCAAGCGTCGAGGAGCTAGTCCGAACCGCAGACGAACTACTGACGCGGAAACTCCTGCACCCAGAGCGCATCCGCGATTCGTCCCTGCTTCCCTGGCCATCGTCCTGAGTCCTGTTTCACGAACAGTGCGGCGCCGTACCGGCGGCATCCTTCGAGCAGACCCTCGATCCACGCCGGGTCCATGGGCCGATGGATCGGCCCTGACTCGCCGCCGACGATGTACCACGCGATGCCTGGAATCGCGGACAGCGGACCGAGCGTCGGCTCGTAGCTGACCCAGCGCGGACCCGCGCAGTCGAGATTCAGGAGCGCGTCCGCGCGCCACGTGTAGTCGGCGGACTCGACCGTCGTGCCCGGCCAGACGTTGGGACGGGCCAGAATCTCGGCTGGCACGAGCCGGCGGTAATTCTGCGGCCGCTTGGTCAGCAGGAGCCAGTCGAGCGCGGGCGTGCCGGCGATCGTGGACCAGAGCCGCTGCCGCGTCTGGTCCAGCTCGCGGCCGACGACGTCGTCGCGCTCCTCGAGCACGTCCGCCATGGAGGCGCAAAAGACACGCCGGCGCTGGCCCGCAGCTTCCGCGCGTCGGCTCCAGCGGAGCGGCTCGGTCCAATGCCGGTCACCGAAGAAGCGCCGCGACGCCTCGTGGCCCCAGAGGCCTGGCGAGGTCCGATGGGCGAAGTCGCGCGCGTAGCAATGATCGCACGCTGGCGAGACCTCGACGCAGCCCCACCAGGGATTGAACGTGTGATCGCACCAGCTGATGGTGGTCCGCTCGCCCATGTCTATCGGCCCATGGTAACCTTCGGGCGCGTCAATGATCTCCGAGGGAGACGACGACAATGCCCGACAAGGATCTGAGCGGGAAGTTCCTGATGGTGACCCTCACGCGCGAAGAGTTGATGGAACTGCCGGTTGACCCGCCCATCGAAGGGAACAACAGCAGATTCTGGCTCCTCGGAGGCACCGTCGATGGCCAGACGGCCAATCTCGGCCTGTGGGTCCGGGTCTCGACCATTCAGGACGCCGAAGGTGAAACGCTCCCGGGACTCGACAAGGCCGTATCGCTGCTCCTCATGCCATGGGGCATTCTCCAGCGCAGCGTCCTCGTCGAACGGAAGCCTGACAAGATCGAGTTCCCCCTGGGGTTCAGATCCGGTTCCCGATAGACTGCCTGGCCGGTCGCGGAGGATCCATTCATCGCACCTGTGTGCCGCTTGACGGCAATGGCATGCCTGGCTACGATGCTGCCGGCTGAAGGCTCCGGTTCGCGCCTCTCTCGGAGTGCGCGCCTGCTCAGCGTCCAACACGTTCGCCGGAAGCGCGCGACGACGCCGCTCCTGCACACACGAGCGAGCGCTCTGAGGCGAATCGGACGAGACCTCCGAATCGGGTACGGCCGCGACGGAGGCGATACCGAGCAACCGGTGTCAAGGAGGACACACATGAGACGACGCACGTGCTTGGGCATCCTGGCCGCCGCAATCCTGGCGTTTACCGTCAAACCCGCCGCCGCCGCCGACACGCTCACGATTCTCTGGGCCGAGTGGGACCCGGCCAACTACCTGCAGGAGCTGGTCAAGGACTACGAGAAGCAGACCGGCGTCAAGATCAAGGTCGAGACCGTGCCCTGGCCGGACTTCCAGACCAAGGCGTTCACGGAATTCAACGCGAGGGGCGACGCCTACGACATGGTGGTGGGCGATTCCCAATGGCTGGGTGCCGGCTCGACCGGAGGGCACTACGTCGACTTGACGGATTTCTTCAAGAAGTACAACGTCGCGAAGTCGATGGCGCCCGCGACCGTCGTCGGATACGCGGAATACCCGCCCAAGAGCGGGAAGTACTGGGCGATTCCGCTGGAGGGTGACGCCAACGGGTGGGCCTATCGCAAGGACTGGTTCGAGGATCCCAAGGAAAAGGCCGCGTTCAAGAAGAAGTACGGCTACGACCTGGGCGTCCCCAAGGACTACCGGCAGCTGCGCGACATCGCGGAGTTCTTCCATCGGCCGAACGAGAAGCGCTACGGCGTCGCGCTCTACACCGATAACACCTACGACGCGCTCGCGATGGGCGTCGAGCAGACCATCTTCAGCTTCGGTGGCGAGCTGGGCGACTACTCCACGTACAAGGTGCGCGGCATCATCAACTCCAAGCAGAACGTCGAGGCCCTGAAGTTCTACAAGGAGCTCTACAAGTTCACGCCGCCGGGCTGGGGCAAGGTCTTCTTCCTGGAAGACAACCAGGCGATCACCGAAGGGCTGGCGGCGATGAGCATGAACTTCTTCGCCTTCTTCCCGGCCCTCGCCAACCCCGCCACCAACAAGAACGCCAAGGGCACGGGCTTCTTCGCCAATCCCGCGGGACCGGGAGGCAAGCCGCGCTACGCCGCGCTCGGCGGACAGGGCATCTCCGTGGTGACCTACTCCAAGAAGCGCGATCAATCGTTCAAGTTCCTCGAGTGGTTCATTCGCGACGACGTCCAGCAGCGCTGGGCCGACCTGGGCGGGTACACCTGTAACGAGAAGGTCCTGTCGTCCGAGAAGTTCCGCAAGGCCACGCCGTACAACGAGGCCTTCTATCAGAGCATGCTCATGGTGAAGGACTTCTGGGCGACGCCCGAGTACGCCGAATTGCTCGAGCAGATGAACAAGCGCATGCATCCGTACATCACCGGGGACAAGGGCACCGCCGAGGAAGCGCTGAACGGCCTGGCCGACGACTGGGAAGCCACGTTCAAGAAGTACAAGCGCTACTAGGCCGGGCGGGGCTGACCATCCGGCCGATGATGCCCGGCGCGACGGCCGACGGTGCCCGTTGAGAACGGCTCCGGGCCCAGGAGGAGAGCGCACGTGCTCCGGACACTCGACCCCGGCTCGCCCGCGGCCAAGCGGGGCCTCAGCGACATCAGCATCCGCAACCTGTTCATCATCCCGACCATTGCGTTCCTGATCGCCTTCAACATCTTCCCGCTCATCTACTCGCTCGGTTACTCGTTCACGGATTTCCGCGCGTCACGCAATGCGCCTGCGACGTTCGTCGGCCTGCAGAACTATCGCGACCTGCTCCACGACGAACACGTCTGGAACAATTTCACCGTCACCGCCAAGTACGTCCTGGTGTCGGTCGGAGGACAGGTGCTGGTGGGTTTCGGGGTGGCCGTGCTGCTCAACCGCGAGTTCCCGCTCAAGGGCTTCATCACCACGTTGCTGCTGCTGCCGATGATGATGTCCATGGTGGTGGTGGGCCTGTTCTGGGAGCTGCTCTACAGTCCATCGTGGGGGATCGTCGACTACGCCCTGGGCTGGGAAGGGTTCGACTGGCTCTCCAATCCGAACGTCGCGCTCTACGCCATCGCCATCACGGACATCTGGATGTGGTCGCCCTTCGTCATGCTGCTGTCGCTGGCCGGGCTGTCGGCCATTCCCCAGCGCCTGTACGAGGCGGCCGCCATCGATCGCGCGAGCAGCTGGTACACCTTCACACGTATCACGCTTCCGCTCGTGACACCGCTGCTGCTCATCGCCATCATCTTTCGCACGATGGAGGCGATCAAGACGTTCGACCTGGCGTTCATCATGAGCACTCAGGAAACCGCGGAGCTGATCGCGATCAAGCTCTACCGGCTCGCGTTCCAGGAGTGGCAGACGGGGCAGTCGTGCGCCCTCGCCTACATGGTCCTGATCATGGTGCTGGCGGTCACCAACATCTATGTGAAGTACCTCAACCGGGTCAAGGAACGGTAGGGCATCATGGCCGCCGTCCAGTCCCACCGCCAGCGAGCGATGCACCGCGTCGCCGTGGTGCTGGTCGTGCTGGCCACCCTCGTCTACCTGGTGCCGATATACTGGATCAGCTCGACCGCGTTCAAGCCGCGCCGTCTGGCCACCACCGTGCCTCCCACGGTGCTGTTCACGCCCGAGGTGACCGCCTTCGTCAAGCTCTTCACCAAGCGCGTCCAGATGATCGGCCAGGTCGACCCCGCGGTGTACGAGAAGGCTCCGTGGTGGGAGAGGCGAATCTACGATCTGGGTGAGCGCTTCATCAAGGACTCCGACGGCCACATCGAGCTGTCCGCGTACCCCAGCCGTTTCCTCAACAGCCTGATCATCGCGGTGGCGAGCACGTTTCTGGCCGTCACCATGGGCACGCTGACCGCCTATGGCTTCTCCCGGTTCCGCATGCCCGGGGAGCAGGACTGGCTCTTCTTCATCCTGAGCACCCGCATGCTGCCCCCGGTGGTGGTGGCGATTCCCATGTTCCTCATGTACCGCACCGTCGGGCTGGTCGATTCGCACATCGGGCTGATCATCCTGTACACCGCGTTCAACCTCTCGTTTTCGGTCTGGCTGATGAAGGGGTTCATCGACGAGATTCCCAGGGAGTACGAGGAGGCGGCGCTCGTCGACGGCTACACGCGCCTGGAGGCGTTCTTCAAGATCGTCCTGTCGCAGGCGGCCACCGGGATCGCCGCCACCGCCGTCTTCTGCTTCATCACCGCCTGGAACGAGTACGCCTTCGCCCTGATGATGACCAACCGCCGCGCGCAGACGGCTCCGCCCTTCATTCCGTCACAGCTGGGCTCCGGCATCACGGACTGGACGGCCATCGCGGCCGGCACGTTCCTGTTCCTGTTGCCCGTCGCGATCTTCACCTTCCTGCTGCGCAAGCACCTGCTGCGGGGCGTGACCTTCGGGGCGATCAGGAAGTGAAGGACTCGCCAGGCGACGGCCGCGCATCGGGGCCGCGATGACCTTCCGCACGATCAGCGCCAGGTACCTCGAGGGCGCCTTCATGTGGCTGATGGTGCTCGGCATCGCCGCCCTGTGCCAGCCGTGGATCCACGTGCTGCACGTCTATGGCGTGACC
>Ga0335077_10004822_pt1 | contig 16477 bp, 15 predicted proteins | sample Lox_Sample_31_FD_207151 | JGI IMG/M metagenome (GOLD analysis project Ga0335077, IMG submission 207151) | Soil microbial communities from Loxahatchee National Wildlife Refuge, Florida, United States - Lox_Sample_3.1 | ecosystem: Environmental > Terrestrial > Soil > Wetlands | place: USA...
CCGGGCCTACACCGACCTCTTCGCGGATGCGCTCTGCGAGCACATGGAGCGGGACCCGCGGGTGGTGGCCATCACCGGCGCCATGCTCGAGGGCACCGGGCTCATCAAGTGCCAGAAGCGCTTCCCGGACCGGACCTACGACGTGGGGATCGCCGAGCAGCACGCGGTGACCTTCGCGGCCGGCATGGCCTGCGAGGGGGTCCGCCCGGTGGTCGCCATCTACTCCACCTTCCTGCAGCGGGCCTACGACCAGATCATCCACGACGTGGCCCTGCAGAACCTGCCGGTGACCTTCGCGCTCGACCGGGGGGGCCTGGTGGGCGCCGACGGGAAGACCCACCAGGGCGCCTTCGACCTCTCCTACCTCCGCTGCGTGCCGAACCTCGTGGTCATGGCCCCGTCCGACGAGAACGAGCTCCGCCGGGCACTCGCCACCGGGCTCCACCACGACGGGCCGGTCGCCTTCCGCTTCCCGCGGGGGGCGTCCATGGGGCTCGCCCTCGAGCCCGACCCGGAGCCGGCGGAGATCGGGAAGGCGCGGATCCTGCGAAAGGCGGCACCCCGCTGCCAGGTGGTGGTGGCTGCGGCCGGGCCGGCGGCCCACGCCGCGCTCGCCGCCGCCGAGATCCTGGCTGCGGAGGGGATCGAGGCCACGGTCGTGGACGCGCGCTTCGTGAAGCCCCTCGACGAGGAGGCCCTCTGCGCGCTCGTGGCCACGGCGCGCCGGGTGGTGACCGTGGAGGAGAACGCCCTGGCCGGCGGCTTCGGCGCGGCCTGCCTCGAGGCCTTCGAGCGCCGCGGGCTGTTGGAGGCGGGCCTGCGGGTGCGGCGGCTCGGGCTCCCGGATCGCTTCGTCTCCCACGGCGACGCCGCGGACCAGCGGGCCGAGCTCGGGCTCGACGCGGCCGGGATCGCCGCGGCGGTCCGGGATGTCGTCGGGGCCCGGGAGGGCGGGCACCGGGGCGCGGCCTAGGGCGTTCGCGCGCGGGCCTCGAAGTCCCTTGGCCAGGAACCGCCAGCGCATCGACCTGTTGCTCCTCGCGCGGGGACTCGCCGAATCCCGCTCCCAGGCGCAGGCGCTCGTCATGGCCGGGGCAGTCGTGGCCGGGGAGTCGCGGGTCGAGAAACCCGGCCAGCTCGTCGACCCGGACGTGCCGCTCCGCATCAAGGAGGACGCGGCGCCGCGGCGGTACGTGTCCCGGGGCGCCGAGAAGCTCGCTGGGGCGCTCGACCGCTTCCCGGTCGAACCCCGGGGAAAGGTGTGCGCGGACCTCGGCGCCTCCACCGGGGGGTTCACCGACCTCCTTCTCCAGCGGGGGGCGGCGCGCGTCTACGCCGTCGACGTGGGCTATGGACAGCTCCACCCCCGCCTGCGCGCCGACCCCCGGGTGGTGGTGCGCGAGCGGGAGAACGCCCGGCACCTCACCGCCGCCTCGCTCGGGGAGCGGGTCGACCTCGTGGTCGGGGACCTCTCCTTCATCTCTCTCCGCCTCGTCCTCCCGGCGGTGCGGGAGCTCCTCTCGCCCGGCGGACACGCCATCCTCCTCGTGAAACCCCAGTTCGAGGTGGGGAAGGGGGAGGTTGGGAAGGGCGGGGTGGTGCGGGACGACGCGAAGCGGAGGGAGGCGCTCGAATCGGTCGCCGAGGCGGCCCGCGGGCTCGGCTTCGAGGAGGCCGGCCATCTCGAGTCGCCGGTCGCCGGGCCCGCCGGAAACCGCGAATGGCTCCTCGTCCTGCGCCTGCCCCGGGCGGCCGGCACTCCTTGACTACTCCGGCCCGGTGGGTTACGAAACGGCCGACATTTTCGCCCCCGGGTGACCGGGACACGAAAGTGGGCCGGAGCGCCCGCTTTTCGTTTTTTTGGGGTCATGGCCGGCATCGCAGAGGAACCCGTAGCGGAGCGAGCCCGCAAGCTCCTCGAGCCTGTGCTCGCGCGCGACGGCTACGAGCTCGTAGAGGTGGAGTGGGTGCGCGAGGGCGGGAGCTTCACGCTCCGGCTCTACATCGACCGGGAAGGTGGAGTGGGGATCGACGACTGCCAGGTGGTGTCCCGGACGGTGGAGCCCATCCTCGACGTCGAGGACTTCATCGAGCCGACCTACAACCTGGAGGTGAGCTCCCCGGGCGTCGACCGCCCGCTCCGGCGGCCGGCGGACTTCGAGCGCTTCGCAGGCCAGCGCGTGAAGGTGAAGGCCTTCGGGCCGCTGGAGTCGGCCCAGGGGCTCGCGCCCCGCAAGCACTGGTCGGGGACGCTCCGTGGGTTCGCGGACGGCCAGGTGGAGGTGGAGGTCGACGGCCGGCTCCACCGGATTCCGCTCGAGAGGGTCGCCAAGGCGAACGTGGAGTACGACTACGAGGCCGATCTGAGGAGGAAGGAGTAGCCATGCAGCCGAACGTGAACCTGAACCTGATCCTGGATCAGGTGGCCAAGGACAAGGGGATCGAGCGGGCCACGCTCATCGCCATCCTCGAGGACGCCATCGCCACCGCGGCCAAGAAGCACTTCGGCATGGAGCGGAACCTGAAGGCCCACTTCGACGAGGACAAGGGCCAGGTGGACCTCTTCCAGGTCCTCACCATCGTGGAGACCCCGGCCGATGACGCGCCGCTCCCCGACCCGGTGAACATGATCCCGGTGTCCATCGCCCACGACAAGGGGATCGAGGTGGAGGCCGGGGACGAGCTCGACTTCCCCATCTACTACCGCCCGGAGGACGAGGCCGAGGCGAGGGCCCAGGACGAGCAGTGGGGCGACCTCCTGAAGCTCAAGACCTACCGGCGCAGCTTCGGCCGCATCGCCGCCCAGACCGCAAAGCAGGTGATGATCCAGGGAACGCGGAACGCCGAGCGCGAGAACGTCTTCAACGAGTACAAGGACCGCAAGGGCGAGATCATCACCGGCATCGTCCGCCGCTTCGAGCGGGGCAACGTCATCGTGGACCTGGGGCGCGCCGAGGCGGTGCTCCCGGTGCGCGAGCAGGTGCCGCGCGAGAGCTACCGGGCCGGCGACCGCATCCAGGCCTTCGTCCTCGACGTGCTTCGGGAGTCCAAGGGGCCGCAGATCATCCTCTCCCGGGCCTCGGTGGAGCTTCTGAGGAAGCTCTTCGAGATGGAGGTGCCCGAGATCGCCGAGGGGGTGGTGGTCATCGAGGCCGCGGCGCGGGAGCCGGGCGGCCGCGCAAAGATCGCTGTCTCCTCCCGCGACCAGGACGTGGACCCGGTGGGCGCCTGCGTGGGCATGAAGGGGAGCCGCGTCCAGGCGGTGGTGCAGGAGCTCCGCGGCGAGAAGATCGACATCGTGCCCTGGCACGAGGATCCGGCGCGTTTCGTCTGCAACGCCCTCGCCCCCGCCGAGGTGTCGAGGGTGCTCCTCGACGACCAGAACCGGGCCATGGAGATCATCGTCCCCGACGATCAGCTCTCCCTCGCCATCGGGCGGCGCGGACAGAACGTCCGGCTGGCCTCCCAGCTCACCGGCTGGAAGCTCGACATCAACAGCGAGTCGCGGGTGAAGGAGATGCGCGAGTTCGCCACCCGGAGCTTCAACGCCATCGGCATCGCCGAGGCCACCCAGGAGATGCTCTACTCCCACGGATTCCGCAAGGCGCAGGACATCGCCACCGCCTCGCCGGAGATGCTCACCCAGTTCCCGGGCTTCACGGTGGACATGATTGCCGACCTGCAGCGGAAGGCCCGCGAGCAGGCGGTGGTCGACGCCGAGGAGGAGATCCGGCTCGAGCAGGAGCGGGAGGCGGCCCGCATCGCCGAGGCCCGGCGCCACCCCGACGACCTCTCCCAGGAGGAGCGGATGGCCCGGGTCCGGGGCGTGGGCGAGAAGACCATCGAGCAGCTCAAGTCGGCCGGCTACGGTACCGTGGAGTCCATCCACGCCGAGGCGGACGTGATGAAGCTCGCCGAGTCCACCGACCTCGGGATCAAGAAGGCGCGCCAGATCAAGCACGCGGTGGGGGTGTACCTCGAGGAGGAGAAGAGGCTCCGCGAGGAGCTCAACGCGGAGAAGGAGCGTGGCGGCTCGGCCGGCTCCCCGGTCTAGGGGATCGCTCGGGCGAGGGCTCGCGGGGCGGCGCATGGCGGCCAGGACGGCAGAGAAGGCCCGCGCTGCGGGCGGCGCCCGGCGGGGACCGGAGCGCACCTGCGTCGGGTGCGGGGCCAAGGCCTCCGCCGCCGAGCTCGTGCGGCTGCGCATCGAGGGCGGGGGCGTGGCTGTCGACCGGGAGCGGGCCGGGGGGCGCGGAGCCTGGCTCCACAGGGGCCCGTTGTGCCTCGCCCAGGCGGTGCGGCGCAAGGGTTTCGCGCGGGCCTTCCGGCGCGCGGTGTCGGTGGACGAGGCGCTGCTTCGGCGGCAGTTGACGGAGAACGGCGGCAAGGATTAGGAGACTGGTTCCATGTCGAAGAAGCGGGTGCACGAGCTGGGCAAGCAGCTCAAGGAGGCGGGGATCGAGTTCTCGAACCAGGAGCTCGTGGAGAAGCTCCACGCTCTCGGCTACGACGTGAAGAGTCACTCCTCGTCCCTGGAGGACGACCAGGCGATCACCGCTTACGAGAAGATCGTCGGCGAGAGGAAGCCGAAGCCCGCCGCGCCGAAGCCCGCCGGCCCCGGGTTCGTGGTTCGCAAGCGCGCCCACGCCGAGCCGCTGCCGCCCGCCCCCGCGGCCCAGCCCGAGCCCGTCCCGGCGCGCGTGGCGCCGGCGGCGGAGGCCGCCGACGCGGTCCTGCCCGCCCCCGACGTCGCGCCCGCCCCCGAGCCGGTTGCGGCCGAGTTGCGCGCGCCCGAGGCCCCGGCCGCCGGCGAGCCGCAGCCCGCGGCCCCGGCCCCCGTCCCGGCGGCAGCGCCGCGGGCCCCGGTGCCGGCGGCCGCGCCGACGCAGCCGGCCATGCCCATGGCTGCGGCACCGGCCCACCCGCCGCGCCCCGCGCCGGACACCCGGGCCCTTCGCCCCACCTCCACCCAGGCGGTCGTCATCTCCCGCCCCACCATGCCGGTGCGGCGGGTGACGCCTCCCTCGACGGGCCGAAGCCAGTACCCGGCTGCCCCGGGGCCACGCGCCCTGGGAGAGGTCCGGGAGCTCAAGGTGGTCCCGGGGATGCTCGGCCGGGAGCGCGAGTTCATCGACGTCAGCAAGGATAAGAAGCGGCGGGGAACCGGCAGGCCCGGGGGCGAGGCGGACAAGGCGGCCACGCCGAAGGACCTGTTGCAGTCGGCCATCGCCGACCGCTCCTTCGTCCCCATCCGGGGCAAGAAGAAGAAGCCCACCAAGAAGGGACAGAAGACCCAGGTGACGGAGCGCGCCGAGCACAAGAAGGTGATCCGGGTCGAGGAGGCCATCAGCGTCTCCGACCTCTCCCAGGCCATGGGCGTCAAGGCTTCCGACCTCATCCGCAAGCTGATGCAGGCCGGGACCATGGCCACCATCAACCAGCTCGTGGACGCCGACACGGCCACGTTCCTCGCCACCGAGTTCGGGTTCACGGTGGAGAAGAAGGGCTTCGAGGTCGAGGAGTACATCCCCGAAGTCGAGGAGGACGAGTCGAAGCAGAAGACGCGGCCCCCGGTGGTCACGGTGATGGGACACGTGGACCACGGCAAGACCTCGCTCCTCGACGCCATCCGCGCGGCGGACGTGGCCTCCGGGGAGGCGGGGGGGATCACCCAGCACATCGGCGCCTACTCGGTGCAGACCACCCACGGGCCCATCACCTTCCTCGACACCCCGGGCCACGAGGCCTTCACGGCGATGCGCCAGCGCGGCGCCCAGGTCACCGACCTCGTCGTGCTGGTGGTGGCCGCGGACGACGGCGTCATGCCGCAGACCATCGAGGCCATCCAGCACGCCAAGGCCGCGGGGGTGACCATCCTCGTCGCCATCAACAAGATCGACAAGCCCGGCGTCACCCCGGAGCGGGTCATGCAGCAGCTCACCGAGTACGAGCTCGTGGCCGAACAGTGGGGCGGCACCACCATCATGCTGCCGGTGTCGGCCCGCACCAAGCAGGGCCTGCCGGAGCTGCTCGAGTACATCTCGCTCCAGGCCGAGGTGCTCGACCTCAAGGCGAACCCGGACAAGATCGCCACCGGGGTGATCATCGAGGCCAAGCTGGAGAAGGGCCGCGGCCCGGTGGCTACCGTCCTCGTCCAGGACGGGACGCTCCGGGTGGGCGACGCCATGGTGACCGGAAGCCACCACGGCCGGGTCCGCGCCATGATGAACGAGCGCGGGGAGCAGGTGAAGGACGTCCTCCCCGGCTACCCGGTGGAGGTTCTGGGCCTCTCCGGCGTCCCCACCGCCGGCGACGAGTTCAACGTCGTCGGCGACGAGAAGGCGGCGAAGGAGATCGCCGAGCACCGGGCCGAGAAGGCGCGGCAGAAGGAGCTCGGGTCCGTCAAGAAGGCCACCCTGGAGGACCTCTTCGCCAAGGCGAAGAGCGGCGGGGCGAAGGAGCTGAACGTCGTCGTGAAGGCGGACGTGCAGGGCTCGGCCGAGGCCGTCTCCCAGGCGCTTGTGAAGCTCGCCACCCGCAAGGTGAAGGTGAACGTTCTCGACTCCGGGGTGGGAGCGGTCACCGAGTCGGACGTGCTCACCGCCGCGGCCGGCAAGGCCGTCATCGTCGGCTTCCACACCAAGCCGGAGACCAAGGTCGACCAGATCGCGAGCCAGCAGGGCGTGAAGATCCTGCTCTTCGACATCATCTACGAGGCGGCCGACGCCATCCGCGTGGAGATGGTGAACCTCCTCGAGCCCATCATCAAGGAGAAGCCGCTCGGGAAGGCCGAGGTGCGCGCCGTCTTCAACATCCCCCGCTCTGGGGTCATTGCCGGCTCGAGCGTCTCCGAGGGCGTGGTGAAGAGGACCGGGCACGTCCGCGTGCTCCGCGACCGGAAGGTGATCTTCAGCGGGAAGATCGGCTCCCTGAAGCGCGTGAAGGACGACGTGAAGGAGGTCCAGGCCGGCTTCGAGTGCGGCATCGCCGTGGAGGGCTTCCAGGACGTGAAGGTCGGCGACCTCCTCGAGGTCTTCGAGCTCGAGGAGATCCGGCCCTCGCTCGACTAGGGCGGGCACAAGGGGCCCTCGCCCGTTGCGGGCGGCGGGCCCCGGCCCCTCGCCCGCGGGGCGCCTCCCAACGAGCGAGGTTCGAATGTTCGTCGGCATCCTGCGCCTCACCCTGCATCTCCCCGAGCCGGGGTCGCTCAAGTCGAAGCGGCACCTGCTGCGCTCGGCGCTCGACCGGGTGCGGGCCCGCTTCAACGTGGCCGCCGCCGAGGTGGGCGAGAACGACTTGTGGCAGCGGAGCGTGGTGGGAGTCGCCGCCGTCGGCAACGACAGTGCCTTCGTGAACGAGGTGCTCGACAAGGTGGCCGACTTCGTCTCCGGGGTCCACGGCGGGCAGCTCCTCGTCACCGACCGGGCCATGGAGATCGTCCCCTTCGGCGACGACCTCGGGAACGGCTGGCGGACGCTCGCGGAAGCGGAGGAAGAAGATGGCCCATGACCGCCCGGCCCGGGTCGCCGAGGAGCTGCAGCGCGAGGTCTCCTCGATCCTGGCGCGCGGCCTCAAGGACCCGCGCATCAAGGGCTTCATCACCGTGACCGGGGCGAAGATGTCCCCCGACCTCCGGGAGGCCACCGTCTTCGTCTCCATCCACGGGGATGACAAGATCCGCACGGAGACCTTCGCCGGGCTCACGGCGGCGGCGGGCTACCTGCAGCGGGAGTCCGCGAAGAACCTCGGGCTCCGCTTCGTGCCCCACCTCCGCGTCGCCTACGACGAGAGCGTCGCCGAGGGCGACAAGATCGAGCGGCTCCTCAAGGAAGTGAAGGAGAAGGAAGGTTGGAAGTAGCAGGGGACGGCGTCCTCGTCGTCGATAAGCCGGAAGGCCCCACGAGCTTCGACGTGGTGGCCCGGCTGCGCCGGGCGCTCGGGGCGAAGAGGGCCGGCCACACCGGAACCCTCGACCCCCTGGCCACCGGTGTCCTCGCGGTGTGCGTCGGCGAGGCGGTGAAGCTCCAGCACTACCTCGCGGAGGGGGACAAGAGCTACCTCGGCACCGTGGCCTTCGGGACGGCGACCGACACCGAGGACGCGCTCGGCCGGGTCACCGAGCGCGGCGACCCGTCGGCGCTCGACGCCGGGTCGGTGGCCGCGGCCCTCCCCGGGCTCGTCGGGGAGCTCTCCCAGATCCCCCCCATGTACTCGGCGGTGCGCGTCGGCGGCCGGCGCCTCCACGAGGCGGCCCGCGCCGGAGAGGAGGTGGAGCGCGAGCCCCGGTCCGTCGTCGTCCACAGGCTGGAGCTCGTCTCCTTCGAGCCGGCGCGCGGCGGGCTCGCCTCGGCGCGGATCGAGGTCCGATGCGGGAAGGGGACCTACGTCCGCACCCTGGCCGCCGACCTGGGGAGGCGCCTCGGGGTGCCGGCCCACCTCGCCGCGCTCCGCCGCACTGCCGCGGGCCCGTTCGCCATCGAGGACGCCATCCCGCTCGGGCGGGCCGAGGAGATGGGTCGGTCGGATCCGGCGGCGCTGTGGGCGCGGCTCGTCTCGCCCGCCGACGCCCTCTCCCACCTCCCCGCAGTCCGCCTCGAGCCCGGCGAGGTGGAGGACCTCGCGCACGGGAGGCTCGTCCGGCGCCCGCCGCCCGGGCCCCTGTGCCGGGCGCTCGACCCCGCGGGCCGGCTCGTCGCCGTCTGCGGGCCCGACGCCTCCGGCCGCTGGGTGAGGCCCATCCGCGTCATGGTCCAAGCCCGCGATTCAACGGGGGCGGCGGCCCGAAACCATTGACGGGAGGGCGGGAATCGCTTATCTACATCGGTTCCGCCCGCCGTCCACTGTCCCCGCGGCGCAACGCCTTCGCCCTCGAGACGGGGACGGCCTCGAACAGGGAGTAGCACGTATGGCGCTCGTCACCGAGAAGAAAGCAGAGCTCGTCCAGAAGTACCGCCGCCACGAGGCCGACACCGGATCGCCGGAGGTCCAGGTGGCGCTCCTCACCGAGCGGATCACCTACCTGACCGAGCACTTCAAGACGCACAAGAAGGACCACCACAGCCGCCGCGGCCTCCTGAAGCTCGTCGGGCAGCGGCGCCGGCTCCTCGACTACCTCCGGCAGGTCGACCAGAACCGGTACCGGCAGCTCATCGACCAGCTCGGGCTGCGGAAGTAGTTGCTTCACCCGCGCCCCCGGCATGCGGGGGCGCGAGAGTCCCATAGGCCCGCCGCAGCGGCGGGCCGGCGCGCGAACCTGCGGCCGCTTCCGTTTCCGACTCGGGCGTCCCTCGCGAGGGGCGCCGGGGTGAGAAACAGAGGCACCGCGGGGCCGAGCGACGGCCGCCCGCCCGGCGGGACCGGAGCCGCCAGAGTTCCGGATTCCCCGTGAAGGTACCCGCAATGATCGCAATCCAGAAGCGCGCCAGGGTCGGCGAGAGGGAAGTCGTTCTCGAGACCGGCAAGATCGCCAAGCAGGCCGACGGATCCGTCTGGGTCCGGTCCGGCGACAGCATCGTCCTCGTCACCGTGGTCTCGGCGAAGGAGCGCAAGGAAGGGATCGACTTCTTCCCGCTCACCGTCGACTACCAGGAGAAGCTCTTCGCCGCCGGCAAGGTGCCGGGGAGCTTCTTCCGCCGGGAGGGGCGCCCCACCGAGAAGGAGACGCTCACCTCCCGCATCGTCGACCGCTCCTGCCGCCCGCTCTTCGCCGAGGGGTACTCGAACGAGACGCAGATCATCGCCACCGTGGTCTCCTTCGACCAGGAGAACGACACGGACGTGCTCGCGCTCACCGGCGCCTCGGCGGCGCTCCAGTGCTCGGACGTCCCCTTCACCGGCCCCATCGCCGGCGTGCGCGTGGGCCGGATCGACGGGAAGTTCGTGGCGAACCCCACGCTGGCGCAGCGGGCCGAGTCCGACCTCGACATCATCATGGCCGCCTCCGCGGACGCCATCGTCATGGTGGAGGGCGGGGCCCGGGAGGTGGAGGAGAGCGTCATGGTGGACGCCCTCCTCTTCGGCCAGGCGTCGGTGAAGGAGCTCCTCGCCGCCCAGGTGGCCCTCGCCCAGGCGTCGGGGGCGAAGCCCAAGCGGGCCTTCGAGGCGCCGAAGAACGACCTGGAGCTCCGGGCCAAGGTGAAGGCGCTCACCTGGGAGAAGGTGAAGGAGGCCTACGGGCGCCACGAGAAGCACGACCGCTACGGCCGGCTCTCGGAGGTCAAGAAGGAGATGCTCGAGGCCCTGAAGGCGGAGGCTGCCGGTGACCCGGCCCGGCTCGCCGCGCTCGCCGCCCGCGAGAAGGAGGTGAAGGGCTACTACGAGGACGTGAAGTACGAGTACATGCGCAAGATGATCACGGACGACGGCCGGCGCATCGGAGGACGGGGCTCGGCGGACATCCGCACCATCACCTGCGAGGTGGGGCTATTGCCCCGGGTCCACGGGTCGGCGCTCTTCACCCGGGGCGAGACCCAGGCGCTCGTGGCCACGACGCTCGGCACCGCCGAGGACGAGCAGCGGGTCGAGCTCCTCACCGGCATGCACTTCAAGAAGTTCATGCTGCACTACAACTTCCCACCCTTCTCGGTGGGTGAGGTGAAGTTCCTCCGGAGCCCCGGGCGCCGGGAGATCGGGCACGGCGCACTCGCCGAGCGTGCGCTCCGCCAGGTCCTGCCGGCGGAGGACAAGTTCCCCTACACGGTCCGCGTGGTCTCCGACATCATGGAGTCGAACGGGTCGTCCTCCATGGCCTCGGTGTGCGGCGGCTGCCTCTCCCTCATGGACGCGGGCGTTCCCATCCGCGCCCCGGTGGCCGGAATCGCCATGGGCCTCATCAAGGAGGGCGAGAAGATCGCCATCCTCTCCGACATCCTCGGGGACGAGGACCACCTCGGCGACATGGACTTCAAGGTGTGCGGTACCCAGGCCGGCATCACCGCCATCCAGATGGACATCAAGATCGGCGGGGTGACCCGACAGATCCTGGAGTCGGCGCTCAACCAGGCCGCCGCCGGCCGCAGGCACATCCTGCAGGAGATGGCGAAGGCGCTCCTCCAGCCCCGCGCCGACATCAGCGCCTACGCTCCGCGCATCACCACCATCAAGATTCGGCCCGAGCGCATCAAGGACGTCATCGGCCCCGGCGGCAAGGTGATCAAGGACATCACCGCGCGTACCGGCTGCGCCATCAACATCGAGGACGACGGTTCGGTCTCCATCGCCAGCGCCAACCAGGTCCAGGTCGACCAGGCGATCAAGATGATCAAGAACCTGACCCAGGAGGCGGAGGTGGGGAAGACCTACCTCGGCACCGTCCGCAAGATCGCCGAGTTCGGCGCTTTCGTGGAGATCTTCCCGGGCACCGACGGCCTCATCCACATCTCCGAGCTCTCCGACAAGAAGGTGAGGAGTGTCTCCGACGTCCTCCAGGAGGGCGAGGAGGTCCTCGTCAAGGTGATCTCGGTGGACCGGGCCGGCAAGGTCCGACTCTCACGCAAGGAAGCGCTCGCCGACGCCAGCAAGAAGGCGGAGGCCGAGCCGGCCAAGGGCTAGGCGCGCTTTGGCCGTGGTGCTTCGGGTGCGGCGGGTCGGAGAGCGCGGCCCGCCGCTCGAGCTCCCCCGCTACATGACCGCGGGCTCGGCGGGCCTCGACCTCCGGGCCGACGAGGCGGTGGACCTCGCCCCCGGCGAGCGCCGCCTCGTCCCCACCGGGCTCGCGGTGGAGATCCCGCCGGGGCACGAGGGGCAGGTCCGGCCCCGCTCCGGCCTCGCGCTCCGGCACGGGCTCGGCATGGTGAACTCGCCCGGCACCATCGACTCGGACTACCGGGGCGAGGTCGGGGTCCTCCTCGTGAACTGGGGGCGGGAGGCGGTGGCGCTCGCCCGGGGAGAGAGGATCGCCCAGCTCGTCGTCGCCCCGGTCACCCGCGTCGAGCTCGAGCTCGCGGACTCTCTCGTCGATTCGGGGCGGGGGAGCGGGGGGTTCGGCTCGACGGGACGCTAGGGCAATCGACGCGGAGGATGACATGATCCCGAGGTACAGCCGGCCCGAGATGGCGCGCCTGTGGTCGCCGGAGCGGCGCTTCCGCATCTGGCTCGACGTGGAGCTCGCCGCCGCCGAGGCCATGGTCGAGCTCGGCGAGGTCCCGGCAGAGGACCACGCCTCCCTGCGCCGCACCTTCGACGGCTTCGAGTTCTCGGCCGCCGACGTGGCGCGCATCGAGGAAATCGAGAAGGTCACGAAACACGACGTCATCGCCTTCCTCACCTTCGTGGAGGAGAAGGGCGGGCTCCCGGCGCGTCACCTCCACCGGGGCATGACCTCCTCCGACGTCCTCGACACCACCCTCGCGGTGCAGCTCAAGGAGGCGACCGGGCTCCTCCTCGCCGGGGTGGACCGGGTGCGGGCCGCGGTGAAGAAGCGCGCCTTCGAGCATCGGCGCACCCCGATGATGGGGCGGAGCCACGGCATCCACGCGGAACCGGTGACCTTCGGCCTCAAGCTCGCCGGCTGGTACGACGCCTGGGGGAGGCGGCGCGCCATGCTGGAGCGCGCCGGCCGGGTGGCGGCGGCCGGAAAGGTGTCCGGGGCGGTGGGAACCTTCGCGAGCGTCGACCCCCGCGTCGAGGCCTTCGTGATGCGGCGACTAGGCCTCGAGAGCTCGGAGGGAGCCGCCACCCAGGTGGTGGCCCGCGACCGCCACGCCGAGCTCTTCTGCGCCATCGCCGTCGCCGGAGCCACGCTCGAGCAGGAGGCCACCGAGGTCCGCCACCTGCAGCGCACCGAGGTGCGCGAGGCCGAGGAGCCCTTCACCGCCGGGCAAAAGGGGAGCTCGGCCATGCCCCACAAGCGGAACCCTGTCCTCTCGGAGAACCTCACCGGCCTCTCCCGGCTCCTCCGCGGATACGCGGTGCCGGCTCTCGAGGACGTGGCGCTCTGGCACGAGCGGGACATCAGCCACTCCTCGGTGGAGCGGGTCATCGCCCCGGACGCCACCGTGGCCCTCGACTTCGCGCTGCACCGCTTCGCCGGGATGATCGAGAACCTCCGCGTCTACCCGGAGCGGATGAAGGAGAACCTGGAACTCACCGGGGGGCTCTACGAGGCGCAGCGCGTGCTCCTCGCCCTCGTCGCCAAGGGCGCCCCGCGCCAGGAGAGCTACCTCTACGTGCAACGGAACGCCATGAAGGTCTGGGAAGAGAAGGTCGACTTTAGGGCCGCGCTCAAGCGGGACGCGGACGTGCGCCGCGTGCTCTCGGAGGCGGAGATCGACGCGTGCTTCTCCCTCGAGCACCACCTGAAGCACGTGGACACCATCTTCCGGCGGGTCTTCGGCGAGGAGCCGTAGCGGGCCTCAGGAGAAGAGGCGGCCGATCCTCTCGAGCCACTCGCGCAATGCGAAGAGTCGTCCGCGGGCGCGGGCGGGGTGAACCCGGTTCCGGTCGGCGGGTGGAACCACCGGCGGCAGATCGCGGCTCGCCCCGAACCCCCACAGGTCCGGGAACAGCCCCTCCGGGAAGAGTCCCGGGGGGCGGATAACGCGTCCAGAGTGCCTCATTGCAGGGTCCCCACCGCACGAAGGTTGGCACCGCTGCGGCCCGGCCGAAAGGTGCCCATGAGGGGCGGTTGCGGAAACGTTGCGCAAGCGAACGCTTTCGTGCGCACCTCGTCGCACATGAAGGTTCTTCTGCGCGAGACGGCGCTCTCGGGCCGCGTCCGTGTCTACACGCTAGGCGGGGACGAGGTCGCGACGAGCTTCGGCGCGAATTGCGTGGCGGTGCGGGGCGAGCGGGGGACCCTGCTCGTCGACCCCCTCGTCGCCCCGGCGCACGCCCGCCGAGTCGCCGCGGCGATCGCCGCGGCCGGGTTTCCGCCGGTGTCCCACGTGGTCCTCACCCACCACCACACCGACCACGCCCTCGGCGCCGGCCTCTTCGCCGCCCGGGGCGCGAGGGTGTACGCCCACCGCCGCTGCGCCGAGGCCATGGCCAGCTTCCACCCTGCGCTCGTCGCCGCCCGCCGCGGCGTCCCGGCGCTCGCCGGGCTCTTCGCCGACGCCGAGCCGTACGCCCCGGGGGAGCTCTTCGAGGAGAGTCGGCGGATCGACCTCGGGGATCTGGCGGTGGAGGTCCGGCACCTCGGTCCCGGGCACACCCAAGGCGATGCCGTGGTGCTTCTCCCCTCGGAGGGCCTGGCGGTGGCGGGCGACCTCCTCCAGAGCGGCTACCACGCGAACTGCGAGGACGCGGACCGGGACGGGGTTCGGCGCTCGCTCTCGACCCTCTCGTCGCTCGCGGCGCGGTTCGTGCCCGGGCACGGGGAGCCCGGCGGGGCCGAGCTCGTCGCGGCCCAGGTTCGCTACCACGACGAGGTCGAGCGGATCGCCCTCGGCGCGGCCTCCCCGCAGGAGGCCGAGAGGGAGCTCTTGCGCCTCCACCCCGGCTACCTCCTGGCCGCCGCGGTGCCGGAGGCGGTGCGGTTCTGGCGGCGCTAGCCCAACTTCCGCAGTTCGGAACTAAGTTCAGGCGATCGGACCGTGCTTGGCGGCGCAAGCTGGCGTGGCGACAGGCCAGTGTCTCGGAAAGCCGCGTGTAGTGCCAACCTACCCCATTGCGGAGAGTGAAGCGGTGGGCGATACCGGGTGCCGGAGGCTCGGCGCGTGTATCTGCGGCACTCGACACTCCGCAAGGACGGTAAGACGCACACGTACTGGCGTCTGGTGCGGTCGGTGCGGCGCGGCAGGAAGGTCGTCCAGGAGACGATAGCGAACCTGGGAGAGCTCGACGCCCAGGGACGAGCGAAGGCAAAGCAACTCCTGCGGGAGATGACGGGGCGGACCGAGCAGCGGGAGCTGTTCGAGGCCGTGGAGACTGGTCCGGAGACGGTCGCGGTACGGCTCGACCGGGTCCGCTTGGAACGCGGCCGGACGTTTGGCGATGTCTGGCTCGGTTGGACGCTCTGGCGCGCGCTGCGGCTCGACGAGCTGTGCCAGGAGCTAATGCCCGAAGGTCGGGAGGCCGTGCCCTGGTCGATCATGGCGGCGATCCTGGTGCTGGCGCGGCTATGTGAGCCATCGAGCGAGTTGCACATTGCCGAGGACTGGTATCGGCGAACGGCGCTCGAAGACATGCTGGGCGTACCGGCGGACGTCGTGAACGACGACCGTCTCTACCGGGCGCTCGACGAGCTCCTGCCTCACAAGGTTCGGCTCGAGCAGCACATCCGTAGGCGACTCGGCGAGCTCTTCTCGCTCGACTACGACCTGTTGCTCTACGACGTGACAAGCACCTACTTCGAGGGTCAAGTCACGGGGAACACGCAGGCCCAGCGCGGCCACAGCCGCGACCATCGGCCGGACTGCAAACAAGTCTGCATCGCGCTGGTGGTGACGCGGGAGGGCGTCCCGCTGGGCTACGAAGTGTTCGCCGGAAATCGTGTCGACGTCACCACCGTCGAGGAGATCGTGGGGACGATGGAAGCCAGGTATGGCATGGCGAACCGGATCTGGGTGATGGACCGCGGCATGACGAGTGCCGACAACGTGGCGTGGCTAAAGCAAACGGGTCGCCGCTACCTCATCGGGACACCCAAGAGCGAGCTCAAGCGCTTCGGCCGGGAGATCGCCGAGGCGCGCGATTGGAAGGTGGTGCGCGAGGGAATCGAGGCAAAGCTTTGCGAGAGCCCAGACGGTGCCGAAACATTCATCCTGTGCCGTTCCGTCGAGCGTCGTGAAAAGGAGCGGGCGATGCACGGCCGCTTCGCCGCGCGCATCGAGGAGGGACTATCGAGCCTGGGCCGTCGCATCGAGCACTCCCGCGCTCCTCTCGACCGCGGCCCGCTCGAGCGTCAGCTTGGGCGCCTTCTCGGCCGCAACAGCCGCGCTGCCGGCCGCTACCTCGTGCACCTCGTCGACGACGAAACTGTCCCGGCGCGACTTCGCCTCGAATGGTCAGCACGGCCGGAATGGGACGACTGGGCTCGCCACAGCGAAGGCTGCTACGTGCTCCGCACCAACGTCACCGACTGGACCTCCGAGGACCTCTGGCGCACCTACGTCCAACTCACCGAGGCCGAGGCCGCCTTTCGGGTCCACAAGAGCGACCTCTCGCTGCGCCCGGTCTGGCACCACAAGGCCGAGAGAGCCCAGGCCCACATCCTCGTTTGCTTCCTCGCCTACGTGCTCTGGAAGACGCTCGAGCAATGGCAGAAGCGCGCCGGCCTCGGCAACAGCCCAAGAACGATCCTTGAGGAACTCAGCCGCATCCAGAGCACCGATGTCGTGCTCCCGCTCGCCGAAGACGCCGCTCGTGAACTGCGGATCCGCTGCGTCGTCCGCCCCGACAAGGCACAGGCCGCCCTCCTGGACCGGCTCGGACTACGCCTGCCCGAGCGCCTCCGCGCCCCGGCTACGAGGGCCGAAATGTAGTGCCAACTTTAGGACCTAAGTCCCCGACACGAGGCCGATCGGACCCTCGAACT
>Ga0335077_10004823_pt1 | contig 16476 bp, 14 predicted proteins | sample Lox_Sample_31_FD_207151 | JGI IMG/M metagenome (GOLD analysis project Ga0335077, IMG submission 207151) | Soil microbial communities from Loxahatchee National Wildlife Refuge, Florida, United States - Lox_Sample_3.1 | ecosystem: Environmental > Terrestrial > Soil > Wetlands | place: USA...
TCGGCGTCATCTACGAGAGCCGGCCCAACGTCACCGCGGACGCCGGTGCGCTCTGTCTCAAAGCCGGCAATGCGGCGATCTTGCGCGGCGGCTCGGAAAGCTTCCACTCCTCCCGTGCCATTCATGTCGCGATGGTCGAAGGCCTGCTCGAGGCCGGTCTGCCCGCCGCCGCCATCTCGCTGGTGCCGACGCGCGAGCGCGCCGCCGTCGGTTTGATGCTTGCGGGACTCGATGGCGCGATCGACGTGATCGTGCCGCGCGGCGGCAAGGAACTCGTGGCACGGGTGCAAGGCGAAGCGCGCGTGCCGGTGTTCGCCCATCTCGAAGGCGTCTGTCATGTGTATGTCGACGGCAAAGCCAAGTTGCCGATGGCCAAATCGATCGTGCTCAACGCCAAAATGCGGCGCACCGGCGTGTGCGGCGCCGCCGAGACCTTGCTGGTCGATCGCGCCGCAGCGCCAAAAATGCTCAAGCCGCTCGTCGACATGTTGATCGCGGCCGGTTGCGAAGTGCGCGGCGATGCCGCCGTGCAGGCCGTCGACTCGCGGGTCAAGCCGGCGAACGAGGCCGATTGGCGCACCGAATATCTCGATGCCATCATTGCCGCCGCGGTCGTCGATGGCGTCGACGCCGCGATCGCGCATATCGAACGCTATGGCTCTCACCACACCGACGCGATCGTCACCGACGACAACAAGGCGGCGGAGAAATTCCTGCGCGAGGTCGATTCGGCGATCGTGCTGCACAATGCCTCGACGCAATTCGCCGACGGCGGCGAGTTTGGTTTCGGCGCCGAGATCGGTATCGGCACCGGCCGGCTGCATGCGCGCGGCCCGGTCGGCGTCGAGCAGCTCACCACATTCAAATATCGAATTCGCGGCAACGGGCAGACGCGGCCGTAGAATAGTCGCCGCTTCCGCGCCGGGCTGCGGAAGCTGGCGAGCGATGCGCGGGAGGGGGAATATTCTGAACGTCATGAAGCGGGAGCTCCCTCCTGCGCGCTCGGCGGCCGCGCCGTCCTCGGCAAACCTCGGGCGGCATCGCGGCGCACGAGCACGCGTCGTTCTGCCGCCGCACGCGCCGGGCATGCGCATTGGGCTGTTCGGCGGCACATTCGATCCGGCGCATGCGGCGCACCGCGCCGCATGTCTGCTGGCGTTGCGTCGACTCGGTCTCGACCGGGTGTGGTGGCTGGTGACGCCGGGCAATCCGTTGAAGGACACACATCACCTGGCGTCGCTCGCCGAACGCGTCGCCGGCGCGCAAGCCCTCGCGCATCATCCACGCATCGATGTCACCGACCTCGAAGCCGAGCTCGGCACGCGCTACACCTACGCGACCATCGCTTATCTGGTGCGACGTTGTCCCGGCGTTCGTTTCGTCTGGATCATGGGCGCCGACAATCTGCGCAGCTTTCATCGCTGGCAGCGCTGGCGCGACATTGCGGCGCTGGTGCCGATCGCCGTGATCGACCGGCTCGGCCCGAGCCTCTACGCCGGGGCCGGCGTCGCCGGGCAGGCGCTGGCGCGGTTTCGCCATCGCGAAGCAGATGCCAGAGCGCTGCCGGAACAAACCACGCCGGCCTGGGCTTACCTGCATGGCCTGAAATCGCCGCTGTCGTCCACGGCGCTGCGCGCCGCGCGCGCGCTGCGCCGCACGAGGCGCTGATCGGCGCCAGAAAATATCGCTCTTTGCCGACCAACCGGCCGGTATTTCGTGACATTTCGTTGAAGCCGGGCAGTTGAAACTATTAACTGGCCATGCCTATCTTAAGGTACGGCTCAGGATTCGGTCGCTTGGTCGGAGCCGGACGAAGTCTTCGTGAGGAAAGAGAAATCTTCCTCAGAGAAGACCAGAGACGAAACCGCGAGTACCAGGGTCAAACTGCGAAGACATCAAACTGCGAAGATTTGGAGTGAAAGGATAAGCACCCCTGTCCACAGTCGAACTTTCTCGGGCCGATCGTCGCGGGCCCGAAGCGGTCTCCAGGATGCGCACTGACGCCGAGGAGATCCTCCGTCTGGTCCTCAATCGCCTCGACGACATGAAGGCCGAGGACATCCTCACCATCGATCTTCGGGACAAGTCTACCATCGGCGACTACATGGTCGTGTCCTCCGGCCGGTCGCAGCGCCATGTCGGATCGGTGGCCGACCGGGTGGTCGAGGATTTGCACAAAATCGGCGTCACGACCCGCGTCGAAGGCCAGCCGCACTGCGACTGGGTTCTCATCGATGCCGGCGACGTGATCGTTCACGTCTTCCGCCCGGAAGTGCGGGACTTCTACAATCTCGAGAAGATGTGGACGAACGGCAGCGCGGCGCGGCGCGCCAGTTAGCGGTTTTCCGTCGCCGCGCGGTCCGCTTCAATCCGGGCCGCCGCGACGAACGGATGAGAGAGCTGCACCCGTCGTGGCGCGTCGAAGACGCGCGCATCAGGGCGACGAGGAACGTCTTATGCGCATCCTCATCCTTGCTGTCGGCCGTCTCAAGCAGGGGCCGGAACGCGAGCTTGCCGCCGCCTATTGCAAGCGCGCCGCTTCGCTTGGCCGCGGCATCGGCTGGCGCGAGATCGAGATCGTCGAGATTCGCGAAAGCCGCGCGCAGGACGCCGAACGCCGCCGCACCGAAGAATCGATCGCCGCCGCCAACGTGATCCCGGAGCGCGCCGTCATCGTCGTGCTCGACGAGCGCGGCGACAGTGTCGACAGCGCGACCTTGGCGTCGCAGCTACGGGAATGGCGTGCCGAAGACCGGCCGGCGGCCTGCTTTCTCATCGGCGGTGCCGACGGATTGTCCGAGACGTTGCGCCAGCGCGCCAAGCTCAAGCTCGCCTTCGGCAGCGCGACCTGGCCGCACCAATTGGCGCGGATCATGCTTCTCGAACAGCTCTATCGCGCCGGCACAATCTTGTCCGGCCACCCCTACCATCGCGCCTGACCGCGTGTGACATTGTTAAGCCTTAGTAATGTCACTGAATTGTGACGAGTGGAACGAGCCCCGGTCTTAATGAAACTCTTAATCGAGGTCTTAAATGCGCAGCCTGACGGCTCACTCTTGCCTTCCTGAGGCCTGGGTCTACCCTTGAATGCGATGATTCTGAGACGAGCGAGCCGAGCCGATCCGCGCATTCTGCTCGGTTCCGCTTTGGCGTTTGCGCTGCCGCTTGGCGCGAACCTGGTCGCCTTCGGCCAGCAATCGCCCAGCCAGGCACAAGACCAAACCCCGTCAACCCAAGTCCCCGGTCAGGCGCCGACGACGGCCACGGCACCGACCGCTCCGGCGGCAGCGCCCAACAACGGCGCCGGCGCCAAGACCGATCCGGGCACGCTCAAAGCCCGCGACCAGGAACTCGATGCGGCGCGCGCGCAGCAACGCCAGTCGGTCCAATCCCAGGCCAAGCTCAAGCACGAAATCGAATCGCTCGCCGAAGACCATCGCCAGCTCAATGAACATCTCATCGAGACCGCCGCACGCGTCCGCGACGTCGAGTCAAGCATCGATGCCACCGAAGCCCGCCTCAAGGAACTCGATGAGCGCAACCGCCTGTTCCAGGCCTCGCTCGACGAACGACGCGGCGTCATCATCGAAATACTTGCCGCCCTGCAGCGAGTCGGCCGCCAACCGCCACCGGCGCTGATGGTGCGCCCGGAAGATGCGCTGGGAGCGGTCCGCACCGCGATCATGCTCGGCGCGGTGGTGCCGGAGATGCGGGCACAGGCCGACGCCGTCGCCGGTGATCTCGTCGACTTGTTGCACGGCCGCGAGGAGGCCGTCACCGAGCACGCCCGTCTGGCGCAGAATCTCGATTTGCTCGCCCGCGAGCAGTTGCGCATGAACATGTTGATCGACGAACGGCAGCAGAAGCAGGCGGCAGCCGAGCAGGCGCTCGAGGGCGAGCGGCAGCGCGCCGCCGACTTGTCGCGCCAGGTCGACAATCTGAAAGACCTCATCGGCAAGCTCGAAGCCGGCCTCGACCCGGCGACCAGGGCGGCGCGCGCCGATTCACGCGCGATCGAAGAGGACGCCATGCGGCCCGACCTTGCGGCGCTGAAGGACCCCGGCCGGATGGCGCCGGCGGTATCCTTCGCTGCCACCCGCGGCCATCTCCGCCTGCCGGTTAACGGTACGCGCATCCGCGAATTCGGCGCCTCGGACGGCGTCGGCGGAACCCAGAAAGGGCTCTCGATTGCCGCCCGCGGCGGCGCCGAAATCACATCACCGTGTGACGGCTGGGTTGTATATGCCGGACCGTTCCGAAGCTACGGCCAACTCTTGATCCTCAATGCCGGCGGCGGGTATCATGTATTGTTAGCGGGGATGGAGCGGATTTCCGTCGATCTCGGCCAGTTCGTGCTGACCGGTGAACCCGTGGCGGTAATGGGCAGTGGATCGCAGGTGTCCGCCGCCGTCGCGACCGGGACCAAGCAACCTGTACTCTACGTGGAGTTCCGCAAAGACGGCACTCCCATTGATCCCAGCCCCTGGTGGGCGACAAACGAAGGCGAAAAGGTTCGCGGATGATGCGCAAGACCTCACTGGTTTTCCTCGGGGCGTTGGCCGGCTGTGCGGTGACGCTGCTGGCGACCCAGCCACACACGCTCTTGGCCGGATCGAGCGCCAAGGCCGCAGCGTCGGACACCTACCGGCAGCTCAATCTGTTTGGCGACGTGTTCGAGCGCGTTCGCGCCGACTACGTTGAGAAGCCGGACGACAGCAAGCTCGTCGAATCGGCGATCAACGGCATGCTCGCTGGGCTCGATCCGCATTCGAGCTACATGGATCCGAAGAGCTTCCGCGACATGCAGGTGCAGACGCGCGGCGAGTTCGGCGGCCTCGGCATCGAGGTCACCATGGAGGACGGCTTGGTGAAGGTGGTGGCGCCGATCGACGACACCCCGGCGTCCAAGGCGGGCGTCATGGCCAACGACATCATCACGCATCTCGACGACGAGGCGGTACAGGGCCTGACGCTGAATCAAGCGGTCGACAAGATGCGCGGTCCGGTCAACACCAAGATCAAGCTGCGCATCATGCGCAAAGGCGTCGACAAGCCGATCGACATCACCATCGTGCGCGACGTCATCCGCGTCAAATCGGTGCGCTCGAAGAACGAAGGCGACGATGTCGGCTACATCCGCATTACGCAATTCAACGAACAGACCACCGACGGCTTGAAGAAGGCGATCAACGATCTCAACGCCCAGCTCGGCGCCGACAAGGTCAAGGGCTTCGTCGTCGATCTTCGCAACAATCCGGGCGGCCTGCTCGATCAGGCGATTTCGGTGTCTGATACGTTCCTCGACAAAGGCGAGATCGTGTCGACGCGCGGCCGCAATGCCGAGGAGACGCAACGCTTCAATGCGCGGCCCGGCGATCTCACCAAGGGCAAGCCGGTGATCGTGCTGATCAACGGCGGCTCGGCCTCGGCGTCGGAAATCGTCGCCGGCGCGCTGCAGGACCATAAGCGCGCGACGCTGGTGGGCACCCGGTCGTTCGGCAAGGGCTCGGTGCAGACGATCATCCCGCTCGGCGCCGGCAACGGTGCGCTGCGGCTGACCACGGCGCGCTATTACACGCCCTCCGGCCGTTCCATTCAGGCCAAGGGCATCACGCCCGACATCGAGGTGCTGCAGGACGTGCCGGATGACTTGAAGGCGCGCACTGACTCGAAGGGCGAGGCTTCGCTGCGCGGCCACCTCAAGGCCGAGGGCGACGAGCAATCGGGCTCGCAGTCCTACGTGCCGCCAGAGGAGAAGGACGACCGGGCGCTCAAGATGGCGCTCGACCTGCTGCGCGGCAGCACGACCAATGCCGCCTTCCCGCCCAATCCGAAGGCCGCGGTCCCGAACTGAGCAGAGCTGAACACCAGCAGGAGAGTTTACGGGGCGGCCCATGGGCCGCCCCGAATTTTTTGGCGCGGGCCGCCCCGCAGCGGCCCGAAGGAGCGGCTTGGGTGGCCGTGATAGACTGCCGGGCATGATTCGCAGGCGATCGGCTGTCGCCGTTCAGGGGATTGGCCCATGACGGTGGACGATCTGAACGCTCCCCTCGGCCAGCAACCGCCGAAGCGGCGAAGCAGGCTGCCCGCGACCGTACCGTGGGTCATTGCCGGCCTGCTCGTGGTCTTTTTCGGTGTCTTCGCGGTCTGGGCGGTCATGGGAGACAACCCTTTCGGCGGCGAGCCGATGGTCGTAGTCCCGGCCGATATTCATGCCGGTCCCGCCAAGGGCGCGGACGCGCAAAAGGCGGCGAGCGCCGGCAGCGGAACGGTCGACCGTTACGACGGGCCACCGGGGGTCAAGGTCGAAGCGGCACCATCGCCCAGCAATACCAAGACGGTCACCATCATCGACGGCAAGACCGGTCAGCGCCAGGAAATCGCGGTTCCGGCGCCGGCAACCGACGCCGCCGCCGCGCCCGCTGCTGCCACGCCGGCCGAGCAGAAATTGACCGAAATGACACCGCAGGGACCGATCCCCCGGATCGCCGCCGATGGCACGCGGCCGGCGGAGGCGTTCGCCCGCCCGGTGAAGCAACTCGCCGGCAAGCCCGATGCGCCGCGTATCGCGATCGTCGTCACCGGTCTCGGCATCAGCGCAAGCGCGACTGCCGACGCGATCGGCAAGCTGCCTGGCGCGGTGACGCTCGGTTTCATGCCCTATGCCAGCAATGCCGCGGCGCTGGTCGCGCGCGCCCGCGACGCCGGCCACGAAATCCTGCTGCAGATTCCGATGGAGCCGTTCGACTATCCGGATAACGATCCCGGCCCGCAGACGCTGCTCACCTCGCTCGCGCCGCAACAGAACATCGAGCGGCTGTATTGGCTGCTCAGCCGCTTCCAGGGCTATGTCGGCATCACCAATGCGATGGGCGCGCGCTTCACCGCGTCCGAACAATCCTTCACGCCGGTGCTGCAAGAGGCTGCCAAGCGCGGCCTGATCTTCGTCGACGACGGCTCGAGCCCGCGCAGCCTCGCCGGCCGCATTGCCGGCGCCGACAACCTGCCGTTCGCGAAGGCCGACGTGGTGCTCGATTCGGTTCCTTCACCGGGCGAGATCGACCGCGCGCTGACCCGTCTCGAAACCGCGGCGCGCGAACGCAGCGTCGCAGTCGGCGTCGCCTCGGCACTGCCGGTCGCGATCGACCACATCGCCGCATGGGCCGAGGCGGCCGAAAGCCGCGGCTTGCTGCTGGTGCCGATCACCGCGGTCGCGGTGAAGGCGAAGGCGAGCTGACGGCGGAGCGCGAACGCCGGATGACAGCGGACCGATAAGCTGAGATCATCAGCGATCACTCGTCCTTGCCGATTCAATATCATGCGCGTCGAGAATCTTCCCTATCGGCCCTGTGTCGGCGTCGTGGTGTTCAATCGCGCCGGGCTTGTCTTCATCGGCCGCCGCGCCGACGGCCCCGAACATATCGACCTGAGCCATGCCTGGCAGATGCCACAAGGCGGCATCGATCCCGGCGAAGACCCCTGGCGCGCCGCTTTGCGTGAGCTGCGCGAGGAAACCAATATTCATTCGGTCGAGCGCATCGGCGAAATCGCGGAGTGGCTCAACTACGACATCCCGCGCGATCTCGTCGGTCAGGCGTGGAAGGGCAAATACCGCGGCCAGACGCAGAAGTGGTTTGCGTTGCGGTTTACCGGCGAAGAGAACGAGATCGATGTCGAACATCCTGCCGGCGCCGCGGAGCCGGAATTTTCGGAATGGCGCTGGGAAGAGGTGCGGAAAATCCCGAATCTGGTCGTGCCGTTCAAGCGCGCCGTTTACCAGCGCGTGGTGCACGAGTTCGGCCATTTGGCGAAGTGAGCGTCGGCACGGCCGCAGCGCAGCCGTGAGGCGATGCGGCATCACTCGACGGCGAACGGACCGATGGCGACAATCCGGCAGGACGCGTCCTGCTTGGCGCAATCTTTCAACGCGCCGTCGATCGCAGTCTGCTCGTCCGCGGCACCGATCATGAGGCCGGCTTTGCCTTCGGCGCCGGCGGCGACCGCGGTCCAGCCCGCAGCAGAGGTGAGCCGCCGCGCGAGGTCATCGCGCCAAGCCGCCGCAATGACGGTCGCGGTTGCCGGCCGGAAGAAGCCGACGACTTTCAGCGTCGTCGGAACCGGCACGACGAAACTGTCGTCGATGGCGACGATGATGCAGGCGACGCCGGCATTGGTGCCGCACAATTCGAGCGCGCGGCGCACTGCTTCTTCAGGACTCTCCTGATTGAAGTAGTAGCCGATGCCGCCCGACGGCCCGATCGCCAGGGCCTTGGACTTGCGGCCCGGTACGTAGTTGCGCTCGACCGCGTTTCTGCCGGCCTCGCGCAGCAACGGCACGGCCGCAGCAACCAATGGCCGCTCCACCTGCGGATCGTGGCTGAACCACGGCGGCGGTGGCAGCGGCGGCCGGCCGCGCGCATAAACTATCGTCGTGCCGACCGCGTAAAGTTCGCACTTGCGCGGCACCGGCAACGCGTCAGCGCGCTTCTGACAGATGTCGATCGCCGCGGATTTCGCGGTTTCGTCGTCGGCTTGCCCGGTGGAGAAGGCCATCGGGCCGGTGCTGATCGCCAACGCCTTGTGGTCGGCTGCGCCCATGTAATCATTGCGGACACTCAGACGCGCGCGATCGGCGATCAGCGGTACCGTCTCCGGCACCAGCGTCTCGATGACGGGTGCTGGAGCTGTGGGTGCCGGCGCTGGCGCGGCAGGCGACGGCGCAACGGATACGGCCGGCGGCGCGTTCGCGACGGCAACCGCCGGCGGCGCCGCCACTTCGCCAGCCGGTTTTGCCGATTGCGGCCACAGCACGGGACGGACCGCGAAAGTCGCAACGCCGAACACGACGATGCAGGCGACCGCAATCGCCATGGGCAACTGCCACGACGCGCTCTTTGCCGGCGTCACCGGCTTCTGTTCGTCCGAGCGCATCTCGAATTTGTAAGCGTGCACCGGGTTAGGAATGTTCTTGACCTGCTGCTCGCCGATGTCGGCGAACTGGACCGACAATTTGTTCGAGACCTGCTCGTACACGGTGCGCGAAATGCAGATCCCGCCAACCGGCGCGATGCCCTCGAGCCGCGCCGCGATATTGACGCCATCGCCAAGCAAATCGCCGTCGCGCTCCACCACGTCGCCGATCGTGATGCCGATGCGAAAGCTCATCTGCCGGCTCGGCGGATAAGCCATGTTGCGGGTCCGCAGGCTTTCCTGGATGTCGATCGCGCAACGCACTGCTTCGACGGCGCTCGGAAACTCGGCAAGCACCGCATCGCCCGCGGTGTTGAAAATCCGGCCGCCGGCGCGCGCGATGAAATCGTCCATCACGCCGCGATAGGAGGCGAGGCGCCGCAGCGTCTCTTCCTCGTCCTCGGCGACGAGCTTGCTGTAGCCGGCTATGTCGGCGGCGAAGATGGCGGCAATTTTCCGTTTCATACCCTGGCAGTCCGATGACGCGGCAAACGCATTCATTCGGCCGCCGATCGTGGCGGAAAACCGTTACTTATTCGCTCAATGCGGCCTGCAGCGTCTTTAACTGTTCGAGGCGGTGCGCCAGCCGGTCGCGCGACTGTTCATCCTTGGCGTCGGCCACGTCTTCCTCGGCGTCTCTGATCTCATCGGCGAGCGAGGCGGCATCGAATGCGTCGCGCGGCGTGGCGCTGTCGGCGAGTATGGTGAGGCCGCCCGGGCCGACTTCGGCGAAGCCGCCGACCACCACGAAGGGCTCGCGCTTGCCGGCGGCCATCACCGTGACGATACCGGGCCGCAGCGCCGTCACCAGTGGTGCGTGGCCAGGCAGGATGCCCATATCGCCTTCGGTACCAGGCAGATCGACCTGATCGACATCGCCGGAAAACAACACGCTCTCGGGCGAGACAAACTCAAAATGCAGTCCGGCCATCACGCGCCTGCTTGGTTGTTGCCTGCCTGGTAATCCGGTAGGCGCCCGTTACGCCGCCTCGGCGAGCTTCTTGCCCTTCTCGACCGCCTGCTCGATGGTGCCGACCATGTAGAAGGCGGCCTCCGGCAGGTGATCGTACTTGCCTTCGCACAGGCCCTTGAAGCCGCGGATGGTGTCGGCGAGTTCGACGAACACCCCCGGCGAGCCGGTGAACACTTCAGCGACGTGGAACGGTTGCGACAGGAAGCGCTCGATCTTGCGGGCGCGCGCCACCGTGAGCTTGTCCTCTTCGGACAATTCGTCCATGCCCAGGATGGCGATGATGTCCTGCAGCGCCTTGTAGCGCTGCAAAATCTGCTGGACGCGGCGCGCTATCTGATAATGCTCCTCGCCGACCACCAGCGGCGACAGCATGCGCGACGTCGAGTCGAGCGGGTCGACCGCCGGATAGATTCCCTTCTCGGCGATCGAGCGCGACAGCACGGTGGTGGCGTCGAGATGCGCGAAGGACGTGGCCGGGGCCGGATCGGTGAGGTCGTCGGCCGGCACGTAGATCGCCTGCACCGAAGTGACCGAGCCCTTGGTCGTCGTGGTAATGCGCTCCTGCAGCGCGCCCATGTCGGTGGCGAGCGTCGGCTGATAGCCGACCGCCGAGGGAATGCGGCCGAGCAGAGCCGACACTTCCGAGCCCGCCTGCGTGAAGCGGAAAATGTTGTCCACGAAGAACAGCACGTCCTGGCCCTGGTCGCGGAAATATTCGGCGACGGTGAGGCCGGTGAGGCCGACGCGGGCGCGTGCGCCGGGCGGCTCGTTCATCTGGCCGTAGACCAGCGCGCATTTCGAACCTTCGACGCTGCCCTTGTGCGGGTCCTTGTTGACGCCGGATTCGATCATCTCGTGATAGAGGTCGTTGCCCTCGCGGGTGCGCTCGCCGACGCCGGCGAACACCGAATAACCGCCATGCGCCTTGGCGATGTTGTTGATCAATTCCATGATGATCACGGTCTTGCCGACGCCAGCGCCGCCGAACAGGCCGATCTTGCCGCCTTTGGCGTAAGGCGCGAGCAGATCGACGACCTTGATGCCAGTGACGAGGATCGCCGCCTCGGTCGACTGGTCGGTATAAGCCGGCGCATCCTGATGGATGGCACGCGTCTGCTTGTGCGGAATGCTGCCCGCTTCGTCGACCGGATCGCCGACCACATTCATGATGCGGCCGAGCGTGCCTTCGCCGACCGGCACCGCAATCGGCTGGCCGGTATCGGTGACTTCCTGGCCGCGCACCAGCCCTTCGCTAGTATCCATGGCGACGGCGCGCACTGTCGATTCGCCGAGATGCTGCGCGACCTCGAGCACCAGGCGATGACCCTGATTGTTGGTCTCCATCGCATTGAGGATCGCCGGTAGATGATCCTTGAAGTGCACGTCGACCACCGGGCCGATGACTTGGGTGATACGTCCGACTATGTTCGCCATGAAGCGTCCCTGGTTGTGCTGGTGCGCGGCGCCCTAAAGCGCCTCCGCTCCCGAGATGATCTCGATCAGTTCCTTGGTAATCATCGCTTGACGCGTGCGATTGTAGGTCAACGTCTGCTTACGGATCATGTCGCCGGCATTTCGCGTCGCGTTGTCCATCGCCGACATCTGCGCGCCGTAGAACGAGGCGGCGTTCTCCAAGAGCGCGCGAAAGATCTGCACTGCGATGTTGCGCGGCAACAGCTCGTGCAGGATGTCTTCCGCTTCCGGTTCGAATTCGTAAACGGCGCCGCCGAGCGCGTCGGCCGCCTTGGCGTCGAACACCGGCGGAATGATCTGCTGGGCGGTCGGGATCTGCGCGATGACCGAGCGGAAGCGCGAGTAGAACAGCGTGCAGACCTCGAATTCGAACTTGTCGAACAGCGCGATGATCTTTTCCGCGATCATCTCGGCATTCTCGAAACGCAGCGTGCGCACCGAGCGCAGGTCGACCATGTCGATGATCTGCTGGCTGTAGAGCCGCCGCAGCTGGTCGTAGCCCTTGCGGCCGACGCAGAAGAACTTCACGTCCTTGCCCTCGGCCATCAGCGCCGTGGCGCGCTCGCGCGCCAGCCGCACGATTGCAGTGTTGAACGGCCCGCACAGGCCGCGTTCGGCGGTGCAAACCAGAAGGAGATGGATGCGGTCGTCGCCGGCGCCGCGCAGCAGCCGCGGCGCCGTCTCGAGCCCCTGGACCGAGGCCGCAATATTGCCCAGCACCGTGTCCATGTGGCTCGCATAGGGACGCGCCGCCTCGGCCGCCGCCTGTGCACGGCGCAGCTTCGATGCCGCGACCATCTGCATGGCCTTGGTGATTTTCTGCGTCGCCTTGGTGGCGGCGATACGGTTGCGCAGGTCCTTCAGCGAGGGCATTGGGAGCGCGGCCTATCTGCTTGCCGATACGGGCTGCCCTCCCCCTTTTGGGGAAGGGTTAGGGCGGGGGGCGTCACGCAAAGGTCTTCGCATAATTGTCGACGACGCTCTTGAGCTTGCCAGCCGTCGTGTCGTCGAGGTCGCGCGAGTCGCGGATCGCACCGAGGATGTCGGCGTGCTGGTTGCGCAGCGTTCCGAGCAGACCCTCCTCGAAGGCGCGCACGCGATCCACCGGCAGCGGATCGAGATAGCCGTTGACGCCGGCATAGATCACGCAGACCTGCTCCTCCATCCGCAACGGCGAGAATTGCGGCTGCTTGAGGAGCTCGGTGAGCCGGGAGCCGCGGTTGAGCAGCCGCTGCGTCGTAGCGTCGAGATCGGAGCCGAACTGCGCGAAGGCGGCCATTTCGCGGTATTGCGCGAGCTCGCCCTTGATGCGGCCGGCGACCTTCTTCATCGCCTTGGTCTGTGCCGCGGAGCCGACGCGCGACACCGAGAGGCCGACATTCACCGCCGGACGGATACCCTGATAGAACAAGTCGGTCTCGAGGAAGATCTGGCCGTCGGTGATGGAGATGACGTTGGTCGGAATGTAGGCCGACACGTCGTTGGCCTGCGTTTCGATCACCGGCAGCGCGGTGAGCGAGCCGGCCTTTTTGTCGTCATTCATCTTGGCGGCGCGCTCGAGAAGCCGCGAGTGCAGGTAGAACACGTCGCCCGGATAGGCTTCGCGCCCCGGAGGCCGGCGCAGCAGCAGCGACATCTGCCGATAGGCCACCGCCTGCTTCGACAGGTCGTCGTAGATGATCACCGCGTGCATGCCGTTGTCGCGGAAATATTCGCCCATCGCACAGCCGGCGAACGGCGCCAGGAATTGCATCGGCGCCGGATCGGACGCGGTCGCGGCGATCACGATCGAGTAATCGAGCGCGCCGTTCTCCTCGAGCACCTTGACGAATTGCGCGACCGTCGAGCGCTTCTGCCCCACCGCCACGTAGACGCAATAGAGCTTGACCTTTTCGTCGCCCGAGGCATTGAGCGATTTTTGATTGAGGATGGTGTCGAGCGCGATCGCGGTCTTGCCGGTCTGGCGGTCGCCGATGATCAGCTCGCGCTGGCCGCGGCCGATCGGGATCAGTGCGTCGATCGCCTTGAGCCCGGTCGCCATCGGCTCATGCACCGATTTGCGCGGAATGATGCCGGGCGCCTTGACGTCGACGCGCGACCGCGCCTCGGCCTTGATCGGGCCGCGACCGTCGATCGGTTCGCCGAGCGCATCGACGACGCGACCGAGCAGACCTTTGCCGACCGACACCTCGACGATGGCACGCGTACGCTTGACGGTCTGGCCTTCCTTGATCTCACGGTCCGAGCCGAAGATCACAATGCCGACATTGTCGTTTTCGAGGTTGAGCGCCATGCCTTTGTCGCCACTCTCGAACTCGACCATTTCGCCGGACTGCACATTGTCGAGGCCGTAGACGCGCGCGATGCCGTCGCCGACCGAGAGTACCTGGCCGACTTCCGAGACTTCGGCTTCCTGACCGAAATTTTTGATTTGCTCTTTGAGGATTGCGGAAATCTCCGCAGCGCGGATGTCCATCAGCGGGCCTCTTTCATGGCGTGCCTGATCGCATTGAGTTTGGTGCGCAGCGACGTGTCGACCATGCGACTGCCGAGCTTCACCACGAGCCCACCGAGAATGGCGGGATCGATTTTGATATCGAGATCGACGTCCTTGCCGCTCACCGCCTTGAGCGCGGTGCGCAGCGCATTGAGGTGTTCGTCTTTGAGCGCTTCGGCAACCGTGACCGAAGCCGTCGCCTCGCCTTTGTACTGTGCCACGAGCTCGCGATAGGCCTTGGCCATGTCGCGGGCCGCGAACAGGCGACGGTTCGCGGTAACGAGCTTGAGAAATTTCGCCGCGAGCCCGCCAATGCCGGCGCGATCGAGCACCGCGGACAGTGCCTGCAATTGCTCATCGGCGGAAAATACCGGGCTGCGCACCAGACGATTGAGGTCGGCGCTTTCGCTGACCAGCGCATCGAAGCGATCGAGATCGGCCTTGACCGCATCGATCGTATTGGTGTCGCGCGCCAATTCGAACAGCGCGGTCGCATAGCGACCCGCCATGCCCGATACGATGGTTTCAGCGGCTGCCACGTGCGCTCTCGGGGACTTTTTCAAGGTCTCGGCAGCGGTCCGATGGACCGACACAAGCCCTTGGGATTAAAGCGGGACTTGGACATTCGCCGACGTCGCAGAAAACCCCGCGAAACCGCGAAAATCGCGGGTTTGCTAACATAGAGCGTCATGCGGTGCAACAGAGCGCCACGGCCGGCAAATCCTCCGCAAAAGCCGCCGTCCCGGGTGTTCCGGCCGAGCCAAATGGGAGACGCGGCGACAGATCGCGACGGTACCGCCGAGAGCTTTCCTTGCGCCGCCGCGTCGGCTGATGCAGTTTGCCCGCCTAACGGTCGTCTTCCGTATGCGCCCTGCCGGGATTTCCGCCGCCGACCCGTCGGTCGGCCGCCTCACTCATGTCGTCTGTGCGCTCTGGCTGGCCGGAGTCGCCATGCGCATGACCATTTTGGCCATGCCACCGGTGATTCCGCTGGTGCACGACGAACTCAAAATGTCGGAGACGCAGGTCGGCCTGTTGATTGGGTTGCCGCTGGCGCTCTTCGCGTTGGCTGCGGTGCCGGGCTCGCTTTTGATCGCGCGGATCGGCGCGAGCCGCGCGGTCGTGCTCGGCATGGTGATCGCGGCGCTTGCCAGCGCCTCGCGCGGCGGTGCGATCGACGTAACCACGCTTTACGCTGCCTCGATCGCGACCGGCTTCGGCGTCGCCATCATGCAGCCGGGCATGCCGACGCTGGTGCGGGCGTGGCTGCCCGGCCGAGTCGGCCTCGGCACGGTCGCCTATACGAGCGGCATGCTGATGGGCGCGACGTCGGCGCCGAGCCTGACGATTCCTTATGTCTTGCCGCTCGTCGGCGGCTCCTGGCGGCTCGACCTCGCCGTCTGGGGCCTGCCGGCGATTCTGCTGGCGCCGCTGTTCTATTTCTTCAGCCCGGCGGCCGACGAACATGCGGCGAACGGAATCGCCGGCGGCGGGCGCTGGTGGCCGGATTGGCGCAATCCTCTGGTCTGGATTCTCGGCATCGGGCTCGGCAGCAACAATGCCACATATTTTTCGACCAATGCGTTTCTCGGCGAGTACCTGGCGAGCCAAGGCACGCCTGGGCTGCTCGGGCCGGCGCTTGCTTGGCTCAACGGCTTCCAGGTGGTGGCGCTCTTCATCCTGGTGCCGCTCGCCAATCGCATGCAGCGCAAGGCCTGGCCGTTTCTGATCTTCGGACCGATCCTGTTCGCCTCGTTCCTGGTGCTGATCTTTCTGCCGAGCCGTCTCGGCATCATCAGCGCGGCGGCGTTGATCGGCTTTGGCACGGCCATCACCCTCACCGCGACGCTCGCTTTGCCGGCGCTGCTCAGTCTGCCGGCCGACGTGCCGCGCACTGCCGCCGGCATGTTCACCATCAGCTATACGCTCGCAATCATCATTCCGACCATCAGCGGCGCGCTGTGGGACTCGACCGCCAAGCCATGGACCGTCTGGCTGCCGATTTGCCTGAGCACGGTGGTGATGACCGCGCTCGGCATTGCCGCCACGCGCTACCGGCCAGCAACCGTCGCGCCAAGCCCGTGATCCCATCAGCGATGACAGCGAGAGGCCCGTCATGACGACACGCCCGAAAAAGCCCGCAGCGCGGCCGGCGCCAAAGTCCTCGTCGCGACGGCCGATGCTGCCAAGCGATCGCCTCGCCTATTCGCCGATCACGCAGCGCCCGCCGCTCAAGCTGCCGGGCGGCGCCCGCATGGCGGTCTGGGTCATCATCAACGTCGAAGAATGGGACGCGACCCAGCCGATGCCGCGCACCGTGCTGACGCCGCCTGCCGGCGGCTCGCCGATGCCCGACGTGCCGAACTGGGCCTGGCATGAATACGGCAATCGCGTCGGCTTCTGGCGCTTCGTCCGGCTGTTCGACGAGTTCGCGATCCCCGCGGTGCTCGCCATCAACGGCTCCGCGCTCGCGGCTTATCCGCCGATCGTGCGCGCGGCGGTGGAACGCAAGTGGGAGTTCATCGGCCACGGCTTTACCCAGCGCAACATGCAGAAGGTCGAC
>Ga0335077_10004824_pt1 | contig 16476 bp, 14 predicted proteins | sample Lox_Sample_31_FD_207151 | JGI IMG/M metagenome (GOLD analysis project Ga0335077, IMG submission 207151) | Soil microbial communities from Loxahatchee National Wildlife Refuge, Florida, United States - Lox_Sample_3.1 | ecosystem: Environmental > Terrestrial > Soil > Wetlands | place: USA...
TCGCCAGGTACTCCGAGAAGATCTGCTCGACCTCGGCGAGGCTGGCGACGCGGTGCAACCGCTCGCGCAGCGCGGCCGCCCCGGGGAGTCCGCGGGCGTACCAGCCCAGGTGCTTGCGGAATTCCAACACCGTCTTGGGGCTGTCGCCTTCCAGCGCGAGCGTGAGACGGGCGTGCTCCAGCGCCGTCCGGAACCGCTCCTCCGCCCCGGGGGCCGGCGGCACGGGCCGCCCATCGAGCAGCGCCCGCGCGTCGCGGAAGATCCAGGGGTTCCCGAACGATCCCCGTGCGATCATCACGCCCGCGCACCCCGTCCGGCTCCGCATGCGCAGCACGTCCTCGGCGCTGGTGACGTCGCCGTTGCCGATCACGGGGATCTCGAGCGCCTCCACCACAGCCGCGATCTCCTCCCAGCGCGCCGCGCCGGAGAACATCTGCGTCCGCGTGCGGGCGTGCAGCGTCAGGGCCCGCGCGCCGGCCTCCTGGCAGCGGAGCGCGATACCCACCGGGTCGCGCAGCGTCTCGTCCCACCCCGAGCGGATCTTGACCGTCACCGGCAGCGACGTGGCCGCAGCCACCGCGCGGATGATGCGCTGCACGAGGTCGAGGTCCTTGAGGCACCCGGAGCCGCCGTTGCGCTTGACGACCTTCTTGACCGGGCAGCCGAAGTTGATGTCCACGTACTCGGGCGCGAAGACGTCGGAGACGAGGGCCGCCGCCTCCGCCATCGCACCGGGCTCGGCGCCGAAGATCTGGATCCCGATCGGCCGCTCGGCCGCCGCGAAGCCGGCCATGCGCAACGTGCGCTCGCTGCCGCGGCGGAGGCCCTCCGAGGAGAGGAACTCCGATACCACGACGTCGGCCCCGAACCGGCGGCACAACTGCCGGAACGGCGCCTCCGACACACCCGCCATGGGGGCCAGGAACAGGGGGACCCCGGCCGGTACCGGAAACGGAAACTCCATGGGGCGCAAGCTACGAAGCGCTCCGGAGGGAGGCAACCGGCCGTTTGACCGACCGCGGGACGGTTTGTAGCTTTTGACCCATGCTGCTACGCGAGTTCCTCCGCGACGACGCGATCAATCTCGCGCTCGCCGGTCGCACCAAGGACGACATCCTCAAGGAGCTGATCCGGCTCCTCAAGCTCGACGAGAAATCCGAGGGGATGCTCTACAAGATGCTCAAGCGCCGGGAGAACCTCGGCTCGACGGGCATCGGCCGGGGCATCGCCATCCCGCACTGCCGCTCGCTGGTGGTGAACAACCTGCGACTGGCCTTCGGCCGGCGGCTGGACGGCGTCGAGTACAAGTCCATCGACGAGAAGCCCGCGCAGTTCTTCTTCCTCATCGTGGCGCCGCCGCTCGAGGTCTCCAACCAGTACCTGCCGGTGCTGGGCCGGATCGCGCAATTCGCCAAGGAGGCCGACGTGCCCCAGCGCCTGGCCTCTATCCAGACGCCCGAGGAATTTCTGAAGTTGGTAGAGGAGAAGGGACTGTAGATTTCAGAGCAGTTGCCAGACGCCAAGTTGCCGGTGGTTTTCAGAAGCAAGTTGACGGATGCAGAGCAGGCCTCGGGCGGCTTCGGAGCCGCGACGGGGCCTGTTCCGTTTTTCACAGCCTGTCAGCTGGGAACCACTGGCAACTTGGCGTCTGAGAACTGACCTGTTCGCTCTCTACTGACCTACTCCCATTCTATGGTCGCCGGCGGCTTGGATGACACGTCGTACACGACCCGGTTCACGCCTTTCACCTCGTTGATGATGCGCGTGGCGATCCTGCCCAGCACCTCCGGCGGGAACGGGAACCAGTCGGCCGTCATGCCGTCCTGGCTCGTCACCGCCCGCAGCGCGACCGCGTTGGCGTAGGTGCGGAAGTCGCCCATCACGCCCACGGAGCGCACCGGCAGCAGCACCGCGAACGCCTGCCAGATCTCGTCGTAGAGGCCGGCGGCCCGGATCTCCTCGAGGTAGATCGCGTCGGCGCACTGCAGGGTGGCGACGCGGTCGGCGTCCACCGGCCCGAGGATGCGCACGGCCAGCCCGGGCCCGGGGAACGGGTGCCGGCGCACGATGTCCTCCGGCAGACCCAGCTCGCGGCCGACCTGGCGCACCTCGTCCTTGAAGAGCTCGCGCAGCGGCTCGATGAGCGCGAACGGGAGGTCCGGCCTCAGGCCGCCCACGTTGTGGTGCGACTTGATCGTGGCCGAGGGGCCGCCGCGCGGCGAAACCGACTCGATGACGTCGGGATACAGGGTGCCCTGCACCAGGAACCCCACGTCCGGGCCCACCTCGCGCGCCGCGTCCTCGAACACGTCGATGAACGTGTGCCCGATGCGCTTGCGCTTCTCCTCCGGGTCCTCGACGCCTGCCAGCTGCTCCAGGAAGCGCCGCGACGCATCCACCACCCTGAGGTCGGTGTCGAGCTGGTCGCGGAAGGTGCGCTCGACCTGCTCGCGCTCCCCTGCCCTGAGCAATCCGTGGTCCACGAAGATGCAGGTCAGCCGGCGGCCGATCGCCCGCTGCACCAGGGCCGCGGCGACCGCGGAGTCCACGCCGCCGGACAGGCCGCAGATGGCGTGGCCCTTCCCCACGCGCTCGGCCACGTCGTGGACGGTCCGCTCGATGAAGTGCCCCGGCGTCCAGTCCGGCTTCGCGTGGCAGATCCGGAACAGGAAGTTCTGCAGCATCTCAGCGCCGCGCGGCGTGTGAGCCACCTCGGGGTGGAACTGCACGCCGAAGAGCGGGAGTGAGCTGTGCCGGAACGCCGCGACCGGCGTGTTGCCGCTGCGGGCGAGCACTTCCCAGCCGGGCGGCGCCGCGTCCACGCGGTCCCCGTGCGACATCCACACCGGAGTACGGGAGCCCGCCGCGAAACCCTCGAACAGCCCCTCTCCCTCGAGGACCTCGATCTCGGCGCGGCCGTACTCGCGCTCGCCCGACGGGCGCACGTCGCCGCCCGCCAGCTGCGCGAGGAGCTGCATGCCGTAACAGATGCCCAGGACGGGCACCCCCAGATCGAGGATGCCGCGGTCCGCCGAGGGCGCGTCCTTGTCGTAGACGGAGCTGGGGCCGCCGGAGAGGATGAGCCCGGTCGGCGCGAACGCCTTGATCCAGGCGAGATCGCGCGTAGGCGGGTGGATCTCGCAGTAGACGTGGGCCTCGCGCACCCGGCGGGCGATGAGCTGCGTGTATTGCGCGCCGAGATCGATGATCAGGATGCGCTGCGCCGCGTTCACGTCCCCTCCGGTCCCCGGATCCGGCATCCCGGACCGCGGCTCAATACGCCTTGGACCAGACCGCCTCCACCACCGACTTCGACCCGCACCAGGCGCAGCGGGCGGGCGCCGTGGGCGATCGGAACTCTTCGTCCGGCAGCACCCGGATGGTGGCCTTGGTGGCCTCCTTGATGGCCTGCTCGCACGCCTCGTTCCCGCAGTAGCCGCCGTACGCGAAGCCGCCCTCGCCCGCCATCATCGCCAGCAGCTCGTCCTTCGTGACGCCGCGACGGGTGTTCGCCTCGCGCCGCTCGACCGCGGCCTTGAAGAGAGCCGCCTGGATCTCGTCCAGCGCCGCGCGCACGCCGTCCGTGAGCCCCGCCACGGGGATGGGCGCCTTGCCGCCCGTGCGTCGCGCGGCGAACACCTGCCCCTTCGCCACGTCCTTCGGCCCCACCTCCAGCCGCAGCGGGACGCCCCGGCCCTCCCACTCGTAGTACTTGGCGCCGGGCTTCATCCCCTCGCGCGCGTCCAGCTCCACCCGGACGCCGCCGTCCCGGAGCGTGCGGGCCGCCTGCTCGGCCGCCGCCAGCACCGCCGCGCGCTCCTCGTCCGACCGGTAGATCGGCACCACGACCACCTGCACCGGCGCGAGCCGCGGGGGACAGACGATCCCCACGTCGTCGCCGTGGGTCATCACGAGCCCGCCGATCATCCGGGTGGAGACGCCCCACGAGGTGTTCCACACGTAGTCGAGTCCGCCGTCGGCGGTCTGAAACTGGACGCCGAACGCCTTGGCGAAGTTCTGGCCCAGGTTGTGGGTCGTGCCCGCCTGGATCGACTTGTTGTCCTGCATCAGCGCTTCCACGGCGTACGTGCGCAGCGCCCCGGCGAACTTCTCGCTGTCGGTCTTCACGCCGGTGATGACCGGCATGGCGACCCACTCCTCGTCGAACCGCCGGTAGACGGCGAGCATCTGCCGCGCCTCGCGCTCGGCGTCCGCCTCGTCCACGTGCGCCGTGTGCCCCTCCTGCCACAGGAACTCCGTCGTCCGCAGGAACAGCCGCGTGCGCATCTCCCAGCGCACGATGTTCGCCCACTGGTTGATCAGCAGCGGCAGGTCGCGGTAGGAGTGGATCCACTTCGCGAACGAGTCGTAGATGATCGTCTCCGACGTGGGCCGCACGACCAGCGGCTCCTCCAGCTCCTTGCCGCCGGCCCGCGTCACCACCGCCACCTCGGGGGCGAACCCCTCCACGTGCTCAGCTTCCTTCGCGAGGAACGACTGCGGGATGAACAGCGGGAAGTAGGCGTTGCGGTGGCCCGTGTCCTTGAACATCCGGTCCAGCGCGGCCTGCATCAGCTCCCAGATGGCGTAGCCGTTCGGCCGGATGACCATGCAGCCCCGCACCGGGGAGTAGTCCGCCAGCTCGGCCCGCATCACCGCGTCGTTGTACCACGCGCTGAAGTCCTTGGCGCGCGGGGTGATCCCCTGCTCCTGGCTCACCGGCCCGCCCCGGTGCCGGGCACCCGCTGGTGGTTGGGCAGATCGGAGACGAAGAGCGCGTCGGTGGAGTGCGGGCCGTGCGCGTTGGCCGCGCTCACGGCGTTCCAGCCGCCGGCAGGCACCCATTCGAGGATCGCCGAGGGCACCATGGCCATGCCGCCGGGGTGGCCGCCGGGCACCTCCGACGGCGGGAGGAAGCCGAGGACCCGGACCGCGGCGTAACTGCTGTCGGAGGCGCGCTGGGCGTCGAGCACGGCCTGCATCGCGGCGCGCTGCGCCGTGCGGTCGGACTCCGGCACGAGCATCAGGCTCAGGCTGATGCGCCGCACGCCGATGGCGACCGTGTCCTCGACACGGGCGAAGACCGTGTGCATCGGTCCCGGGGTGCTGCCGGCCTGCGGCATCGCGCCCGGTGCGCCCGCGGCGGACTGCCGTGCGGGCTGGTTGCCGTGCTCCACCGTGCAGGCGCCGACGGCGAGCGCCGCGGCGAGAATGGCGACCCTAGAACGCATAGTCCTTCACCAGTTGAGTGAACGGCACCCGCTGCTCGGTGCCCGGCCCGAGGAGGCGCACCACGGCCTGGCCCGATTCCCGCTCGGCCGAGCCCACGACGACGGCCGCCCGGGCGCCGCGCGAGACGGCCAGCTCCAGCTGCTTGCCCAGCGCCTGCTTCTTGAGGGCGAACTCCACGCCGAGCCCGCGGTCGCGCAGCTGGTGCGCGAGGCCCAGCGCGGCCGGCCGGTCCTCCTCGCCCACGGCCACGACGAAGACGGCCACGGACGGTTCGGCCTTCGGCGGCCCGTCGCGCTCGCCCAGCAGCTCGCCCAGGACCACGTCGCCCATGCCGAAGCCGACGCACGGCAGGTCCACGCCGCCCACCTGCTTGAGGAGGTCGTCGTAGCGCCCGCCTCCGCAGATGGCCCGGAGGCTCCGCCGCGCGTCGAACAGCTCGAACACGACGCCGGTGTAGTAGGCCAGCCCGCGCACGATGCGGAAATCCACGTCCACGAACGGCGCCAGCCCCATCGCCTCCAGCGCGGCCAGGCATTCCCGGAGCGGACGCGCCGCGTCGCGCTCCAGCAACGCGCCCGGCTTGTCGAGCGAGCCGACGAACCGCGTGAGCGACTCGGCCGCCGGAGCCGGGAGGCCTCGCTCACCGATCCACGTGGCGACCGCCGCGGGGTTCCGCTCGATCTTGTCGATCGCCGCCAGCACGCCCGGCAGGTCGCCGGCCGCGAGCCCCACGCCGGCCACGAGCGCGTCCGCCAGGATGCGCCGGTCCGAGAGGCGCACCCGCACGTCCTGGGGCCCGAAGCCCAGGGCCCGCACGATGTCCACCGCCGCCGCGATCACCTCGGCGTCGGCCAGCGCCCCGGCCTCGCCGATGATGTCCATGTTGAGCTGGAAGTGCTCGCGCAGCCGGCCGCGCTGTTGCCGCTCGTAGCGGAACAGCTGGGGAATCGAGAACCACCGGATGGGCTTCTTGAGCTGCGCGGCCCGCTGCGCCACCATCCGCGCAAGGGTCGGCGTCATCTCCGGGCGCAGCGCCACGTCCCGGTCGCCCTTGTCGGTGAAGCGGTAGAGCTGGTCTACGATCTCGTCGCCGCTCTTCCTGGTGTACAGCTCGACCGGCTCGAGCGGCGGCCCATCGTACTCCTCGAAACCGTAGCGGGCGGCGACGTCGCGCCAGGCGGCGAAGATGCGCCGGCGCCTGGCCAGGGCGTCGGGGAACACGTCGCGAAACCCGGGCAGAGCGCCGATTGGCATGCGAAAATCTACCCGAGCGGCCGAGTGCCGGGCAAGCGAGCGAGCGCGTCGCCGACGGTGTGAAAGGAGCCCGTCACGAGCACGGTCCGCCCCAGGCGCTGCGCGACGGCCAGTGCGGCGTCGAAATCCGGCTCCTGCGCCGCGTCGAGACCGCGCCCCTGCGCCCACGCCGCCGCCTCCGCGAGGTTCCACGCGCGCTCCGCCGGCGCGCTCGGCGCGCGCGTCAGGACCAGCCGGTCCACGGCGCCGCCCAGCACCTCCAGCATCTCGTGCCACGCCTTGTCGCGCAGGACGGCGACGACCGCCACGAGCGGCCGCGGCGGAGCTTGGGACCGGATGGCGTCCGCCAGCGCCCGCGCCCCGTCGGGGTTGTGGGCCACGTCGAAGATCCAGCGCCCGCGACGGTCGAAGCGGCCGGGCACCGCCGCCCGCCGCAGGCCGGCCCGCATCGCCGCCTCGTCCACCGGGAACGCCCCGGCCACGAGCTCCGCGAGCCGGATGGCCAGCAGCGCGTTGGCCGCCTGGTACGCGCCCGCCAGGCCGATCTCCAGCCCCTCGTAACGCCGCTCGGGCGTCGCCGCGTCGAACCGGCTTCCCCGCCCGTCGGAAACGAGCCGGCGCAGGCAGGTCGCCGGGTCGAGCCGTTCCGCCACGGCCTCGCGGCGCCCCGCCTCCGCGAGCAGGACCGACGCGATGTCCGGATCGGCCTCGGTCGTGACGAACGGCGTCCCGGGCTTGGCGATCCCGGCCTTCTCGCGCGCGATGCTCGGCAGGTCGGACCCCAGATACTCCGTGTGCTCCAGGGCGATGCGCGTCACGCCGGCCGCCAGCGGACGGAGAACGTTGGTCGAGTCCAGCCGACCGCCCAGGCCCACCTCGACCACGGCGATCTCCGCGCCCCGCGCCGCGAAGTCGGCGAAGGCGAGCGCGGTCGAGACCTCGAAGAACGTCGCCCCCAGCGCCAGCGCCGGCGCCTCGAGCCGCGACGCCCACAGCGTCACGGCCTCCTCCGATATCGGTGCGCGCCCCACCACGATCCGCTCGCGGAACGACACGAGGTGCGGCGAGGTGTAGAGCCCCACGCGGTGGCCGGCCGCCATCAGCATCTCGGCCAGCATCGTAGCCGTGGAGCCCTTGCCGTTCGTCCCACCCACGTGCACCGCGGCGAAGTGGCGCTCCGGATGGCCGAGCGACGCCAGGAGCGTCTCGGTCGTCGCGAGACCCCACTTGATGCCGGCGGTCGTCCTGGGAAACAGAAAGCGGCAGGCGTCTGCGAACGACTCGATCGTCAGGAGGCGCGCTCCACGTCGGGCGCCGCCTTGCCAAGCAGCATGCGCACGAGCTGCGCGCACGTGGGCCCGAGCTGGGCGCGCGGCACCACGGCGTCGATCATCCCGTGCTCGAGCAGGAACTCCGCCGTCTGGAAGCCCTCGGGCAGGTCCTGGCCGATGGTCTGCTTGATGACCCGCGCCCCCGCGAACCCGATCACGGCGCCGGGCTCGGCGAGGATCACGTCGCCCTGGAAGGCGTACGAGGCCGAGACGCCGCCGGTCGTGGGATCGGTGCAGATCGAGATGAACGGGACGCCGGCCTCGCGCAGCTGGGCGATCACCACCGACGTCTTCGCCAGCTGCATCAGCGAGAGAACCCCCTCCTGCATCCGCGCGCCGCCGGAGGCCGAGACGATGATGAGGGGCACACGCTCCTTGAGCGCCCGCTGCCCCAGCCGCGCGATCTTCTCGCCCACCACCGAACCCATGGACCCGCCCATGAACTTGAAGTCCATCACCGCCAGGGCGATGGGCTCGCCCTGCAGGGTCGCCGTGCCCGTCCGCACGGCGTCCTCCCGCCCCGCTTTCTTCAGGGCGGCGGCCAGGCGGTCCCGGTAGCTCTCGAAACCAAGGGCGTCGACGGACCTGAGAGTTAGGTCGATGGGGGTCCAGCTGTTTTCGTCGGTCAGCAGAGCGATGTACTGGGAGGCGTCTATGCGTCGGTGGTGCCCGCAGGAGGGACAGACCCCGAACCCTCGTTCGAATTTCTCCCGGACGTCTACATGGCCGCATTCCTCGCACTTGTCCCAGACGTCGGCCGGGATCTCCAGCCGCTCGCGCTGCGACGTTCGAGGACGCCTGTCTTTGCGGAACCAGGCCATGAATTGGGGATAGAGGGAATTGGCAGGAGCCCTGGGCGGGCCTCCCGGTGGACCGCTCAATTTGAGACCCGCACCGGCACGGCGCCAGAGTGAATTCCTAAGTCGTTGTCACAACTCACGATAGCCTAGCTCGTTCCCCTCCTGGGCGACCCGCAGCGCGATTCCCATGGCCACATAGCAGGCCAGCAGGAACGAGCCGCCGTAGCTGAAGAACGGCAGCGGGATGCCGGTGATCGGCATCACGTTCGCCGTCATCCCGATGTTCTCGAAGATGTGGGTGAAGAACACGCCGGCGATCCCGAAGGTCACCAGGCTCCCGAAGGCGTCGGGGCTCCGCTTGGCCGTCCGCACGAGGGTCGCCAGCAGCAGGAAGAAGAGGGTCAGCGCCAGCAGCACGCCGATGAATCCCAGCTCCTCGCCCACCACCGAGAAGATGAAGTCGGTGTGCTGCGCCGGCAGGAACGCCAGGCGCTTCTGGGAGCCCATGGTGAAGCCCTTCCCCAGCCACCCGCCGCTCCCGATGGCGATCTTGGACTGGATGATGTGCCAGCCCGTGGCCCGCGGGTCGAGGTCGGGGTTGAGGAACGACAGGAAGCGGTTCTGCTGGTAGACGGCCAGCCGCTGCCACAGGGGCCGCGCGATGACGCCGAGAGCGAGGTTGGCCCCCAGCACCGCCAGCCCTTCCCAGACGAACGGCCGCCAGACGATGAGCAGCACGCCCAGCAGCACGATCCAGGCACCCCAGGTCCAGGGGGAGAAAGCCAGGAAGAGCGAGGCCAGGGGCGAGCCGAGCAGCACCAGGAGCGGCAGGCGCACTCCGCTCCAGAAGAGCATCGCGAAGAGCACCCCGCCGAACACCAGGGCGCTGCCGAGGTCCGGCTGGAGGGCCACGAGCGCCGCCGGCACCGCCGCGATCAGGCACGGCACGACCAGCTCGCGCAGCGTGCGCGGCGGGTCCCGCCGACCGGCCATCCAGCGCGCCAGCATCAGGATCGTCGCCAGCTTGACGAACTCGACCGGCTGGCCGAGCCGTCTCCCTCCGACGGTGATCCACGAGTGCGAGGAGGCCGCCGTGCCGCCCCCGGTCCCGATCGCCAGCGTGACGAGCAGGATGACGATGCCGGCCACGTAGCACGCCGGCGCGGCCCACTCCAGGAGCCGCGACGAGACCCTCATGATCAGGATCGCCGCGACGATCCCGAGGGCGAGCCAGACGAGCTGGCGCTCCCAGATGTGCTCCACCGAAGTCGGCACGTCGGTCTGGCCGGCCGAGTACAGGATCAGGATGCCGTACGCGGTGAGCGCGAGGGCGATCGCCGCCAGGCGCCGGTCCACCTTGGTCAGCATCAGCGCGGCGTCCCGGCGGTCCGGCGCGCCGTGTCGGAGGGTGCCGGCGTGGCCGGTACGGGCTGCGCGCCCGGCGCGGGCGGCTGCGTCCTCGCCGGGAGCGGCGTGACGCCGGCGGCGGTGTCCTCCGGGATCTCGAGGGGCACGACCTCGGCCGCGCGCCCGCGGGCCGTCGTGTCGGGCCCGAGCACGTAGCGCTCGGCGATCCGCGCCACGAAGGGCGCCACCACCGTGCCGTGCTGCGTGATGCCCTCGAACACGCCGCCGACCACGATCAGCGGGCGGGTCGCCGGGGCGAAGCCGATGAACCAGCCGTCGTTCAGCCCCTTCCCGTTGGTCTCCTGCGCCGTGCCCGTCTTCCCGGCCAGCTGGAGCTGGGTCATCCGCACCGAGCGCGCCGTGCCCTGCTCCACCACGGCGATCAGGGCGTCGCGGATGCCGAGGAAGACGCTGTCCGGCAGGTCCACGCGGTTCACGTCGCGATGCGCGACGGCGAGGATGTGGGGCCGGACGACGCGCCCGCCGTTGGCGAGCGTGGAGTAGAAGCGCACCATGTTGATGAGCGTCTGCGCGTCCTCGCCCTGGCCGATGGCGAGGTTCAAGGCGACTGCCTGCGTCCAGCCTCCCCGCCCGTACACCCGGTCGTAGTAGTTCGAGTCCGGGTACGCCGGCCGGACTTCGCCCGGCAGGTCGATCCCGGTCCGGTCGCCGAATCCCAGGAGCGCGCCCCCGCTGACGAGCGACTTCACGGTCAGCTTCAGCCCGAGCTGGTAGAAGTAGGTATCGCAGGAGTTGGCGATGGCCTGGGCGAGGTTCAGCGACCCGTGGCCCTTCGGGTCCCAGCAGTGGAAGAAGCGGGTCCCGTACTGGAAGCCGCCCCGGCAGGGCTGAGGCATCCGGGAATCGAAGGTGACGAGGCCGTCTTCCAGCCCGAGCAGGGTCGTGGCCAGCTTGAACGTCGACCCGGGCGGATAGCGCGCCGCGATGACGCGATCGAGCAGCGGGTGGGCGGGATCGCTGTTGAGCGTGTCCCAGAGCTCGGAAGAGATCCCGCCCACGAAGGCGTTGGGATCGTAGGCGGGGCTCGAGTAGAACGCGAGGATGTCACCCGTATAGGGGTCCATCGCGACCATGGCGCCATGGCGCCCCGGCGGGAAGATGGACGCCATGAAGCGCTGCAGGCCGAGGTCGATCGTCGTGTGGAGCGCGTGGCCCGGCACGGGCTGCAGGGTGGCCGCCGCGCCCTCGTCGCGCACCACGCGGCCCAGCGCGTCCACCTCGACGAAGCGCACGCCGTCCGAGCCCGCGAGGGTGGACTCGTACTGGCGCTCCAGGCCGTCCTTGCCCACGACCGTCCCCGGCCGGCGGCCCCGGTAGGCGCCCTCGAGATCGGCCTCCGTGACCTCCCCGATGTAGCCGACCAGGTGGGCCACCAGGGAGCTGTCGGGGTACTCGCGCTTGGGCTCGGTCTCGATCACCAGGCCCGGCAGCTCGGTGCTGTGCTCCTCGAGCTGCGCCACGAGCGGAAACGGGGCGTCCTTGACGATCACCGTGGGCTCGTAAGGTGCCGCGCGGAAGCGGCCCACCACCCGCTCGGTGGCGGCGGAGTCGAGGACGATGATGGGCGCCAGCCGGACGAGCCGCGCGCGCAGCGAGTCCTCGCTCTCGGCGAGCAGGGACACGGAGTAGCCGGGGACGTTCTCCGCGATCACGGCGCCGTGCCGGTCGAGGATGAGGCCGCGCGGCGCCGGCAGCGGGATGGAGCGCAGGCGGTTCGACTCCGACTTCATCCGGTAGCGGTCGTGCTGGAGGACCTGCAGCCGGAAGAAGGCACCCGCGAGCAGCACGAACACCACGGCGAGCGCGTTGCGGGCGGCGACGCCGCGGCGCGCGAGCACGAACGGATGGAACGCCGAGCGGTCGCTCACAGCGCCGGCGCGGAGCGGAGCAGCGGCCGGAAGAGGAACAGCGTGACGACCGCGGCCGCGGCCGTGCTGAGGGCGGCGACGGGCGAGACGACCAGCAGCTGCGTGCCGACGGCGCCGCTGCGCAGGGCGTTGCTGGCCGCCAGCTCGAGCAGGTCGCGCACCCAGCTGGCCGCGAACACGAACACCGCCGTCACGAGCAGGTTGTCGGCGAACACGAGCGCCTTGAGCCAGCCCGCCGCGTACCCCACGATCGTCAACGCGAAGGCCGCGGCCCCGAAAGTGGTGGGAGTGACGGCGTCCGTGAGCAGGCCGACCACGAGGCCCGCGACGGCGGCGGCGCCGGGGCGCGAGCGAACGGCGAAGAACAGCAGGGCCACGAGCACGAAGTCCGGCGCGAAGCGGCCGGGAAACAGCGTGGGCCTGAGCCACAGGTGCGCCAGCAGCAGCACGGCCAGGACGGCGGCGAGCCTCAGCCGCGGCGGGGCGAGGCTCATGGAGCCTCCCCGGCGTCCGTGTCCGCCGGCGCCGCCAGCGTGTCGAAGGCCGCCTCCAAGGAGTCGGCCGCCAGGCTCTCCGACAACACCAGCACGTGCGTCACCTGCGCCGGGTGCGCCGCCGGGCGCAGCAGGTACGTGCGCTCCCAGCCCTCGGACTCGCGCAGCATGCCGAGCACCGTGCCGATGGGGATGCCGCGCGGGAACACCCCGCCGAGACCGGACGTCACGACGGGCGTGCCCGTCGGCAGCGAGTCGCGGTACGGCACGCCCCGCAGCTCCATCACGTCGCCCACCGTCTCGCCGCGCCGCGCGGCGACCACGCCGAAGATCTTCCCGCCCTCCACCATCGCGCTGACGCGGAAGTCGGGGTGCGTCCAGGCCATGACCACGCTCGTGCGCGGGTCGGCCGCGATCGTCATGCCCACCAGCCCGCTCGGCGCCACGACCGGCTCCAGCGGCCGGATGCCGGCGTTGCGCCCCGCGCCGAGCAGCATCGTCAGCGCGTCGCCGATGCCGGTCTGGTGCAACACCTCGGCGGTCACGAAGCCCGTCCCCAGGCGCGCGCGCAGGTGCAGCAGGGCCCGGAGCCGTGCGTTCTCGGCCTCGAGCTCGGGCACCAGGGCGGCGTCGAGGGCCAGGGAGTCGCGCTGCGCCCGCAGCAGGATGGTGTTCTGGCGCTCCTCGCGCGAGGCCGAGGCCCGCGCCTCGAGCGCCACGGCCGGCAGCAGCACGGTCCGCCGCAGCGCGGCGGAGATCGGCATCCGCAGGGTTTCCGGCAGCGCGAGGACGACGAGGGAGACGACCAGGCAGGCGATGAACGCGAGCGTGTCGGCCCGAGACCCGTAGCGTTCAGCCCCGATCGGCATGCCCGCTCAGGTGGTCAGGACGGTGCGGTACTTGTCGGGGTCGTCGAGGATGCGTCCGGTGCCGCGCACGACGCAGGTGAGAGGATCCTCGTCCACGTGGATGGGCAGCCCGGTCTCGTGGGAGAGCAGGACGTCGAGCCCGCGGATCAGGGACCCGCCGCCCGTCATCACGATCCCGCGGTCCACGATGTCGCTCGCCAGCTCCGGCGGCGTGATCTCCAGCGCCCGCCGCACCGCGTCCACGATCTGCTGCACGGGCTCCTGGAGCGCCGCCCGGATCTCGTCGGAGCGCACCGTGACGGTCTTGGGGATGCCGGACACGAGGTCCCGGCCCTTGACCTCCATCTCCTGCTCGTCGCCCACGGGCGCGGCGCTGCCGATCTCGATCTTGATCCGCTCCGCGGTGGGCTCGCCGATCAGCACGTTGTGGTTCTTGCGCATGTGCTGCACGATCGCGACGTCCATCTCGTCGCCGCCGGTGCGGATCGAGGCGTCGCACACGATGCCCGAGAGCGCGATCACCGCGATCTCCGTCGTGCCGCCGCCGATGTCGATCACCATGTTGCCGGTCGGCGTCTCGATGGGCAGCCCGACGCCGATGGCCGCCGCCATCGGCTCCGCGACCATGTACACTTCCTTCGCCCCGGCCGACTGCGCGCTGTCACGGACCGCGCGCTTCTCGACCTCGGTGATCCCGCTCGGCACGCACACGATCACCTTCGGCTTCACGCGGAAGACGTGCTTGTTGATGATCGTGGAGAGGAAGTAGCGCAGCATCTTCTCGGTCACGTCGAAGTCGGCGATCACGCCGTCCTTCATCGGCCGCACGGCCTGCACGCCGTCGGGCGTGCGCCCGAGCATGCGCTTCGCCTCGAGGCCGATGCCCTTGATGCGCCCGCTCGTCTTCTCCAGGGCCACGACCGAGGGCTCGTTCAGCACGATGCCCTCGCCACGCACGTAGATGAGCGTGTTCGCGGTGCCGAGGTCGACGGCAATCTCGTTGGCTGGCAGCCACGACCCCGGATTCCAAGACATCCATCGCATGCCGGCTAGTGACTCGACTGAGGGTGAAGTGAGGCCACGTAACTCGTTGACCGGCCGTTAACATAGCCCCCGCGCACGACAGGGGCAACACTCGGCTTGACACCCTTCGCCGGGCAAAGGTAACGTGCGTCCATGCCACGGACCGTCCGGGAGCGAATCGCCGTCGTGGACGGCGAGGTTTGTGATGCCTGCGGCCTGTGCATGCCGCTCTGCCCCCCGGAGGCCATCCACATGACCCGGCGCGGACTCGTCGTGGACCCCGTGGCATGCACCGGGTGTGAGAAGTGCATCGCGCCATGCCCTGTCGGCGCCCTCGCCATGGCCGATGCCCGCCGCTGACGTCCTGGTGGTCGGGGGCGGACCCGCCGGGTGCGTCGCGGCCTGGGAGGCTGCGGCCGCCGGCGCCGGACACGTGCTCCTCGTGGAGCGGGACCGCGCCATCGGCGCGCCGGTCCGCTGCGGCGAGGGCGTGGGGAGCGCGGGGCTGCGCGAGTTCCTGGATCCCGACGGTGCGCCCTGGGTCTCCCGCCGCATATCGAAGGTGATCTTCTGGGCCCCCGACGACACCGAGGTGGTGCTGGCGGGCGAGGACGTGGGATACATCCTCGACCGCACCAGGTTCGAGCCCGCGTTGGCGGAGCGGGCCTCGGGCGCCGGCGCCGAGGTCCGGATCAGCACGGAGGCGGTGGGCATCGAGCGCGAGGATGGCCGCTGGCGGGTCACGTTGCGCGGGCCGCAGGGCGACGAGACGTGGACGACGCGCGTGGTGATCGGCGCCGACGGCGTCGAGACGATGGTCGGCCGCTGGGCGGGCCTGGACACCAGGGTCGCCGCCCGCCACATGGCGTCCATGGCGCAGTACATTGTCGGCAATATCGCTTTTGATCCGGATGCCATCTACATGCAGTTCGGGCCCAGCGTCGCGCCGGGGGGATACGCCTGGATCTTCCCGAAAGGCGTGGGCATCGCCAATGTCGGGCTCGGCGTGGTGGCTCTCCGGTCCGACGGGCGCTCGGCAAGGCAGTACCTGGACGACTATGTGAGGCGCCACTTTCCGGACGGAACCGTGACGGCCATGACGGTAGGCGGGGTCATCACCAGCCCCACCCTCCGGCGCACCTTCGGCGACGGCATTCTGCTGGCTGGAGACGCGGCCCACATGATCAACCCGCTGTCCGGCGGCGGGATCGTCGCCGCGATGAAGGCGGGGAGGCTGGCCGGGCGCCATGCGGCGCGAGCGATCCGGGAGGGTGACACGTCGGCGCGGAACCTCAGCGCCTACCGGGACGACTGGATGCGCCTGTTGGGCGACGCCCACGAGCTGTACTACAGGCTCAAGGAGACGATCGACAAGTTCGACGACGACTTCTTCAACCGCCTGGCCCGCACCGTGAACCGCATCCCGCTCGAGAAGCGGACGCTGGCCCGGGTGGTGACGTCGGCGCTGGTCCACCATCCGGCCCTGCTTCCGGTCGCGGCCCAGCTGTTCGTACAGGAGTTCTGCTAGCCGGCTTCTACCGCTCCTTAGTGCGTCAGCTTCTTGTACCTGATCCGGTGCGGCTGGTCGGCGGCCGCGCCCCTGCGGCGGTGGAAGTCCGCCGCGTAGCCTTGGTAGTCGCCCTCGTACCAGTACACCTCGCCCTCGCCCTCGAACGCGAGGATGTGCGTCGCGATCCGGTCCAGGAACCACCGGTCGTGGCTCACCACCACCACGCAGCCCGCGAACCGCAGCAGGGCGTCTTCCAGGGCGCGGAGCGTGTCGACGTCGAGGTCGTTCGTCGGCTCGTCGAGCAGGAGGACGTTCCCGCCGCTCTTGAGGAGCTTGGCCAGGTGCAGCCGGTTCCGCTCCCCGCCCGAGAGGTCCGCCACCTTCTTCTGCTGGTCGGCGCCCCGGAAGCCGAAGCTCGCGGCGTAGGCGCGCGCGTTGACCTGGCGCTTCCCGAATTGCAGCGTCTCCTGCCCGCCCGAGATCTCCTGGAACACGGTCTTCGTGCCGTCGAGGGCCTCGCGGCTCTGGTCCACGTACGCCACCTTGACCGTCGCGCCGACCTTGAGCGTGCCCGCGTCCGGCTTCTCGGCGCCGACGATCATCCGGAACAGGGTGGTCTTCCCCGCCCCGTTGGGGCCGATCACGCCGACGATGCCGCCGCGCGGCA
>Ga0335077_10004826_pt1 | contig 16473 bp, 18 predicted proteins | sample Lox_Sample_31_FD_207151 | JGI IMG/M metagenome (GOLD analysis project Ga0335077, IMG submission 207151) | Soil microbial communities from Loxahatchee National Wildlife Refuge, Florida, United States - Lox_Sample_3.1 | ecosystem: Environmental > Terrestrial > Soil > Wetlands | place: USA...
ATGATGTGCATCCGCGCGGCGCTCGATCATCGCGGTGAGCACCGCAAGCGCGTGCTGGTGCCGGAATCGGCGCACGGCACCAACCCCGCGACCGCCGCCGCCTGCGGCTATTCCGTCGATCCCATCAAGGCCGATGCCGGCGGCCGGGTCGACCTCGCCTCGCTGCGGGAGAAGCTCGGGCAAGACGTCGCGGCCTTCATGCTCACCAATCCCAGCACCTGCGGCCTCTTCGAGCGCGACGTCCGGGAGATCGCCGATATGGTCCACGGCGCCGGCGCCTATTTTTACTGTGACGGCGCCAATTTCAATGCGATCGTGGGCCGCGTGAACTGCGCCGAGCTCGGCATCGACGTGATGCATCTCAATTTGCACAAGACCTTCTCCACTCCGCACGGCGGCGGCGGACCCGGCAGCGGGCCGGTGGTGCTGGCCAAGAGCCTCGCACCCTATGCGCCACTCCCGTGGGTCGTGCACGATGCCCAAGGCTTGCGTCTCGTCGAGCACAAGGATGGAGAGGCGAAGACGGCGCTCGGGCGCATCAAGGGAAACCACGGGCAGATGGGCATGTTCGTCCGCGCGCTCTCCTACATGATGAGCCACGGCTCCGACGGGCTTCGGCAAGTCGCGGAGGACGCGGTGCTCAATGCCAACTATCTGCTGGCATCGCTCAAGGACGAGCTCACGCCAGCTTTCCCTGGCACCTGCATGCACGAGGCGCTTTTCGATGACCGCTTTCTCGAGGGCACCGGCATCACCACGCTCGACTTCGCGAAGGCGATGACGGACGAGGGCTACCATCCCATGACGATGTATTTCCCGCTGATCGTGCACGGTGCGCTGCTGATGGAGCCCACGGAGACGGAGAGCAAGGACTCGCTCGATCGCTTCATCGCGGTGATAAAAGGGCTCGCACGGCGCGCCAAGGCGGGCGAGGTCGCCTATTTCCAGGCAGCGCCTCGTCTCACGCCGCGCCGGCGCCTCGACGAGACGCTTGCCGCGCGGAAGCCGGTGCTACGCTGGCGCCCGAAACCGGGCGAGCGCCGGGCGGCGGAATAGCGGGGACGCATGACGGAAAGGCGGCACGCGCGGCGCGTCAGAAGGCCGCGCGCGAAGCCGCCTCCGGCGCCGCCGCCAATATTGCGGCTCGGCGGCACGCGTCCGACCGCGCGCGATCTCTACCACGCGTTGCTGACGATGCCGTGGCACTGGTTTTTCGTCGTTCTCGCGGTCGGCTATTTCATCTTCAATGGGTTCTTCGCGCTCCTCTATCTAGCCGTGCCCGGCGACATCGCCAATGCCAAGGAAGGATCCTTCGCGGACGCGTTTTTTTTCAGCGTCCAGACCATGGCGACGATCGGCTTCGGCGTCATGGCGCCCACAAACCTCTACGCGAACATCGTGGTGGCGGTCGAGGCGCTCATGGGGCTTGCGGGATTTGCGCTCGCAACCGGCGTCATCTTTCAGCGCTTCTCCCGGCCGACGGCGCGGGTGCTCTTCAGCAGCGTCGCGACGGTGACGCGCTACGAGGGCGTGCCCACGCTCATGTTTCGCTGCGCCAACGAGCGGCGGAGCCTGATCTTGGAGGCGGAAGTGCACGTCTATCTCGCGCGCGAGGAGGTGAGCCCCGAAGGCCTGCAATTCCGCCGCACTCATGATCTCAAGCTCGCGCGCTCGCGCAACCCGCTCTTCTCGCTGAGCTGGACCGTAATGCATCCGATCGATGCCGGGAGCCCGCTCCATGGCGTCAACACGGAAAAGCTCGCGGCGCAGGACGGGGCACTCGTGGTAACGCTCGTGGGCACCGATGAGAGCCTGTCGCAGCCGATATTTGCGCGCCACAGCTACTCCGCAGCCGACATTCTCTGGGGGCGGCGGTTCGTCGATGTCCTCGGTCGTTTGGAAGACGGCAAGCGCGTCGTCGACTACCGTCGCTTCCATGATACCGAGAGCGACGAGCGATGAAACCGGCGGCGGGCTAGAGCTCGCTCCGCTATGTCACGCTGATGCCACGGGAATTTGCGATCACGATTTAGCCACGGCACTTCCACTGCTCTCCCGGCGTTTATCGGCCTGATCCGCGCACCCGCGCTTGGGCGCGCCGAGAGTCGATGCACAACGACGTGGAAGGAGCGATCGCATGAGCTACGGACGAATCCTATTTTACACGGCCATCCTGATCGGGCCGCTGATGCTCGGCGCATGCGGCACGAGCCCGGGTTGTCGTGCTCTAACGGGCGCCGGCCTTGGCGCGGCCGGCGGCGCGGCTCTGGGCGCGATCGGCGGCAATCCCGCTGCAGGCGCGATCGCGGGTGGCGTCGCCGGCGCGGCGGTCGGCGGCTTGACCTCGCCGGACCAAGTCTATGCGGGTCCGGGACCCGGCGGCTGCTGATCTGACAAGCACCTTGCACATGCAGACGGGGCCGCTCCTTGGGAGCGGCCCCGATCTTATTGCAGCGACCCGGCTTCCTTACATGCCCGGGCGAAGCTGGCCGCGAATCTCGCCACCCTTGTTCGCTTCGGTGTGAACGTTCACGTAGTACTTGCCGGCATCGAGATCTGCAATCTGGGCGTCGGTCAGGACCTTGCTGCCTTTGATCTCGCCGGAGGTCGCCTTCGGCACGTTGTCAAAGGGAACGACGACGGCGGCATTGGCGCCGACGGCCGCAGGGCCATGGATGTGGGCCGCCGTGGCGGGGCCGCTCAAATCGCTGAAGGAAACCGTCCAGCTCAGCAGCTTCGTTGCGGGATCGAGCGTGAACACGCCGGTTCCCTTGCCGGGGCCGCTCACCGGCGGTACCTCGTTGGCGGCCCAAAGCTCCGCTTTATAGGTTTTCGAGCTCGGCATCTGATTGCAAGCCGCCAATCCGACGGCGATCGTCGAAATCGCAATCATTCTGAAGAATGCGCGCATCAGTACCCCCTCCCTGTCTCGATTGACGCGTGAGCGGCGCGCGTCGCGTTCATTGGCGGGCACGCCGCCCGCGGGTTGGTAGCACACCTGGTGACGCGGCGAACCGCCGCACCGACTCGGGCGTGGTCACAAAGCCGTGTGCTGGCGGTGTGGGCGCTAAGGCCGGCCGTGCTATGGTGCGGCGAAAGGTTCGGCAACCGTCGCAAGGAAGGCTGGGCGATGTCGGAGACGAGCGCGATCACCTCCGTCGAGATCGGGAGTGCGGAGGCGCTGAGACGCTACGAGACCTTCATGTCGGTGGCGCGCAACCGACTCACCACACGCCAGTTCCGTCCGGATTATACGGTCCCGCGCGAGCACTACGAGATGATCCTGGAGGCTGCCCGTCACGCTCCCTCGGGCGCCAATGCGCAGCCCTGGCATTACGTCATCGTGACGGAGCCGGAGCTGAAGCGGCGCATCGCCGATTATTTCGTCGAGGAGCAGCGCCTGCGCGCGAAGCTCAAGATGAAATTCCCGACGCCCAACTATCGCGCGCTCGAGACTGCTCCGGGCTTCATCGTGGTGGCCGCCGACTTCCGCTTCATCCGCGCCTTTCCGGTGCTGATGGATGACTCAGCGCTCGACAGGCAATACCGCGAGAATGCCGAGCGCATTCTCCTGCAGAGCGTGGCGGCCTCCACCATGTCTGCCCATCTCGCGGCGGCGGCGCTCGGGTACAACGTCTGGTGGGTGACTGCGATCGGCCAGGAGGCCGCGCAGAAAGAAATGAAGCCGCTTCTCGGCATTCCCGAGGAGCTCGCCGTCATCGACATCATGCTCTTCGGCCCGCCCCTGAAGCCGCCCTACAAGCGCTGGAAGAAGGCGCTTCCGCAGATCATGAGCTGGAACCGCTTCGATCCCGCGAACCACATGACGCTCGAGCAGATCGAGGAGTGGATCAAGACGATGCGGCACAAAGTAATGTACCGAGACGAAGCCAAAATCGACTGAGGTATCCGACCCATGGCAAGGCGCTCCATCATCGCCGACGACATCGACAGCTACGTGACCCAGACGCTCGGCAAGGAGACGCCGATCCAGCGTCGCCTGCGCGCGGAGACCATGAAGCTCCCGATGGGGCTGATGCAGATCGGCGCGGATCAAGGCGCCTTCCTCGCGCTGCTGGTGCGGCTCATCGGCGCCAAGCGCTGCCTCGAGATCGGCACTTTCACAGGCTACAGCGCGCTCACGGTGGCCTCGGCCTTGCCGCCGGATGGCAAGCTCATCGCCTGCGACGTGAGCGAGGAGTGGACGGGCATCGGTCGGCGCTATTGGCGCGAGGCCGGGCTCGAGAGCCGCATCGACCTCCGGATCGCTCCGGCCGCCGAGACGCTGCGGGGGTTGCTCGCTGCCGGCGATGCCGGGCGCTTCGACTTCGCCTTCATCGATGCCGATAAGTCCAACTACGACACCTATTACGAGCTTTGCCTGCAGCTCCTGCGTCCCAACGGTCTCATCGCCATCGACAACGTGCTCTGGAGCGGCGCGGTCTTCGACGACAGGAAGCAGGACGCGGACACGGTGGCTCTCCGTGCCATCAACCTCAAGATCCGCGACGACGCCCGCGTCGAATCCGTGCTGCTGACGATCGGCGACGGGCTGACGATCGCGAGAAAGCGCTAGGCCGCGCGCAATTGACTTTGCGCCGAGCGCCACGCATGAATTCTCGGCCAGGGTGAAGGAGGCGGGGGATGCGAAAAGTGGTGCTGACGGCGGCGGCGGTGCTGCTGCTCGCGGGGGCGGCGCGGGCCGAGGAGCCCGTCCTCAACGTCTACAACTGGTCCGACTACATCGGCAAAGACACCATCGCGAACTTCGAGAAAGAGACGGGCATCAAGGTTCGCTATGACGTCTACGACGCGAACGAGGTGCTGGAGGCGAAGCTTCTCGCGGGGCATTCCGGTTACGACGTGGTGGTGCCGTCCTCGAGCCCCTATCTCGCGCGCATGGCGAAAGCGAAGATCTTCCTCAAGCTCGACAAGTCGAAGCTGACGAATTACGGCAATCTCGATCCGCAGATCCTCGCGAGCGCGGCAGTCGCCGATCCCGACAATGCCTACGGCGTTCCCTACATGTGGGGCACGACGGGGATCGGCTACAACGTCGATAAAGTGAAGGCCGCGCTGGGCGCCAAGGCGCCAGTCGAAAGTGAGAGCCTGATCTTCGATCCCACCAACGCGAAGAAGCTCGGGGAATGCGGGCTCTCGCTGCTGGACACGCCGGAAGAGGTATTCCCTGCGGCGCTCCTCTCGCTCGGCAAGCAGCCCTTGAGCCGCGATCCGAAGGACCTGGAGCTTGCGGCGGGCGCGGTCGCGAAGATCCGACCCTTCGTCACCAAGTTCCACTCCTCGCAATACATCAACGATCTCGCCAACGGCGACATCTGCGTAGCATTCGGCTATTCCGGCGATATCTTCCAGGCGAAGCAGCGCGCCGAGGACGCGAAGAACGGCGTCAAGATCGCCTATTCGATTCCGAAGGAAGGCGCGATGCTCTGGATCGACCAGATGGCGATCCCCGCGGACGCGCCGCATCCCGGCAACGCGCTCCTCTTCATCAACTACATCCTGCGGCCGGAAGTCGCTGCGGATATCTCGAACGCGGTCGCCTACGCCAACCCCAATTCCAAGGCGACAGCCCTCGTCGATCCCGAGATCCGCAACAATCACAACATCTATCCCACCGCCGAGGTGAGGAAGCGGCTCTTCTTCGACACACCCGTCAGTCCGGAATACGAGCGCGAGCGCACGCGTACCTGGACGCGGGTGAAGACCGGCGGCTGACGGCGTCGCCCGTGGGCGCGGCGGCTGCGGCGTCTCTGGTCCGTCTCGAGGGGGTGGCAAAGCGCTTCGGCACGGCACTCGCCGTCGACGACGTCGCGCTCGAGATCGAGCGCGGCGCCTTCTTTGCGCTCCTCGGACCCTCCGGCTGCGGCAAGACCACCCTCTTGCGCATGCTCGCGGGCTTCGAGCGGCCCGATAGCGGCCGCATCCTCATCGACGGCATCGACGTCGCGGAGGTACCGCCCTATGCGCGTCCGACCAACATGATGTTCCAATCCTACGCGCTCTTCCCGCACATGACGGCTGCGGAGAATGTCGCCTTCGGGCTCAGGCAGGAGGGGATGCGACGCCAGGAGATCACGGCGAAGGTCGAGGCGATGCTCGATCTCGTGCAGCTCCGGGCGCTCGGCGCGCGGAAGCCGCACCAGCTCTCGGGCGGCGAGCGGCAGCGCGTGGCGCTGGCGCGCGCGCTCGCAAAGCAGCCGAAGCTGTTGCTCCTGGACGAGCCGCTCGCCGCCCTCGACCGCAAGCTCCGCGAGGAGACGCGCCTCGAGCTCGTGCGCATCCAGCAGCGCGTGGGTATCACCTTCCTGATGGTCACGCATGATCAGGAGGAGGCGATGGGAATGGCGAGCCGCATGGGCGTGATGTCGAAGGGGAAGCTCGTCCAGGTCGGGACGCCCGCGGAGATCTACGAGCGCCCTAGCTGCCGCTTCGTCGCGGACTTCATCGGCGGGGTCAATCTCTTCGAAGGCCGAGTCGCCGGCTCGGGCGCGCCGCTTTCGGTCGAATGCCGGGAGCTCGGGCAGACGCTCGCGGTTGCGGGCGCGGCCTCCATCGGCGCGGTTGTGGCCGTCGCCGTGCGTCCCGAGCGGATCGCGCTCTCGGCGGAGGAGCCAAGCCGAGCCAATCGCCTCCCGGGGACGGTGCGGGAGATCGCCTTCCGCGGCGAGGCCTCGACCTATCACGTCGCGGTCGCGGGCGGTCGCCTGCTCCGGGTGACGCTCCCCAACGTGGGGCCAGGCACGGCGCCGCCCGGTCTTGGCGCCGCGGTATGGCTCGCCTGGGACGCAGAGGCGGGCGTCCTCCTCACGGCATGAAGGCGCCCAGCATCGGGAGCGGCTGGGGCCGGTGGGGCATCATCGGCATTCCCTATCTCTGGCTTCTGCTTTTCACGCTGCTGCCGCTCGCGATCGTCCTCAAGATCAGCTTCGCTGAGAGCCGCCTCGCGATCCCACCGTACGGGCCGCTCCTCGATGTCGGCGACGACGGGCTGCAGCTCGCTGCGACGCTGGAGAATTACGCGCGGCTCATTTCCGACAGCCTCTATTTCCGCGCCTACCTCTCCTCGATCGTCTACGCGCTCGCTGCGACGCTCATCTGCCTCGTCCTCGGGTACCCCATGGCCTATGCGATTGCGCGGGCACCGAAGGCCTGGCGCATTGCGCTGCTGATGCTGGTGATCCTGCCGTTCTGGACGAGCTTCCTGCTGCGCGTTTATGCGTGGATCGGGCTTCTCAAGGGCAACGGCCTCGTCAATAACCTGCTGCTGGCGCTGGGCCTCGTAAGCGAGCCCCTTCCGCTCCTCAACAATTCGTTCGCGGTCGTGCTCGGCCTCGTCTACGGCTATCTGCCGTTCATGGTGCTGCCGCTCTATGCGACTCTCGAGAAGCTCGATCCCGCGCTCCTCGAGGCGGCGGCCGATCTGGGATCGCGGCCCTGGCGCGCCTTTCTCGCGGTGACGCTGCCGCTCTCGCTGCCGGGGATCGTCGCGGGCTCGCTTCTGGTGTTCATCCCCGCGATCGGCGAGTTCGTCATTCCCGAGCTCATGGGCGGCCCCGGCACGCTCATGATCGGCAAGGTGCTCTGGGACGAGTTCTTCAACAACCACGATTGGCCCGCAGCCTCGGCGGTCGCAGTCGCGATGCTGCTGCTCCTCGCCCTGCCAATGGCGGCGATGCGGAGTTTCCTTCGGGAGGAGGCGCGATGAGCGGGCGGCGCTCTCTCTTCCTCCCGGCGATGCTGGGCCTCGGATATTTCTTCCTCTATGGGCCCATCCTCTCGCTTATCGTCTACTCCTTCAACGCCTCGCGTCTCGTCACAGTCTGGGCGGGGTTCTCGACCCGCTGGTACGGCGAGCTTCTGCAGAATGCGGCGATCGGGGATGCCGCCTGGACGAGCCTTCGCATCGCGGCGATCTCCGCCAGCGCAGCGCTCGCGCTCGGGACCGTCGCAGGCTTCGTGCTCGCGCGCATCTCTCGCTTCCGCGGCCGCGGCCTCTTCGCCTTTCTGCTCTCCGTGCCGTTGGTGCTGCCGGAGGTCATCATGGGCCTCTCGCTGCTGCTACTCTTCGTCGATCTCGAGAGCGCAATCGGCTGGCCTGCGGGACGCGGCCTCCTCACCATTGTGATCGCGCACGCCGCGCTCGGCACCGCCTATGTCGCGGTGGTCGTGCAGTCGCGTCTCCACTCCTTCGACAGGTCGCTCGAGGAGGCGGCGCTCGACCTCGGTGCCCGGCCCCTCAAGGTCTTCTGGGTCATCACCCTGCCGATCATCGCGCCGGCGCTCGCTGCGGGTTGGCTCCTTGCCTTCACGCTCTCGCTCGACGATCTCGTGCTCGCGAGCTTCACTTCGGGTCCGGGCGCCACCACGCTCCCGATGTGGATCTTCTCGAGCGTGCGCCTCGGCGTGAGCCCGCAGGTGAACGCGCTCGCGACCATCATGGTGGCGGTCGTGACGCTCGCGGCGGTGATCGCGGGACGGCTCCTCGCGGGGCCGAAGGCGCAGCGTCAGGAATCGTAGCGGAGCACCGAATGTACGGGGACGTCGAGACGCTGGCGGCCGCCGAGGAAACTCAGCTCGATGATGCAGGCGGTGCCGGTGACGGTGCCACCGACCTTGCGCACGAGCCCGACCGCCGCCGCCATGGTCCCGCCGGTGGCAAGGAGATCGTCGAGCACCACGATCCGCTGCCCGGGACGCACGGCGTCGGCCTGGATCTCGATGGTGTCGGAGCCGTATTCGAGGTCGTAGGTGAGCGGAATGGTGGCGCCGGGGAGCTTCCCCTTCTTGCGCACCATCACGAAGCCGCAGCCGATCGCCAGTGCAAGCGGCGCCGCCACCAGGAAGCCCCGGGATTCGATGCCCACCAGGAGGTCGGGCCTCTGCTCGGCGACGCCATCGGCGAGCTGGCGCATGGTCTCGCGCCAGGCGCCGGGATGTGCCAGCAGGGTCGAGATGTCGTAGAAAAGAATTCCCGGCTTCGGAAAATCGGGAATCGAGCGGATATGCTGCTTAAGGTCCATTCGACCATCCTTCGGCGTCGGTCTCACCGGCGCACTCTAGCGGGTTCGGCCACGCGGAAAAGCCTGCATTTTTCGTGCTCAGCACGTTCCTCCCCTGTAAAGTGAGCGGTCATGGCTGAGGACGCTTGGGTCGAGGCCGGCTTTCGAGAGGGCGCCTTTGTCCTGCGCGCGGGCGGGGCTTGGAGGGTTCGGGCCGCGGCCGCCCTCGATCATAAATTGAAGGCGCTCGATCCGGGGGCGGCCCGGGCGGCGCGGATCGACCTCGGAGCGGTCGAGAGCCTCGATTCCGCCGGCGCCTGGCTCCTCCTGCGCACGGAGCAGGCGCTCCAGACCCGCGGCATCTCCGTCAGCGTCGAGAATCTCCGCCCGGAAATCGAGCCGCTGCTGCGGAAGGTCGAGAGTAGCTGCCACGCGGTTCCGCCGGGGAAGCGCCGGCACCGGGGTGGCCGCGGCTATCGGGATTTCGCCCGGCGGGTGGGCGAGGCAACGATCTGGGTGATGCTGCAGGCGGGAGAGCTCGTGAGCTTCCTCGGCCTCGTCACCATCGTGATCTGCCGCACCATCATAAAGCCGCGGCGGCTCCGCTTTACCTCGCTCGTCACCCACATGGAGCGTGCCGGCGTCACGGCGATGCCGATCGTCGGACTCATCTCCTTCCTGATCGGCGTCGTCCTCGCCTATCAGGGGGCGGATCAGCTCCGTCAGTTCGGGGCGGAGATCTTCACGGTCAATCTCCTGGGCATCGGCATTCTGCGCGAGCTCGGCATCCTCCTCACCTCGATCATCGTCGCGGGACGCTCCGGTAGCGCCTTCACGGCGGAGATCGGCACCATGAAGGTGACCGAGGAGGTCGACGCGATGCGCACGCTCGGTCTCGATCCCATCGAGATCCTGGTGCTGCCGCGGCTATTCGGCCTGCTGATCACGCTCCCGCTCCTGGGCTTCTACGCCAACTTCATGGGGCTGCTCGGCGGCGCCCTCATGTCCTACGCCGCGCTCGACATCAGCTTTCCGCTCTTCGTGCGCCAGCTTCAGAGCGCGCTCTTCGGCTGGACCTTTTGGCTGGGACCGATCAAGGCCCCCTTCTTCGCGGTCGTTATCTCCGTCGTCGGCTGCTACCAGGGCTTCAAGGTCTCGCAGAGCGCAGAGAGCGTCGGCCGGCTCACCACTGTCTCCGTCGTCGAGTCGATCTTCCTGGTGATCGTGCTCGACGCGGGCTTCTCCATCATCTTCTCCTTCCTCCATGTCTGACGGCTCGCAGGGGAACGGCGCCGCGCCGCCGATCATCCGCATCCGCGGCTTGAAGACGCGACTGGGCGGGCGCGCCATTCATCGAAACCTCGATCTCGACGTGCGCCGAGGCGAGGTCCTGGGCGTGGTCGGCGGCTCCGGCACCGGCAAGTCCGTGCTGCTGCGTGCGGTCGTTGGCCTCGTCCCCATCCGCGCGGGCACCATCGAGGTGTTCGGCCAGAATCTCGCGAAGCTCAACGACCAGGCGCGGCGTCAGGTTGAGTCGCGCTGGGGGGTGCTCTTCCAGGACGGCGCGCTCTTCAGCTCGCTTACCGTCGCGCAGAACATCGAGGTGCCGCTCAAGGAGCATCTCCACCTCTCGCCCGAGCTCATGGTGGAGATTGCTGCGATGAAGGTGGCGCTGGTGGGGCTGCCGGCGGATGCGGGGCTCAAGTTCCCATCTCAGCTCTCGGGCGGCATGCGCAAGCGTGCGGCGCTCGCGCGCGCGCTCGCGCTCGATCCCGAGCTTCTCTTCCTCGACGAGCCCACCGCGGGTCTCGATCCCATCGCCGCCGCCAGTTTCGACAACCTCATCGGCGACCTCCAGAAGAGCCTGGGACTCACGGTCTTCCTCGTCACCCACGATCTCGACACGCTCATTACGATCTGCGACCGCATCGCGGTGTTGGTCGACAAGAAGATCAAAATCGGCACAATGGAAGAGCTGCTGCGCGACCCGCATCCCTGGATTCAGTCCTATTTCAGGGGCCCTCGCGGTCGCTCGGCGCTCGCGGCGCAAGGGGTGGCGGGGGAGGACTAGACGATGGAGACGCGGGCAAACTACGTCTTGGTGGGGAGTTTCGTGCTGGCGGTGCTGTTGGGGATGTTCGTCTCGGTCCTCTGGCTCGCCGGCGCGCAATTCAATCGACAATTCGCTTACTACGACATCTTCTTCACGGGCTCCGTGACCGGACTCAGCGTCGGCGCGCCGGTCAACTACAACGGCGTCTCGATCGGCAAGGTGACCGAGATCCGGCTCGATCCCACCAATCCCGATCAGGTCCGGGTGACGGTCGAGCTCGACTCCTTGGCGCCCATCAAATCCGATAGCGTCGCCTCGCTCGAGCTCACGGGCATCACCGGCGTCTATTATGTCGAGGTCGGCGGCGGTACGCGCGAGGCGCCGCCGATATTGAAGCAGGAGGGCCAGCGTTATCCCGTGATCGCGTCGCGGCCCTCGCGGCTGCAATCCTTCGTCGCCAGCATTCCCGACGTGCTGAGCCGAGCGATCGAGATCGAGGATCGCGTGACGCGGATCCTCAGCGATCGGAACATCGCCTCGATCACCAATACGCTGCAGAACGTCGAGGAGATCTCTAATGATTTCGCGAAAGGCAAGAAGATCGATGCCGTCGCCGACGAGGCCATCACGACCTTGAAGCAGATCCAGGGCGTGATGACGTCAGCGAACGAGGCGCTGGCGGAGGTGAAGCACGCGACCACCATGGCTGAGGGCGCCATCGGCGACGCGTCCGTCACCCTCAAGACCGCGAACACCACTCTCGTGCACGTCGATGGGGTGGTGCAGGACGTCCGTCCTGGAGTGCGCGATTTCAGCCAGCGCGGCCTTTCGGACCTCATGCAGCTCATCGCGGACGCACGGGTGCTGGTGGCTAGCCTCACGCGCGTCAGCGAGCAGATCGAGCGCGATCCCACGCGCTTCTTCTTCGGCGAGCGGCGCGAAGGATACAAGCCCCGATGAGCACCCTCTCTCGCCGTTCCATTGTTCTGGGCCTTCCCGTGGCGCTTGCGGCCTGCAGCGGCCCGCTCGGCGGCGGCCCGCCGCCCCAGCTTTACACCCTCACCCCCGCGCGCGATTTTCCCCCGGGCCTCCCGAGCGCCAAGGGTCAGCTCCTGGTAGAGGTGCCGGTGACGCCCGGCGGGCTCGATACCGAGCGCATCGCGCTCATGCGCAACCCGGTCATGCTCGACTATTTCGCAGGCTCCGCCTGGACCGACCGCGCGCCACTGATGGTGCAGGGCCTTCTGGTGGAGTCCTTCGAGAATTCCGGAAAGATCGGCGCCATCGGCCGCGAGAGCCTGGCGCTCCGCGCGGATTGGATCCTGAAGCCGGAGCTACGCGTCTTCACGGCGGTCTACGAAGGCGGCGACGCGCCCATCGCCCGCATCCGCCTCGCGCTCAAGCTCGTGCGCCAACCCGAGCGGGGGATCGTCTCGGAGCGCACGGTGGAAACCGAGGAGCGCGCCCAGCAGAATGCGATCCTTCCGGTGGTGGAAGCCTTCGATACGGCGCTCCACCGCGCCATGCAGGACGCCGTCGCCTGGGCGCTTCCCTTGATGGCGCGGGGCTGAAGCGGCTCCCGCTTGCCTCCGCGGCGCGAATCCCGCATAAGTCGAGCGAGCCCGCACCTTTTCGGACCGCATGGTCGAACTCGCGAGAGTCCCGCGTCTTGAGCTAGAGCGCATGGCTGCGGCCGGACGCGAGGCGCTGGAATGCATGCGCGGCCTGGCGGAGAGCGGCGCCAGCGTCGTCGGCGAGGCGCTCAAGGGCGCCGATGCCTTCTTCGAGTGGGAGCACTATCCCGCGGGCGACATCTACGATTCTGCAAGCCACGCGCAGTTCTATTATCACGCCCATCCCCCGGCGGAGCGCGGCGGAGAGCACGGGCACTTCCATACCTTCATGCGCCCACGGGGCATGCCTCCGGGCACGCGGCCCATGATGCTGCCGGAGCTCGCAATCCCCGATGCCCCTGCACAGCCGCATGGACCGGTACGACCGCCTGCGCGACAGCCCGATCAGGGCGAGGACAACGACGCACTGAGCCACCTCGTCGCGATCTCCATGAGCCCAAGGGGCCTGCCGATTCGGCTCTTCACCACCAACCGCTGGGTCACCGGCGAGACCTGGTATCGGGCCGAGGACGTCGCGCGCATGCTCGAGCGTTTCGTGGTCGGCGTGCCCCGGCCCTCACGCCCGCTGAACCGCTGGATCGGCGCGATGTTCGTGCTCTTCCGGCCGCAGATGGCGGCGCTCCTCGCCGCGCGTGACGCCGCGGTGATGCAATGGCGACGCCGCCATCGCGGGAAGATCCACGTCCTCGAGGATCGGCGGCTCGAGGTCGCCTCATCCCTCGCAATCGACGTCGAGGACCAGCTTCGCCGGATCGAGTCCGTGTTGAGGCGCGTCGCCTGACGGGGGCGCCGCCGCCCGTTAAGTCAAAATTAGCCATATGCCGCCCATCATCGCGGCATGACGGACTCCCTCTCGCTAGCCGACGTGCAGCACCTGCTCGCGGACCCCTCGGCCGATACCCGTGCCGAGATGGCCGCGAAGGTCGCGCACGAGCTCGAGCGTCCGGGATTGAACGCGGAGGAGCGTCGGATTGCCCAGGAGATCGTACGGGTGATGGCGCGGGATGCAGCTCAGCGCGTGCGTCAGGCGCTGGCGGAATGCCTCAAGGAGAGTCGGCATCTGCCGGAAGAAGTGGCGATCCGCCTCGCGCGCGACGTAGAGGCCGTGTCGGTTCCGATCCTGCAGTATTCGACCGTCCTCGGCGACGATGCGCTTGTTACGCTCGTCAGGGGAGCGACGAATGCAAAGCTCATGGCTATCGCGCGCCGGCGCACGCTCTCCGAGCTCCTCTCCGATGCGCTGGTGGCGGAAGACAATCCAAGGGCGATCGCGGCGCTGGTCGCGAACGAGGGCGCGGAGATCGCCGAGCCCACCCTCCATATCGTGCTCTCGCGACACGGCGCCGACATCGAGATCGGAGATTCGCTCGCCTGCCGCAGCCGGCTCCCCGTCGGCATTCTCGAGCGGATGGTCGCGGAGGCTTCCGACCGGCTCCGTCAGAAGCTCATGACCCGTCACGACCTGCCGGACCGGCTCGCGAGCGATCTCGTCTTTCAGATCCGCGAGCAAGCGACGGTGGGGTTGGTCTCGCCGCTCTCCCCCGCGACCGAGGCGCTCGAGCTCGTGACGCATCTGAAGGAGGCGGGTCGGCTCACTCCCTCGCTCATCCTGCGCGCACTCTGCATGGGCGATCTCGCGATGGTTGAGGCGGCTTTTTCGGTGCTCGGCAAGGTACCGCTGCACAATGCCCGCCTCCTCATTCACGACGCGGGACCGCTCGGCTTCAAGTCGCTTTACGACCACTCCCAGCTTCCGAAGGCCTTCTATCGAGCCTTCCGCGTCGCCCTCGACGTCGCGCGTTCCACGCCGTTCGACGGTCTGGCGCAAGACCGGGAGCGCCACCGCCGCCGCATGGTCGAGCGGATACTCACGCAGTTCGAGGATGTGGGGGCCGAGAACCTCGACTATCTGCTCGCAAGGCTACAGCAGCGCGAGGCGGAGGAAGCCGAAGCCGAGGGCTGAGCCTCTGAGCGCTACTGGCCCGATGCCTTGGTTTGCCCGGAACTCTCGGGTGGCGGCAGATGCCTGTCGCGCAGACATTGCTGGACGAAGGCGTCGCGCTTGGACGCCCCTTCCTGGGTGTAATCCGGGAATTTCTTGAACGCCTGGCGATTACAGTCGTCGGCGGCGTGCCACCGCTGCCTCGCGTTATCGATGCGAGTGTTGTCCGTCCCCATGCCGGCAGCCATGGCGCCTGCCGCCACCGCCGCTGCAATCACCGCCGCTGCAATCCAAACCGGCACGCTTCTAGCCACCCAATGCCTCGCTTTGCTGCGCCGCCCGCGGACGACCTTCGCGGCTCCATTCTACTGCGGCCGAGCCATCCTTCGCAAAAGCCATTGTCAGGATAAGGGAATGCTGGCTTGCTTGCGCAAGTCCCGGCTTTTTCACTTCAAGGATGGCGGCGTGCTGGAGCGGCGCATCTACGATTGGCTCTCGGCCGACTCGAAGGCTTGGCAGGCCGTCCTGTTCCGGGTCATCCACCATCTCTTGGCGGTCTCCGGACTCGCGGCGCTCGTCCTCGATACCGTCACCACCATCAACGCTTCTTTCGGCCATATCCTCGACCTCGTTTTTGACACGACGCTCGTCTTCTTTGCGATCGAGTTCGCACTGCGCCTGATCGTCGCGCCGGCGGCGCCCTGGGTGCGGCAGGGAGAATCCTGGCGCGCGCGCCGGCAATGGGCGACAAGCAGTGCCGGCGTCATCGATCTCTTGGCTTTACTGCCGCTCGCGGCGCTGGCGGCGGGCGCCCCGCAACTCCTCGTCCGCGTCGCCGGCGTCGTCTGGATCTTCAAATTCGGCCACTACTCCGAGGGCCTGGCTTTGGTCGGGCGCGTACTCCGGAATGCCCGCGGTCCGGTCGAGAGCCTCTTCATGGCCTTTCTCGTCGTCCTGCTGCTCGCGGCGACTCTCGAATACGTCTCCGAGCATCCCTCGCAGCCGGAGGCGTTCAGCAGCATTCCCGCCTCGCTCTACTGGGCGGTGACGACGCTCACGACGACCGGCTATGGCGATGTGGTGCCGCTCACCTCCTTCGGTCGCTTCGTCGCGGGTCTGGTGATGGTCTGCGGCATCGCGACCTTCGCGTTCCTTGCGGGTATCCTCGCCAACGCCTTTGCGGAGGAGATGCGCCGCCGCGAGTTCCTGCGCACCTGGGACATGGTTGCGCGGGTGCCGCTCTTCCGAGACGTCGGTGCCGGCACGATCGCGGAGGTGGCAAAGCTGCTGCGCCCGCAAGACGTTCCCGCGGGCACGATCGTCACGCGCCGCGGAGAGCCCGGCGACTGCATGTATTTTATCGTCGCGGGCGAGGTGGAGATCCAGATCCACCCCGCGCCGCTCGTCCTCGGCACGGGCCAGTTCTTCGGCGAGATTGCGCTGGTCACGGGTGGACCGCGCACCGCGACGGTGATTGCGCGGCAATCCTGCGAGTTCCTGTTGCTCGACCTCGCGGATTTCCGGAGGCTCGCGGCACAGCAACCGGAGCTGATGCGCGCGATCGACGAGGAGGCGCACCGACGCCTCAGCGCGGCGCAGCAGCGCCGCTAGCCTGGCACGGCGTCAAGGCCGCGCTCGATGCGCGGGAGCGCCGCCGCCTGCGCTGCCCCGCGTGCGGCCATAAAGAGCATGAAGGCACCCCAGAGGCCGTCATTGCCGAAGCGGGAGACGAGGAGCGGGGCGCTCAGAAGGAACACCAGGACCGCCACCGCCATGGTGTTGCGGAGCGCCCGCGTAGCGGTAGCGCCGATGAAGACGCCGTCG
>Ga0335077_10004828_pt1 | contig 16473 bp, 13 predicted proteins | sample Lox_Sample_31_FD_207151 | JGI IMG/M metagenome (GOLD analysis project Ga0335077, IMG submission 207151) | Soil microbial communities from Loxahatchee National Wildlife Refuge, Florida, United States - Lox_Sample_3.1 | ecosystem: Environmental > Terrestrial > Soil > Wetlands | place: USA...
CCGACTACAAGGTCTGCGGCGCCGGCGTGAGTCTTCCCGCAGACGAAGCGGTCATGGGGCGGTGGGCGGAGAGCTGGAAGTCGTCGGCCGACGGTCTCACGTGGACGTTCACCCTGAAGAAGGGCATCAAGAGCGACGCCGGCAACGAGATGACGTGCGAGGACCACCGCTGGTCCTGGGAGCGCGGGTTCGAGATGAAAGGCGTGAAAGTGTTCTTCGCGCAGGTCATCGGGCTGAAGAGCGCCCAGGACGTCACGTGCCCCGACAAGAACACGGTGCAGTTCAAGATCAAGGCGGCCAACCCGCTCTTCCTGAAGCTGTTCGCGATGAACTACTACGGCGGCCCCTTCGACGTGACCGAGGTCAAGAAACACGCGACGGCCACCGATCCGTGGGCGAAGGAGTGGCTCAAGAGCAACACCGCCGGCTTCGGCCCGTACAAGATCGTCCGCAACATCCCGGGCCAGGAGATGGAGCTCGTCCGCAACGCCAACTACGAGCCGCGGCCGGCGGTCGGGCGCATCCTGATCAAGATCATCCCGGACTCCGCGACCCGGCTCGCGCTGCTGAAGCGAGGCCAGGTGGACTTCGCCATGCGCCTCCGGGAGCGCGAGTACCAGGAGGTCGCGAAGGACAGCAACCTGCAGGTCGTGCGTCACGCCGCCAACTTCATCCCCTACTTCGGGCCGGTGCAGACCAACCCGATCATGGCCAACCCGAAGGTCCGGCAGGCTCTGGCCTACGCCGTGCCCTATGAGGAGATCCACCAGAAGGTCTATTCGGGCCAGGGACAGCAGATCAAGAGCATCACGCCGAAGATCTTCCCGAACTATACGGACAAGTACTGGCCGTACAAGACCGACCTCGACAAGGCGCGCGCGCTTCTCAAGGAGGCCGGGTTCGCGAACGGGTTCGACCTCACGGTCTCGTACGACAAGGCGATCCCGGAGATGGAAGAGGCCTGCGTGCTGATCAAGAGCAGCTTCGACAAGATCGGGGTCAAGACCAAGCTCGAGGGCCTTCCCTCCGCGGTGTACTCGGAGACCAAGTTCACGAAGAAGCAGATGGCCCACTGCGACAACTTCCAGTGGCCATGGATCGCCGACACCGGATACACGGCGTGGGTATACCTGACCCATCCCAAGACCAACGTGATGGACGCGGTGAACAACGACAACCCGGAGCTCAACGAGCTGACGGAGAAGGCGTTTCAGATCCCCTACGGACCCGAGCGCACCAAGAACGACCTGCGGATCCAGCAGATCGCGGGGGAGACCGTCCCGTGGATCTTCATGATCAATCCGGGATGGCGAGAGGCGTTCAAGAAGGAATGGACGGGATTTCACTGGTACCCCGACAACAACGTCCACTTTGACTGGCTCTACAAGAAGTAACGGCGTGCACCCGGCGCGCGCGGACACAGCGCGCGCCGGCTGAGAGCGGCCCATGAGGTTCTGGCGCTACGCCGGGCGGCGGCTCGCCTTCCTGCCGGTCCAGCTCGGGATCGTCTCGATGATCGTGTTCTTCCTGGTCCGCCTCCTGCCCGGAGACCCGTCGTACCTCCTCGCGGGGCCCTTCGCGACCGTCGAGCGAGTCGACGAGGTACGGCGGCGCCTCGGGCTGGATCAGCCGCTCTACGTGCAGTACGTGCGTTACCTCCGAAGCGTGATGCGCGGAGAGCTCGGGACATCCTGGATCACCTCGCAGCCGGTCCTGCAGGACATCGGACAGCGGCTGCCGGCCACGATGGAGCTGATCCTCGCCGCCATGGTGCTGTCCGTCCTGGTCGGCATCCCGCTCGGAGTGTGGACGGCGGTGCGGAAGACGGGCATCGCCGACCGCGCGGTCTTCGCGTACGGAATGCTCGCGGGGGCGCTGCCGGATTTCTGGTTTGCCCTCATCATGATCTTCCTGTTCTTCTTCCAGCTCGGCTGGGCGCCCGGACCCATCGGTCAGCTCGATCTCACGGTGAGCATCCCTCCCAGGGTCACGGGAATGTACGCCGTCGACGCGCTGCTGGCCGGGGACTGGCCGACGTTTCGATCGGCGCTCGCCCACCTGGTGCTGCCGGTGATGACGCTGACCGCGATCTACATGCCGCTCGTCATGAAGAACACGCGGTCGACGATGGAGGAGATGCTGGGCTCGGAGTTCGTCGCCTACGCGCGGGCCGCTGGCCTGTCGCGCGCGGTCCAGCTCCGCTACGCGCTCAGGAACTCGATGCCGTCGGTCGTGACGATCATCGGCATCCTGTTCTGGTTCCTGCTGGGGGGCGCCGTCCTCGTGGAGACGGTGTTCGCGTGGGGCGGCCTGGGCCAGTACGCCGTCCAGTCGGTTGTGAGCTCGGACTACGCGCCGCTCCAGGCCTTCGTGCTCGTCACCGCGGTGTTCACGAGCGTGGTGTTCCTGCTGGTCGACCTTGGCTACTTCTTACTCGATCCGCGCATCAAGCCGTAGCCGGTTGCTCGGCGCGGTCTCCGCCGAGGTCCGACAGCTCGCACGGTTCAGCCGCGGGCGTCCGGGCTTTCTCTGCGGGCTCGGCGTCGTGGCGCTGACGATCTTCCTCGCCGTGTTCGGGCCGAGCCTCGCGCCCTATGGGCCCGAGGAAGCGCTGCCGGGCGTGGCGAACCTCCCGCCGAGCCGCGATCACTGGATGGGCACCGACATCTCGGGCATGGACGTGTTCTCACGCGTGATGGCGGCGCCCCGCATCGACTTGACCATCGCCCTGGTGTCGACGGCGGCGGCCTTCGCGGCCGGCGTCATCCTGGGCGTGATCTCGGGCTTCTTCGCGGGCGGCCGCGGCATCTGGGGCAGGCTGAGCGGAGCCATCGTGCGGGGAGCCGACATCTTCCAGGCCTTCCCCGTGTTCATCTTCGCCCTGGCGCTGGTCGGGTTCCGCGGGCCGAGCATCCAGAACGTCATCCTGGCCCTGGCGTTCCTCAACATCCCGTTCTTCCTGCGACTCACGCGCGGCGCCGTCCTGCACATGCGGGAGCGCCCGTTCGTCGAGGCGGCGCGCTGCGTGGGAGGATCCGGCCTGCGCATCGCGTTCGTCCACGTCATGCCGAATGCCCTGACCCCGGCGCTGGCCAATCTGTCGCCGACCATCGGCTTCTCGATCCTGCTCGCCTCCGCGCTGAGCTTCGTGGGCGCCGGCGTCCCGATTCCGACGCCCGAGTGGGGCTCGATGATCGCGATCGGCGCGCCCAACATGATGACCGGGCAGTGGTGGACGGCGCTGTTCCCCGGGCTCGCCCTCGGCCTCACCATCCTGGGCTACGCCCTCGTCGGAGACGGGTTCCGCTACTACCTGGACCCCGTGAACCGCCGGTGAGCGCGGCGGGCTCCGGCGGATCGGCGGACCCGCTTCTCGAGGTCCGCGGCCTCGAGGTGGAGTACGCGCGAAACAGCGGCCCGGTGCGCGTGCTCGACGGCGTCAGCCTGACCATCGCGCCCGGAGAGTCGCTGGGTGTGGTGGGCGAATCGGGAGTCGGAAAGACCGTGCTCGTCCGTGCCATCCTGGGCCTGCTCGATCCGCCGTGGCGCGTGGTGAGCGGAACGGTGAGCTACCGCGAGCAGAACCTCCTCGCCCTGCCGGAAGCCGCGTTGCGACAGCTCCGGGGCAAGGAGATCGCTCTCACCACCCACGAGCCGCGCAAGCACCTGAATCCCGTGGCCACCGTCGGCGAGCAGATGGCGCGCGTGGTCCAGGCGCACCGCCCGACATCGCGGGCCGACGCCCGCGCGCGTGCCGTCGAGCTGTTGCGCCTGGTCGGCATCCCGGACCCCGAGCTGCGGCTGCAAGCGTATCCGCACGAGCTCAGCGGCGGGATGTGCCAGCGGGTGGTCATCGCCATGGCGCTGGCTCACTCGCCGAAGCTTCTGATGGGCGACGAGCCCACGGCCGGCCTGGACGTGACCATCTCGCTGCAGATCCTGGATCTGATGCGAGACCTGGTGCGCGACTTTCACTCGTCGCTGCTCCTCGTGTCCCGCGACCTCGGCGTGGTCGCTCACTACTGCCAGCGAGTCGCCGTGATGTACGCGGGGCAGCTGGTCGAGGTGGCCGATGTGCCCAGCTTCTTCGCCGGCGCCATCCATCCGTACAGCCGCCGGCTGCTGCGTGCCGCCGTCGCGGCCACCAGCGATCGACGCGGCACGCTCTCCCAGGTGGGAGCGCGCGCCGAGCGGGGCGCCGCCTGCTGCCCGTACGCGCCGCGCTGTCCGCTGCGCCTCGAGCGCTGCACACGGGAATCGCCGCCACTCGAGTCGGTGGCGGCGGCTCGCTGGGTGCGCTGCTTCCGTCATGCCGAGATCACCGCCGGGCTGGAGGCCCCGTGATGGGGGCGCCTCTCCTCGCGGTCGATGCGCTGGTCAAGCACTTCCCGCTGGGTCACGGCCGCACGGTGAAGGCGGTCAACGGCATCTCGTTCCAGATCGAGCGGGGGGAGGCGCTGGGGCTCGTCGGCGAAAGCGGGTCCGGCAAGACCACCGTGGGGCGCTGCGTGCTGCGCCTGATCGACCCGACCTCGGGCGCGATCGGCTTCCGCGGGGAGGACATCCTGGGGATGACGCCCGAGCAGTTCCGCGAGCGGCGGCGCCACATCCAGCTCGTCTTTCAAGAGCCGTACGACTCGCTCAACCCGCGCATGCGCATCGGGCGGATCCTCGACGAGCCGCTGATGCTGGCGAGGCGCGGCGCGCCGTCGGCGCGCCTCTCCCGCGTGCACGATCTGCTGGACATGGTCGGGCTCGGCCGCACGTTCATCGACCTCTACCCGCACCAGCTGAGCGGCGGCGAGCAGCAGCGCGTCGGCATCGCCCGCGCGATCGCCACCGATCCCGACCTGGTCGTGCTGGACGAGCCGACCTCGGCGCTGGACGTGTCCGTGCGGGCCGAGATCCTGGACCTGCTCGTCGACCTCCAGGCGCGGCTCGGGTTCGCCTACCTGTTCATCTCGCACGATCTCACGGCGGTGCGGCGCGTGTGCCAGCGCGTGATCGTCATGTACCTCGGCCGCATCGTGGAGACGGCGCGGACGGCCGAGATCTTCGAGCGCCCGCTCCATCCGTACAGCCGGGCGCTGCTGTCCTCGGTGCTGTACCCGGATCCGATGAAGGAGCAGGCTCGCTTTCTGCTGACCGGCGAGATCCCGAGCCCGATCGACCTGCCACCGGGATGCCCGCTCTATGCCCGGTGTCCCTGGGCCCGGCCGACGTGCGACCTGAGCGTGCCGCCGCTCGAGGCGCTCCTGCCCGATCGCCACGTCGCATGTTTTCGCGCCCGCGAGGAGAACGGAATTGGCGCGTGCTGAGCTCACCACCGCTCCGCCACCGTGGCGGTGCGCGACACACCCCTGACCGCGGCCCCGACGCCGCCCGGAGGCATCGTCCATGACGCCACCCACGCCGTCCCCGATCACGCAGGAAGCCGCGCGCATCCTCGCCGAGTGGGCTGGGCTTCCTGCCGCCGACGTCGCCGCCGACCTCCCGGCCGTCTTCGAGGCGTTTCGCGATCGCGTCCAGCGGCTCTACGCGATAGACGTGGAGACGGTCGAGTTCGACTTCCTCCGGCCGACGGAGTGACGGGATGACCGACTACGAGCTCGGCTCGCTCACGATCGCCCGCGCGGGCCGTCTGTTTCGCACGCGCGCCCTGTCCCCGGTCGAGCTGACCGACGCGTACCTCGCGCGCATCGCTCGGCTCGACCCGACCCTCCGGGCCTTCATCACCGTGACGGGAGATCTCGCCCGACAGCAGGCGCGCCGCGCCGAGCGAGAGCTCGCGCGCGGCCGGCAGCGCGGGCCGCTCCACGGCATCCCGATCACGCTGAAGGACCTCTACTGGACGAAGGGCGTGCGCACCACGGCAGGTTCTCGCATCCTTGCTGATTTCGTGCCCGCGAGCGACGCCACCGCCACCGAGCGTCTGGCCGAGGGCGGCGCCGTGCTCCTGGGGAAGACCAACCTGCACGAGTTCGCGGCCGGGATAACCACCGATAACCCGCACTGGGGGACGTGCCAGAATCCGTGGAAGCTCGGCTACATTCCGGGCGGGTCCTCCGGCGGCTCGGGCGCGGCGGTGGCGGCTTCACTCGGCTTGGCCTCGCTGGGGAGCGACACCGGCGGCTCGATCCGCATTCCGGCCGCATTCTGCGGGATCGTCGGGCACAAGCCGACGTATGGCCTGGTCCCGCGGTACGGGATCTTGCCGGAAAGCTGGTCGCTGGACCACGGCGGCCCGATGACGCGCACCGCTGCCGACGCCGCCGCGGTGCTGCACGTGATCGCCGGGCACGACCCGCGCGATCCGACCTCGTCGCGGCGCCGGGTCCCGGCCTACGCCCGCGCGCTCCGCGGGGATCTGAAGGGCATGCGGGTGGGCGTCCCGCAGAACTACTACTTCGATATCGTGGACCCCGAGGTGGAGCGCGCCGTTCGCCGGGCGATCGAGACGTTGCGAGAGCTCGGCGCCCGAGTGGTATCGGTGCGCGTGTCCGGGGTGGAGGCGGCACTGGACACCTGCTTCGTGGTGGCGTGGGCCGAAGCCGCCCACTACCATCGGCGCTGGTTGTCGACGCGCCCCGCGGACTACGGGGCGGATGTGCGGAGCTTGCTGGAGGGCGCTCTCCTCTACCTCGCCTCCGACTATCTGCAAGGCCAGCGGGTCCGTGCGCTCATCCGCCAGTCGCTCCAGCGCGTGTTCGAGCAGGTGGACGTGCTCGCGTCACCGGCCGCTCCGCTGGCCGCCACGCCCATCGGCCAGCTGGAGACGGAGATCCGCGGCCGCCGCGTGTCCGTGCTCGACGTGGGCGCGCGGCTCACCTGCGTCGCGAACCTGACCGGCGATCCCGCGTGTAGCGTGCCGTGCGGGTTCACCAAGGACGGGCTGCCCATCGGCCTCATGGTTCACGGACGAGCGTTCGAGGATGCCACCGTGCTCCGGGTGGCCCACGCTTACGAGCAGGCGAGCCCGTGGAGCGCGCACCGGCCGCCGAGCCCGATCTCGCCGTAGCCCCTGTGGCCACTGGGGCGCGGCCTCCTCGCCCTGTGGCGGTCATCCATCACGGCGCGCCCCTCCAGCTGTGCCCTTCAACCGCTAACCCCGGGATTTCCCGAGAATCCCCCGATGATCGGCTCGGGCACACGGCTTGCTGCTACAGGCCGCAAGGGAGGAATCCTCATGGACTGGCCGGTCATGTGGGGAAACGAGATCGAGGGAGCCTGGAAGCTTTGGCTGCAAGGCATCGCGGATGTCCTTGGCTCGGGACTCCTTTATTCGGGCATCGTCATCGTCGTTGCGTTGTGCCTCGGCTCGATGTTCGTCATCCGCACGATCCGCCGACGCAGCTTCTGGTGTGCCGAGGCTCAGCGTGAGGTCGAGGTAGAGTTCGAGGGGCGGGGGTGGCCTGGGTTCGGGCTCTCGCTCGCCGTGCGGGGCTGTAGCGTGTTCGATCCGCCGAGTTGCGTTCAGTGTCGACGCCGCTGCCTCGACTCCGGCTTCCGGCGCCAGTGGGAGCCTGCTCTCCCGGTCCATTGGGCCCGCGTGCGGCGGAGTGCGATGCCCGGTGCACCGGGCTAGGACATAGAGAATCGCGATGGAGTACGAGGATCCAGGATGTGCGTACTGTCCGCCCACCGTGCGCGCCTGCCGCCATGGAGAGTCCGAGGTTCGGGGCCCGGGCTTTTGCCCGTCGAAGGTGAATCCGGAGAGCGTCGACCGAGCATGGGAGTTCTATACGGAGCCCGCGATCGGGCGCATCGCACGGGCCTCGGCGCTCGTGGAGGCAGAAGGATACGGCAAATGGACGCGCGTCGAGGAGGTCTGCGAGCTCGCCAAGAAGCTCGGGTTCCGGAAGATCGGCATCGCGACCTGCATCAGCTTCGTGGACCTGGCCCGTACGCTCTCCGGCGTTCTCGAGAGCCATGGGTTCGAGGTGGCGTCGGTCGCGTGCAAGAACGGCGGCGTGCCGAAGGAGCGCATCGGTGTGCAGGACGATCAGAAGATTCGCCCGGGCACCTACGAGCCGATGTGCAACCCGATTGCCCAGGCCGAGCTCCTCAACGAAGCAGGATGTGAGCTGAACGTCGTGCTTGGCTTGTGCGTGGGGCATGACAGCCTGTTCTTCAAGCATTCGCAAGGGCTGGCCACCACGCTCGTCGCCAAGGACCGGGTGCTGGCCCATAACCCGGTGGGCGCGCTTCAGCTCGCGGACACCTACTATCAGCGTCTGTGGGGTCCCCATCGTCCTCCTCACGCGCCCAGAAAACCGTCCGAGGGGCGCCCGCGATGACGCCGGGCGATGACAGGCGCGCGGATGACGAGGACACCGGTCTCGGTTACGGCCTAACGAGCTGGGCTGGGCGTGACGAGAACCGGGGAGGACAGCCATGATGACGATGGATCGGGCGCTGGAAGCTGCCACGATGCGACGCGTGTCGTGGCGTTTGATGCCGTTTCTGCTGGGCGCCTATGTGATCTGTTACATCGATCGGGTGAATGTCGGCTTCGCCTCGCTGCAGATGAACAAAGCGGTTGGTATCGACCCGAAGACGTACGGCCTCGGTGCGGGCATCTTCTTCATCGGCTATTTCATCCTGGAGGTGCCGAGCAATCTGGCGCTGGAGCGGTTCGGCGCGCGCACGTGGATTGCGCGCATCATGATCACTTGGGGCCTCGTCTCGGCGGCGTTCGTGCTCATCGGCGGTCCAAGGTCATTCCTGGTGCTGCGCTTCCTACTCGGTGCCGCGGAGGCCGGCTTCTTCCCGGGCGTGATCCTGTACATCACATACTGGTACCCGGCACACTATCGCGCGATCATCGTGGGCATCTTCATGGTCGCGATTCCGGTGGCCGGCATGATCGGGTCGCCGGTTTCAGGCGCGATCCTCTATATGAACGGCGTGCTCGGCCTCGGCGGGTGGCAATGGATCTTCCTCCTGGAAGCCATACCGGCTGTGCTGCTTGGCCTGCTGTCGTTCGTGTGGTTGACCGATCGACCCGAGCATGCGTCGTGGCTGACGCCCCAGCAGCGGACATGGCTGATCGCCAGGCTTGAGGACGAGCGCCACCGCGCGCCGCGCATCGCGCATGACTCGGTCTGGCGCGTGATGTGCAACCGGTACGTGCTGATCATGGCTCTGGTGTACTCCGGGGCCGCTGGGGCCTCTACGTCGTTGGCGCTGTGGATGCCGCAACTGGTCAAGTCGTTCGGCCTGACCAACTGGCAGACTGGTTTGCTGAATGCCGTACCCTTTGCCATCGCCTCGGTGTGGATGATCATGTGGGGCCACAACTCCGACCGTACTGGAGAGCGGGTGTGGCACAATGCCCTGCCCTTGGGGTGGATGGCGCTGGCGATGTTCGCCACGTTCTTCGCGGCCACAAGCCTGTGGGCCATGATCCCGCTGCTGACGCTGATCGCGGCCGGCACGTACGCGAGCAAGGGACCGTTCTGGGCGCTGTCGTCGGAATGGTTGGGCGCCGGTTCCGCAGCGGCGGGACTAGCGCAGATCAACGCGCTCGGGAACCTGTCCGGATTCGTCTTCAACTACCTGATCGGCTGGATTCAGACAGAGACGGGCAGCTTCCCGCTGGCGTTGATGCCGATCGCTGTCGTGGCCACGATCGGAACGATCTGCGTGCTGACGATCGGACACGGGCAGCCACGGACGGTTGCCGTCGCACACTGACGGGCCGCTGGCGGCTCCATGGCATGCTCCACAGGGCCTCGGTGGCCAGGATGAAGCAGGTCGACCCTCCGCTGTGGCTCTCGGCGTGGCCGACGTCTTGATGGCTCGAGAGGAGGCGGATCAACGCTCCTGTGAATCGTGTCCGGGCTCGGTGGGATCCCACGACGGGGCCGCATTCGAGAGACCGGCGAGCATGTAGCCGAAGTTCCGCGGAAGACTCCACCATAGCCCGACGCGCGAGCGCGCGAGCCGGCGAGCGATCGATCGGGGCGAGTAGAACCGGCGCGCGACCCACTCCGTCCCCGCCTCGAGCTCCGTGGGCGACATGCGGGCCGGCTGGAACACGCAGTGCTTCTTTCCGTCGTACCTCGACCAGTCGGTGGTCAGGATCCGTCCGTCACGGTGGAGCCGCCGGAACGTGGGCGTCCCGGGCATGGGCACGACCATGCTTATCGTCGAGACGTCGACACAGGCGTCGTCGAGGAACTCAGCGGTGCGGCGGAAGATGCCGACGTCGTCCTGATCGAAGCCGAACATGATCCCGAGGTGGACCGCGATCCCGTACCGGTGGAGCAAGGCGATCAACCGGCGATAGTCGTCGACCCGGTTGTGCCCCTTGTTCGTGGCCATGAGGCTTGCCTGCGAGATCGACTCGAAGCCCAGGAACAGCGCCTTGCATCCGCTTCGCGCGGCGAGCGCGACGAACTCCTCGTCGCTCGCCGCGTTGGCGGTGCACTGGCTCGTCCACCATTTCCGGAGGGGCGTGAGGGCCCGGAAGAGCTCCTTCGCGTAGCGCGGACGGGCGCCGATGTTGTCGTCCCAGAACACGACGGCCCGTGTCGGGCTCGTGGCGACCTCGCGCACGACCTCATCGATGGGACGGTACCGGTAGGTCCCCGGTCCGTAGAGGAGCGGGATCGAGCAGTAGTCGCAACGGTGCGGACAGCCGCGTGTCGCGATCGTGACCGACTTCCCGTACCGGCGTCCCTTGATGAGATCCCAGCGTGGCGCCGGCATGCCGGCGAGCGGCGCCTGTCGGGTCGAGACGTAGACCTGCTCGAGCCTTCCGCGGCGGGCGTCATCGAGGACACGCGGCCACGTGTCTTCGGCCTCACCCACGACGACGGCGTCGGCGTGGCGGACAGCCTCCTCGGGAAGACCGGTTGCATGCGGTCCGCCGATCACGACGGGCATGCCGCGGCGGCGAAACTCGCGCGCGAGGTCGTAGGCGTGGAGAACGGAGGGCGTGGGCGCCGTGATTCCCACGAGGTCCGCCGGGGCGTCGAACCGGACCGATTCGACGATCTCGTCCGTGTGCCAGACATGGTGCTCACGCGGGGTGAGCGCGGCAACCAGTGGCATGGTGAGCTGGGGGAACTGGATCAGCCGCCCGCGACGCAGTCGCTGCGACGCGAGCGACTCGGCGGTGATCAGGTGGATACGCATCGGCCAGAGATCAGCGCGACCAGGTAGCACGCACCGGAGTCCCGGGCGCGAAACGCTGGATGGGCCGATATACTACCTCTGGTGATCGCGGGAGAAGGAGAACCACTCACATGATGAAGCAGCTGGATTTCGCGCCGGCCGAATACCAGGATCGGCTGCGCCGCGCGCGGGCGGCCCTGCGCGACCACGCCGTGGACGGCATGATCGTCCACGACCCCACCAGCATCTTCTGGCTCACGGGCTGGCGCGGCAAGGGCTACCAGATCCACCAGGCGCTGATCCTCACTGTCGAAGAGCGCCCGCTCGGCCTCCTCACGCGGACCTCGGATGTTTTCGAGGCGCAGATGACGAGCATCGTCGACGACGTCCGGGGCTGGCGGACCGAGGCCGGGGACGAGCCGATCGCGATCGTCGCGGCGCTGCTCCACGCCAGCGGGCTCGTGGGGAAGCGCGTGGCCTATGATCTTCCTGACTACTACCTCCCGGTGCCCGTCTACTGGAAACTCATGGCGCTGCTGTCCGGGACGTCACACAGCAACCTGACGGGGTTGATCGATCGCCTCCGCTACCGGCGGTCGCCCGCCGAGATTGCCCTCGTCCGCCGTGCGGCGGCCATCGCCGATGCCGGCGTGGAGGCCGGCACCCGGGCCCTCACGCCGGGCACGAGCGAACTGGCCGTGGCCGGGGCGATGCACCAGGCCATGATGGCAGCGGGCGGTCAAAGCCCGGCCAGTCCCATGAACCTCGTGTCGGGCGACCGAGCCGCCTTTGCCCACGGTTTTCCGACGGAGAGGGTCCTTCAGCGCGGAGAGGTCGTTCAGGCAGAATGGGGCGCGAGCTATCGCGGGTATCACTGCACGCTGGGCCGGATGTGGTCGCTCGGCGAGCCGCCCGGGCGCGTCCGTGAGTACTACCGGATCGTCCGCGCCGCCTGCGATGCCGTCATCGACGGTATTCGCCCGGGCGTGCCGATGGCCGACCTCGACCGGGCGGCGAAGAAGGCACTCGGGCCTCGATTGGAGCGCTACGCCACTCACAAGACCGGCTACCTGATCAAGGCGGGCTTCCCGCCGGCGTGGGGTGACGCGCCCGCGCTCGCCGAGAATTGCTCCGCCGTCCTCGAGCCGGGCATGCTCGTCTCGGTGGAGCCGCCCCTATTCATCCCTGAAGAAGGCATCGGCGTGCGCATCATCGACAACGTCCTGGTGACCTCCGACGGCGGCGAGCTGCTCTCCCGGACACCGCGCGAAATCATCATCGTCAGCTGAGGCTGAGCGCGCTGCACCTCTCTACTCGGGGGAAGGGGTCACGACGACCGCATCTTCAGGTTGTAGCCGCGCAGCTCGATGAACTGGTTGCCGTAGGGCCGCCAGTCGATCGTGTTGGCCACCCCGTACAGCTCGTTGGGCCGCATCACCGGGATCCACGGCAGGTACTCCAGCAGCAGCTGGTTCATGCGCCGGTAGTTGCGCTGCCGCAGCGCGGGGTCGATCGAAAAGCGCGCCTCGTCGCCGAGGCTGTCGAATTCCGGCTGGCGCCAGTAGTCGAAGAGGCCCTTCGGCCCCAGGAGCCGCCACATCATGCCGTCCGGATCGAACATGAAGTCGGTGGGATCGGCGAGCCACAGCCCCTTGAACGAGCGCTCACGATATTTCTGTCCGCGCACGCTCATCTCGATCATCTCGAGGCGGGCATTCACTCCGACGTCGCGCCACATGCTGATGATCGCCTCGGCGAGCGCCCGCTCGTTGATGACGTTGGTGCTGCCCTCGAGGATGATCGGCTCCTGCTTGTAGCCGGCCTGTCGCAAGAGGTCCTTGGCGCGGGCAGGGTCGAACCCGAGCGGCGGCAGAGAGGCGTAGGCGAAGTCCCCGTCCAGGATGGCGCCGGTCACCGTGGTGCCCTGGTCGCTGTAGAGCGTCTTGATGATCGTCGCGCGATCGATCGCCCAGCTCAGCGCCTGCTTGACGAGCTTGTTGTCGAGCGGCGGAACCTTTGAATTGACGGCCAGGACGTACAGGCCCTGATAGGGCACGGATTCGATGCGGCCCCGGCGGCCGGCCTTGATGCGGTCCAGGTAGTCAGGCGGCACCTTCGACACGATCTGGGCCTCGCCGGCCAGGAAAGCCGCCATGCGAGTGGCCGTCTCGGGCATCGGCTTGACCAGGACCCGCTCGAACGGGCACTGGTCACCCCAATAGCCGTCGAATCGCTTGAGCGTCGTGTGGTCGCCCGGTACCCATTCGATCAGCTGGAGGGGACCCGACCCCACCGGATGCGTCTTGAACACGTCGGCCCCGACCTTCGTGAAGTGGGACGCGGGGATGATCTGGCTGCCGACGATCGAGAGTCGCGCCGGCAGCAGCGGATCGGGCCGCTTGGTGATGAAGGTCACCGTGTAGTCGTCGGGCGTCTCGATGCGATCGATGGTATTGAGCGCCGTCGCCACCCGCGTGTTGGCGGCGGGATCGTACGTGCGCTCGACGGAGAACTTCACGTCGCGCGCCGTGAGCGGATCGCCGTTGTGGAACCGCACGCCGTGGCGCAGCTTGAACTGCCAGGTGGTGTCGGAGAGGCTCTTCCACTCGGTGGCGAGCTGAGGATGGAGCTTCAGATCGGCGTGGCGTGCGGTCAGCGTGTCGAAGATGTTGAAGTTGATCGAAATGTCCACCGTCTGGACCACGAATGCCGGGTCGAAGGTGGACAGATCCCCACTGAGACCGATGACCAGATCTTTGGGGCCCGCGGCCGTCTGCGCCTGGGCCAGACGTGGGAGGGCACCCGCGAGGCCGGCGGCTCCCAGCGCACCGAGACGGAGGAGATCACGACGGGTCAACGACCTGGAAGGCGGAGGAACGCAGCTCGATCGCACGTGGCACCTCCCTCGGAGCGACGAAAGTTGGTCGGGTCAGACCTCATCTGCCGCATGTCGGGCCGGTGAGGTAACGAACGCGGACCGCCAACATGGCGCTGCCATTACCTCAGGGCCGCGTCGTACATCTTCAGGTACTCGTCGGGCCGCGGCGTCCACAACAGGCGCTTGCTGACGCCGTAGATATTGACGGATTGCCACAGAAAGAGATGCGTGGCCTCCTCACGATCGAGGGCAGCGATCTCCCGATAGATCCGGAGGCGCTTGTCCTTGTCCAGCGTCGAGCGGCCTTCCTCGATGAGCCGGTCCAGCCGCTCGTCGTGCACGTGAGAGAACGGGGCCTTGCTGTAGAGGTTCGTCGAGTACAGATCGTCCGCATCGAGCGTCGCAGGCCCCCAGCCCTGGAGCTGCATGTGAAAGAGCTTCTGTGCGGTCGTCAGCGCGACGTAGTTACCCCATTCGTGGGTGCGAAGCACCGGCTTCAATCCGATCTTCTGTAGATCGGCCACGATCGCCTCGCCCACGGCCTTTTCGTTCAAGTAGCGCCCGAGCGGGATGTTCACGATGAGCTCGGTGCCGGGCGGGACGTTCGCCTCGCGCAGGAGCTGTTTGGCCCGTTCCGGATCGTAGGGATAGGGCGTCACGCTCGGGTCGAAGCCGAAGGCTTCCTTCGCCAGGATGCCGGCACGCCGCTCGCCGTTGCCTTCCATGACGTTCTTGATGATCGCGTCGACATTGACGCCGTAGTTGATGGCCTGGCGCACGTTCTTGCTGGTCGTCGGCGCCACGGCGTCGTACAGGCCCGCGTACATCACCTCGAGGCTCGGCACCTTGCGCACCTCGGCCTTGCCCCGGGTGTCGATGCTCGCGGCGAGGTGAGGAGGAATGGCGGCGGCGACGTCGACCTCGCCGTTCATGAGGGCGTAGACGCGCGGAGCCGACTCGGGGATCGGTTTGAACACCACCGTCTTGATACGAGGGGCGCCGCGCCAGTATCCGGGATTGGCCTCCAGCACCAGCTCGTCGTCCTTCACCCACTTCACGACCCGGTACGGTCCGGTGCCGACGGGGTTCGCCGCGATGTACGCCGCGCCCTTCTCCTGGACGTAGCGCGGAGGCATCATGTGGAGCACGCGAGCGAGCTGGGCGTCGAGGATCGGGTAGGGCGTCTTGGTCCGGATGTTCACCGTGAGGTCATCGACGACGTCGACGCGCTCGATCGCGCTGACCCGGCCGCTGTTCTTCGACTTGGTCGCGGGGTCCACCATCCGCTCGACGTTCCACTTCACCACCGCCGCGTTGAAGGGCTCGCCATTCGTGAACACGATGCCCTTGCGGAGCTTGAACTGCCAGGTCCGATCGTCGAGGAGTTGATAGGACTCGGCGAGCAGCGGACGCAGCTGCATGTCCGGACCCCGCTCCACCAGCGTGTCGAACACGTTCAGGATGACGTTGTACGTCGGCTGGTCGCTGAACACGTGGGCGTCGAAGGTCGTGGGCTCGGACGGCACGGCGATGACGACCCGGCCCTCGGAGCCGGTAGCCCCGTCGCCCGACGGCACGAGCAGGATCATGCCCAGCACGGCGACGAGCAGCACGGTCGTCTTCATCTTCGCGATCCTCCTCTTGGCGGCATTGGACGCGGCGCTGCGGCGGTCCGGCAGCGCTACACGGGCCAGCCCGCGCGGCGCGGACGCCGTCGCGCCGCTGGCTCAGGCGTGAAGACGGGGGCCGTCGTCCCGGTCGAGCTCCATCGTGATGCACTTGATCCCGTTCGTCCCGCCCTGCATGATCCCGGATGAGTCGAAGCCGATCACCCGGACGCCGGCGGCCTCGAGGGCCTTTACCGTCACGCGGGCATCGCCGGGCATGATCACCACGCCGGGCTCGACCACGACGAGGTTCGCCGGCACGAACTTGTGATGCTCGTCCGTCGGCACCTCGATCAGGGTGAACCGGTGCTGCTTCAGCCACCGGTAGGTCTCCCACGGCAGCTGGCGCGGATACACGACCGCGACCCGCTGGGCGACGGCGTGCACCACCATGTCCACGTGGAACTCGCCGCCGGCGTCGAAGGAGTCCATGATCGTCGTGAGCTGCGCGACGTGCACGTCGTTCACTCCGGCGCGCCGCAGCACGGGCAGGACCTGGTCGAGCCCCTCCTGGTTGGCGGCGCAGCTGAGCCCGGCGATCCACGCGTCGTCCGCCATCTGGACCAGCATCGGGGCCACCTCGTAGATGCCGGTGCCATGGACGCTGAGCAGGATGGGGCACCCGATGCGCGTCAGGAACTTCTGGAACTCCCGCTCGAGTCCGCGCTTGTAGGAGGCGTGCCCGAACCGAGGCAGGATGGCGCCGCCTCGAACGACCTTGACCTCCTCCGCCATGAACAGTTTCCGCATGGGCCCGTAGGCGCCCATCGCGCTCTCGAACTCCATCCATTCGATCCCGATGCCGAG
>Ga0335077_10004829_pt1 | contig 16471 bp, 13 predicted proteins | sample Lox_Sample_31_FD_207151 | JGI IMG/M metagenome (GOLD analysis project Ga0335077, IMG submission 207151) | Soil microbial communities from Loxahatchee National Wildlife Refuge, Florida, United States - Lox_Sample_3.1 | ecosystem: Environmental > Terrestrial > Soil > Wetlands | place: USA...
AAGTGATCAGCACCGCGCACGAGCTGGGCCTGCCCACCTCGGCCACGATGATGTACGGCCACGTGGACACGCCGGCGCACTGGGTGGCGCACCTGCGGGTGATCCGCGGCATCCAGGAGCGCACCGGTGGCTTCACCGAGTTCGTGCTGCTGCCGTTCGTGCACGCGAGCTCGCCGATCTACCTGGCCGGGCTGGCCCGGCCCGGTCCCACCCGGCGGGAGAACCGGGCGGTGCACGCGGTGTCGCGGCTGCTGCTGCACGGCGCGATCGGCAACGTCCAGTGCTCCTGGGTCAAGCTGGGCGACGAGGCGTGCCGGGCGATGCTCACCGGGGGCGCCAACGACCTCGGCGGCACCCTCATGGAGGAGACGATCAGCCGGATGGCCGGGTCGCAGAACGGCTCGTTCAAGACGATCAGCGAGATGGCCGCGATGGTCGCCCCGACCGGCCGCCCGATGCGGCAGCGCACCACCACCTACGGCGACCCTGACCCGGAACGCGTAGCCGCGGCCGCCGCCAGCGACGGAGTGTGTGCCTCGGTGCGGGGCCTGCGGCCGTCGCTCCCGCTGGTCGGCGCCTGAGACGACGCTCCGTGTGCGCTAACTGCTGCCCCGGCATGCCCCGGCAGCACTCAGCGCACACGGTGACCGGGGGCGAGGATTCTCGCCAGTCACAGGATCACCAGGAATCTCTCTGGATCCCGCGCGGGGCGCGGGCCCGGGGGCGCGGCCGGGTGGCCCACGCCGACGGCGCCCATCGGCTCCCAGCCCGGCGGCAGGCCGAGCGAGCCGGCGGCGACCTGCGGGCAGAACAGCGTGCTGGACACCCAGCATGACCCGAGCCCTTCCACCGCGAGCGCGACCAGCAGGTTCTGCACCGCCGCGCCGATCGCCACCAGGAACATCGCGCGCTCGGCGGCCGAGCGCCGCGGGTCGGGATAGTCGTGCGCCGCGTCGGCGGCCAGGCACGGCACGATGATCAGCGGGGCCCGGCGCAGCGGTTCGCCGCGCCGCACCCGCCGGCCGATCTGCTCTTCGGTGAACCCGTCGCCGCGCAGGTCGGCGATCCAGGCCGCGAGCATGTCGTCCAGCAGCGCGGTCCGGGCCGCCGGCGACTCCAGCACCGCGAACCGCCACGGCTCGCTGTGATGCGGCGCCGGCGCGGTCAGCGCGGCCTCGATCGCGCGGCGGACCGCCCCGGCGTCCACCGGCTCGCCGCTGAACTCGCGGACCGTCCGGCGCTCGGCCAGCACGTCGGCGGCGCCCAGGCGGAACATGTCGTCGGCGGCCGGGCGGATCAGCGCGGCGGCCCCCGGGCCGTCCGGGCCGGTGACCAGGCCGGCCAGCCCCCGCACGATCGCCACGGGCACCTGCGCGGTCTTCCCCTTGACCAGGTCGGCCGCGGCGGCGATCTCGTCGGCGACCGCCGCGATTGTCACCTCGAGCGTGTTGCCGAACGTGTCGGGCTCCCCGCGATGATCGCGCAGCGGCGCGAGCCCGGCCACCCCGATTGCCGCGTCGGCCTGCCCGACACGCCACGGGCGGCCGAGGGTGTCGGTGACGACGACGCCGACGCTGACGCCGCGCCGCTCGCCGAGCGCCTTGCGCAGCCGCCGCGCCGAGCCGTCCGGGTCCTCGGGCAGCAGCACCACCGTGCCTGGCGCGGTGTTCGAGCTATCTACCCCGGCGGCCGCCAGGACCAGGCCGTGCCGGGTCTCGACGATCCTGGTCCGCCCCCGCCGCGCCACCACCCGCACCGTCTCGGCGTCGATCGCCGCCTCCCGGTCGGCGTGGATGATCCGCCCCTCCGCCTTACTGATGATCTTCGAGGTGACGACCAGGATGTCGCCGTCCCGCAGGTCGGCGGCGTCGCTGATCAGCCGGGCGAGATCGGCCCCCGCCGTGACCTCCGGCAGGCCGGGCACGCCGGTGACCGTGATCTCCCTGGCTGCCTCCGCTGCCCCGCCCGCCTCCCCTATCCCCTTCATTGCAACTCCCCGGCCAGCGACAGCGCCGCGCGCGCGATCTCGGCCGCCGCGGCCAGGTCGGTCATGTAGAGCGGGAGCGCCCGGACCGCGATCCCCGCCAGCCGGTTGTCGTCGGCCGCGGCCTTGTCCTGGTCGTCCACGAGCCAGCCGCCGAGCAGCCCGGGCCCGTAGTGCGCGGCGACCGCGGCCGCGGTCGTCTCGACGCCGATCGCGGCCAGGCACGCGTCGGCCATGCCCCGCACCGGCGCGCCGCCGATGATCGGCGAGACGCCGACCACGGTCTTGGCCCGCACCGCGTCGGCGATGCCCGGCACCGCGAGGATCGCCCCGACGCTGACCACCGGGTTGGACGGCGGCAGCAGCACGTGATCGGCGGCCGCGATCGCGTCCAGCACGCCCGGGGCGGGCGCGGCCGTCGCCGCCCCCGTGAACGTGATCTCCTCGGCCGGGACGGCGGCGTGCAGCCTGACCCACCACTCCTGGAAATGGATGGTCCCGGCCGCGGTCCGTACGTGGGTCTCGACCCGGTCGTCGGTCATCGGCAGCAGGGTGACGCCCGGCCGCCACCGCTCGCACAGCGCCCGGGTGACCGCCGACAGCGGGACGCCCGCGCGCAGCATGCCGGTCCGGGCGATGTGGGTGGCGAAGTCGCGGTCACCGAGGCTGAACCAGCCGGGCCCGGCGCCGTAGGCGGCGAGTTCGCGCAGGACGGCATGGGTCTCGCCGGCCCGTCCCCACCCCTGCTCCTCGCTGATCCCGCCGCCGAGCGTGTACATGACGGTGTCCAGGTCCGGGCTCACGTGCAGGCCGAACAGGCTGATGTCGTCGCCGGTGTTGCCGATGACCGTGATCTCGGCCTCGGGCGCGGCGGCCTTCAGGCCGCGCAGGAAGCGGGCGCCGCCCACACCGCCGGCCAGAACGGTGATGCGCATGCCGGAAGTCTCGCAACAGGCCGGGCGAGGCGTCCCGCGGCCCCCCGGTTAGCGCCCGGCCCGGGGCCCGAATCACGGGAACTGCCCGATTACTCACGGTGACATGGCCTGCGACCAGCCAAAATTCTGGCGGACTTTCCCGTCATCACGGGCAAGCGGGCGGCCATTATCACGTATTCCCCTTGACGCAGCGCAAGACACGCGGGTGTAATTTCAACTGTGTAATTCTCGCGCCCCGAGGGTGTGTGGCACGAGCCGACGGGGTTAACGGAGGGGGCTGGAGGTGCGCTGTGACTGAGGTCATCGTCTCGCTGGTGCACGACGGGTTCGGCATCGACGCAGACGATGCCGAAGCGCTGGGCTGGCAGGATCGCGCGCTCTGTGCGCAGACCGATCCCGAGGCGTTCTTCCCGGAGAAGGGGGGCTCGACGCGGGAGGCGAAGAAGGTCTGCCGCAGCTGTGAGGTCCGGGCCGAATGCCTGGAGTATGCCCTCGAGCACGACGAGCGTTTTGGCATCTGGGGCGGGCTGTCGGAGCGTGAGCGGCGGCGTCTGAAGCGCCAGGCCATGTAGCGGGCCCGGCGGCCGGGCCCGGGCGGCCGCGCCCGGCGCCAGGGCCCGCGAGCCCCGGCGGGGCCGGGGCGAAGCCTGGCATCTGGCCGTCTTGATACTCCCCCTTCGCGTATTGTTCACGGGTACCAGCGCGCCGCATGCCCGGACCGCAACGCCCTCCCGCCGCCCCGCCGGTGGCCCTCCGAACAGCAAGCGGACCACACTTGTCGCCGAACGAGACCTACCCGCAGCACGTCGTGACGGCGGTGATCGTCGCTCACGACGGCGCCGCGTGGCTGCCGCGCGTCATCGAGTCTCTGCTCGACCAGAGCCGGCCGGTGCAGCGCGTGGTGGCCGTGGACACCGGCAGCCGGGACCGCAGCGGGTCGGTGCTGGCCAGCCTGCTCGGCCAGGGCGTGGTGTTCGGCATGGACCGCGGGACGGGCTATGGCGCGGCGGTCGCGCGGGCCCTGCAGCACCGCGCGGCGAACGTCACCGTTCCCGGCCCGGCGGGCGCGCCCGCCGGGGAGCGGGTCGAGTGGGTATGGCTGCTGCACGACGACAGCGAGCCCGCCCCCGAGGCCCTCGAGCAACTGCTGCGCGGGGCCGCGGAAACCAGGGCCGCCGCGGTGCTCGGCCCGAAGGTCCGGGACTGGTCGGACCGGCAGGTGATCCTCGAGGCCGGGGTCACCATCGACACCGCGGGGCGCCGGATCACCGGCGTCGAGCCGCGCGAGGTGGACCAGGGGCAGCACGACGGCGACCGCGACGCTCTCGCGGTGGGCAGCGCGGGCATGCTGGTCCGGCGCGATGTCTGGGACGCGGTCGGCGGCTTCGACACCGACATGGCGCTGTTCCGGGAGGACGTCGACTTCTGCTGGCGGGTGCACGCCGCGGGCTACCGGGTCCGCGTGATCACCGACGCGGTCGTCTACCACGTGGAGGCGTCCGCCCGCCGGCGGCGGCCGATATCGGTCGCGCGCCGTCCCCGCCAGCTCGACCGGCGCAACGCGATGCTGACCCTGATCGGGAACCTGCCCGCGGTGCCGATGCTCGCCTCGGCCGCGGGCAACCTGGCCGTCTCCCTGCTGCGCGCGCTGTTCTTCCTGGTGGCCAAGCGCATGGCCGCGGCGCTGGATGAGCTCGCCGCCGTCGGCTCGGTCCTGGGCCACCCGCTGAAGCTGCTGCGGCTGCGGCGGAGCCGGGTGCGAGGCCGGCGGGCCGCCTACGGACGGCTGCGCCGCGACCTGCCGCCCGGCCGGTCGCTGCGCCGGATCGCCGAGTTCGCGGCGGCGGCGCTGTCCAAGTCCGGCCCGGCGGACACCGCGGGCTCGCACCATGCGACCGACGACCCCGACGAGGCCGATTTCCTGCTCACCGATACCGGCCTGGTGCAGCGCATCCTCACCAATCCCGGTGTCCTGCTGTTCCTCGGCCTGACCGTGCTGTCCCTGGTGGCCGGTCGCGCGCTGCTCGGCTCCGGCCCGCTCGGCGGCGGCGCGCTGGTCCCGGCCTGGGGCGGCGCCGCCGGCCTGTGGCATGAGTACCTGCAGGGCTTCCACCCGGTGGGCGTCGGCTCGAGCGACAGCGCGCCGCCGTACCTGGCCGTGATGGCCCTGCTCGCCACCGCGGCGGGCGGCAAGCCGTGGCTGGCCGTCGACCTGATCCTGCTCGGCTGCGTGCCGCTGGCGGGTGTCTCCGCCTTCCTGGCCGTGCGGCGAGTCACCTCCTCCACGCCGGTCCGGGTCTGGGCCGCGGCCTCGTACGCGCTGCTGCCCGTGGCCATGGGCACGATCGCCGCCGGCCGGATCGGCACCGCCGTGGTGTTCGTGCTGATCCCGGTGATCGCGCTGCTGGCCGGGCGGATGCTGACCCAGCCGCCCCGCCGCGCCCGCCGCGCCGCCTGGGCCACCGGCCTGGCGGTCGCGATCGCCGCCGCGTTCGTCCCGCTGGTCTGGGTGGTGATCGTGGCCCTGGCCATCGCGCTGGCCGCGGCCAGGCCCGCCATGTGGCGCAACCTGGGGATCGTCGCGATCGTGCCGCCGGTGCTGCTGCTGCCCTGGACCATGCAGGTCGCGTCGGATCCCTCGGCGCTCGTGCTCGAGGCCGGCCTGCAGCCGCCCGGTCTGGCCGCCGCCCGCCTCCCGGCGCGTTCGCTGCTGCTGCTCAGCCCCGGCGGGCCCGGTCTGCCCCCGGTCTGGGTGACGGCCGGTATCGCGGTCGCCGCCCTGGCCGCGCTGCTGCTGAGCCGCCGCCGCGCGCTGATGCTGGCCGGGTGGGGGCTGGCCCTGTCCGGGTTCCTGGTCGCGGTCGCGGTGAGCCGGGTTGTGATCACGCCCGCCACCGGCGGGCCCGCGGTGCCGGCCTGGCCCGGCGTGGCGCTGCTGATCGCCGCGATCGGCCTGCTGCTGGCCGGGGTGACCGCCGGCGACGCCCTGACCCGCGCGGTCAGCGGAAGCGCCGGGACCGGTGGCGGTGCCGCCCGGCGCGGGCCGCGCACGGTGCGCGGCGCCGGCGCGGCGGCGCTGTCCCTCGTCGCCTGCTCGGCTCCGGTGCTGGCCGCCGCCGCGTGGGTGACCGGCGGCGTTCGCGGCCCCGTCGGCCCCGTCTCCAGCCCGGTCGTGCCCGCGGTGGTCTCCGTCTCCTCGACCAGCGGGCTGCAGCTGCGGACGCTCGTGCTGCGCTCGGCGGGCGGGCAGGTGAGTTACTCGCTGCAGCGCGGGGCCAGCCCGTCGCTCGGCGACCCGGACCTGGCCCCGGCAGCTTCGGCCCAGCGCTCGCTGAGCATGACCGTCGCGGCGCTGGTCGCCCCCAACGGCGGCGAGGCGGTGGACCAGGGCCAGCAGCTCGCCGACTTCGATATCGGCTTCGTGCTCCTGCCCGCCCCGGTGAACCAGAACCTGGCCCGGCTGCTGAACAGCGTCGCGGGTCTGCGGCCGGTCAGCGCGACCTCCGCCTTCGACCTGTGGCGGGTGACCGACCTGGCGGCCCGGGTCCGGGTGGTGGAACCCAGCGGGACCGTGGTGGCCGTGCCGTCCGGCCCGGTCGGCGTCTTCGGCGCGGCGGTCCCGGCGGCGGGCGGGACGATCGAGCTGGCCGAGCCGGCCGGCGGCTGGGCTGCCACGCTGAACGGCCGGCCGCTGACCTCGGTGCCCTCGTCCGCGGGCGGCTGGGCCCAGGCCTTCCGGCTGCCCGCCGGCGGTGGCGTGCTCAGCGTCAGCCACAGCCAGACCGGGCGGGACCTGCTCCTGGTCCTGGAGCTTGCGCTGGTGGCCATGGTGGCCGTCCTGGCCCTGCCCGGATCCCGGAGCCCGGCCGAGGACGCCGCGCCGGCCGCGTCCCGAAGCCAGGCCGCGTCCGGCACCCGGGCGGCCGGCCAGGCGGCCGAGGGCGGGCCGCGGGGAGGCCGCCGGGCCCGGGGGCGCACCGGCCGGGCGGCGCGCCAGCGCCGGGACCGGGATACCGGGCCGGCGCGGCCGCGCCTGCGCGGCGGCCGGGCCGGGGCCGGGCAACCGCCGGCGGGCCAGGCGGGCCGGCGGCGGTCGGCGACCGCGGACGCCGCGGCGGGAAGAACGGCGGCGGATGGCGGACCCGGGCCCCGGGCCGCGTGGCCCGCCGAGGAGCCGCCGGGAGCCGGGCCAGGACCCCGGGCGGCGTGGCCGGGCGAGCCGGCGGAGGCCGGGCCGGGCCAGCGGGCGCCGTGGCCGGCTGACGAGCCAGCCGGGACCGGGCCAGGACCGCGGGTGCCGTGGCCAGCCGAGGAGCCGGGCTCGCCAGCCGGGTGGCCGGACGAAGGACCGGGCGCGCCGGCGGGCTGGCCGGACGAGACAGCGGGCTCGCCGGCGGGCTGGCCGGCCGGTGATGCGGGCGGGTCGGCGGGGTGGCCGGACGAGGGACCGGGCGGGCCGGCGGGGTGGCCGGCGGACGAGCAGGGTCCGCGGGTCGGCGCGCCGAGGAGCCCGTCCGGGAGCTGGCCGCCGCCCGACGAGGCCGAGTACTGGCCATCCCCGCCGTCCCCCGCGCCGGACAGCTGGCCGGCGCCGCCGCCGCAGCCACCGGACTGGCCGGCCGGGCGCGGCGACCTGCTCGACCCGCTCCCGCCCGCCCGCGGCAGCCGCCACCGGCGGCCCGCGCCGGCCGGCGATGACGAGCCCGAGCGCTGGCCGGCCCACGACTCCGGGGGCGACGGCAGGTGAGGCGCCTGATCGCGAACCGGTACATCCTCGCGCTGCTGGTGCTGGCGGCGCTGGCGGCGGAGTTCGGCCTGGCCAGCATCAGCCATCCGGCTGCCCTCGCCTCCGGCCCGCGGACGGCGGCCCCGGCCCGGGCCATCGTGTCGTCGGCGCTGCGCGCGTGCCCGGCCCCGGGCTCGGCGGGCGCTACCGCTTCCGGGCTCGCGCTGACGGCGGCGTCATCGGGTACCGGCCAGGCCGCGGTGACCCGGCTGTCGCCGCTGGGTAGCGCCGCCGCCCCGGCCCCGCTGCACGTGGTCATTCAGCCCGGGCTGCTGTCGCTGGTCAACGTGACCGCCGCCCCCGCCCTGCCGCGGGGGGCGGCCCAGGTAGGGGCGGGCACCTCCGCCGGTTCGGCGGGCGGCTCCTCCCCGCCGACCGGCCCGGCCCGCGGCGGGGTGATGATCTCGGCCAGCGGGTCCATGGCGCGCGGCCTGGAGGCCGAGCAGACCAGCGCCGGCGGGCTGGCCACGGCGCAGTGCCAGGGCCCGGGCACCGACTTCTGGTTCGTCGGCCCGGGCCAGAAGTCGGCCGCGGACATCGAGCTCTACCTGATGAACACCGACAGCCAGGCCGCCGACGCGGCAGTCCAGATCCTCACCGACAGCGGCCCGGTGCTCGGCAGCACGGACGCCGGGATCGGGGTCCCGCCGCACGGGATCGTCGTTCAGTCCCTGGGCCGGCTGCTGAGCGGGTCCCGGGTGGTCGCGCTCAACGTGACCACCAGCGTCGGCCGCGTGGTCGCGGCGGTTCAGGAGACCTCGGCCGGCAACGCGCCCGGCGCCTGGCTGCCCCCGGCCGCGGTCCCGGCCACCAGCCAGGTGCTGCCGGGCCTGCCGGGAACGCCGGGCGGCCGGGAGCTCTACGTGGCGGTGCCCGGCGCCGGCAACGCGGTCATCAAGGTGACCGCGATCACCGCCCGGGGCTCGTACCAGCCGACCGGCGGCAGCGGGATCGACCTGCCCGGCGGGTCGGCGATCGGGGTGGCGCTACCCTCGCTGGGCGGGATCCCGGCCGCGATCCAGGTCTCGTCCAGCGTGCCGGTGACCGCGTCCATGGGCATGCCGGGCGGGGCCGCCGGCGCCCCCGGCGCGTTCACCGCGGCGGCTGCCGCCGTCCAGGAACAGGGCGTGGTGGCCGGCAATCCCGGCAGCGCCGGCGGCACCACCGAGCTGGTGCTGTCGGCTCCCCGCGGCGCGGCGCAGGTGCAGGTGACCGAGGTGACGGCCGGCGGGGCGCCGTCCTCGCCCGCCCGCACGATCCCGCTGGCCGCCGGCCACTCCGCGGTCGTCACGCTGACGGCGCCGCGCGAGGGCGGCCGGTCGTCCGCGTTCGCGGTCGTGGTCAGGCCGCTGGCCGGTTCCGGGCCGGTCTACGCGGGGCGCGTGGTCACCCAGGCCGGCGCGGTGCGGTCCATCCTGCCCGTGGCCAGCGCACTGACCTGGGTTCCGCTGCCGGCCGTGCGCAATTCGGTGACGACCGCCCTGCCCTGAAACCCCGGTCAGTCCTCGTCCGGGTAGCCCGGGTCGATCGCCTGCGGGTCCACGCCGAGCAGCCGCGCGAACTCCTCGACCACCACGTCCAGCACGAGCTCCCCGAGGTCGTCCTCGTCGTCGGCGCGGGCCATCAGCGGGCGCCGGTACAGCACGATGCGGGCAGGCCGGGCCGGCTGCCGCGGGTCGCCGCCCGGCGCGGCCGGGTCGAGCCGGGCCAGGGGCACCGGCTCGGGCTCGTCATCGAGCAGGCCGGACACCGGGATCTCCTCGACGGCGAACTCCACGCCGGACAGCTCCGCCTCCCAGCGGGGCTCGAGCTGCGCGACCGCGTCCAGCACCAGGTCGTCGAAGCGCTGCGCGCGGCTGCGGTAGAGCGGTACGTCCTGCGGGGTCAGCGTGCCCCGCAGGCCGCGCCCGCGGGAGTCCCTTCGCCTGACCCGCGCCGCCCGCCGGCCTTGCGCCCGCCCGCTTTGCGCCCGCCCGCTTTGCGCCCGCTCGCCTTGCGCCCGCTCGCCTTGCGCCCGCTCGCCTTGCGCCCGCTCGCCTTGCGCCCGCCCGCTTTGCGCCCGCTCGCCGTCGGGAGCCTGGCCGCCATCGTTCACAGTTACCGAGCGTATCCGGGCCGACCCGCGGCGGGGAGGGACACTCGAGACACGATCGTGCATAGTGCCCCGGGGTGATGGCGTTACTGCCCCCAGATCGATACCGTCAGCCGTTGTGAGCGATCTACGCGAGCCTGCCTGCCGCGGGACTCGCTCGCCCGCCATCGCCGCGGTCGTGAGGGAGGCGGGTCGTTGACTGCTCGTTCTCGCCGGTGCAGCCGGCCCGCGTGCAAGCAAGCCGCCGTGCACACGCTCACTTACGTGTACCGCGACTCCACGGCCGTTCTCGGCCCGCTCGCGGCCTATGTTGAACCGCACTGCTACGACCTGTGCGCGGCCCATGCCGACCGGATGACCGTGCCGATCGGCTGGGAGGTGGTCCGGCTGCCCGACGGCCCCGCGGAGGAGCCGGTGGATGACCTGGAGGCACTGGCCAACGCGGTCATGGAGGCCACCGCGCCCCGCGTGGCCGGCGAGCCGGTGGGGCAGGGCGTCGAGGTCGGCCGCCGGGGTCATCTGCGGGTGCTGCGGTCATCGTCGCAGGACAGCGGGCGGCTTCACTAACGCGGCGCCCCCGGTAGGCTCGGTGCCCAGTCGGTCGCGGCCGAGCGCGCCGCGACCGGGAAAGCAGGCGCGGGAGGCACCTGTAGTGGCCGAGTACGCGAAGATCTTCAAGGCATACGACATCCGCGGGACGGTGCCCGACGAGCTCGACGAGAGCGTGGCGGAGGCGGTCGGCGCGGCGTTCGTGCGGCTGACCGGCGCGCCGGCTGTGGTGACCGTGCACGACATGCGCACCTCCTCGGCGCCGCTCGCCGAGGCCTTCGGCCATGGCGCGGCCTCCCAGGGGGCCGACGTGGTGGCCGGCGGGCTGGGCTCGACCGACATGCTCTACTACGCCAGCGGCAGCCTCGGCATACCGGGCGCGATGATCACGGCCAGCCACAACCCGGCCAGGTACAACGGGATCAAGCTGTGCCGGGAGGGGGCGAAGCCCGTCGGCTCCGCCACCGGGCTCGCGCAGCTGCGCGCGATGGCCGCCAGCGGCGTCCCGGCCGCCCGGGGAGCGCCGGGGACCATCCGGTCCCGTGACCTGCTGGCCGGGTACGCGGCCCATCTCAAGACCCTGGTGGACCTGTCCGGCATCCGGCCGCTCACGGTGGCCGTCGACGCCGGGAACGGCATGGCCGGCCATACGGTGCCGAAGGTGTTCGAGGGACTGCCGATCAGCCTGGTGCCGCTGTACTTCGAGCTCGACGGGACGTTCCCGAACCACGAGGCGAACCCGATCGACCCGAAGAACCTGGCCGACCTGCAGCGCGCGGTCGTGAGTTCCGGCGCCGACATCGGCCTGGCCTTCGACGGCGACGCGGACCGCTGCTTCGTGGTCGACGAACGGGGCGAGATCGTGTCGCCGTCGGTGCTGACCGCGCTGATCGCCGTCGCCGAACTGCGCCGGGAGCCCGGGGCCACGGTCATCCACAACCTGATCACCTCCCGGGCCGTACCGGAGATCGTGTCCGCGCACGGCGGCACCCCGGTGCGGACCCGGGTCGGTCACTCGTTCATCAAGGCGGAGATGGCCGCGGCCGGGGCGATCTTCGGCGGCGAGCACTCCGGGCATTTCTACTTCCGCGACTTCTGGTTCGCCGACTCCGGCATGCTGGCCGCCCTGCACGTGCTCGCCGCGCTCGGCGGGCAGGACGGGCCGCTGTCCCCGCTGCTGTCGGCCTACGCCAGGTACCGGTCGTCCGGTGAGATCAACAGCGAGGTCAGCGACCAGCGCGGCGCGACGGAGCGGGTCCGCGCGGCCTTCGCCGGCCATGACGGCGTCCGGATGGACGACCTGGACGGGCTCACGGTCGCATGCGACGGCTGGTGGTTCAACCTGCGCCCGTCGAACACCGAGCCGCTGCTCAGGCTCAACGTCGAGGCCCCCGACGAGGCGACCCTGACCGACGTGCGTGATCAGGTGCTGCGTATCGTGCTCGGTGATGCCCGCTAGGCGCGGCCGCGCTGCCCGGCCTGCGACACCAAGGGAGATGCAGTGAAGATCGATGACTGGTTGCTCGAGATTCTGGTCTGCCCGAAGTGCCACGCGCCCGTGCGCGTTGACGAGGAGGCCAGCGAGCTGATCTGCACCGGCGCCGACTGCGGCCTGGCCTACCCGGTGCGCGACGATATCCCGGTCATGCTCGTGGACGAGGCGCGCGACCCGGCCGCTGGGTAGCCGTGGCGGAGCCGGCCCGGGCCGGGAGCGGTGGCCCGGGTGCGGGCCACGGCTCGGGCAAGCGGACGGTGGTGGCGGCGTTCGCGGCCAATCTCGGCATCGCGGCCACCAAGTTCGTCGCGTTCGTGATCACCGGGTCGGCGTCCATGCTGGCCGAGTCGGTCCACTCCGTGGCCGACTCCAGCAATCAGGCCCTGCTGCTGATCGGCCGCAGCCGGGCCCGGCGCGAGGAGACCGAGGAGCACCAGTTCGGGTTCGGCTCGGAGCGGTACCTCTACGGCTTCCTGGTGGCCCTCGTGCTGTTCACCGTCGGCGCCGCGTTCTCGGTCTACGAGGGCGTGCACCGGATCGTCTACCCCGGGCGGCTGGACTCGCCCGTCGTGGCCCTGGTGGTGCTCGGCGTGGCCGGCATCCTGGAGGGTTTCTCGTTCCGCACCGCGCTCAGCGAGTCGCACCAGGCGGGCGGCCGCGGGGCCTGGCACCGGCTGGTCCGGTTCATCCGCCGCGCTAAGGCGCCGGAGGTGCCGGCCGTGCTGCTGGAGGACACGGCGGCGCTGGCCGGGCTGTTCCTCGCCCTCGTCGGCGTCGTACTCACCTGGGTCACGCACGACGAGCGCTGGGACGGTGCCGGATCCCTCGGGATCGGCCTTCTGCTCGGGTTCGTGGCGGTCGTCCTGGCCATCGAGATGAAGAGCCTGCTGATCGGTGAGTCGGCCACCGCCGACGTGGAGCGGGCCATCGTGGCCGCCCTGGAGGGCGGCCCGGAGGTGGAACGGGTCATTCACCTGCGCACTCTGCACGTGGGACCGGAGACGCTCCTGGTGGCCGCGAAGATCGCGGTGAGCGGCGATCAGAGCGCCGCCGCGGTCGTGGCCGGCATCGACACTGCCGAACGCCGGGTCCGGGCCAAGGTGCCGATCGCCAAGCTGATCTACCTCGAGCCCGACCTGTACCAGGAATCCCGCACGGACCTCACCGACCCCGCGATCCGGGCGGCCCGCCGCGCCATGCCGGGCCCGGGTCGCTCCCCCCTGCGCGCCGTCCGCCGCCGCCCGCCCGGGGCTGTTCCATGATCACGGAGGTCCGGGCGGGGCGGCCGCGGCCCGCGCCGGGCGGCTGCCTGCCCATGCTGAGCAGGCGGAGGGCCCGCTCCTGCTCGAAGTCGAGGGCCCGCGCGGCCGGCGCCTGGATGCGGCCGATCCGGCGCCCGAGCTCGGCCACCTCGGCCCGGACGCCGGGCTCGGTGAGCACCCGGATGCCGAACGACAGGGCGGCCGGGGAGATGTCGTAGCGCCGCTCGATGGCCAGGGCCAGCGCGACCGCATCCAGGTCCTGCTCGCTGAACTGCCGGTGCGGCGCGGCCGTCGCCTCCATCGTCCGCAGGCCGGGGAGCAGGCCCAGGGACTCCCGGTATCGGAGCATCCGGGGGGAGGTTCCGAGGCGCCGCGCGGCCTCCGTGATGCGCATAGCCAGCTATCTTAACAATCTCTTGTCAGAAACGGGGGTTCTAGCGTGCGAACTCCGGGTCTCGTCCCGTAGCGTCGTGGTGTCATCGGAGCAGATCCAGGCTGGAGGAGTCACTCAATGCCCACCGAAGCCGTCCCGTTCAAGGTCGCCGACCTGTCACTCGCCGAGTTCGGCCGCAAGGAAATCCGGCTGGCCGAGCATGAGATGCCGGGCCTGATGGCCGTGCGGGAGGAGTTCGCCCGTTCCCAGCCGCTGCGCGGCGCCCGGATCACCGGGTCTTTGCACATGACCATCCAGACCGCGGTGCTCATCGAGACGCTGGTGGCGCTCGGCGCCCAGGTCCGGTGGGCCAGCTGCAACATCTTCTCGACTCAGGACCACGCGGCGGCGGCGGTCGCCGTGGGCCCGGACGGCACCCCGGAGGACCCCAAGGGCATCCCGGTGTTCGCCTGGAAGGGCGAGACCCTGCCGGAGTACTGGTGGTGCACCGAGCAGGCGCTGACCTGGCCCGGCCAGCCCGGGCCGAACATGCTGCTGGACGACGGCGGGGACGCCACCCTGCTGGTGCACAAGGGCGCGGAGTTCGAGGCGGCGGGCGCGGTTCCCGACGTGGCCGACGACGACCCCGAGGAATGGCAGGTCGTGCTGTCCGCGCTGCGCGCGTCCCTGGCCGCCAGCCCGGGCAAGTGGACCGCCGCCGCCGCGGAAATCAAGGGAGTCACCGAGGAGACCACGACCGGGGTGCACCGGCTCTACGACATGGCCAGGGCGGGCACGCTCAAGTTCCCGGCCATCAACGTCAACGATTCGGTGACCAAGTCGAAGTTCGACAACAAGTACGGCTGCCGGCACTCGCTGGTCGACGGGATCAACCGGGCCACCGATGTGCTGATCGGCGGCAAGGTCGCGGTGATATGCGGCTACGGCGACGTGGGCAAGGGCTGCGCGGAGTCGCTGCGCGGCCAGGGCGCGCGGGTGATCGTCACCGAGATCGACCCGATCTGCGCGCTCCAGGCGGCCATGGACGGCTTTCAGGTGGCCCGCCTGGAGGACCTGGTGGCCGCGGCCGACATCTTCGTCACGGCGACCGGCAACTACCAGATCATCACCGCCGAGCACATGAGCCAGATGAAGCACCAGGCCATCGTGGGCAACATCGGGCACTTCGACAACGAGATCGACATGGCCGGCCTGGCCCGGCTGCCCGGCGTGCGCCGGATCAACATCAAGCCGCAGGTGGACGAGTGGACGTTCCCGGACGGGCACGCGGTGATCATCCTGTCCGAAGGCCGGCTGCTGAACCTGGGCAACGCCACCGGCCACCCCAGCTTCGTGATGTCCAACAGCTTCACCAACCAGGTCATCGCCCAGATCGAGCTGTTCACCCAGGGCGGCCAGTACCCGCTGGGGGTCCACGTGCTCCCCAAGCACCTGGACGAGAAGGTGGCCCGGCTGCACCTGGACGCGCTCGGCGTCCGGCTCACCACGCTGACCAAGGAGCAGGCCAGCTACATCGGGGTCCCGGTCGAGGGTCCCTACAAGCCGGACCACTACCGCTACTGATAACGGCCGCATGAGCGCGCAGCGGCGCGGCGCCGCGCCGGGTGGCGGCGGGGCCAGCGCCTCGCCGGAGTCGGACGTCGCCGATCCGGGCCAGGCCGCCGCGGGCCTGGCCCGGATCGGCTGGGCCGAGCGGGCCATGCCCGTGCTCGGCCTCATCCGCGACTCCTTCGAGCGGGAGCAGCCGTTCGCCGGGCTCGTGGTCGCGGCCTGCCTGCACGTGACGGCGGAGACCGCGGTCCTGGTCAACCTGGTCACGGCCGGGGGCGGGCGGGTGCACCTGGCCGCCTCCAACCCGCTCTCCACCCAGGACGACATCGCCGCCGCCCTCGCGGCCTGCCCGGGCGTCACCGTCCACGCCCGCTCCGGGGTGGACCGGCGCACGTACTACCAGCACATCCACCGGGTCCTGGACGCCGGGCCCGCCCTGGTCATCGACGACGGCTGCGACCTGGTGAACACGCTGCACACCGAGCGCCCGGAATTGCTCTCGGGGGTGCGCGGCGGCTGCGAATCGACCACGACCGGCGTGGCCAGGCTGCACCGGATGGCGGCCGAGGGCACGCTCGCGTTCCCGATGGTGGCGGCGGACGACTCGCGGACCAGGCGCCGGTTCGACAACTTCGCCGGCACCGGGCAGTCGGTGATCGACGGGATCCTGCGCGCCACCAACACCCTGCTGGCCGGCAAGGTCGTGGTGGTGGCCGGGTACGGACCGTGCGGCCGGGGGATCGCCGAGCGGGCCCGGGGACTCGGCGCCCAGATCATCGTCACCGAGGTCGACCCGGTGCGGGCCGTGGACGCGCTGATGGCCGGGTTCCGCGTGCTGCCGATGGCGCAGGCCGCGCCGCTCGGGCAGGTGTTCATCACCGCGACGGGCTCCCGCGACGTGATCGGCACCGGGCATATGGCGGCGATGCGCGACGGGGCGATCCTGGCCAACGCCGGGCACTTCGATGTCGAGGTGGACGTCCGCGGGCTGGGCGAGGTCTCGGTCGCCGTCCACCCGGCGGTCCGCCCGCACGCCGATGAGTACCTGATGGCCGACGGCAAGCGGCTGATCCTGCTGGCCGAGGGGCGGGTGGTCAACCTGGTCGCGGCCGAGGGCAACCCGGCCGCGGTGATGGACCTGTCGTTCGCGGTGCAGGCGCTCGCGCTGGCCTGGCTGAGCGACGGCCCTGCTGAGCTGCTGCCCGGGGTGCACGAGGTGCCGGCCCAGATCGACACCAGGGTCGCCACGCTCGCGCTCGCCTCGCTCGGGGCCGAGATCGACATGCTGACACCAGTCCAGGAGGAATACCTGGAATCCTGGCGGCAGGGGTCCTGAGCGGGCGGGGCCGCGGGCCAGTCATGCCCGCCGTGCCAGCCCCGTTCACCAAGCGGGCGGGGTCGCCGCCGTTCCCCGGCCGTGCGC
>Ga0335077_10004830_pt1 | contig 16470 bp, 17 predicted proteins | sample Lox_Sample_31_FD_207151 | JGI IMG/M metagenome (GOLD analysis project Ga0335077, IMG submission 207151) | Soil microbial communities from Loxahatchee National Wildlife Refuge, Florida, United States - Lox_Sample_3.1 | ecosystem: Environmental > Terrestrial > Soil > Wetlands | place: USA...
TAGATTAAACTCGTCTGATTCGCGCGGCTTTGGCTTGTGCGCGTGCTCTGCAACGATTGCGCCGCCGCCTGCGGCCAGCACCACGACGGCAACCAGAATCCAGCGAACGCGGCGGTTCAAACCAAAACCGCAGTGGTCAACCGGCCCCCGGCGGTCTGAAATTCGGCGAGCACCCGCGCCGCGGCTCCTTCGTCCAGGCTGCAAACCGCGTCGGTGACCAGCTCCACCGGACGGCCCGTCTTCAGCAGCCCGAACGCTGTGAGCCTCACGCAGATTTCGGTCACGACGCCGTAAACGACGTACCGATCGGCGCGGAGAACTTGCAGAATGCTTTCGAGGTGACGATTCGTGAAGCAATCGAGCGCCTGCTTCTCAACAATGATCTGGCGCGCGCCGCCGATGGAAAAATCGCACGCTCGATTGGGAACGATCACTGGCTTTTCGAGCAAAGTCGCGTGCGGCTTGCGCTGGCTGAGGCAGCCGGCAACGCAGTGGTGCGGCCACTCACGAAATTCGGGATCATCTTCCCCATGCGCGTCCATGGTGGAGATAACGACGGGCGCTCGATGATTCAGCGCCGCGACGTTCGCCAGGATTTTTTCGGCGCCGGGAGCGTACAGAGCGCCTGAGGGGAACACGAAATCGATCTGCGTGTCGATGTCGAAAAAGACCGTGTTCATTGCGCGACCCCGCTGCGCACCCTTTCGGCCAGGCACTGCAGCTCGGAGCTGATTTCGACGCGCCAGCAGCGGTCGACCTCGAACAGGCTGTGGCACGGCGCGGGCAGGCGCGCCAGGCACTCAGCCGCATGCACGCGCGCCTCGGTCGCGGAGGGCAGGGGCTCGATCAATTCGCCGTTGAGGATCACCGGGCGCAGCAGCGCCTCCGACGGCGCCGATCCCGGCGGGCACGAGGGACACTCCTTGGAGCGCGCCAGCAGGTCGTGATCGGCATAGCGGAAAATCTGCTTGGTCCCCGGCAGCGTGGCTTTGTCCTCGCTCAATTTCAGCGTGTAGCGGCGCTCGGACCCGCGTTCGAGCTCCACCAGCTTATAAACGACCCCGAGCGAGGGCGCGTCACCCGACGTCGCCAGCTCCGTTCCCACTCCGAAAGAATCGATGGGCGCCTGTGCGGCCACCAACTCGTGAATCTTGTATTCGTTCAGATCGCCGGTGATCATGATCTTCGCATCGCCCAAGCCGCCATCGTCGAGAATTTTGCGAACCGCGGGCGCCAGTTCCACCGGATTGCCGCTATCCAGGCGCACGCCCCAGACCGGGCGGCCGAGTTCCACCGCCCGGCGCGCGCCTTCGAGCGTGTCATAGGTGTCGATCAGATAGACCGTGCTTTCGCCCAGCAATTTTTGAAGCTGCGCGAAAGCCTCGCGCTCATGCGTGAAGCTCATCACCCAGGAATGCGCGCACGTCCCGAAAACCGGAACGCCAAAAAGTTTGCCGGTTTCCGTATTGCTGGTTCCCTCGCAGCCGCCGATGTAAGCTGCGCGTCCGGCGAGCACCCCCGCTTCCGGCGAATGCGCACGCCGCGTGCCGAATTCGACGACTCCACGACCCAGCGCGGCCTTCACGTTCCTCGCGGCCTTGGTCGCGATCATGGATTGAAACCCGATGGTCGAAAGAAGGTACGTTTCCGGAATCTGCGCTTCAATGATCGGCGCCCGGAGCGTGAGGAACGGCTCGCCCGCAAATAGCGGCGTCCCTTCGGGGACGGCGAACAGGTCGCCGGTGAAGCGCAGCGTTGCGAGCATGTCGAAAAATTTGGCGCTGGTGTGCGCGAACTGCGGCAGCGCACGCAGATAATCGATGTCGCCCGAGGTGAAGCGCAGGTTCAACAGGTAATCGACAGCCTGCTCCAGTCCGGCGGCGAGAACGAAATTGCGATGCTGCGGAAGCTTGCGGACGAAAAGCTCGAAAGTGGCGCGCTCCTTCACCTTGCCGGCTTCGAAGTAGCCGGCGGCCATGGTGAGCTGATAAAGATCCGTCAGTAGGCCGGCGGGCACGGGATTTGTCCACAGGCTGAAGTGGTCGATGAAAAAGGGGACAGACTACGCTGTCCCCAGACGCAAAGCGATGAACCGGCGAGGAGCGGTCGCAGTGGACAGAGCGGTCTGTCCCCTTTTTCAGCAACCTCTAAAGCCTGTGCCACGCATTTCCAGACTACATGGTCGCGATCCACTATTTTTTCGGTGTTTCCGGCGCCGCTGGCTTCACGCCCGACGCGGCTTCGCGCAGATCCTTGACCGGCTGCGCGTCGATTTCGTACAGCGACGGCTCGCCTTCGCGCCGCGCGATGTAATGATCGCCCGCCTGCGCGATCTGGACTTTCTCGGTTCGCTTACCGTCATTCGAAACGACGGTCACTTCGATCGCCGGTGTGGTGAATCCGGAATCGACGAACTTGGTTGCCGAAAAATCGCGCAGCTTATCGATCAGGTTCTGCACGCTGGTCGAATCCACCGGCTTTCCGCCGGAAACCCACTTGTCGCCGGATTTCTCGTAAGTCGCGGTCTTGCCCCCGTCCGTAAATTCGATCTTGTTGGGATCGTTGAAGCCGAAATCGAACAGCTTTTTGTTGCGGAAATCGTCGAGCGATTTATCGACGCCTTCGCCCAGGTCCTTGGGCACCTTGTAAATGCCTTCGACCACGCTCGACTTGGCGTAATAATCGTCCTTGTTCTTACGCACCTCGAGCGTCTGCGTCCCGGCTGGATCGGTCACCTGCGCCGTGGCGACGGGAGTTCCGGAAGCGTACGCAGCCGCGGCTTTCTTGGCGTCTTCATCCGAAACCGCGGGATCCATGTTCGCGCCGGCGAGTTTGCGGACCAGGTCGTCCACCTGAAATCCGTCCGCGCGCATCGGCTTGGGTTTCAGAATCTGCCACTCGTTTTGATTGATGCGCCCGAATTCGAGGGTCTGCTTCTTCGCGGTCAGCACCACGCGGCTGACTTTGTCCTGATCGAAGTTCATCAGGCGCTTGTCGCGGAGATCCTTGGTCGATTTGTCGAGGCTGGTTTTGTTGAAGCTCGACATGGTGTAAAGCTTCGGGTCGCCCGCGACCATCGCGTAAACGTCGCTGCCGGTGGGCGTGTCGTCCCCGATCAGCAGCTCGTGAGTCTTGCCGTCTTTCATCGTGAAGGTGACTTTTTCAAGCGGCGGCTGAAGACCATACGACGCCAGATCGGTGGGGTGGTCGTCCACCATGCGATCCGCGGTCAAGTTCGTCACCGCGCTGGTGAGCGTGTCCACCGATGGTTGATCGGCGCCGAGCGGTTTGGGCGCGGTGATCGCCCACTTCCCGTTGTCCTTCTTGAGGACGGTGTCGGTGCCGTCCTTTTTCTGAATGTCGATGCCGGAAATATCGGCTTCGGTCAGCGCCAGAATCTTCGGAGCGGCGTCCTTCGGCGGTTCTTTGGCCTTCGCCGCCTCCGATTTATTGGAGAACCATACACCGATCGCAAGGCCGCCCAGAAGCACTGCGGCGATCAGCAGGCGTGCGGGACTCACTTTCCTACCTCCGTTTCCACCAGACCCCGACTCCGGCGACCACGATCAGCAGCGGAATCATGAATACGCTGGTGTATTCGACCACGCTCATCTGCCGCGCGGTCAGGTTCAGACGATTGTCGGTCGGCTCCTTGGGCCGGATCGAAATGAGGTCCTCGTCCGAAGAGAGCCAGTTGATCATGTTGAGGAACAGGTCGCGATTGCCGTTGAACCTCAGAAATCCGTTGGTGACCCAGCGCGAGGAGCCGACCACGACGAAGCGTCCGTCGCCGTTTTCCTTGCCGGTCTTGTAGGTTCCCGCTGCGCCCAGCACCAGCGGACCCTTCTTATCATCCTTACCCGGCTTGATCTCAGGCGAGCTGAGATTCATCGTGGCGAAGCTGTTCTCGGTCGTCTCGAACAGCTTGTCGACCGAAGTCTTATCGCCGTTCTTGACTTCAAGCGAGCGCGCAATGGGGAAACCCGTGGGCGTATCCTTTAAATCACGCACGATCGCGTGCGATTCGTAGCTGGTCACCAGCGGAAATTCCGGGCCCAGCCCGAAAAGCTGTCCCACGCCGCTGGTGTCGAGCACCAGATCCTTCTCCGGCGTCACACCCCAGCTTTCCAGAACACTCATGAACGCCTGGTTTTCGGAGATCTCCATTTTGGGGAACTTCAGCGGAGGATCCAGCATGATCAGCGCGCGCCCGCCGTTTTCGACGAAGTTCTTGATCGCGTCGACTTCGGGCTGAAGATAATCATGCACCGGGCCGCCGACGATGGCGATGGTGCAATCCGCCGGAATCTGCGGAGTCGGCAGCATCTTCACCGTCTCGGTCTTGTAATTGTTCTTGTCGAGCGCGTCCTTGATGGCGGAGTACCCGTCGCGATCCGCGTCGTCAGCCGAGTGCTCTCCCGCGCCGATCAAAAAGCACACGGTCCGCTGTCCGCCCTTGAGCGCGCGAACCATCGCGCCGGTCACGTCCTCTTCGGTCAGCGACTTCGCCTCTTCCTGCTTGTTGCCGACGTTGACGAAAATGGTGCCCAGCGTCTTCACGCCCGCGGCGATCGCCTGCGTGCGCTTTTTATCCGTGTCCATGTACTGGACGTTGATCTCCGGCGAGAGATTCTGGTAGCGATCGAGCAGGTCCTTCGCCGCCTGAAATTTCGTCGGCTGGTCCCAATACGTGATGGTCACCGGGGCCTTCAGGTTCTTGGCGATCTTGATGGTCTGCTCGGAGAGCGTGAACTGCTTGTTGGTGGTCAGGTCGAGGCTCTTGTTGTAGCGGTCGGCGAGAAAGTTGACGCCGCCCACCACCGCGACGATGATCGCGACATATAAGGTTGTGTAAGCCCAAAATTTGGTTTGGCGGGCCTTGATCCATTGGTTGTTCATTTAATTTGAGGCCTCCCTGACAGTCGCGGCTCGGCTGGGGTTTGCGCGAAACCAGCGGAGCCGCGCGCGTGAGCGAGCCGAAACATTACGCTCTCCATCGGATCGACTCCATTGACCGCGCGGTCAAAAATAGCCCGATGAAGATCACCGATAAATAGTAGACGACATCCCGGCTGTCCAGCACGCCTTTCGAGAACGAATCGAAGTGGCTGGTTACAGCGATATAGGAAAGCACCTTGTACGGCGCCGACGCGTCGAACTCCGATACCCAGTTCAGAATCCACAGCATCAAACACACCGCGAATCCAGCGACACCCGCCACGATCTGGTTCTTGGTGCAGTTGGAGATGAACGTCCCGATCGCCAGTAGCGCGCCACCTTGCAGCAGCAGGCCCAGATATCCGATCAGGATAGGCTTCCAGTCGGGTTTCCCGTAGGCAAACAGCAGCGCCATGCTGAGTCCCGAGATCACCAGCATGGCCGCGTACAGCGCCATCGCTCCCAGCCATTTGCCCAGGATCGTCTCCATGTCGTGCAAAGGCGAGGTGAGCAGAAGTTCGATCGTGCCCGTGCGTTTCTCCTCGGCAAAGAGCCGCATGGTGATCATGGGAATCAGGAACAGCGCGATCACGCCGACGTTCGAAAAGAACGGGCGAATCACGAACTCGTTCATGTCCATGGGGAAGGATTGCCCCATCATGGAGCTTTCAATCCCGCGGCGGACGAAGTACAGAACGCTCGCGTAGAAAAAGTATCCGGCGATCAGCGCGAAAAACGCCATTACGCCGTAAGCGATCGGGGAACGGAAATAGCTGTTAAGCTCCTTGCGCGCGATGGTGAGCGTGTTCATTTCTTTTCTCCCACGGTCTCGGCGGCCGCGTCGGGTTCGCCGGCGCCCGCCGCGATGGCGGCTTCCTGGCGTGCGTCCTCGGGCGACGAGGTCAGTTGCAGGAAGATCTCTTCGAGGCTCAGTCCAACCCCGTGCAGTTCGTTCAGATTCCAGCCCGCGTCGACCACGGTCTTCGCCAGGCCCGGCCGGATGTGCCGGCCCTCCAGGCTTTCGACCATGAAGTGGAGCTTCGAATCCTTGTGCTCCTTAGGAAGCACGCGGCTCACACCCGCCACCTGTTCCAGGCGCGACTGCACCTTCGCCGGATCGAGCCCGCCGTCAGCCACGATCTCCACCGCGACCGTCTCGGCGCCGCGCAGCCGGCTGGTGAGGTTCTCCACCGTATCGGTCGCGACCAGCTTGCCGCGATTGATAATGATGACCCTCTCGCAGGTCTGCTCGACTTCGGGCAGGATGTGCGTCGAAAGAATAATGGTGTGCTCGCCGCGCGCCGCCAGCCCTTTGATCAGGTCACGCGTCTCGATGATCTGGTGCGGATCGAGACCCGCGGTAGGCTCGTCGAGGACCAGCACGTCGGGATTGTGAATGATCGCCTGCGCCAGGCCCACGCGCTGCCGGTAGCCTTTGGAGAGCTTGCCGATGAGGCTTTTGCTCACGTCGAAGATGGCGCATTTCTCCGAGACTTCGCCGACGCGCTTCGAAAGGTCGCTGGACGGCACGCCTTTGATGCGGCCCACGAATTCGAGATATTCGTGGACCTCCATCTCCGGGTACAGCGGCGGCGTTTCCGGAAGATAGCCGATGCGCTTCTTAACCTCCATCGGGTGCTCTAAAACATCAAATCCGGCCACTTGAGCGGAACCCGAAGTAGGCGGCAGGAAGCAGGTGAGAACACGCATGGTCGTGGTTTTCCCGGCTCCGTTGGGACCCAGGAAGCCGACAATCTGTCCTTTTTCGACTTCAAAGGAAATATTGTCGACCGCGACCTTACGGGCGTATCGCTTGGTCAGCCCTTCGACTTTAATCATAGAAATTACTCAAGACGAGCTTGAATGCTCTTTGTGAGTGTGAACAACATTTCATGATAAGGGGGGAAACGGGGAGTGTCAATCAAGTCTACAATGGAAAGGTTTATGCGAGACGTATACATCATTGACGCCGTCCGAACGCCCATCGGACGCGGTAAAGAAGACGGGGCGCTGCACTCGATCCACCCGGTGGATCTGCTCGCCCGGACGCTCAACGCGCTGGTCGAAAAAGCTGGCGTAGAGAAGGGCGAAGTGGAAGATATCGTCGCCGGATGCGTTACCGCCCATGGCGAACAAGGGACGAATATCGGCCGCCTTGCGGGCCTGAAAGCGCGTTTTCCGCAGGAAGTCCCGGCGTTGCAGCTCAATCGCTTCTGCGGATCGGGCCAGCAGGCGATTCACTTCGCCGCGCAGGCGATCGCGGCGGGCGATATGGAGATGACCATCGGCTGCGGCGTCGAGTCGATGAGCCGCGTGCCCATGGGCTCGGATGGCGCGCTCACCGAAGAGTTTCGCGCCGATTTCCCCTGCCAGCTTCTGCACCAGGGGATCTCCGCCGAAATGATCGCCGAAAAATGGGGCGTGAAACGTGAAGAATTGGACGAATTCGCCGCGCAAAGCCACTGCCGCGCCGCTGCGGCACAGCGCAACGGCTGGACTCGCGGCGAAATCTTCCCACTCAATGGGCTCGAATCCGACGAAGGCGTCAGGCCTAATCCCGATCTCTCCAGAATGCGCGCTCTGAAACCCGTATTCCGTCCCGACGGCGTGATCACGGCGGCGAACTCCAGCCAGATTTCAGACGGCGCCGGCGCAGTGCTGCTCGCGAGCGAGAGCAAAGTGAAACAGCTCGGCCTGAAGCCGCGCGCGCGGATCGTGGCGCGGACGGTGGTCGGCAGCGATCCCGAGCTGATGCTCACCGGCCCGATTCCGGCCACGCAAAAGGCGCTCAAAATGGCCGGACTGAAAGTCGATGAGATTGCCGCGTTCGAGATCAACGAAGCCTTCGCCAGCGTTCCCCTGGTCTGGGCGCGCGACATTCACCCTCCCATGGAGCGGCTGAACATGCAGGGCGGCGCGATCGCCCACGGCCATCCGCTCGGCGGAACGGGAGCGGTGCTGATGACCAAGCTGGTGAACATTCTCGAGCGCACGGGCGGCCGCTACGGCCTGCAATCGATGTGCATCGGCTTTGGAATGGCGACGGGAACGATCATCGAGCGTGTTTAGGCGGGCCCGTCCATACCAGCCCAAAGATTCATCGTGTTCAGCTCATCGCGTCCGCACGATTTGAGATAGCAGAACAGTTGGGTGCGATACGCGGCGTGGCCGCAGACCACCAGGTCGACAACCAGCGCGCCTCGCGTGGTTCGGTTCCCGAACATATCCACGTCTGCCCTGAAATCCTCATCCGTCCACGACCCGAGCTCGCGGGCGTATAGATCGCCCTGCGCTGCGATCGCAAGCACAGCTTGTTGGAACGTCATTGCCGCGGCGGATTCCTCCGCCGGCTTCCACGTCGAGCTGAGAACATCGCGATTGAAAACTCCGCCCTTGATCACGCGAACCTGTGCCGGCCCCATGATGGCCATGTACTGAACCAGCTCCAGCATGCTGCGCTGCGTCCGTGTCGGCCGGTAATCGAGCATCCGCGGCTCGATCTTGCCCAAAAGATGCAGCAAAACCCGAACCTCATTGCGAAGGGTGGCAATCAGTTCATCCTTGGTGAGGGCTGTGATCATGAATTAACGCCCCGTAAACGCCGCCGCGCGCTTTTCGATGAAGTGCGCGACGCCTTCGCGGAAATCCTCGGTTCCGAAACTCCCACGCATCTCCTCCACTGCGTCGTCGTAGGCTTCGCCCAAGCTCTGCATGAGGCCCGTGTAAATCTGCCGCTTCATCACGCGCAATGACCGGGGTGAAACGGTTGTCGCCAGCTCCCGCGCGAACGACTGCACGCTCCCAAGAAAATTTTCTTCCGGAAAGACGCGGCTCACCAGCCCGATCCGCAGCGCGTCTTGAGCGTCCACCATTTTCGAGGTGAACATCAGCTCGATCGCATTCGGCACGCCCACCAGCCGCGGCAGGATCCACGCCAGGCCGTACTCGGCCACCAGGCCGCGCTTCGAAAAAATCACCGAAAATTTCGCGCTTTCCGACGCGAAGCGGAAATCGCAGTACAGCGGCAGAATGAACCCGAGCCCCACCGAGGCCCCATTGATCGCCGCGATGATCGGCTTGGGAATTGACAGCAGCCACGCGTGTTTCTTTCGAAAATCCGGGCGCGCGTCGCCGGCGATTTCGTTGTCCACCAGGAAACGCCCTGCGTTCGGCGCCGACGCCTGCGAAATGGTCTGAAGCAGCGACATGTCCGCGCCCGCGCAGAATCCTTTGCCCGCGCCGGTCAGAATAATCACTCGAACTCCGTCGTCCGCCGCCGCCACGCGCAGCGCAGAAGAAACTTCTTCCTCCATCTGCCGCGTCCACGCGTTCAGCTTATCCGGCCGGTTCAAGGTGATGGTCGCAACCCGGTCGCGCGCTTCATAAAGGATCTGTTCGTAGTTCATGACACTCTATGATATGAACTTCGATGCTTCCACGGTTCTATCCCATTCTCGACACGGGCCTGCTGCGCCGCCGCGGCCTCGCCGTGGTCGACACGGCGCGCGAAATTCTGGATGCCGGCGCGAAGATCCTGCAATTCCGCCACAAGGATTTTTTTTCGCGCGAAGTTTTTGTCGATTGCGAACGGATCGCGGAACTTTGCCGGCGCGCCGGCGCGCGGTTCATCGTCAACGACCGCGCCGATATAGCGGCGCTCCTGGGCGCGGGCCTCCATCTGGGCCAGGAGGATCTCACGCCCTCGCTGGCGCGCCGTGTTCTGCCGCACGGGTTCATCGGCTACTCCACTCACAATGAAGCTCAGCTTCGCGCGGCCATGCAGGAACCTGCGGATTACTTCGCGATCGGCCCGGTTTTCGGCACAAGATCGAAGGAAAATCCCGATCCCGTGCTCGGACTTCAGGAACTGGCGCGCCTGCGCACGATCACGTCGCGCCCGCTGGTGGCGATCGGCGGAATTACGCGCGCCAACGTGGCGGCCGTGATGATCGCCGGCGCTGATTCGGTTGCGGTGATCTCGGATTTGTACCCCGAAGATGGTCGCATTGCGGATCGTGTAGCGGAATGGATTTTGGCCGTGAATGCACGTGAATAAACGTGAATGGGACATTTACGTTCATTCACGTTTATTCCCGGCTAAATTTTTTCCTGTTGACATCCGGCCCGATTCGTACTAATTATTTAGTATGCGCCCCGCTAAGCCCACGCTCACCGAGCAGGAGCTCGAAATCATGAAGGTCATCTGGAAGCTGCAAACGGCGACGGTCCGGCAGGTGTATGAAACGCTGCTCGAGCGCCGCAAGATCGCCTATACCACGGTGATGACCATGATGAACATCCTGGAGCAGAAAGGTTATCTCAACAAACAGCAGGGCGAAAAGGCGTACGTGTATCAGCCCGCGCAGCCCCAGAAACAGGTAATTCGATCCATGGTGAGGGAATTCGTCAACCGCGTTTTCAACGGCTCCGCCGAGCCGCTGCTGGTCCACCTGGTGGAGGACCGGTGTCTAACCGAGCAGGATCTCGACGAAATCCGGAAATCGATCAAAGCGGCGAGGAAGTGAGCGATGAATCCGTCTAATTTTCTTGCATGGATGGCGCAGATTGCCGTACTGGTGACGATGGCCGCGGCGGCCGGGCTCGCGCTCAGCCGGAATCCGCGCGCCCGTCTGATCTTCTGGCAGGGAGTGCTGATTCTGGCCGTGCTGCTGCCGGCGATCCAGCCGTGGTCGAAGATGGCGGCGAGCGCGGACGGCGTCACCATATCCACTGGCGCGGTGACGGTTCCAGGCGGCCCGCCCGCGGGATTCCATTTCGAATGGCGCGCCGAATATTTTTTGTGGATCGCGGCCGCCGGAGCGCTGGCGCGACTGGTCTGGATCGGCTCGGGCCTCGTAAACCTGCGACGTCACCGGTTGGCCGCGCGGCGGCTGGAGAATCCGCCGGTGCCATTTGAGCGCGCGCACGTCAACTGGTACGTTTCTGAAAGCGTTTCCGGACCGGTCACCTTTGGCTGGCTCCGCGCCAATGTCGTTCTGCCCGCGCGTTTCCTTTCGATGGCGCCCGCAATTCAGGAAGCCATCGCCTGCCACGAGCTGATCCACGTGGAGCGGCGCGACTGGCTGTTCGTGATCGCCGAAGAATTATTACGCGCGCTGTTCTGGTTCCATCCCGCCGTCTGGTTCGCGATAGGGAAAATTCAGCTTGCGCGCGAACAGGTGGTGGATCTCGAAGTGATTCACCTGACGCGCGACCGGGAGCGTTATCTCGACGCGCTGGTCGCGGTCGCCGAGCAGAAATTTCAGCCGGATCTGGCTCCGGCGACATTGTTTTTGACCAAACGCCATCTTGCCACGCGAGTGGCCGCGATTTTGAAGGAGAAACGCATGTCCAAAGCCCGCATTCTCGCCAGTTTCACGACCGTCGCCGGCGCGGCGCTGGTCGCGGCACGGCTGGCCGTTTTTCTGTTTCCGCTGCACAGCCCCGCGCAGACGATCGCCGGCGCGGCGGTCGCCGACGATCCGGGAATCACGGTGGACGCAGGCGCGCCACTGCTGCATCGCGCCCCGGTGTTCCGTCCGAACGGCGTTACCGCCGCTGGAACGGTCGCAATCGAGGCAACACTCAATGCGAAAGGCGAGGTGAGCGACGCGCGGGCGGTTTCCGGTCCGAGCGATTTGCGCCGCACGTCCTTAGAGAGCGTGTTGCAGTGGCACTATGCGACCGATCCCACTCCCCCGGCGACGGTGCGGGTCACCATCGAGTTCGGCTCTGCGCCGGCCGGAGGCGTCAGCGGCGGAGTAAATGGTGGTGTCAACGGTGGTGTCGGCGGCGGCGTGAGGGGCGGCATCGCTGGCAGCTATGCTTCCACGGGACCTGCGACCCTCAAGTCGATCACGATTATGGGCGCGCCTCCGGAGCTTGCGCAAAAAGTGCGCGACGCGCTGCCGGTGCATGAAGGCGACCAGGTGACGGCCGAAAGCATGTCCGATATTCTCGCCGCGGCAAAGCAGGTGGACGAGCACTTTACCGGTCACCTTTCGACCGGAGGGAATCACGAAGCCATGCTGCGCTTGAATCTCGCCACGGCGGCTGCGGGCGCCGGCTCGGTGGGCGCTCCGCAGCGCATACGCGTAGGCGGAAATGTCCAGCAGGCGAATATCGTCCACAAGGTGCAACCCCTCTATCCGCCCGACGCCAAGGCCGCGCGGATTCAGGGCGTGGTGCGCCTCAGCGTGACCATCGGCAAGGATGGAACCGTCGAAAATATCGAGGTGCTCAGCGGAGACCCCATTCTCGTGCAGAGCGCGATGGACGCGGTGAGCCAGTGGACCTACCGGCCCACGCTGCTCAACGGCAATCCCGTCGAAGTCATCACGACGGTGGACGTAAACTACACGCTGAGCCAGTGAAACGCGGTCATCACAAAATGTTCTAAAAACTATTTGACACCACTCCGGATGCGCCGTATGATGGTGGCATCACTGAGAAAGGAGGTGGTCCAGTCGAATGATACCTGGTAGTAAAGACTGCACTCAAAACACGCGTGAGGTGGCCGACTCTTAAAGTCGACGCTCTAACGTTCAGGTTTCGTTTCAGTGACGAGACGCACTTCCTGCTCTTCCTGTTGAGGAGGTCGGCTCGCGCTCACGCGGGATCACTGAGTCTGATCTGAAAAACCGAGAAACCCCGCCCGTCGGTTGAGACTGGGCGGGGTTTTTTCGTCTGGTTTTTCAAGTGTGCTACACTGAGGTTTCCCACGAGAGAAAACCATGAAAGCCGGAATCCATCCCGCCTACGAAGAGGTCAACGTCATCTGCGCGTGCGGACACACCTTCCGCACAGGCTCAGCTCACAAGGGTGACATCCGTGTGGAAATCTGCTCCAACTGCCACCCCTTCTTTACCGGACGTCAGAAACTGATCGACACCGAAGGCCGCGTCGACCGTTTTCAGAAGAAATACCAGAAGGTGAGGGAAGCCGCGGCGGCCAAGAAGAAGCAGCCGGTCGCGGGTTAGCGGGTGACGGTGATTCCGCGGCCGGCCTGCTTGCGGCGCTCCTCGCGTTCCTTCCTGATCTTGTCGAATTCGAACTGCTGGTCGGGCGTGAGCATGTTGCGGATTTTGGCATCCTGCTCTTCGTGAATCTTCTGAAACGAGGCGCGGTTGCCGCGCCGGACCTCATCGACTCGCTGGCGGGTCTCATCCATGATCGCGTTCAACTTCTGCACCTGGTCCGCGCTCAGATGCAGGCGGTCCGTATACATATCCTCGATTCTTTTGCGGATGACCTCGGGATTGGGCCGTGGCCCGGGCTTACTGGCGTCCTGCGATACCGTATAGAGTCGCTGGCCGTAGACGCCCAGCACGATGCCGCTCGCGAAGATCAGGCCGACATACAGCGCGATCGCGGCCCGCGAAAACTTCATTTAATATCACCGGTAAAGACGTCGACGTAGGTGTTGGGGTGGTCTGCTGCGAGCTCGTCGACGTAGCTGCTGGTGTAGGCGGGAGCGCGTTCCATACGCGGGATCAGCACGGCGCCCATCAGCAGCGCCAGCGCGAGCGTCGCGCCCACGCAAACCTGCGCGAGCCTGCGAAAGATCCACAGATTGGCCGAGCGCCGCGCCTCGATGCGCCGCCACAGCCCGGGCATGAAATCCGCGCCCGGCTCCAGGTCGGGCGTTGCCGCGCGATATTCGGCGAAGATTGCGTCCAGTTTCGCGTTGTTTTCGTCTTCAGGCATGCGGTTCATTTTTGCACCTGCGCCGTCTCTTACCTTACAGCGGCTCACGCATCGCCTTCGGCTTCGAAAGCCTTCAGCACGCGCTGCCGGGCTCGAAATAATCTTACCTTAAGAGCGTTCTCATTCACCCGATAAATCTTTTCGAGCTCCTTGAGAGACAGCCCTTCCACTTCCTTCAGCATCAATAATATACGGTCTTCTTCGCTAACCTTCCCCAACAAAGCCTCGACCCGTTCCCGGATCTTGGTGCGGCGCTGCTCTTCCTCGCTGCGCTTACCGCCCGCGGCCGCGTCCGCCAGCATGACCTGCTGCTCGCTCAAATCCGACATCCGGCTCTCCTGCCGGCGCCGCTGCCGCCTGAGGTAATCGTAAGCCGCGTTCACCGTCAGCCGGTAGAGCCACGGCTCAAAGACCTCGGACGTGCGCAACTGATCCAGAGAATAGTAGAGCCGTAAAAAAACTTCCTGCCCCACATCCTCCACATCTTCCGGCCGTCCGATCAGGCGGGCGATGGTTCCCAGAATCCGCTTCCGGTACGCCTGCACCACCTGGTTGAACGCGCCATCGTCGCCGCTCCGAGCCCGTTCAATGAGTTCGAAGTCAACCAGCATGGCCACCCGCTTCTTCCGCGCAGCGGCCAGCTGCTCTCCACATCCAATCTATCCAATAGGAAAGGCGCACCCGTTCACTGTCAGGTTACAACAGGCAACCCCAGGCGAGGAAGTTTTGAACAAGTGGCGTGAGCCCTGAAACGGAACCTAGGCGGCGCCAGCCAGCCGTCCGTCGCGGCCCGCCATCCACGGCTTGGCCGGCTTGCGCCCCGGCGGCTCAAGCGGGAGCTGGTAGATGCGGTACTGCTCCAGGCAGCGAATCAATTCATCCAAAACCCTTTTCCTGTTCCTGAGGTGGGTAAGACGAGCCTGGATGGCAGCAGGCGTCTCGGGGGTACTCTTCGGGAGCATTCTTAGTTCTACAGTACGTGTAACAGCCACAACAATACCCACGAACGGGGGTAGATCCCCCATTTTTACCTTATTTTTCCCGTGTGCTCGCTGCCCGCCCCCCGACTGGTAAAATAGTGGTTTCCATGGATTTTTTTGAAGGGCTGAACCCGCGTCAGCGCGAGGCGGTTCAGCACATTGAAGGACCGGTCCTGCTGCTCGCCGGGGCGGGAAGCGGCAAGACCCGGGTGATCACGCATCGAATCGCCCACCTGATGTCGGCCCATCGGGTGCCTGGCTGGGCGATTCTCGCCGTCACCTTTACCAATAAAGCCGCCGGAGAGATGCGCGACCGAGTGCGCGCCCTCACCGGAGGCATTGCCGGCGAATCGCCGACCGTTTCCACGTTCCATTCTTTCTGCGTCCGCCTGCTGCGGCGGGAAGGAGCGCCGCTCGCCACGCTGCGCCCGGGGTTCACCACGCGGTTCAACATCTACGACGAGGACGACCAGCTCGCCATTATAAAATCCGTGTACAAGCAGCTCGGGCTGGACGAAAAATTCATGCAGCATCGCGCCGCGCTGTCGCGCATCAGCCACGCCAAGAGCCGCAAGCAGACGCCGGACGACCTGGCCCGCGCGGCGACCGATCCGACGATCGAGCGGCTGGCGGTGGTGTATGAAAAATACGAGGCCAAGCTGCGCGAATCGAACGCGCTCGATTTCGACGATCTGCTGCTTGAAGCGGTTCGTCTGCTCACGCACGACGCGCCCACGCGCGAGCGCCTGAACCGGCGCTACGAATTCGTGATGGTGGACGAATATCAGGACACCAATCGCAGCCAGTACGAGCTGATGCGGCTTCTGACCGAGCAGCGGCGGAACATCTGCGTGGTCGGCGACGAGGATCAGTCCATTTATGGCTGGCGCGGAGCGAACATCCGCAACATTCTGGATTTCGAGCGCGATTTTGCCGGCGCGACGATTATTCGCCTGGAGCAGAACTACCGCTCGACCAAGAATATTCTGGAAGCGGCCAACGCCGTGGTGGCGCACAACACCGAGCGCATCGGGAAATCGCTGTGGACGGAATCGGGAGCGGGCGAAAAGCTCTCGCTGTACGAAGCACCCGACGCGGAAAACGAGGCGCTGTACATCGCCGATACGATCGAGAACCGCCTGGCGCGCAATCCGGGCGAGCGCGTCGCGGTGCTGTATCGCACCAATGCACAGTCGCGGCAGATTGAAGAGGCCCTCAGAAGGTACGGGCGGAAATATGTTGTAGTCGGCGGTTTTAGTTTTTATCAACGCGCTGAAATCAAAGACGCGCTGGCCTATTTGAAGGCGCTGGTGAGTCCCAGCGACTCGGTCAGTTTGCTGCGCATCATCAACACGCCGGCTCGCGGAATCGGGCGGACCACGGTGGAGCAGATCGAGCAGCATGCGCTGACGCAGCACCAGTCGCTGTGGTCGGCGCTGGAAGAGATGCTCGAGCAGCACGCATTTCCCGGTCGCGCGGAGGCCGCGCTCACGGTGTTTCATCGCATGATGAAGGAATTGGCCGCGGATATAGAAACGCGGCCGGCGTTCGATACGCTCGCGGCGGTTTTGAGCCAGACCGGGTATAAGAAAATGCTCGAAGAGGAGAGAACCGAAGAGTCGATCGCGCGCCTGGCGAACCTGGACGAACTCTTAAACGCCGCAGTCGATGCAGCCGAGCGCGGCGAAGGCATCCGCGATTTTCTGGATCACGCGGCGCTGGTTTCCGATGCGGATGCAGCCGATGAGCGCGCGCAGATCTCGATGCTGACGATGCACAATGCCAAGGGGCTCGAATTCCCGGTGGTGTTCATCGCGGGCCTGGAAGAGGGACTGTTCCCGCACAG
>Ga0335077_10004831_pt1 | contig 16470 bp, 15 predicted proteins | sample Lox_Sample_31_FD_207151 | JGI IMG/M metagenome (GOLD analysis project Ga0335077, IMG submission 207151) | Soil microbial communities from Loxahatchee National Wildlife Refuge, Florida, United States - Lox_Sample_3.1 | ecosystem: Environmental > Terrestrial > Soil > Wetlands | place: USA...
TCGACCTGCTCCGCCCCATCTACGAGAAGACCGCGGCTTACGGCCACTTCGGCCGCTCCGAGAAGGAGTTCACCTGGGAGCGGACCGACAAGAAGGACGCCCTGCGCGAGGCGGCGGGCGTGCGGCACCCCCGCGCCGCCGCCTAGGGTCTTCCACACCGAGACGAGGGGGAGTTCATGGGTCTCTTCGCGGCCCTGGTCCTGGGCGCCGTCCAGGCCGTCACCGAGTTCCTGCCGGTGAGCTCCACCGCGCACCTGCTCGTGCTCGGGGAGCTCCTCGGCCAGAGCCTCTCCGACCCCCGCTTCCGGGCCTTCGCCACCATCATCCAGATGGGGACGACCCTCGCCGTCCTCGTCTACTTCCGCGACGACCTGTGGCGCATCGGCACGGCCGTCGTCCGGGGGCTCCTCCGCGGCCGCCCCTTCGAGGGCCCGGACGCCAAGCTGGGCTGGTACATCGCCCTCGGCACCGTTCCGGCGGCGGTGGCGGGGAAGCTCCTCGAGCGGCACATCGAGGGGCTCGGGAACATGGTCATCGCCATCTCCCTCGTCCTCTGGGGGCTCGTGCTCCTCGCGGCGGAGCGGTTTGCGGCCCACCGGCGGGCGCTCGGAGAGGTGGGAGTGGGCGACGCGCTCGCCGTCGGCATCGGTCAGGCCGTGGCCCTCGTCCCCGGGACCTCGCGCTCGGGAGCCACCCTCACCGCCGGGATGCTCCTCGGCTTCACCCGGGAGGCGGCAGCCCGCTTCAGCTTCCTCCTCTCCGTCCCCATCATCCTCGGCGCCGGGATCTACAAGCTCTGGAAGTCGCTGCCGGCGCTCCGCGGCGAGGTCGGCTGGGGCGAGGCCACGGTGGCGGCGACGGTGGTGGCCGCGGTCCTCGGGTACCTCGTCATCGGCTGGCTCCTCCACTGGCTCCGGACTCGGTCCACCTACGTCTTCATCGCCTGGCGGGTGGCCCTCGGGGTGGCGATGGCGGTCCTCATCTGGAAGGGCGTCCTGCCTGCGGAGGGGGACGAGGCCGCACCCCCGGCGGCGGTGCAGGTGAGATGAACCTCGAGGACCTGGGGCGCGCCCTCTCGGCCCGCCCCTTCGGGACCCTCGAACGCTCCGCCATCGGCCCGGGCTACCGGGGCCTCCCCGGGGCCTTCACCCCCGCGGCCGTCCTCGTCCCGCTCTTCGAGGCCGGAGGCGAGCCCCGGGTGCTCCTCACCCGCCGTCGCGGGGACCTCCGCCGGCACCCCGGCCAGATCTCCTTCCCCGGCGGCCGGGTGGACGAGGGCGACCCGGACTCGCTCTCGGCGGCGCTCCGGGAGGCGCGGGAGGAGGTGGGGATCGAGCCCGGGGACGTGGCCGTCCTCGGGCGACTCTCCGAGACGCTCGTGGTCATGACCGGGTTCCTCTTGACGCCCTGGGTGGGCCTCGTGCCATACCCATACCCGTGGGTGGCGAACCCCGGTGAGGTGGCGGAGGTGATCGAGGCCCCGCTCGCCGATCTGGAGCGCGCCGGCGCCCACTGGACCGAGACCCGGGAGGTCCACGGGATGGTTCACGAGCTGCACTTCTTCACGCTGGGGAAGGACACCATATGGGGAGCGACCGCACGCATCCTCTTCGAGCTGCTCACGGTCGGGAGGTCCGCGTGAAGCTCTATCCCGTGGTGATGGCCGGTGGATCGGGGACCCGCTTCTGGCCGCTCAGCCGCAAGGGGCGCCCCAAGCAGTTCCTCCCGCTCGACGGCGACAAGCCGCTCCTCGCCGCCACCGTGGATCGGCTGCCGCCGCTCGCGCAGCTCGACCGCACCTACGTGGTCTGCGGACCGGGCCACGCCGCCGCCGCCCGGCGCATCCTCCCCAAGCTCCCCAAGGACAACCTCCTCGTCGAGCCCTGCCCGAGGAACACCGCGCCCTGCGTGGGCCTCGCCGCCCTGCACGTCGCCCGGCGCGACCCCCGCGGGGTGATGGCCATGCTGCCATCGGACCACCACGTCTCGCGCCCCGAGGCCTTCCGCGAGGCGCTCGTCGCCGGCGCCGAGCTCGCCGCCGAGGGGGCCATCGTCACCATCGGCATCCGCCCGGACCGGCCGGAGACTGGCTACGGGTACCTGAAGGTGGGGGCGAAGCTGCGCACCCAGGGGAAGGGGAAGAAGGCCTTCCACCCGGCGCGGGTGGAGCGCTTCGTGGAGAAGCCGGACCTGGTCACCGCCTCGCGCTACCTCGCCGAGGGCGGCTACCTGTGGAACAGCGGCATCTTCCTCTTCCGGGCCGACTCCATCCTCGAGGAGATCGAGCGGGCCATGCCCGTGCTCGGGGAGCAGCTCGCGGTCATCGCCCAGGCGCTCGGGACGCTCTCCTACGCCCGCACCCTGAAGCGGGTCTTCCCCGCGGCCCCCTCCATCTCCATCGACTACGGCGTCATGGAGAAGAGCCAGAAGATCGCCGTCGTGCCCGCCGACTTCGGGTGGAGCGACGTGGGGAGCTTCGCCGCCCTTTCGGAAGTGCACGAGACCGACGACCTCGGCAACGTGAAGCAGGGGGACGCGGTGGTCATCGACGGCCATCGGAACGTGGTCATCGGTCACGGGTCCCGCCCCGTCGCGCTCGTGGGCGTGGACGACGTGGTGGTGGTGGACGCCGGCGACGCCGTCCTGGTCGTGAAGAAGGACCGGGCTCAGGACGTGCGCAAGGCCGTGGAGGAGATGCGGCGGCGCGGGCGCGAGGACCTCCTCTAGCCGCCCCGCGTCCCCGCCTCCCGCGAAGGTCGCGGCCGGCCCGCCCCGCGTTATGATGCCTGCCCTCCCGAGGAGGACGTTCATGCCAGAGGTACCGCGCACCATCTTCCGCGAGTACGACATCCGCGGGCTCGTGGACCAGGACCTGACCGAGGAGGCGGTGCACCTCGTCGGCCGCGCCCTGGGCAGTGCCGTCCGGGAGAGGGACGGCCGCCGCGTGGTGGTGGGGCGCGACTGCCGGGAGTCCGGTCCGCGCTTCGCGCGCGCCCTGATCGAGGGGCTTTGCTCCACCGGGATCGACGTCACCGACCTCGGGGTAGTGCCGACGCCGCTCACCTACTTCGCCGCCGCCACCCTCCCCGTGGACGGCCTGTGCATGATCACCGGCTCCCACAACCCGCCGGAGTACAACGGCCTCAAGGTGGGCGTCGGGTCGGGCACCCTCCACGGTGAGGAGATCCAGGCGCTGCGGGAGCGGATCGAGGCCGGCCGCTTCGCCTCCGGCCAGGGCGGGGTCGAGCCGCACGACATCGTCACCCCCTACCGGGCCTACGTGCGCCACAACCTCCGCATGGGGAAGAGGCGCCTCAAGGTGGCGGTGGACGCCGGCAACGGCACCGGCGGCGTGGTGGCCGTTCCCCTCTTCCGCTCCCTGGGCATCGAGGTCGTCCCCCTCTTCGTGGAGATGGACGGGGGGTTCCCGAACCACCACCCCGACCCCACCGTGGAAAAGAACCTCGAGGACCTGAAGCGCACCGTGCTCGAGACCGGAGCGGACCTGGGCATCGCCTACGACGGCGACAGCGACCGGGTGGGTGCGGTGGACGAGAAGGGGCAGGTGCTGTGGGGGGACCAGCTCATGATCCTCTTCTCCCGGGCGTTGCTCTCCGAGCACCCGAACGCCGCCATCGTCGGGGAGGTGAAGTGCTCCATGTCCCTCTACGACGACATCGCGGCGCGCGGCGGGCGGCCCATCATGTGGAAGGCGGGGCACAGCCTCATCAAGGCGAAGATGAAGGAGGAGGGGGCGCTGCTCGCCGGCGAGATGAGCGGCCACATCTTCTTCGGCCACCGCTGGTTCGGCTTCGACGACGGCATCTACTCCTCGGCCCGGCTCCTCGAGCTCGTCTCCCAGACCGAGGCGCCGGTCTCCACCCTCCTCTCCGACGTGCCGAAGACCTACGCCACCCCGGAGATCCGAGTGGACTGCCCGGAGGACAAGAAGTTCGAGCTCGTCCGCCGCGCCCAGGAGTGGTTCTCCGGCCGCTACCAGGCGGTGACCGTCGACGGGGTGCGGGTGGTCTTCCCGGACGGCTGGGGCCTGGTGCGGGCCTCGAACACCCAGCCGCTCCTCGTCCTGCGCTTCGAGGCGCGCACCCCGGAGCGGCTCGGCGAGATCGAGCGGCTCGTCTCCGGGAAGGTGGACGAGCTGAAGCGCGAGCTCGGCGCCTAGCGGGGCCCCGAGCATGGAAGAGCCGCTCCTCGGCCTCGACGTCGGCGGGACAAACCTCCGCGCCGCGCTGGTGGACGGGGAGAGCGGGACGGTGATCAGCGCGGAGAGGCGGCCCCTCCCGGGGCGGTCCCCGGCCGAGGTGGTGGCGGCCGCCTCCGAGGCCGTCGCCGCGGTGGCGGGATCGCGGCGCGCCGCCCTCTGCCGCCGCCTAGGCGTTGGCGTGGCCGGCCAGGTACTCGGGGAGAGCGGGCTCGTGCTCAACGCCCCGAACCTGGGGTGGCGAGAGGTGGCGCTCGGCGCCCTCCTCGAGCGCGCGCTCGGCGCGCGGGTGCGCATCGTGAACGACCTCGCCGCGGCCGCCTGGGGAGAGAGCCGCTTTGGGGCGGCGCGCGGAGCGGCGGACGCCCTCGTGGTCTTCGTCGGGACCGGGGTGGGGGCCGGCCTCGTGGTCGGGGGGCGCCTCTGCGAGGGCGCCCGCGGCGTGGCCGGGGAGCTCGGGCACGTGAAGGTGCGCCCGCCCGGAGGCGGCGAGCCCCGCGCCTGCGGCTGCGGGTCGACGGGCTGCCTCGAGGCCTACGCCGGAGGCGCGAACCTGGCGGCGCGGGTGCGCGCCGAGGTTGCGGCCGGCGCCCGGACCTGCATCCGGGAGCTCGCTGGCGGCGACCTCTCCCGCATCACCGCCGCCCACGTGCAGGCGGCCTGCGCCATCGGTGACGACTACGCGCGGCGCCTCTTCGAGGAGGTGGGCGAGCTCCTCTCCACCGCGGTGGCGAACGCGGTGACGCTCCTCAACCCGGGACGGCTCGTGCTCGGCGGGGGCGTCCTGCGCGGGAGCCCGACGCTCTTTGCGCTCGTCACGGCCGGCGTATCGAGGGCCGCCTCGCCCACCGCGTCGGCCGAGCTCGCCATCGTTCCGGCGGCGCGCGGCGACGAGGCCGGAGTGGTGGGAGCGGCCCTCCTCGGATCGGAAGGCGAGAAATGAGGATCGGATCGAGGGAGGGGAGCCGCTCGCCGCGGAGAGCGGGTACGCGAAAAGTGCGCGCCTTCCTTGCGCTCACGATCCGCGCACGCTAATCTGCGTTCGTCTTGCTCGTCCGTCGTCGTGACCACGTCTCGAGGAGGTAACAAATGGCCGTGAAGAAGAAGGCGACGAAGAAGGCAGCGAAGAAGCCGGCGAAGAAGGGCGCGAAGAAGGCGAAGAAGAAGTAGCGCTCGCCCGGCATCGCGCGAGCCCGCTCGCGCACGCTCGCTGCGGCCGCCTCCGGGCGGCCGTAGTCGTTTCCAGGGGCCATGTCGCTCAACCAGGCCGAGATCGACGAGCTTTCGAGGGAGCTCGGGCCGCTCGCCGGCTCGCGCGTCGACGGAGTGCGGGTCCACGGGGAGCGCGCGCTCACCCTCGAGCTCTTCGGCCGAGCCGGGCCCGTCCTCCTCCTCCTCTCCGCCGAGGCCGACCGGACCCGCATCCACGCGGCCTCGCAGCGTCCCCCCTCTCCGCCCGAACCCTTCCCCTTCCAGGCGCTGCTGCGGCGCGAGGTGGAGGGCTCTCGGCTCGCCTCCCTGGAGGTGAGGGAGGGGGACCGGGTGGTGGAGCTCCGCTTCGAGGGCCCGCGGGGGAGCGCGCGGCTCTTGGCCGAGCTCACCGGCCGCCACGGGAACCTCCTCCTCCTCGACGCGGCCGGCGTCATCCGCGCGAGCGCCGGCCCCAACCTCTCGGAGCGCCGCCGCCTCGTCGCCGGCGAGCCCTATCGGCCGCCGGCCTCGCGGCCGGCGCCGGAAGCCGGGGCGGTGCGCTTCGCGCCGGTCCCCGGCGCCCCCTTCCCGCTCTCCGCCGCCGTCGAGGCTCACTACCGGGCGCTCGAGGAGGAGCGGGCGCTCCTCGAGGCCCGCCGGCGCCTCCGCGAGCCGCTCCGGGCGGCCCACGCCCGGGGCCGGCGCGCGCTCGAGAAGCTCGGCGAGGAGGCGGCGCGCGTCCCGGAGGCGGAGGCGGACCGAAGGACCGCCGACCTCCTGAAGCTGGGCCTCCACGCCGTCCCCCGCGGCGCCCGGGAGGTGACGCTCACGGAGTGGACGGAGGAGGGGCCGCGGCCGGTCAACCTGGCGCTCGATCCGGCCCAGACGCCGCGGGAGAACATGGAGCGCCTCTACCGGCGCTACCGCCGCATCGTGGAGAGCGCCGCCCGGGTGGCGGCGCGCACCCGGGAGGTGGAGGAGCGGCAGGCCGCGCTCGCGGCCCTCCTCGCCGAGCTGGAGCGGGCCCCGGCGGAGGCGCTCCCCCGGCTCGAGCGGGAGGCCCGGCGCCTGGGGGCGGCGCCCCGGGCGCCGCAGGCGCCCCGCCGCCGGAGGAAGGAGGAAGCCCCGCTCCCCTACCGCACCTTCCGCTCCCTCTCCGGAGTGGTCCTCCTGGTGGGCAAGGGAGCGGAGGAGAACGACGAACTCACCGTGCGGGTGGCGAAGGGGAACGACCTCTGGCTCCACGCCCGGGGCCGCAAGGGGGCCCACGTGGTCGCGAGGCTCGCCCGGGGCGCGGGGCCCGACCAGGAGACCCTGCTCGACGCGGCGCACCTCGCTGCCCACTACAGCGACGCTCGCGGCGAGCCCTCGGCGGAGGTGGTCTACACGCTCGCCAAGCACGTGCGGAAGGTGAGGGGGTCCGCCCCCGGCTCGGTCACGTACAGCCAGGAGCGCACCCTGCTCCTGCGGATCGAGCCGACGAGGGTGGAGCGGCTCCTCGCCTCGGCGGAGCCCGAGCCGGCTTGAGGCGCGGCGGCGCCTCCCGTAGCATCCCCGGTCGTGGCCGGAGAGCAACTGCCCCTCACCCTCGACGCGCGCGAGGTCTCGCGGGAGGACCGCGTGGCGGCGGCCGAGCGGCTCGCGGACGAGCTCTCCGCCTGGCTCCGGGAGCCGGTCCGGCTCGTGGTCCACGACAACCGGTCCACCCTCGTCTCCTACCGCCGCGTCGGCGGGGAGCTCCGGCTCCGGGTCCACCACCTCTTCCTGGGCGCACCGCCGGAGGTGGCCCGCGCGCTGGGGGAATTCGCCCGGGCGCGGCGGCCCCCGGCCCGCCGGGCGGCGAGCCTCCGCATCGAGGAATGGGTGAAGGTGCGTCGGGAGCGCATCGCCCCGCAGCCGCGGCGGGCGCTCTCGGCCCGGGGCCGGGTCCACGACCTGCAGGCGATGCTCGACCGGCTCAACTCCGAGCACTTCGGGGACGCCGTCCGGGCCCGCATCGGCTGGGGGCGCTCCGGGGCCCGTCCCGGCCGCCGCTCCATCAAGACCGGCGTCTACCTCCACCACGCCGGGGCCATCCGCATCCATCCCGCCCTCGACCGCGAGGACGTGCCTCCCTTCTACGTGGAAGCGGTGGTGTTCCACGAGATGCTGCACGAAGTGGTGCCGCCGGAGAGGCGCGGCGGCCGCCGCATCGTCCACGGGCCGGAGTTCCGGGCGCGGGAGCGGCTCTTCCCCGGGTTCGCGAGGGCGCGGGCCTGGGAGCGGGAGCACCTCGACCTCCTGCTCTCCGCCCCCCGTCCCCGCTAGCTCCTCCGCCTCCTCCGCCACAGCCCCGCGGCGAGGAGCGCCAGGGCGCCGAGCGAGAGAGCGGCCCCGGCGGGGAGGAGCCGATCGCGGTACTCGAGCCGGAGCTCGTGGCGCCCTGCCGGGACGGGAACGGCCTCGAAGGCGTAGTCGGCGCGGAGGATGGGCGCGGCGCGGCCGTCCACGCGAGCCGTCCACCCCGGGTAGAAGGGCTCGAGGACCACCGCCAGCCCGTCCCGGGGCGCGACCACGGTGGCGAGGAGGGAGCGCTCCCCGAGGACGACGCCCTCCGCGGGCACGGGCCCGGCCGGAGCTCCGCCCGGGGGAAGGGGCGGAGTCTCCGCGAGGACGGCGCGGTCCCCCCGGGCGGCGGCGAGAAGCGCGCTCGCGGCCCGGGCGTCCACAGCCACCTCCCAGGCTCCGGCCCAGAAGACCCGAGGGAGCGCCGGGGCGCGGTAGGCGACGAGGGGCCTCTCCCACTCCCGCCCCCCTCGAAGGAGCTCGGGCAGGGGGAGCTCGCGGTCGGAGACGACGAGGGGTGCGCCGAGGAGCGGCCAGAGCGGCGAGGTGGCGGAAGCCGCCGGGAAGGTCGCGTCCCGGTCCAGGGCCGCGAGAGGTCGGACCGAGTCGTCGAGGGTCCCCTCGAGGACCTCCCGGACCCGCTCGATGCACATGGGGCCGTAGCCGAGAGCCCCCTCCCACCCCTGACGGAGCGGAGCATTGGCGGAGGCGCCCCACTTCGCGAGGACGCCGATGCGACGCGGCGACGGGGCGTCGGGGACGAGGGGCCGGAAGTCGGAGAGCCCCGGGCCGAGCGCCGAAACCTGGGCGACGTCGTTCATTCCGGAGAAGAGGACCCAGGAGTCGGCGAAAGCGATAGCCACCGCCGCCAGGCCGGCGAGGCGGCCTCGGAACCCGGCCGCGGTCGCGGCCGTGAAGGCGGCGCCGGCGGCGGCGAGGATGACGGCGAGGATCGCGGCCCGGGTGCTCGCCTCCCGGTCGAAGGGGAAGCCGGGGAGCCGCGGCAGCAGCGCGGCGGCGCCGGCGAGCGCGGCGAGGGCGGCGAGCACCCGCAGGGCGCGCGCCCGCTCGGGGCGGAAGCGGAGCGCGTCGAGCCCCTCGGCGGCGAGGAGCGCGGCGGCGAAGGCGGTGACGAAGAGGCTCCGGGTGGGCGCGCGGAAGTTCGCGTAGCCGGGGACGAGGCGCCAGGCGAGCTGGTGGAGCCGGAGGGGGGCCCCCTCGCCGAGCGCCAGGCAGACGCCGAGGAGACCGAGGGCGAGGAAGAGGGCGACGCCGCGGCGGCGGAGGGGCGCGGCCGCGGCGAGGGCCACGGGGAGGACGCCCAGGTAGCCGGTGGCCTCCCAGAAGTTGATCCCCCAGCCCGGGCCGTAGGCCCGCGGCAGGACGAGGAGCGCGAGCCCCCAGGCATCGGGCCACTTCCAGCTCGTGGCGAAGGCGTAGGACACCCCGCCGCTCCGCGGCCCGAGGCGCGAGAGCTCGACCACCGGCAGGACCGAGATCCCGGCGAGGAGCAGGCCGGCGGGCACGGCGGCGAGGAGGAGCGCCGCGTCCGCGGGCCGATCCGCGAAGACTCCCGGGGCGAGGGCGAGCGCGTAGAGGCCGGCGACGAGAGAGCCGAAGAGGGCCATCTGGGGGGAGCCGCCGAGCCAGGAGAGCCCGGCGGCCGCCGCGGCGAGGAGGGCGAAGCGCCCGCGACGCGTGGCGGCGAAGCCCTCCACCCCGGCGAGCATCCACGGCCACCAGGCGGTGGTGGCGGCGAAGTTCCAGTGGATGACGTGCACGGTCTCCTTGGCCCCGAGCGCGAAGAGGACGGCGGCGAGAAGGCCGGCCTCCGGTGAAAGGCCGCGCAGCCGCATCCAGACCGCCATTCCCCAGCCGGCGATGGAGAGGTGGAGGAGGGTGGCGAGGGTGAGCGCCCTGGGGGCGTCCCACGGCAGGGTGAGCCAGGTGGCCGGGGAGAAGACCGCCGCCTGGGGATCGCCGAGGAGCGGGTAGCCGACGAGGATGCCGCGCTGCCAGCCGGGGAGCTCCCCGCGCCGGAGCGCCGCGGCCACTGCCTCCCGGATCCCGAAGAAGAAGAAGCGGAGGTCCGAGCCGGAGAAGGCCCAGCCCGGGCGGGCCGCCCGCCAGTGGAAGGCGACCACGAGCAGCGGCACGAGGGCACAGACCCCGAGCCAGGCGCGCCGCCGCCCCGCCTCGCTCACTGGGTGGCCTCGGCGCAGGCCGCGCGGGTGCGCCGGAGCGCGCGGAGGAGGAAGAGGGCGAGCGCCGCGTAGAGGGCGGTGCGCACCGCCTCTTCGAGGTCGTAGGTGGCGTCGAAGAAGGTGAAGAGCCCGCGCCCGGAGCGCACCTCGAAGGCGAGGTGGTAGTCGACGGCCGAGACCGCGGAAAGCGCCCAGAAGAGCCAGCCGGGGGCGGCGGCCAGCGCTCCGGCGGCGAAGGCGTAGAGGGCGTACTGGGGGCTGTAGACCTTGTTCGTCGCCACCCATGTGACGAGCACGAGCGCGGTCCCGAGGCGCACGGCGCGAGCCGAGGCGAGCGGGGAGGCCCGGCGGACGGCGACGGCCGCGGCCGCCGCGGCGGCGGCGAGGCAGGCGGCGGTCGCGGCGTTCAGCACCCGGGGGTCCCGGAGCAAGGTGAGCTCCCAGACCGAGTTCTCCGCGGCGCGCAGGGCGTTGTAGCGGAAGAAGAAGGACCAGTTCGCCGGGGCGAGAAGCGCGAAAGGGAGGTTCACGACGGCGACCGCTGCCGCGAAGGAGAGGGCGAAGCGGAAGAGCTCGCGGCGGCGCCCTGGGCCGAGGAGCTCCGCAGCTGCCGCCGGCAGGAAGGCCGCCGGGAAGAGCTTGGCGGAGACCCCGAGGGCGGAGAGCGCGCCAGCCCGCCCCGGGTGACGGCGCTCGCCCTGCCACACGGCAGCGAGGAGGAGCGCGATGGGGAGGAGGTCCCAGTTGAGCGCCCCGTAGTAGGCGAGAGCCGGCGTGCCGGCGAGCCACCAGGGGCTCGCGCCTGGCAGCCGCCGGAGGAGCGCCACCGCCGCGAGGAGGGAGAGGCCGAGGAACAGGACGCTCAGGGTGAAGTGAGCTCCTTGCCCGCCCGGCGCCAGCGCCGGCAGGTAGAGGGTGAGTCCGAGCAGCACCGGGTACTCGATGCGGTCCTCGAGGTAGGGGAGGGGCCGCCCGCCCCCGAGGTAGCGGTCGCCGGAGAGGGCGAGGAGGTCCGAGTAGCTGTGGCAGCGGAAGGCCCAGGGCCGGTAGGCCACCCCGGGGTGGGCGAGGCCCCGGGAGAGGTTCGCGGCGCCGAGGGAGAGCCAGGCCGCGGCCACGAGGTAGGGCGCGACACGGCGGAGGCCTTCCTTCATGCCCGGTGCCATGGGGACGGGCATATTAGGCGGGGGGCTCGGCCCCGGTCCACGGGAGAGCTCCCCCTCTCCTTTGCGCGGCGCGGGCGGGTGCGTACCATGGTCGGGGTGAGGAGCGAAGGACGCGCGGCCGCCGCGGCCCGGAGGACCGGTTGAAGGGCGTAGCGCTCCTCCTCGCCCTCTCGGCCCTCCCGCGCTCGGCCGAGCGCCGCTACCGCATGGAGATCGGCGGGGCCGCGGTGGGAGTGGCCTCGCTGTCGGTGCGCTGTGCCCCCTCGGGGTGCCGGGCCGCCTTCGAGACCGAGACCCGGAGCCCCGAGGCGGCGGGCGGCGCCTCGGTGCGCCGGAGCGTGCTCGCGTACGTGGACGAGCTCGGGGTGGTCCGGGAGGCCTACGTGGGAGCGGCAGGGAAGAGGCGCCTCGCTCCCGGCGCGGGGGCAGTGGCTTCCATCCTCGCGGAGGTGCGGCTCGCCGAGGCGCGGGAGGGGGAGCGGCTCTGCCTCGAGGTGGTGGACGAGGAGACCGGCCGGAGCGGGAAGGCCTGCGCCACGCGCCGCGGGAGCTGGCTCGAGGGCGAGGTCCTGGGGGAGCCGGTGCGTTTCCGGCCCGGCGCGGGAGGCCTCCCCGACGAGGTGGTGCTCGCCGGGCAGGGCGCTCGCTTCGTCGCCGACCCCGGCGCGGCCGTGCCGCCCCGGGCCCCGGCGATGTTCGGGTCGGCGGTGGCGGCGCCCAAGGGCGCGGAGGAGGAAAGGGCCATCCGCTTCTGCGGGGTGGCCCGGGAGGAAGACGACCCAGAGCCGCCTCCCCTCGGCATCCCCACGAACTTCCCGGACCGGGGAAGCTGCCGGGAGAAGACGGCGGAGTGGCTCCTGGGAGCGCGCAACCTGGGGCTCCGCGGTCGCCACGCGGTGGGCGTGGCCTGGGACGGCAAGAGCTTCGTCTGGCACGAGTGGGCCGAGCTCTCCATCGACGGGCGCTGGGTGGCCGTGGACCCGAGCTTCCGCCAGGTGCCGGCCCAGGGGCCCCGCTTCACCCTGGCGCGCTTCGAGGAAGGGGACGAGGCGGCCCGAGCCGCCGCCGGCCGGGCGGTGCTCGCCTGCTGGGGCCGCGCCCGAGTGGAGCTGCCCCCTGCCGCACGCTAGGAACGGGCTCCCCGGCGAGCCAGGAAGCGGACGAGCGCCTCCGCCTTGGGCGCGAAAGAGGCGAGCTCGACCTGCTCCTCTAGGGTGTGGAACCCCTGGCCGCGGGGGCCGAGGCCGTCGATGGAGGGGATTCCCGCCGCCGCGGTCACGGAGGCGTCCGACCCGCCGCCGGAGAGCGGCGCCTCCCCGTGCCCGAGCCCGCTCGCCTGCTGGCACTCCCCGTACTCGGCGGCGAGGGCGGCCGAGGCCTCGCTTCGCTCCATGGCCGGGCGGGTGACTCCCTCCTTCACCTCGATGCGCGTCCCCGGCAAGGCGGCCTCCCGCGCTGCCGCCGCGAGGCGCTCCAGGACCTCGGGGGCGTCCGCCCCGGAGACCACGCGGACGTCGACCTCGCAGCTCGCCCCGGCCGGCACCGTGTTGCGGCTCGTGCCTCCCTCGAAGCGCCCCACGCTCACGGTGATGCCGCGGGCGTAGTCGGTCAGGGACTGGGCTCGATCGATGAAGCGGGCGAGGGCCCAGATGGCGTTCTTCCCCTTCTCGTGGTCCCCGCCGGCGTGGGCGGCGACCCCGTGCGCCACCGCGTCGACGGCGACGATGCCCTTGCGCCTCGTGACGATGAGGTCGCCGGCGCGGCCCGACTCGAGGCCGAGCGCCGCGGCGGCTCCGAGCGACCGCTCCCGGATGATGGGCTGGGACTCCGGCGACCCCACCTCCTCGTCGGAGACCACGAGGCCCGCGAGCGGGACGCGGCCCAGGACGCCGGCCTCGGCGAGAGCGCGGAGCGCGAAGACGAGGACCACGAGCCCGCCTTTCATGTCGAGGACGCCCGGGCCCCGGGCGATCCTCCCGTCGCTCTGGTAGCCGTCGAAGGTCCCGGGGGGAAAGACGGTGTCGGTGTGGCCGAGGAGGAGAACCCGGGCGCCCCCCGCCCCGGTGGCGAAGTGGAGGTGGTCGCCGAAGCGCCGGGATCCGATGCGCTCGAGCGCGAGCTCCAGGCCGTCGAGCTCGGCGACGAGCAGGTCCAGGACCGCGTTCGCGCCGGCCCGGCTCCCGCTGTAGGAGTTCACGACGACGAGCCGCCGCAGGAGGGCCTCCATGGCGGGCCCTTGCGCACCGAGCCAGGCGACGGCCTTCTCGAGCTCTGCCATGGTCCTTTGGCCCGTATAGGGCCGGGCCGGCTCCTTCCGCAAGGGGGAGCGCGCCGCGAGGGCGGGAGACACGGGAGGGCGGGAGAGCTTGAACCTCCGCCCCGGCCTCGGCGAAACTCCGCCCCTCCGGCGGGTCGGGGCGCCGCCGGAGGTGGCGAGGGAGAGGGCCCCGCGGCACGGGAGGAGAGCGCGTGGGGAAGACCATCGTCGTGAAGATCGGGGGCGAGGTGGTGGACTCGCCGGAGATGGACGCCATTGCGCGGGACGTGCGCGCCCTCGTCGAGGGGGGACACCGGGTGAGCGTCGTCCACGGGGGCGGGCCGCAGGCGACGAGCCTCCAGAAGTCGCTCGGCCTCGCCACCCGCATGGTCTCGGGGCAGCGCTACACGGACGAGGCCACGCTCGAGGTGATGAAGTACGTGGTGGCCGGCCGGGTGAACGTGAACGTCTGCGCGCGCCTCGTCGCGAACGGCGTCCTCGGAGTGGGCCTCCACGGCGCGAGCGGGCTCGCGGTGGTGGCGCGGCGCCGGCCCTCGCGGGTGATGGCCGGGGCCGGGAGCGAGCCGGTGGACCTGGGGCTCGTGGGCGACGTGGTGGGCTTCAACCTCCCCCTCCTCGGCGACCTCTGGGCCCGCGGCTACGTCCCGGTCCTCGCCTGCCTGGGGTGCGACGAGAGGGGCCAGGTCCTGAACATCAACGGGGACACGGTGGCGAGCCAGCTCGCCGCCGCGCTCGTCGCCGACGCGCTCGTGCTCGTCACCTCCGCGCCCGGGGTGCTCCGCGACCTCAAGGACCCGGCGAGCCGGATCCCCCGCATCGACCGGGAGGCCTTCCGCAGGGCGGTCGCCGACGGCTCCGTCTCCGGCGGGATGATTCCGAAGCTCGAGGAGTCCTTCGCGGTGCTCGCCGAGGGAGTCCGCTCGGTCGTGATCGTGGGGCGGCTCGAACCCGGAGACCTCACCCGGGCGGTGCTCGAGCCCGGGAGCGTGGGCACCGTGCTCGTGGCCTGAGGGCGATTGCGGGGGGCCGGCGAGGCGTCGTATGAAGGGCGTCCCGTGCCCCGCGTCCTCGTCATCGGCCTCGGCAACGTGCTCCTCGGCGACGAGGCCCTCGGACCGGAGGTGGTGCGGGTCCTCGAGTCCCGCTATCGCTTCCCCGACGACGTGCAGCTCCTCGAGATCGGCACCCAGGGGCTGAACCTCGTTCCCTTCGTCGAGGGCGCGGAGGTGCTCGTGGCCGTGAACTCGCTCCACGCGAAGGGCACGCCCGGGGAGGTACGCGTCCTCGACCGCGAGGCGGTGATGCGCGCCGACCCCGAGTACCGGATGAGCCCGCACGCCTTCGGCCTGCGGGCCCACCTGGAGACGCTCGAGTTCGCCGGGAGGGCCCCGCGCGAGGTGTTCGTGGTCGGGGCCGTGCCCGAGGACGCCGAGCTCCGCAGCGGGCTCACCCGCGCCATGAAGGAGGCCGTGCCTCGGGTCATGGACGCGGTGCTCGCCGTGCTCCGGCGCCTCGGGGTCGAGCCCGAGACGCGGGAGCGCCCGCTGCCGCTCGACCTCTTCTGGGACCGCCCGGTCTGAGGGCGCCGAGGTCCCTTAGTCCGGCTCCTCGTCCGGGCGCCTCGGCGGCTCGGCCTCGGCGCAGGGAGCGCCCGAAAGCCCGAGGGCCTTCCGCAGCCGCTCCTCCGCGGCGTGGACGCGTCTCGGGTAGGTGCGGAGGCGCTCCGGGACCCCGCCGCTCCGGAGGAGGGCGGCGAGCCGGTTCGGCCCGGCGTTGTAGGCCACGAGCGCCAGGTACTCGCTGCGGAAGGTGTCGAGGAGCCTGCGGTAGTAGAGCACCCCGGCAGGCACGTTGAGCTCGGGGGAGTGCGGGTCCGTCCCGCCGAGGCCCGAGATCGCCGCCTGCCGCCGCAGGGTCGCCGGACGCACCTGCATGAGGCCCCGGGCCCCGCGCGAGGAGAGCGCGCCGGGGTCGAAACCCGACTCGACCTCGATCATGGCGAGGACGCGGACCGGGTCCACGCTCGCCCAGTCGGCCGCGCGCAGGATCACCCCGGCGAGCCGAGCCGGGTCGAAGTCCCCCGCCCTTCGCCTCCGCCGCGCCACGTGCCACTCGATGGTCGCGAGCCTCTCGTCGGGCCTCGCCTCGGGGGCCGGGGAGAGGATCTCGCCCGGGACGTCCTCGCTCTCGATGGCTGGGGCCCCGCTCTCGACGTCCTCGCCTGCGAGCCCTGCGACTGGCCCCTTCGCGGTGTCGTCCGTGTACTTCTGCCACCCCTCTAAAGGAGGTAAAGGGAGGCGAGGCTGCGAGGAAGCACACCCAAGTTCCGCAAGCCCGGTAATTACCAGGGCTATTAGGGAACTCTTCGTTCGGGGGCGCGGTGTCAGAAGCGGTCCCTCCGGCCATCACTTATACCTCTTTCGACCTACTACGGAAAGGTTTCTACGACGCAGGACACGCTGCACCTACCTGGGGCGGGTGCTGCGGGCATCGGCACACCCCGAGGGGGCGCCTGCGCCGGGGGGCTCTCCGCTTCGTCAAATGGGGCGGCGCGAGGGGCGCTTGACTGCGGCCGGCGCCCCCTCTGGCGGGAGGGACCCAGGGGAGAGGCCGAGGAGAAGGCGATCCGGGTCCAGGGATCGCCACCCGTCCCTCACTCGAGGGGCACGACGTGGACGCGGTCGCCGGTTTCGGCGCCGAGGAGCGCCGCGGCCTCCCGCGGGAGCTCCACCTCGTCGCCGGCTAAGCGGGCTAGGGATCGCACCGCCCGGAAGCGGAGCCTCTCGCCGGGCCGGGAGACGCCGACGAGCGAGTCGGCCCCGGCCTTCCCGCTCGCGCCGCGCGCCACCCTTGCGGTCCGGTGGCCGCGCAGGAGCGAGATCTCGTCCAGGCGCGCCTCGTAGTGCGGGCCGCCGTCGAAGGGGTCGATCCGGTCGACGTAGCGGAAGCCCACCGCCTCGAGGAGGCGGCGCGCCCCTTCCGCGGGCGGCCCCACCGCTCCGAGCCGCTCGCCTACGCGCGCCGGGAACAGGGTCGCGTAGAGGTCGGCCGCGGGGAAGAGCTGCTGGATGAACTCCTTGTTCCGGC
>Ga0335077_10004832_pt1 | contig 16468 bp, 19 predicted proteins | sample Lox_Sample_31_FD_207151 | JGI IMG/M metagenome (GOLD analysis project Ga0335077, IMG submission 207151) | Soil microbial communities from Loxahatchee National Wildlife Refuge, Florida, United States - Lox_Sample_3.1 | ecosystem: Environmental > Terrestrial > Soil > Wetlands | place: USA...
GACCGGCCTCGACCCGGCGTCACGCCTGACGATCTGGGAGGAGGTGCGGCGCATCAACCACGACGGCGCCACCGTGTTTCTCACCACGCAGTACCTCGAGGAGGCCGACCAGCTTTGCGACCGGCTCGCGATCATCGACAACGGCGAGATCGTCGCCGAGGGCACGCCCGAGCAGCTCAAGGCCGAGATGGGACACGACGTCGTGTCGGTCTCGGTCGAAGCGGACGACGTCGCGGCAACCGAGGCCGCGCTGACCGGACTGACCGGACTCGAGCGCGTGGTGACCGAGCCCTACGGGATCGCCCTGTACGTCGAGGACGGACCGGGCTCGATCGCCGAGATCGTCCGACTCCTCGAGCGCGAGCAGATCCGGCTCGGCCCGATCTCGGTCGCACGGCCGTCTCTCGACGACGTGTTCCTCAAGGCCACGGGTCGCCGGCTCGAAGGGCAGGAACAGTCCGGGCAAGCGGCGGAGGTGACGCAATGACCGAGGTTCTCCTCCTGGGCCGCCGCGCGACGCGCGAGATCGTCCGCTACCCCGAGGCGACGATCCCCACGCTGTTCATCCCACTGTTCTTCCTCGTCGTGAACATCGGGCAGGTGTCGAAGACGTTCCCGAGCACGACGCCGTTCCTGAACGGCCAGGGCTACGTCGCCTTCCAGCTTCCGGTGTCACTCATGTTTGCCGTCGCGACCGCGACATCCGGCCTCGCGCTCGTGACCGAGATCGACCTCGGCTATTTCGACAAGCTGCTGGTCGCGCCGATCCACCGCTCGTCGATCATCTTCGGGCGTCTCACCGCCGACCTCGTGCGCGGGACCGCGTCCGCGACGCTCGTCCTCCTGGTCGGGATCGCGCTTGGCGCACGCATCGAGACCGGCGTCGCCGGCGCGATCGTGATCGTGATGCTCGCCGCGGGCTTCGGCGTGGCGTACGCCGGGTTCGGTTTGCTCGTCGCGCTGAAGACGCGCAACGTGCAGGCGACGCAGTCGAGCTTCCTGCTGTTCTTCCCGCTGCTGTTCCTGACCCCGAACTTCGTCCCGTTCAACCGGCTCTCGCCGCTGATGGAGACGCTGGCGCGGATAAACCCGGTCAGCTACGTCATCGTCGGGATGCGCGGACTCGTGATCGACGGCTGGAACCTCGGTCAGATCGCGGTCGCGGTGCTCGTGATCGTCGGGCTCGGCGCGATCCTGACCGGACTGTCGCTGCGCGTGATCGCGACCTACGACCGCTGAGCGCAGCGGCCGCTCACCCGCCGCTGACCGGGAGCACGGGCGTACAAGCGGGCTTCACCTGGTGCGCCGGATCGAGCGCGTTCAGCACATCGGCATCGGCGATGTGGTCGTACGGCATCGACAGATGCTCGCCCTGGTCAAGCCGGCACTGGCTCTGGAGCAGGATGTTGGTGACGTTACGTCCGCCGGCGAGGAACGCGGAGGTGTACGGCGTGACCACCTCGTCGTTGGCTGACTCGATCACCGTGTAATTCACGTTCCGGCTCGTCTCGCCTCCGGCGTTCAGGGTCGTGATGAAGGGCGATCCGGCCTCCTGCTGCTGACACGCGGGGCAGTCCGCGAGCGTGAGGTTCGAGCTGGGGAAGTAACTCTCCAGGGTGAACAGACCGTCGAGCGTCGTGCCGTGATTGGACGGAGCGAGGCCCACCAGTGTCTTCACCTTGGCGGCGCCACCCAGGTTCTTGATGTAGTAGCGCGGCATCATCCCTCCCTGGGAGTGGCCGACCAGATCGACCTGGCTCGCGCTGGTGGCGGCCAGCACCCTGTTGACGAAGTCCGACAGCTGCTGCGCCGAGGCGGCGACGTCACCGGTGGCGTACACGCCGAGCGCTCCGCTCCCGTTATACGAGCCGTAGTTGAGCGTGAACACGCAGTAGCCCTTGTCGTAGAGCAGCGGCGAGAGCGCCTGCCAGCTGTCCGACATGTCCGCGAACGTCCCGTGCACGAGGATCACAGGTTGCGCGTGGGCGGCCGAGGGCCTGCACGACCAGTTGTTCGCCCCGGGCGGGCTGGCCGTCGGGCTGGCGTGCGCGTAGCCGTAGATCCCGTTGTAGATCACCGGCAACTGCCCCGCCCACGCCGGCGCCGACGCGCAGGCGAACATGACGAGGGCGGACACAATCGCGACGACGGCACGGTGACGCATGACTGGCTCCTCCTGCGGAGTTGACCTCGCTATGACTTATACCCCGCGGGAGCCGCCGCGCGCGCCGGCTCCCCGAGCGGCACCCGGACGGCTCTGTCGTCGATAACGTTGCGGAATGCCTCGCGATCTCGTCGCGACGTTGAAGTCCCTCCCGAGACGAGCCGCGAAAGAGGGTCTGCGCCGGACCGGTTACGACGTCGTCGCGCGCACCCACGAGTCGCCTCTCCCGGACCTGACCGCGATTCCGGACGAGACGTGGATTGCGTCCGAGCTGGTCGGCGTCGACCTGCGCCCGGCCGAGGCATGGGCGTTCTTGGAAGGCGAGCTCGCGCCGTTCATCGTGGATTTCCCGGCCGACTTCAACGTTCGCAACGGCACCTACGAGAGCGCCGATGCCGAGACGCTCTACGCGATGATTCGCTGGGCCAAGCCCCGTCTGGTGATCGAGCTTGGGTCGGGCGCATCCAGCCACCTCATCCAAGCCGCCGGCGCGGTCGAGCATCGGATCTTCGACCCGTACCCGTGGACCGCCAACCGCCTCGGCGCCGTCGAAGGACTTACCGTCGCGCCGCTACGGACCGAGGACGTCCCGATGGCCGAGTTCGCCAACCTCACCGCCGGCGACATTCTGTTCGTCGATACCACCCACACCGTCAAGACCGGCGGCGACGTGCCCCGGATCGTGCTCGAGATCCTCCCGCGGCTACCCAGCGGCGTCCTGGTCCACGTGCACGACATCTTCCTGCCCTACGACTATCCGCGTCCGTGGGTGGTCGAGTTGCGCAGGGCCTACGCGGAGCAGTACCTGCTGCACGCATTCCTCGCGTTCAACGATGCGTTTGACGTGCTGCTCCCGGTGCACGCGCTGGCGACCTCGGACCCCGAGCGACTGCGACGCCTGATCCCAAGCTTCCGCCCCGGCTTTGCGCCGGGCGCGTTCTGGCTGCGACGCCGCTAGTCCGGGCACCGCGAACCCGTGTGAAACTCAGGCGATGGCGGGACCAGGATTCGAACCTGGGAAGGCAGAGCCAATGCGTTTACAGCGCATCCCCTTTGACCGCTCGGGAATCCCGCCAGGGGCCCTGAGTCTAACGTCGGCGAGTGGGTTCCGCGGCTACGCCGAGGGCTCCTCGCTGGGCGGTGGCCGCGCCTGAAGCGGCTCGCCTGGCTCGACCTCGTACTCCTCGTATTTCGGGCCTCCAAGCACGATTCCACTTCCTCCGCCGAGCGCGGTCGCGGGTATGTACCAGCGGCGTCCGTCACCCACGTGCACGAACACTCGGTCGCATCTCGACGCGTCGAGGCGCTTGACGATCCCGCTCCAGCTCTGGTTGCCTCCGCGGGTGCAGAGAGCCACAACGAAGCGGTTCTTCACCCAGCAAGTCGAGGTCTTCACCTGAACGCGATCCACCCGGTCGCCGAAGTCGGCGATCAGGTCGACGTCCGGACCGGTAAACAAGGGCACGTACACCTCGGCCCCGGCGGAGAACAGCCAGTTGATCGCCGACAGCTCGCCGGCGTCCCCCTGCCGCCTTGGTGTCCATGCCGATTCCATACACAGGATCATACGTTCGCCCGCGGACGGAAATCCCCTGGAAATCGCAACAATTCTGCTACAAAAGGACTGGGACGCGGCGTGACTAGCCCTGCACCCGTACCAGGGCGACGGGCAGATCTACCACTGGGTCTGCTGACCTTAGACGAACGCGCCGGCTACGACGCGTCGCGCAGACGCTGCGCCTCGGGCAGCGCCTCGAGCTTCTTCAGCGTGTGGTTCTCGATCTGCCGGATCCGCTCGCGCGTGACGTTGAACGCCCGCCCGACCTCCTCCAGCGTGTACGGCCGCTCGCCGGTCAGGCCGAAGCGCATCTCGATCACCTCGCGCTCGCGCTCGGGCAGGGCCGCCAGCGCACGCCGCAGGTTCTCGCGCCGCAGCCGCTCCGAGGCCAGCTCGAACGGCGATTCGGCCGTCTGGTCCTCGACGAAGTCGCCGAGCTCAGACTCCTCCTCCTCACCGATTGGCTTCTCGAGCGACACGGGCTGCTGCGCCATCCGCAGGACGTCGCGCACCTCGCGCACGTTGGTCTCGAGCTCGGCGGCGATCTCCTCGGAGGTGGGCTCGCGACCGAGTTGCTGGACGAGCTGGCGCTCGACGTGCACGACCTTGTTGAGCTTCTCCACCATGTGCACCGGGATGCGGATCGTGCGGCCCTTGTCGGCGATGGCGCGCGTCACGGCCTGCCGGATCCACCACGTCGCGTAGGTCGAGAACTTGTAGCCGCGGCGGTAGTCGAACTTCTCGACCGCGCGGATCAGCCCCATCGAGCCTTCCTGGATCAGATCGAGGAAGGTCAGACCGCGGCCCAGATATGACTTGGCGATGGAGACGACCAGCCGCAGGTTGGCCTCGATCATGCGCTGCTTGGCCTCCATGTCGCCGCGCTCGATCCGTTTGGCCAGCGCCACCTCCTGCTCGGCGGTCAGCAGCTGCACGCGACCGATGGAGCGCAGATAGAGACGCAACGAGTCGAGGCTCGGCTCGACCGTGAGATCGATCTCGACCTTCTTGGAGGTCTGCTCGGCGCGCGCTTCGGCCGCCGCCGCAGCGCTTGCCTCCACACTCGAGCCCTCGGACTTCGCCGGGCGCCCGTCGCCGTCGACGACCTCGATCCCCTGGTCGTCCAGGTACGCATGGAGCTCCTGAACCTGCTCCTTACTGACCTCTGACTCCTCCAGCCACGTCTGAATCTCGTCGAAGGTCAGGTAGCCGCGCTCCTGCCCCTCCGCGATCAGTGGCCGCAATTCCTCCAGCTCCACGATCGGAGCGTCATCACTTAAAAGGATCGTCGATTTGTCGCTCACTCGCCCCTGAGCTCCTCCCTAACCACGCGAGCCGACGAGCCCCCGGCCAAGGGACTCCCGCGGCCCTCTCTCTCATGTCTCCCAAATGCGCCGAGGAGGAGTGATACCACAAACGCCGCCGATGTCCAGGGGATTTGGCCCGCCCGTGCGTTGGGTAGGGCGCCACCGGTGCCGGGCGGCCCCGCTCTCTACTCTGTAGGCATGGCCACCAACGTCTCGATCACCGACGTCCAGTCCCGCCGGCCGTCGGTCCAGCTGAGCCTCTCGCGCGTCGGCGTGACCGGCGTGGAGAAAGTGATCCGCATTCAGCAGAACGGCACCGAGCAGCTGTTCTCGGCGCAGTTCGAGTGCGTCGTCGAACTGGGCCCGAACCAGAAGGGCGCGCACATGTCCCGGTTCGAGGAGGTGGTCAACGAGGCAATCGGCGAGGTCGTCCTCGGCGAATCGACATTCAAGGCCGAGACGCTGGCCGAGCACATCGCGCAGCTCGTGCGCGCCCGGCAGCACGCGCGCCGCGCCGAGGTGAGCATCGAGGCGCGCTTCCCCGAGCACAAGCCGGCGCCGGTGAGCGGCATCCAGACCCAGGAGCTGTACACGCTGCACGGCGCGGCCGCGTGCACGGACCTCGGCACACGCCGGCTGATCGGCGTCACCGCGCAGGGCATAACCGCGTGCCCGTGCGCGCAGGAGCTCGTCGCCGGACACGCGCGACAGAACCTGGCCAACCAGGGCTTCGACGAGGAGGACATCGAGAAGATCCTCGCGACCGTGCCGGTGGCCACGCACAACCAGCGCGGCCTCGGCACGCTGCAGATCGGGTGCACCGAGCTGTGCGACGACGAGATCGACGCCGGCACCCTGCTCGCGATCGTCGAACAAGCGATGTCCTCCGAGATCTACGAGCTGATGAAGCGCTCGGACGAGGCGTTCGTGGTCGAGAAGGCCCACCGCCGGCCGCGGTTCGTCGAGGACTGCGTCCGGGAGATGATCCGGGGAGTGATCGACGCCTTCCCCGATCTCAACGACCCGGCGTTCGTCGAGGCCCGTCAGGTGAACCTCGAGACGATCCACCAGCACAACGTGGTGGCCGAGCGCTACGGCACGCTCGGTGAGATCCGCCGTGAGCTGAACGAGGGGATCGCGCCGACTCGACACACCACCCGCCGAGCCTGGCTCGACGCCGTGCCTTAGTCACTGCGGGGAGGCGGGAAGCTGCGAGCGGTCATCCTGGAGCGCCAGGGCCAACCCCTGAAGCTCACCACGCTCCCCGACCCGGAACCACAACCCGGGCAGCTGCGGCTCACGATCGGCGCGTGCGCGGTCTGCCGCACCGACCTTCACCTGCGCGACCGCGAGATCCCGGCGACCAAGCTGCCGATAACCCTCGGCCACCAGATCGTCGGCCGCACCGACGACGGACAAAGAGTGGGCGTCCCCTGGCTCGGCTGGACCGACGGGACGTGCCGCTACTGCACCACCGGCCGTGAGAACCTCTGCCTGAGCGCGCGCTTCACCGGCCGCGACATCGACGGCGGCTACGCCGAACTCACGGTCGCCGACGAGCGCTACTGCCTGCCGCTCCCGGACGACCTGACCGACGAGCAGGCCGCGCCCCTGCTGTGCGGTGGGCTGATTGGCTACCGATCACTCAAGCTGGCCGGAGACGCGCACCGGCTCGGGCTGTACGGCTTTGGATCCGCCGCCCACATGATCTGCCAGGCCGCGGTCCACCAGGGGCGCGAGGTGTACGCATTCACACGGCCGAACGACACCCGGACCCAGGCGTTCGCAAGACAGCAAGGCGCCACGTGGGCCGGCGGCTCCGACGAGGCACCGCCCGATCTGCTCGACGCCGCGATCATCTTCGCGTCCGCCGGCGAGCTCGTACCCCAGGCACTGAAGCACCTCGACCGCGACGGCACCGTCGTGTGCGCCGGCATCCACATGACCGACATCCCCTCGTTCCCGTACGACGACCTGTACTGGGAGCACAGGATCCGCTCGGTGGCCAACCTGACCCGCGAGGACGGCTACGAGTGGCTGGCGCTGGCGCGCGAGGTCCCGATCCGGACCAGCATCACCAAGTACCCGTTGGACCAGGCGGAGCAGGCGCTCGCGGACCTGCGCGCCGGCCGGTTCGAGGGCACCGCAGTGATCGTTCTCTGAACCGACTACGCTGCAGTAATGCCCCTGATCCCGATGGTGATTGAACGGACCGCGCGCGGCGAGCGCGAGTTCGACATCTACAGCCGGCTGCTGAACGAGCGGATCGTTTTTCTCGGCACGCCGATCGACGACACGATCGCGAACCTGACCGTCGCCCAGCTGTTGCATCTCGAGTCGCAGGACCCCGACAAGGACATCTCGATCTACATCAACTGCCCGGGCGGCTCGATCTACGCCGGGCTGGCGATCTACGACACGATGCAGTTCATCAAGCCCGACATCCAGACGATCTGCGTCGGGATCGCGATGTCGATGGGCTCGCTCCTGTTGACCGGCGGCGCCAAGGGCAAGCGGTTCTCACTGCCCAACAGCCGCATCCTCGTCCATCAGCCGTCGGCCGGGTTCGAGGGACAGTCGACCGACATCGAGATCCACGCGCGCGAGATCCTCAACATCCGTGCGCGAATCGACGAGATCTATTCCTTCCACACCGGGCAGTCGGTCGAGCAGGTGCACGTCGACATGGAGCGCGACCGGTTCTTCAAGCCCGACGAGGCGGTCGAGTACGGCTTGATCGACCGCGTCATCGAGCACCACTAAGCGGGCGCCCGCCGGATCCGCCCCGAGCCCTGCCCGCGTGTCTTGCGCGGCTCGGGCATGACCGGTCGCTTCAGCGCCCAGAAGATCATCAGCGCGCCGAACACGAGCATCCCGAGACCGGTCCACAGGTCGACGTTGATGCCCGCCGCCTTGTTCTTGATCTCGTGCGAGCCGAACAGCCCGAGCGCGATCAGGATCAGCGCGTAGAGGCAGAACAGGGCGCCGATCAACCGGCGGATGTCGAACCTGTTGGCCGCGCGAGCCGCCTCGGCCTCGTCCGCTTCACTCTCGCCGGTCGGCATCATCGGCTCGCTCCGTGACGACGGACGTGGCCAGCGAACACGCTTCTCCTGTGGGGACATCGGTCGACTCCTAGATGAAGATGATGTTCAGAACCACCGTGATCACGAGCACGCCGGCGCCGAGCAGCACGGGCGAGCGCCACCAGAGGCGGTCACGCGGATCGGCGTCGACCTCGCGCTCGTCCTTGCGGGTTTGACCCCAGACCAGCCCCTGCAGTTCCTCCACCGGCTTGGGCTTGGTCACCAGCGACACCGCGACGAGAACGACGGTGCCGACGACGAAGGCCCAGATCGACTGCCAGAAGCTCGCGCTCAGCGCCGAGCCGAAGTGGAAGATCACGTGGTAGGCGGCCAAGCGGTTGACCCCGTAGGCGGTGGCCGTACCGGCGACCAGACTCCAGAACCCGCCCCACGCCGTCGCGCGCTTCCAGAACATCGCGACGATGAACGTCGTGAACAGCGGCACGTTGAAGATCGAGAACAGGGTCTGGATGTAATTCATCATGTTCGAGTAGCCCTTGGCGATGAACGCCGTGGCGATCGAGATGAAGACCCCGGCGATCGTCACCAGGCGGCCCCAACGCAAATAGAACGCCGGATCGCGGTCCTTCCAGATGTAGTCCTGGAGCAGGTCGTAGGTCACCACCGTGTTGAACGCGGTGACGTTCGCGGCGACGCCGGCCATGAAGGCCGCGATCAGGGCGACGATCGCGATCCCCAGCATCCCCTCGGGGAAGAACTGCGAGATCAGGTGTGGAATCGCGGTGTTGTATTGGAGGGACAGGTCCTTGCCGACCCCCAGACCGTGCACGGTGGCGACCGCGATCAGGCCCGGCAGGATGATGAGGAACGGGAAGAACGCCTTCGGATAGGCGGCGATCAGCGGGGTGCGGCGGGCCGCCGACAGATTCTTGGCCGAAAGGGCGCGCTGCACCTCCGCGAAGTTCGTCGTCCAGTAGCCGAAGCTGACCACGAAGCCCAGGCCGAATACCACCCCGATCCAGTTCGCCTTCAGCGGGTTGGTCGGGTGGTGGATCCCGAGCCCCTTCCACGCGTGCAGCCCCGCGTTTCCGAGCGCAGGCAGTTCGTTGATCCGGTGCTGGACCCCGTTCCAGCCGCCCGCGGCGTGCAGCGCGACCAGCGTCAGCGGCAGCAGCGCGGCGATAATCACGAAGAACTGAAGGACCTCGTTGTAGATGGCCGAGGTCAGCCCGCCCAGCGTGATGTAGATGAGCACGATCGCCGCCGCAGCCAGGATCGAGCCGCCGACCGGCCACCCGAGCAGCAGGTGGATGATCAGCGCCAGCGCGAACAGGTTGACACCGCCGATCAGCACGGTCGCCACCGCGAACGTGAGCGCGTTGAAGATGTGCGCGGCGTTGCCGAAGCGCAGGCGCAGGTATTCGGGCACCGAGCGGACCTTGGCGCCGTAGTAGAAGGGCATCATCACCAGCCCGAGGAACACCATCGCCGGCACCGCGCCGATCCAGTAGTAGTGCACCGCGGACACTCCGTACTGCGCGCCGTTGGCGGACTGCCCGAGGATCTCGAGCGCGCCGAGGTTCGCGGCCATGAAGGCCAGGCCGGTGATCCAGGCCGGGAGCGAGCGCCCGGACAGGAAGAAGTCCAGGTCGGTCTTGATCGAGAGCCGGGCGATGAACCCGATCCCGAGCACCACCGCGAAGTAGATCGCGATGATTATGTAATCGATCGTGCCCGGGTGTAGTCGCAGCATGAGCCTCTCCTTCCAGAGGCCCTCTACCCGGGTTTACGTCTTGAAACTCAGACGCCCGCGGCCACCTTGCTCGGCGCCGCCACATGCGTCACCGGCAATCCCAGACCACGCGCCTTGCTGATCAGGTCGAGCTTCAGCCAGCGCGAGATCCCCAGCGGCAGCGTCGAGATGATGATCTCGTCGTAGTCGCCGAGGTTGACCGCGTCGTGGATCGCGCTGAGCGGCTCGGCATCCCCCACGCTGCCGGTGACCTCCTGCCCGGCGGCGTCCGACAGCTTGGGCAGCGCGGCGTCGAGCACCTGCTGGGCCTCGTCCGCACCTGCGTCCTCGGGGTCGACCAGCTTGTGCATCCCGTGCGCCTGTTGCGGCACGACGAGGTGGAACGTGGCCGGACCGCGTGCGACGCGCTCGCGCACCGCATCGAGCAACCCGGGGGTCGCCGCCGTCTGGTGGGCGACGACGAGAACATGGGCCGGCTCTGGCATTACTCACCTCCCTAAGAGATGGACCGGTGCGTCGAGTATTCCACCGGACCGTGGAGCTCACAAGCCCGCAGCAGTCAGTCCAGCCGGTACTCGCCCCTCGCCACGATCACCGCCGACCCGCCCACGAACACGCCCTCGATCCGCTCCGCAGACCCCTCGACCCGCGCCCGCAGCAGCGAGGGCCGCCCGATCTCGACCCCCTGCACGATCTCGATCTCGGCTCCAAACCCGATCCGTTCGTAGCGGGCGAGATGAACGGCCAGCGGCCCCGCCGCGGACCCGGTGGCCGGATCTTCGGGCACGCCCAGGCCCGGCGCGAACATCCTCAACTTGACCCTGGCACCCGACGCCGCGAAGCAGTTGATCCCGTAGGCGCCGAGTCGCTCCAAAGCCCCCAAGTCGGGCCGGAGCGCCGCCACCGCCTCGGCATCCGGCAGCTCCACGTACACGTGCACCGGGCCATTGGCATACGCCTCGATCGGAAGCGACCCATGCCCGGGAGCCGCGCCGAGCCCCGCGAGCAACTCGTCCACAGCCTCAAACGACTGAACCTCCGGCACAAACTGCGCCATTTCGCCGTAAACGGGCTCGCCGCCGCCATCGCGGCGCGTGAGCGTCACAGGCACCACGCCCGCCCCCGTCTCGAGCCGGACCACATTCGAGCCCATCGCCCGCCCGACCACGAACGCCGTTCCCAGCACGGGGTGACCGGCGAACGGCAACTCGGTCGCGGGCGTGAAGATCCGCACCCGCAGATGCGCCGCAGCATCCTCGCGGCGGAGCACGAACACCGTCTCCGACAGGTTCAGCTCCCGGGCCGCGCGCTGCATGGTTTCGGCGGTCAGCCCGGTCGCGTCGGTGAACACCGCCACCTGGTTGCCCTGGAGGGGTACGTCGGTGAACACGTCGGCGACCGTGTAGCGGTACATGGTCATGAGCCCTGGGCCATCTCGAGCAGCGTCCCGACCGTGGTCCAGTTGCGCGCGGTGGCGCGCACCCCGAGCCCGTTGCCCGCGAGCCTGGTCCATAACTTGGAGCGGGCGACCCCGTCGGGATGCCACGCGTACAGCTCGCGACCGATCGACACCAGCCGCTCGGACTCGGCCGCGAAACCCGCGATCCGCGAGACCGCCTCCGGATCGGGCTCGGCCTCCAAGAAACTGACCTGGTAGCGCTTCGGGTCCACGGCCACGTCGCCCAGCGGGTTGCGCGCCACCACCTCGGCCATCTCGTCGCCCGTGCGCACGATCACGTCGACGTCGAAACCAAATCGTCCTGAGATCAGCTTCTCCGCCTCGGAGGCGACACCAGTCGGAGACCGGCCGCTCGACAGCACCACGTTGCCGCTCTGGACGTACGTCCGCACGTCGTCGAACCCGGCCTCGGAGAGCAGCGAACGGAGCTCCGGCATCGCGACCCGCTTGTTCGGACCGATGTTGATCCCACGGAGAAGGAGGATTAGTGAGCTTTTACGCGCCACGTTGCGGGTTACTACGGACTGCGTTGCGGGTCATCGCGGATGTATTCAGTTGCCCATCCGCCGATGTCATTCCCGGCAGCCGGAACTTGAGAGCCCGGCCCCAAATTTCCCTCGAGAATACGGAGTCCCCGAATGCGGAAGGCAAAGGACAAGTCGGGCCGGATGTCGGCGCAGGAGACGCTCGAACTGTGGCAGGAGTACAAGCGGACGGGCGATCAGCGTGTCCGCGACCGCCTGGTCCTGACGTTCGCCCCGATGGTGAAGTACATCGTTTACAAGAAGGCGCGCGAGATCCCTGCTCGGTGTGAGGTCGAGGATTTCATCTCGTGCGGCCTGGAGGCCCTGATCCGGTCGATCGACCGGTACGACCCCAAGAAGGGCGCCACGCTCGAGCAGTTCGCGTGGACCCGGATCCACGGCGCGGTGCTCGACGAGCTCCGTCGCAACGACTGGGCTCCCCGATCGCTGCGCCGCTGGGACCGTGACATCACCAAGGCCAACGAGCAGTTCGTCGGTCTGTACGGCCGCAAGCCGACCAAGCAGGAGCTGAGCGAGTCCCTCGGCATCTCGACCGAGGACCTGGTCACCCGCCAGGACGAGATCGCCCGCTCCCACGTCGGCTCGCTCAACACCGTGGTCCTCGCCGATGACGACACGACGATCGAGCGGATCGACACGCTGCACTCGGACGATCGCGACACCGATCCCGAGCACGCCGCGATGCGCGAGGACGCCAAGGCCCGCTTCCGTCAGGCGTTCGAGCGCCTGCCCGAGCGCGAGCGCAAGGTGGCGGTGCTGCTCTACGTCTACAACCTGACCCTGCGCGAGATCGGCGAGATTCTCGGCGTCACCGAGAGCCGCGTCTGCCAGATCCACGGGCAGATCACCAAGAAGCTCCGCGCCGAGCTCGAGGTCGACGAGCAGCTGTTCTCAGAGGTCGCGTAGCCCGCGTAAACGCATCCGGCTCCGGGCCGCGCGCGCTCCGCTCTTATGAGTCAGAGGAGACCGCTCCGCGCGCGCGGCAGTCACCACGGCCCAGCATCCGGCTGGGCCCTACGCGCCAAGCCGGACGCGGTTACCCGCCCAGACGGCCGCTTACGTCAGGCAGCTCGGCACTCGCCGCGGCTTCTGCAGCAGCCTGGTTCTCACGCTTGACCTCGAGCCAGATCTCCTCCCGGTAGACCGGGATCGCCCGCGGCGCGTCGATCCCGATCCGGACCGTCTGACCGCGGACCTCGAGGATCTCGATGATCACGTTGTCGCCGAGCATGATCCGCTCGCCGGCGCGGCGGCTGATTCTCAGCATCCGCTCTCAGGCCCCCGCGCCGTCCGCCTCGGACGAATCCCCCGGGAACAGCGGGACGCGGAGCTCACAACCGGGCGACTGGTTGATCACCTGCCAGGCCTGGCCGTCGCGCACGAGGATCGGCGCCTTCAGGTTGGCGGTGAAGTCCTCCAGCACCGGCGCGGCGCGGACGGTCACGTAGACGTCCAGCGCGCCGGCGGTGTCGAGCCCGAGGCGCTCAGCGTCCTCGTCGACGACCTCGACCGCGAAGTCCGCGAAGAACCGGTGCGGGTTCGTCACCGGCAGGGCCAGCGAGGGATCCTCGAGCGACTGCAGCCACAGGAACGGCGCGTCGGGGTCGTCCCCGATCAGCGCGTAACGCGACCCGTCGAGCCCGATCAGGCCCTCGGGGAACTCGAGCATGGCCTTGGAGTCGATCTCCACCGGCCCGAAGCGCGAGCTCTCGATCGTCGGCGACACTAAGCGGCACTCTAGCCGCTGAGGAAGTCCATCAGCGACTGCTGCACGATGTGGGCGCCGGCCTGCAGCGCGGCGGTCAGCGCCGCCTGCTGGGTCGAGAAGTTGATCTCGGTCTGCGCCATATCGGCATCCTGCGTATTGGAGAGGACCTGCGTGTCCGAGGCCTGGAGCGCCTGGATGCGGCTGCTGGCCATCTGCAGCCGGTCCACCGTGGCGCCCACGCTGGCCGAGAGTCCGGTCAGCGAGTTGAGGTTCGTGTCGAGCTGCGATAGGTCGTTCCCGCTCAGCGCGGTCGAGTTGCCCGACTGCATGTCGTTGACGATGTTGCGCAGCGTGTTCAGCAGCTTGCCGTCGCCGGCCGGCTGGCCCGCGGTGGTCTGGCCGGTGCCGAGCACGCTCGACACATCCGCGTTGACCGAGATCGAAGTACCGGGGCCGATCGTGCGGGTGACCGAGCCGGTGTTGCCGGCATAGGCGTCGTTCGAGCCCGCCTGGTAGGGCTGGGTGCTCGTGGCGGAGCCCGAGAACACGTATTGCCCGTTGTACTGGGAGTTCGCGTCCTGCTTGATCTGGTCGATCAGCTGGTTGACCTCCGAGGCGTCGGCGGACATGTCGGTCTGCGACTGGGTCCCGTTGGCGGCCTGGACGACCAGTTCGCGGATCCGCTGCACGGCGTTGGTCATGTCCGAAAGCGCGGAGTCGCTCGTCTGAGCCCAACCGGTGCCGTCGGTGATGTTGTTGGAGTAGCTGGTCAGGTCCGACAGCTGGCCGTTCAGCTGGAGCGCCAGGCTCGTGCCGTACGGGTCGTCCGAGGGCTGGTTGATGCGCTTGCCGGTCGACAGCTCCTGCTGGGTCGTCGAGATCCGGTCCAGCGACTGGTTGATGTTGGCCAGCAGGTTCTGCGCCGTCATCTGGGTGGTGATGCGCCCGATCATCAGATGCCCGCCCCGACCTGGTTGATCAGCGTGTTCAGCGTCTCGTTGATCGCGTTCATCACCCGCGCCGAGGCCTGGTAGGCCTGCTGATAGGTGATCAGGTTGGTCATCTCCTCATCCAGCGAGACGCCGGAGACGCTCTGGCGCTGGTTGGAGATCGCGGTCAGCAGCGACTGCGCGGTCTGCTGCGCGTTCTGCGTCGACCGCACGTTCGAGCCGATCTGGGTGACGAAAGCGTTGTAGGCCGAGTCGGCCGCACCTCCGCTCAGGCCGCCGGCGGCCTGGGCCTCGGCCGCGGTGTAGGGCGCGGTGGCGGTGGACAGAGCCGGGTTCACGGCGATCGTCGTCGCCGTCGTCCCGGTGGGATCGAAGAACGGGGGCGCGGTGGCGCCGCTCGAGTCGGCACTCGCGATCGCGTTGTTGACCGTCGTGACGAGGCTGCTCGTGATGTTGTTCAGCGTGGTCAGATACCCGGCGACCTGACCCGTGCCGGTGGTGGAGTCGTACAGGCCCAGGAGTGCCCCGACGGTTCCGCCGGAGCCGCTCAGGTTGGCGTCGGTCAGGTTGTCGGTCAGGTCGACCGTGCCGCCGTTGACCAGCGGCGCGGCGTCGGTCGTCCCGCCGGCGGCCGCCTTGGCGGCGTTGCCGAAGCTGACGTTCACCATCCCGTTGGGCTGGGTCGTGACGTTGACGTTCGAGTACTGCGACAGGTCGTCGATCAGCTGGTCGCGCTGGTCGAGCAGCGTGTTCGGGTTCAGGCCGTTGACCTGGGCCTGGGCGATCTGGGTATTGAGCGAGGCGATCTGATTCGCGTCGTTGGCGATCGGCCCGGAGTTCGGGTCGGTCAGCGTGTTGTACTGGTCGGTGATCTGGGACTGAAGCGTCGTGAGCTCGTTTCCGAGCGTGTTCAGGCTGGTCGCGACCGTCTGGCCCGCTCCGATCACCGCCTGCAATGCGCCCGCGCCGCCCTGGCCGGTGGGCGTGTTGCCGAGCGCGTTCCAGCTCTGCCAGAACTGCGTCAGCGAGCTCGACAGGCCACTCGAGCCGGGCTCGGCGAGCGCCGCCTGGACCTGGCCGAGCAGCGTCGAGGCCGTGTTGTCGCCGCTCGTCTGGGTGTTCTGGCCGCGGTACTGGACATCCAGGAACTGGTCGCGGATCCGGCCGATCGACGTGATGTCGACGCCCAGCCCGAGCTGCGAGCCGGCGCCGGTGACGTTGGACAGGCTCTGAATCGTCAGCGGGTCGCGCTCGGTCATGTTGACCGACTGGCGCGAGTAGCCCGGGGTGTTGGCGTTGGCGATGTTCTGCCCGGTCGTGTCGATCGCCGCCTGCGCGGCTTCGAGGCCGCTGAGCGCGGTCTGCAGGCCGGAGTAGCTGGGGATCGTCATCGCGCGCTCACACTTCCAGGTCGAAGACGCGGTGCCCGGTGACGTCGGCCGCGGTGGTGGCCAGCCGGTCGCCGCCGGCGTCGTAGCTCTCGTGCCCGGCCACGCCGGCCAGCTTCAGCAGGTGGTCGAGGAAGGCCAGCTCCTGGCTCATCAGCGCTCGGTTGACGTGATGCTCGCGCTGGACCGTCTCGAGCAGGCCGCGCAGCTCGGCGCTGCGCGCGCCCGCCACCAGGGCCGAATCGGGGTCCATCAGCGTCTCCAGCAGCGCCAGCGTGACCGAGGCGCCGGGGACGCCCAGCTTCGCGCCGGCACGCTGGAGCAGCGCGAGCCGCTCGGTCTCGAGCAGCTGGCGGCGCTGGAGCTCGGCCTGGAGCACGCCGGTGAGCTGCACCACCGCGCGAACGTCGCGGTTGCGGATCGCCGCGCCCTGCTCGAGCACCACCTGGAGCAACCGCCGGGCGGCGACCAGCTGGGCCTCGAGGTGGGCGATGACTTCGTTCGTCAGGGCGGCGTCGCCGCGCTCGTGCAGAAGCGCCTGGTTCATTTCTTCTCCCCGATGGCGGGATCGATGGCGCGCGCGAGGCCG
>Ga0335077_10004833_pt1 | contig 16467 bp, 19 predicted proteins | sample Lox_Sample_31_FD_207151 | JGI IMG/M metagenome (GOLD analysis project Ga0335077, IMG submission 207151) | Soil microbial communities from Loxahatchee National Wildlife Refuge, Florida, United States - Lox_Sample_3.1 | ecosystem: Environmental > Terrestrial > Soil > Wetlands | place: USA...
CTTGGAAAAACGTCGATGAACTTCTTTACCCGCTGATACCAACCTCTCGGCGGCTCCAGCGCCAGTCCGCCGATACGGAAGTAGCTGGTCATCATGCGCTGTCCCGAGAACATCTCGAAGATGCGCAGAATATCCTCGCGCTCCCGAAAACAGTAGAGGAATACGCTCATCGCGCCAATATCGATGGCGTGCGTTCCCAGCCATACCAGGTGGCTGTTGAGGCGCGTCAGCTCCGTCAGCATCACGCGCATCCACTGAGCCTGCGGCGGAATCTCCAACTGGAGCAGTTTTTCCGCAGCCAGGCAGTAGCAGAGGTTATTAGAGAGCGGGGCCAGGTAGTCCACGCGATCGGTCAGGGTCACGCCCTGCTGATAGAACTTCTGCTCGAACTCTTTTTCGATGCCGGTGTGCAGATAGCCGATGTCGGGCTGGCATTTGGTGATGATTTCGCCATCCAACTCGATCAGCAAGCGCAGCACGCCGTGCGTCGAAGGATGCTGCGGCCCCATGTTCAGGATCATGCGGCGCGGCTGGCCCTCTGCAGGCTCCGTCTCCAGAGTCGCGACAAATCGGCCGGGGACTTCTGCTTCGCTCATAGCTACATCCTGTATCCGGTCACGGGATAGTCTTTCCGCAACGGGTATCCTTCCCAATCGTCCGGCATCATGATGCGGCGGAGGTCCGGGTGGTTGAGAAACTGAATGCCAAACAGATCGAATACTTCCCGCTCGTACCAGTTGGCCGAACGCCAGACGGAAGTGACCGATTCGATGACCGGGTCGGTTCCCGGCAAGCGGCATTTCAAACGCAGCCGCTCGTGCCGTTCGATCGAGTGGAGATGGTATACCACTTCGAAGCGCGGCTCAGCCGGGTAGCGATCCACGGCTGTCACCGAGCTGAGGCGAATAAACTTCCGTTCGTATTTGAGGAATCCGCACACGCTCACGATCTTCGAGTGTGCGATCTCCAGCGTCAGCTCACCCAGGTCGTAATGCCCGCCGGTGAGCGCGTCCCGATCGAACGAATCCACCGCCGCGGCGAGGGCGTGTTCCCGCAAATGGTCCGGTATCATTTCGAATCGTTACCGCTTGGCGCTGGTACGGTCTTGCTGCGACCAATCCAAAGCGCCCTTCTTCCAAATGTAAAAGAACCCGGAGAGGATCAGCACCACGAAGATCAGCATTTCCACAAATCCGAACCACTTCAAGTCGCGGTACACCACCGCCCACGGATAAAGAAAAATCGCTTCGATGTCGAACACGATGAAGAGCATCGCCACCAGGTAAAATTTGACGCTGAAGCGGCTGCGCGCGTCGCCGGTGGGCGTAATGCCCGATTCGTACGGCGTGTCCTTAATCTTGTTCCGAACTTTTTTCCCGAACACGTAAGAGATTATGATGAGCGCCGCCGCAATCACCACCGCCAACAGGCCCTGCACCAGGACAGGGAAATAGATTTCGGGATACGAGTCAGGCATTGTTGTTTACGGGGATACGAGGCTCAAAGATTGACTATAATGGTTGCAAAACAAGGGTGTCAACCGATCGATGCTCATAGAGATCGTCCTCAACGGCGAACCCCGCACAGCCCCCCAAGGACAGACTGTGCTCGGGCTCGTCGAACAGCTCCGCTTGGACCCGTCGCGGATCGCGGTCGAACTCGACCGCCGGATCGTCAAGCAGCCTCGGTGGGCCGATACGGTTTTGCATCCGGGCGCTGAGGTCGAAGTAGTGCAATTTGTGGGCGGCGGTTAGCCCGTTTCCCCGGGCGGGTAAACGCGCCTTACGCAAAACTGCGAATCGCCCCTGCTTCATCTTCGTGAACATCGAAGACGGTGTACAGCTTGGTGATCTGTAACAGGTCCTTAACCCGCTTGGTGAGGTTCAGCAGCTTCAACTGACCGCCGCTGTTGGTTACCGTCGTGAAACCCGAGACGAGCTCGCCGATGCCGGAGCTATCGATGTACGAGACATCACCCAAATTGAGCAGGATCTTCTTCTGGTTCTTCCCAACCATTTCGCGCAAGGCATCGCGCAACGCGCTGGAGCCTTCCCCGAGGGTGATCCGCCCCGCCACGTCCACCACGCTCACGTCGCCTACCTGCCGTGTATTCAACTTTACACTCACTGAAATGCCTCCCTCATGAAGCTGACAGGCGGCCGAAAAGCGGTCGCCCGCCCTGCTGAACTCAAAACCCTATTTGGAAACCATGTACTTGACCATGACGAATTCCATCCCGCCCGGCTCCAGACGGTTGATCTGCAGCTCGTCCATGAACGATCGGATCAAGAAGATTCCCCGTCCCGAGCCCCGCAGAAGATTCTCCTCTTCCAGCGGATTGGGCACCTCTTCATAATCGAAGCCCTCACCCTCGTCGGCGATCCGAATCGTAAATCGTTCCGAGTTCTTCGCCACGGAAAAGCGAACCTTCTTATTAGCGTTGTACCGATTGCCATGGACTACTGCGTTTACCACGGACTCGCGCACCGCCATTCCAATTTTCAACAAATCCTCTTCACCGAAGCCCGCCCTTTGCGCTACCCCGACCGCAAGCTCCTCGGCATGATCGACACTGTCCAAAGTCGAATCGAGAAACCGTTCGACGGTCTCCGATTCGTGCCGCGCTGGATCTCTCATACCGAAGGGCCGGCCCGCGTAACTCAGGCCAAGTGGAATGGTTAGAATAAAGTACCCCTGCTGCCAAAGTCAAGGAAGTGGGCGCGGTTTCAACCGCCGCCGGTCGCCCCAGCCGCTGCGGGCCGGCACTATGCGCTCAACCTCGGCAGGAATTTCAGCGCGTTCCCGCGCTCGATTCCGCGCAGTTCCTCGGCGCTCAGGCCGGAGCTTTCAAGGCCTTGCCGGTGCTTCGCCGCATCGCCCCCGAAGGGGTAGTCAGTGCCGAACACGATTTGCGAGACGCCCGCAATCGCTTTCAACGCCTGCATCTGCACGAGATTGCTGGACATCGCCGTATCGTAGTAGAAGCGCCGCAAATGATACAACCGGGAATTGGGCTCCGGCGTCCGGCTCAGGACTCCGTTGAGCGTATCGGCCCCGCCGATCCCCAGCCGGCCGATTACCGCGGGCATCGTCCCGCCACCATGCGAGAAAATGAATTTGACGTCAGCGTAACGAGTGGCCGAATTGGTCACCAGCAGGCTGAGGATCGTCCGGGCCGTGTCCGTGGGAAACTCGAGCGTCGTGGGATTCACATCGGGCCACAGGTCTTGGCAGCAGGGCGCGTCGATCGGATGCGTGTAGACCACCGCCTTGCGCCGGTTCAGTTCGTCCAGTACCGGCCGGAATTGCGCATCGCCAAGCCAGTGGCTGCCATAGCTCGTCAGGATTCCCACACCGTCGGCCTTGAGCGTATCGAGCGCATACTCGATCTCGCGCAGGCTTTCGTCGATGAGCGGCAACGGTAGCAGCGCGAACAGGCCGTAGCGCCCTTTGTAGTCGGACACCATCCGCGCGCCAAACTCGTTCATTTCGCGGGCCAGTTTGCGCGCTTCCTCTTTGTCTCCGAACCAAACGCCAGGCGAGGTGACCGAAAGCATCGCAGTGGCCACACCCTGCTTATCCATTAACTCGATGTCTTTAGCTGGCGAGTAATTCGTCCACAGGCCAAGCGGAAAATAGCTGGTCAGCCCTTCCACTTTGTGGCCCTGCTTGGACTGCAGGGTTTTCAGAAAGTCCGGCGAGACGAAATGGTGATGAACGTCGATGATGCCCGGACTGGCGGATGCCGTCTGGCCCAACGCCCGTTGGCTTAGCCAGGCACTCCCCGCGAGAGCAGCCACGCCCGACAAAAGGTCTCGTCGCGTGGTGCCGCGCGAATGGGCTCTCCGCTCGATTCTCACAATGGCGATGTCCTTGATCCTGTGAGGATATCACGGACAACGCGCTACGCCGACTGACCCAAGTTCGTACTGACCTATGCCCCTACCATTGTGCGTAACTGACGGGCAATTTGGTTCAGCGTCGCCGCCTGTGCCGCCATTTGCTGGCTCGCGGCAGCCGTTTCTTGGGAGTTGGCTGCCGTAGCCTGAGTGATCTGGGCCATCTGCCCGATTACGCTCGAAATGCCTTCGATGCCTTGGGTCTGGTCGGAGCTGCTCACGCTCACCTCGTCCACCAGCACCTTCACCTTAGCCGTGCTTTCCGTAATCGAGCGGATCACTTCCGTCACCTGTTGGAGCCGGGTGCTTCCTTCATTCGACTTGCCAATCGAATCTTCGATCAGAGACGCTGTGTCCCGGGCGGCTTGTGCCGAGCGGTGCGATAAGTTGCGCACTTCCTCGGCCACCACCGCAAAACCCATGCCTGCTTCGCCCGCACGCGCCGCTTCCACGGCGGCGTTCAATGCCAGGATATTGGTCTGGAACGCGATCTCATCGATCGCCTTGATGATTTTCGAGATCTTCCCGCTGGATGACGTAATCTCTTCCATCGACGAAACCATCTGGTCGAGCGCTGCATTCCCGTCGGCTACTCGTGCGTCGACCGTGTCCATCAGATCAGAAGCATTCTTCGAGTTTTCTGTGTTCTTGCGCGTCATCGAGGTGACCTGCTCGCTCGATGCGGAGGCCTCCTGCATAGATGCCGACTGCTGGGCGGCGGCTTGCGCCAGCGATTGACTGGCCGTGGAAACCTGGGACGTTGCGGCGTGAATCTGGCCCGAGCCCTCGTTCAGTTCCGCTGCGATTCTTCGCAGGGTCCTGGCGATGCCGCGAACGATGACGATCATGGCCGCCACCACGATAAAAGCCGTGATGTTCATCAGGATGGCCGTCCACCGCGCGCTGCTCACCTTTTGCGCCCCGACATCGTTGCTGGTTTTGATGCGCTCGGTCACATCCTTCATCAGGTCGGCCGCCGCCTTTTCCATCGCGACACCGGCCGGTGCGCCTCGTTCGCGATAGATACCGGTTGCCTCATCGATCTTGCCCGTCGCGCAGAGCTCGGAAACCTCCCGGAAACATGCCACATGCTGTTCCACTTGCGATTCCAGAGTGCTGGTCAGCTCCCGGTCTTTTTCGTTCGCCAGAAGCGGCTTGATCTTCCCCAGCAGCTCCTGCTCGGTTTGATAGTATTTCGCGTAATCCTGCTGTTGTTTCGCCACGCCCTTCGTGTCGTTTTGCAATGTGAGCAGCAGAACCCCGCGTTGCCCGGTTCGCATGATATTGGCGGTCGCCTTGAGGTTGCCTGCCAGGGCCAACTCCGTGGTCAGTCCCGTTAGTTTTTGCAACTCGCCGCTTACCATGCCGAGCGAATGCAAGGAGGAAAACGTAAATCCCACCACCACCAGCAGCATGCTAACCGCGGCCGCCATCAGTTTCCGGCTAATTGTCCAGTTCGAGCCCATTACCGTCCTCTGTCTCTTGCTTTATCGGTAGTTGCTTCCTCTGCCACTAGATCAAACGCAGCTTTTTTCGGTACCGCCCATCGGCCGGCGCGCAAGCGTACCATATAGAATCGATGACTCTGGCCGACCGATGGGCCCGCCAACCGCAACAGCTTTGGCTGCGCAAGGCGCTTTTCCAGGTCCATCTGTGGACCGGCATCATCATCGGACTCTACGTCGTAGCCATTTGTGTCTCCGGCAGCGCCCTGGTCTTCCGCGACAGGATTTTCAAGTCGCTTCAGCCCAAGCCCAGGCTCGTCGCAGCCTCAGGACGCAGGCTAACCCCTCCCCAACTGCGCGCGGCTGCGCAAAGGGCGCACCCTGGCTACACCACTGGCTACGTTTTTCAAGCCAAGAACCGCAATCAAGCGGTCGTGATCTGGCTCGACCGCAAGGGAAGCTATATCCAGCGGCTCTTCGATCCATACACCGGCCAGGACCTGGGGCCCTCCGAACCACTGGCGCTTCGATCCCTCACCTGGCTGGCAGACCTGCATATCAATCTCCTCGCAGGCGAGCGCGGGCGCGATGCCAACGGCTATGCCGCCATCCTTTTTACCCTCTTGTCTTTGACGGGCGCAGTGATGTGGTGGCCGGGAGCCGCCAACTGGCGGCGCAGCCTCACCGCCGGCACGCGCAGCAACTGGAAGCGGTTCAACTGGGAATTGCACAGCATGATCGGCTTCTGGACGTTCGCCTTCTTCTTCATGTGGGGCATTACGGGAATTTACGTCGTCTTCCCCGCCCCGTTTCAGCGGGTCGTGGCGCTTTTCGTCACACCGGACTTACTCGACCCCCGGCGCAGCCCCGACGAACAGTTTCTGCGCTGGTTCACCCGCCTCCATTTCGGTTCGTTCGATTGGCCGTGGAAATTCGTCTGGGTTGTCCTCGGACTCGCCCCCGTGGCCCTGTTCATCACCGGCGTGCTGATGTGGTGGAACCGCGTGCTCCACCCGCGGATCCGTGCGTTGGGCCGCAAGACTGAACTGGCGCGCGCGGCGGCTCCGTCTCGCTGACGGTCTATCCCTTCAACGCCGCTCTTGAGCCGTTCGCCCGGCAGTAACCTAGCCACCGTCGCACGCCGAAATCCACATCGCCGAACCGACATCCTAATTGCTTACATGGAGTGTAGCTTTTCGTGGCCTAAGTTGCCGGCATCCGGAAGATCATCTGGGGTGCCGTACGAAAACGTAACCTTGCTGAAGTTTAGAGACAGGCTCTCCGTTGGCCGGTCGCCACGTCCAGACACTAAGAACGAGGAAACCATCGTCTCGTCGAGTTTCAGAGTGAGATATACGTTCCCCTCCTTGTCGACGAAATCGATAGTTACTGCTCCTCCCTTGCCATTGAGAGATTCCTTCCATAGAGCGGCACTGCTGCCATCGTGATAACGGGAAATCTGAAACTCTTGAATCGTGGTGCCTTTGGCGCCTGCCGGCCCATAGGTGAGCGATTCGACTGGGATCCATCCCACGTGGCCCTTATCTGTGGCCCATCCTTTTATGGATCCATACTTCATGTAAATCGGCATCCGGGCCACCCTTCCTGAATACGATACCGCAAATCCGGCAATGCACGCCGCCGGAGATACAATGATAGATCCTATGAAGATCGACATTTTCAATCACTTCTTCCCCAGGCGCTTTTTCGACGAGTTCATCAACACTCCCGCCGGGCCGAAGGATATTGGCAAGCGCGTTCGCGAAGCGGCCACCATCGTGGATCTCGACGCCCGCTTCAAGGTGATGGATGAGTTCGGCGAATACTGCCAGATCCTTTCGCTCCCCATGCCCGCGCTCGAAGCGCTCGCTCCGCCGGACAAGTCTCCGGCGCTGGCAGTCATGGTCAACGATGGCTTCGCGGAATTGTGTGGGCGCTACCCCGCGCGGTTCCCGTCCTTCGTTGCGTCCCTGCCCATGAACCATCCCGACGCCGCGCTGCGCGAGGCCGAACGCGCTACCAAGCAGTTGGGCGCTCGCGGCATCCAGGTGTTCACCAATGTCGCCGGCAAGCCTCTCGACGCCCCTGATGTCCTGCCCATCTTCGAAGAACTCGCGCGCCGCGATACCGTCATCTGGATGCACCCTTCGCGCGGAGCCAACTCATCCGACTACCTCACCGAGGACAAATCCAAATTCGAAATCTGGTGGACCTTCGGCTGGCCCTACGAAACCAGCGCCGCCATGGCGCGCCTGGTGTTCTCGGCGATCTTCGACCGCCATCCCAATTTGAAGATCATCACCCATCACATGGGCGGCATGATTCCGTATTTCGAGGGCCGCGTCGGCTACGGCTGGGATCAATTAGGCAAGCGCACCTCCGACGTGGATTACTCCGTGCTTCTGAAGACGCTCAAGAAGCGCCCGCTCGATTATTTCCGCATGTTCTACGCCGATACTGCTTTGTTCGGAGGAGCCGCTGCGACGCAATGCGGCCTATCCTTCTTCGGCGTAGACCGCGTGCTGTTCGCCTCCGATGTTCCCTTCGAGCCCGCGCCGGGCCTCTATATCCGCGAGACCATTCGCTGTATCGAAAGCTTGGGAGTAAGCGCCAAAGAGAAGGATCAAATCTACCGGGGAAACGCCGCGTCGCTGCTGAAACTGTCCGAAGTCATGCAGACCGCGTGACTCCCGCCCGCTGACTCGGGCCGTTTCCGTCGTGAGCGAGCGCTGCTACCGCCGCAACAACCGCTTCAGCCGCGCCACCAGTTCCACCGGATTGAACGGCTTCACCAGGTAATCGTCCGCGCCCAGATTGAAGCCACGGCTGATGTCGTTCTCATGCCGGCGTGCCGTCAGCAGCACCACCCGCACCGGCAGCTTTTCCTGGCGCACGGCAGCCAACACCAGGTAGCCGTCCATTCCCGGCATGTTCACATCCAGAACGGCCGCATGCGGCTTCTGCGTGCGGATCATTTGCAGCGCTACGGTGCCGTTCTCGGCCATGTGGCATTGCATGCCATAGTCCTGCAGAGCCAGGCGCACCGCCGAGCGGATCACCGGATCGTCATCCGCAATCACAATGTCCGCACTGGCGATCGGCGTGTTCCCTTCCGATTCCTGGGCCGCGTCCGCGCGCGTTGCGGCCACGTTGCCATGGCGCCCTTTGCTGATGGCGAAGCTGAGCCGCAGCAGCGCCTCTTCCGGCTGCCAGCCATCGATCAGAAACTCGCTGGCGCGCGATTGCACAGCCACATCCAGCCCCATGATCTGGTCCCGTTTGCCCGCGAATACCACCGGCTGCTCGGCAGGCAGCGCTGAATCGGGAGCCAGCCAGGGCGTCGAAATCGTGTCCGGCGTAACTGAGATCATGATCACCCGGCAATCCTGCACCGAACCGGTGTTGATCGGGTCGGCCGGATGAAACAGGCGCGGCCTCGCGTTCACCTGTTCCAGCGCGGAGCACACGCGTTCCGTTTCATCCGCCCCGAAGCCCACCAGTCCAATCGGTTTCGAGGCCAGCGCCTGCGTAACGGATACCGGAATGGCTTGTTGCGGAGTCGACTCCAGCGGGTCCTGAAACGCGATGATCAATTCCGAGAGCGACTCCCGCAGAATCTCTTGCTCCGGCGGCGACACTTGCAGCGCTTCTTCGGCTTGCCGCGCCAGGTTGGAAATCGTCATGTAGCCCAAAATGCCCGCAGCTCCCACCCAACTGTGCAGCAGGCGCGACGATCTCTGGCTCTCGAAATTCTTATTGAGCGATTCCAGCATCTGTCGGCTTTGCAGCGCCCCTTCTTCCAGGAACCGCCGCCGCAGCGTCTCAATGTCCTCGTCTCCCGAAGAGGTGCCTTCCGGCACCGACGTTTTCTGCCACCGGTCCGTGCGCTGCTCGCGCTGCTCGCGCTGTTCGTGCCCCGCCTGCCGGCTAAGATGTCCGCGAATGCTCGACACCAGCGTCGCCGAGTCAATCGGCTTGGTGATGTACCCGTCGCATCCCGCGGCGTAAGCCTTCTGGTCGTCGCCGCTGCTGGCCCGCGCGCTCAGCGCGATCACCACAATGTCTTTCGTCGAAGGATTCTCTTTGATACGCTTCGTCAGCGAGAATCCGTCCATCCCCGGCAATTCAATGTCCACCAGCATCAGATCGGGATGGAAGCCGCGCAGTAAAGAGAGCGCCTGTTCCGCATCCGCTGAAGTGTGCACCTTGAACCCTTCGCGGCGGAGCAGGATGTCCGTGAGTTTCAGATTCACAGGTACATCGTCCACCACCAGAATCGATTCAGCCGCCATACGATCCGTCTCCCCAATTCACATTCGACATGGCCTGGTTGAGTTCCGCGAAATGTTGCTCGATTTGAGCCAGCAGCCCGGCTGCGTCCGCAATATTTCCCGAGTGGCCCATTTGTTCCATCTGGAAACACATGCGCGCCATTTCCGCCGCGCCTAGTTGAGAAGAGCTGCCTTTGAGGGCATGGCCTTCCGCCCGGATGGCTTTCGCATCGTTGTTGCGCACCGCTTCCCGTAGCACCTGCAGCCGCGAAGCGGAATCCTCCTGAAAGACGGCAATGACGTCGGCGACCACGTCGACTCCGCCGTCTTGCGCAAGTTGCCGTAGCTCTTCCGGCAGTGTCCAGACACTTTGCGACCGAGCATGGTCATGAGCGGGGATGGTACGGGTTTCCATAGAGTTTACCGGTTACAAAACTTCACTCCCTACTTTCTCGGGAATGGCCCTCCGGCCACAACGTTGCTCTTGGTTAACATCCACGCCAAAATCCGCCAAATCCACAAGGCGCGGTTGTAAACTGAGTACGCGAAATCGGGGGAATGCCCGCCGATATGAACCAAGTGCTGTCCCAACTCACGCTGGTCGTGGCCGTGTTGTGTGCCAGCGTAGCTGCGTTCGGTTGGCGTCAAACGCGCCGCCGCCTCGCCAAGAGTCTGCGGCAGCAGGAAGAACTCGAAAAATCGTCCCGGGTTCTCGAAGAAGAGCGCCAGGTTCTCGAATTGATCGCCCGCGGCGCTTCGCTCAAGCAGGTGCTCGATGCGCTTACTCACGCCATCGAACACATGTCTCCCGGCTGCCTGTGCTCCGTCTTGCTGCTCGATGAAGATGGGCGCACCCTGCTCGAAGGTTCCGGCGGCAGTTTGCCGCAGGACTACATCCGTGGCGTGCATGGCCTCGAGATCGGACCTGAGGTCGGCGCCTGCGGTTCAGCCGCCTATCACAACGAAATGGTGATCGTCGAAAACATTACGACCGATCCCAAGTTCGCCGCCGCCCGAGGTTTCGTCTTGAGCTACGGCCTGCGCGCGTGCTGGAGCATGCCGATCCGCGATTCGAAGAAGAACGTGCTCGGCACCTTCGCCATGTACCACCGGTTCCCCGCTAAGCCGCGCGAGCTCGAGCTGCGCCTCGTGCGCGCGGGCGCGCACCTCGCCGGAAACGCCATCGAACGCCTGCGCACTGAGCAGTCCTTGCGCGAAAACGCCGAGCGCATCGCCCTCGCCGAGAAGGTCGCATCCTTCGGCATTTGGGAAGTCGACAACGCCTCCAGCACGCTCAAGTTCTCCGACGGCTTCGCCGCCATGATGGGGCTTACCGACGGACCGCGCCGCGTGACCATGGAGCAGTGGCGCGCCATGATCCATCCCGACCACCTGGCCGCCTGCAACGCCGCCTTCGACTCCGCAACGCCCTCGCAGCAAATGTTCCAGGTCGAGTTTCGCGTGGTGCGCCCGGATGGCTCGATTCGCTGGCATCGCGGACACGGCAGGGTCGAGTTCGTCGGCTACGTAGCCGTCCGCGTGACCGGCGCCTCCATGGACATCACCGACGAAAAAGAAATGCTGCTCCGCCTCGAACAGGCCCGCGCCACCGCCGAGGCCGCCATGCACGCCAAGGGCGCGTTCCTCGCCAACATGAGCCACGAGATCCGCACGCCCATGAACGGCATCATCGGAACCATCGGGCTGCTGGTTGACTCGGGCGTCACTGAGGAACAGCGCGAGTACGTCAACACCATCCGCAGTTGCGGCGACGCCCTCCTCCAATTGGTCAACGATATTCTCGATCTCTCCAAGATCGAAGTCGGCAAGCTCACTCTCGAGCGCGCCCCCTTCCAGTTGGAAGCCTTGGTCAAGGACACCGTCTCCGTGGTTTCTCCCATGGCCCTGTCGCGCAATCTCGAGCTGCGCCTGCTGTTCGAAGAAGGGCTCCCCGATACCGTGCTCGGCGATCCCCAGCGCCTCCGCCAGGTCCTGCTCAATCTGCTGTCCAATGCCGTGAAATTCACCGAGCACGGCAGCGTCACCATCGGCATCGGCGTCGTAGGCACCGGCCAGGATCTCGTCGACGTGCAGTTCACCGTCAAGGATACCGGCATCGGAATCTCGCCGCAGGTACAACAGGCCATCTTCGAGCCCTTCACCCAGGCCGATAGCTCCACCACCCGCCGGTACGGCGGCACCGGCCTCGGCCTCGCCATCTGCCGCCGCCTGATTACCTTGATGGGCGGCAGCCTCGACCTCACCAGCGAACCCGGCCGCGGCAGCACGTTCGTATTCACCGTCAGCTTCCCCGTGGTGGCCCGCGCGGCTGCTCCCGCCCGCCCGGCGCAAGACCGCATCACCATTTCCCGCAAGCGCCTGCAGATTCTGCTGGTCGAAGACAATGTGGTCAATCAGAAAGTGGCCATGCGCCTCCTCGAACGCATGGGCCACCGCATCGACATCGCCCCCGACGGCCAGCAAGCCGTCGCCGCCGTTCAAGTCGTCCACTACGATTTGGTGTTGATGGACTGCCAGATGCCCGTTATGGACGGCTATGCCGCCACCGCTGCCATCCGCAGCCTGGAATGCGGCAAGCACCTGCCCATCGTCGCCATGACCGCCCACGCCATGCCCGAAGACCGCCGCCGCTGTCTCGAAGCCGGCATGGACGAATACCTCGCCAAACCCATCTCCGCCGACAAGCTCTACGACCTTTTGGAAAACTTCAGCGGCCGCCGCACCGTAGCCGCGTCCTAGCCGCCTCTTAGCTGCCATCAGCTTCACAGCGTTTCGCGATAAACCTCACCATTTCCAACCCGCGCGTCGACGATGCCGCAGCCGCACGGCGCCTTCGCGCACGTGGGACGTCAAGCAGCGCCAAAAAAGTGCCGAATACCTAAAAAATGACACATGATAGCTTGGAAACAGTGGTCGACCGCGTCACGAACATCCATCTACGAGTCTTTTTATGGCGCTTCGGCTCCTACACCTCCGCCTCACGCCGGAGGTCCGGTACACGCGGTGGGTCAATCCGAATTTCCACGAGCTTCCGTTCGACCCGATTCTCCGGTCAGATCAGAACCAGGCCGAGATTCTCTTGGGTCTTACTATTCCGTAGCTCGCGGATAGGCTCAGTTCGGAGACGGCCCTTCCATTCGCTCGACGATGATCACCTCGACCGGAGCTTGCTGAGCTTCCTCGAACTAGGAATCGCTTGTAGGGCGATGGCAGCAGAGCGCAGTGTACTCTAAAACGCTATTCCGGCCGTGGTCCCTTAGGGGTTACTAAGGTAGAATTAAAACCCTCGGTACCTATACAACTGTGCGTTAAATCCTATCGCCTAAATCGATTCCGTGTGACATTTCGACAAAGGGGGACCCGTTCATGTTTGACCGAACTCAAGTCTTCCATCGCAAGTTAGTAACGGCTTACACGCGGGTGGCCGATGCGATTGGTGCCTATCATGAAGCGCTGCGAGACTATCGTATGGCTCTGGCAGCGGCTTATCCCCAGAGGGGTTCAGGACCTCGTTGCTCTGTCTCACACCACTGTAGGCGACGATTGCCCCGAACCGAGATCCTTACGGGCTGAAGATTGGTCTGGGGCTGGCGCAAATGACAGGCGACAGGAACCTCATTCTCCTCGCCGTGGTGGTAGTCTTAGCCTTGATCGCGATCATCTGGGACCTCATGCGAAAGCAGTAATCCCGTTTGATCGGGATAGTGGACGGCCAGGGGATGACCGATGCGTGGAAAACCACTCTCGGAGGCGACTGCGCGGTTGTGGCCGCTTAAGTGACGTTTGCGGAAATCGTTCCGCACCTGTCCGACATACCCGCGAACGTCCATGTCCATATGCTGCCCAGACGCGCGTAGAATCAAGCATCCGACTCGCGAAGCGGCCAACACGGATCGGCTCAGTTCGGGGACGGTCTTTCCATTCGGTCGACGATGATCACCTCGACCGGAGCTTGCTGAGCTTCCAGCCGCAAGCCGAGCTGATCCTGAATTGCGCTGAAGATAGACCCGTGGTCGTTCCCCGGTGCTGCGGGCACATCAAGGCCGGGCACGCCGCCTTCCCGGATTGGGGCATCGTCCCATTGCAGGGACAGATCGTAGCGCCCGCTGAGTGCAGTCCGGTCAATCACGGGCCGTCCTAAGGCCGTTGCGAGGACCTGCGCCATGCGGGCGAGTTCTCCTGCCTCCATACGAATGGAGTTGCCGGTGATGTGAACGTTCGTAACCCCATCTTGCTCCCGTGCCTGGAACTTTGGTCCACCCTTCGCGACGGTTAGCCCATACACCGGGCGTTGCTCGGTTTCCCGATGAATCCGCAGGGCGAAACGCTCAGTGAGCATGCTCTGCAGCATCCGGCGCGTCTCCTCCGCGCTGTGCTGGATACGGTCATCGCTCCTTGCTTCAATGTCCCATTTCTCCGTGGCGAACCAGCTTGGACCCCCGGTAATCTGGGTTTCCTGAACATCGTAGGCAAGCATCAGTAGTAACTTTGCGACGGCGCCAGTTGCGGTGAATCGTCCATTCGAAGGCATTGCTACCCGGAACCGGATATCATCCGGAGCATGCGGGCGGATGCTGGCTACATCGAAGCTTACGGCATCTGCGCCTCGCAGGCATACCAGCGAAATGCAAATGAGGAAGATCACCTTAAGCATGCAAATCTCGCTCCCGGAGCTCTCTTGGAACCAAGGATACACCCACGGTTTCCACTAGTGACTTGTGAAAGAATGCGGCCCCGACGGATGAACCGCTCGCTAACGCCGCGCAGCAATTACCGAGCCGCGACCGTTAGGGAGCGTCCTGCCGCGGGCTTTTTCAGCCTGTTAAAGCAGTAGCCAGTTCGCCGCCATCACGTGGGCGCCAGCGCCTGAAGTTTGCCGCCCAAGCCTTCGGGCCGGTCACTCGACCGTGCGGCCTCGACCGGTCGAGTCGTGGTATCTGGCTCTTGAGTAGCCGAAAGAATCCAGGGCTTGCCCGGAGTCTCATGGCGAATCAAACGCAGAATCACCGCAATCCCACAGCCTAATACGATCGCCGCAATAAAGAAATACCGTAACCTGGGGATGCCGATAAGAAAGATCAGCATGCTGCCGAGGGCGAATAACGCCCCTGCGATGCCGGCACCGCCGGGTATCTTCGAAACGTTGATTTGTGGGTTCGGGGTGCCTTCACCCACGCTGCACCTCCTGATCGTTAGGCTATCACGGCTGTTACTCGGTCTCGGACATCCCGTCCGGGCGCCTCTTACTTAGCCACGTGAACGTGGTCTCTCTCATTTTCCGCGCACACCGCCTCCAGCACGTCACTATCGGGAATCAAATGAAAAGAGAGTTTCACCGTAAAGGCCCGCGTGTAATATTTCGGATCGTCGATCGTAACTGCGATATCCATGTGCCCGAAGTCGCGCCGGTGATAGCGTTCGATCATGCGCAGTTGCTCGCTGCGCGGATGGCCCGACGCGTCCAGCCAGGTCTTGTCGTTGTACCCGGTCGATTCCACCACCAGCGTGTCGCCCTCCCATTTGCCGGAGGCATAGCCCATCCACGATGGGTTCAGATCCTTAGGCAAGGGACGTCCATCGGTGTAAACCTGGCGCGGCGGATCGTAGTGCTCGAACAGCTCCACCATCTGTTGCGCGCTTTGCACGATCTTGAACGGCAGCACCGTCAGTGTTACCGGGACGCTGTTGGGCAGGCAGCGGGACTCCGGCAGATCTTCCGACGCTTGGCGCTGCTTGTACAACGCTACCGCCTCGGGCCGCGACGGGTCGTCTTCCGGTTTGATGTCCCACAACAGGTTCATCATGTACTTCGAATGGGCCGTGGACAGATCCACCTGTTGTTCGAAAATCTCTTCGGGTAGCCCGCGCTTCAGTTCGCTGTACGGAGTTTGATCGATCTCCCACAGTCCCGAAAAATCCGGCTTGCCGTTCAGGCGTGGCGCCGAAGCCGAGAGGTTCGCCTTGCCGTTCTTAGCGCGCGGAGTCCGCGCATCCGGGTAGTGCAACCACTGCGCGTGTGCGCCGGTGAGTGCTCCGGCCAAAAGGATACTGGTCAGTGTGAGCTTCCGCATGTTTCGTATCTTAGTCCCCACACTTCTCCACAAACAACCCCAACCCGGTCAACAACACCCGCATTCCACCGCCCGGCCCGCCTCTTTTCCACTGCTACCGTGGACGCAAGAGAAATCCCATGGCCACCCAACGTCAGATCGAGGCCAACCGCCTCAACGCCCAGCAATCCACCGGCCCCCGCACGCCCCAAGGCAAGGCCGTCTCCCGCATGAACGCGCTGAAGTCCGGCCTCGACGCCGAGTCCCAATTCGTCACCGGAGAAGACAGCACCGAGTTCGCCGAGCTCCAGCACGAATACATCACCCGCTTCCAGCCGCTGACCCCCTAGGAGCGTTTCCAGGTCGATACGCTCATCCGCAACGAATGGACCCTGCGCCGCCTCTTCCGTGCCGAAGCGCACCTTTGGGAGTACCACGCCATCCGCGCCAGCCGCTCCGAAGGCGTACCCCTCGGCGAAGCATTAATGGCCGCCAACGAAGTCTTCCGCCGCCTGCAGCGCCGCATCACCCTGGCCGAGCGCTCTTATAAGGATGCGTTCGCCGAACTGGAGCGCCTCCAAAGCGCCCGCGCTTCCGCCGCCGCCGCAGTCCCGCCCGCCCCCGAGCCAGTCCAGCCACCTGCGGACGACCCCACCGAATTGGCTTCTTCCGAAAATAACTACCGCGGCCTCACGTCTCTGCTCCTCGATTCAGTGAATTAGCGGCAGATTTCAGACTGACTGGGCGACAGCGAGTCGCAATTCCGAGCTTGCCTAATCTC
>Ga0335077_10004836_pt1 | contig 16462 bp, 16 predicted proteins | sample Lox_Sample_31_FD_207151 | JGI IMG/M metagenome (GOLD analysis project Ga0335077, IMG submission 207151) | Soil microbial communities from Loxahatchee National Wildlife Refuge, Florida, United States - Lox_Sample_3.1 | ecosystem: Environmental > Terrestrial > Soil > Wetlands | place: USA...
CACGCTCACGATCCTCCCGTGAACCTCGCGCCGCACCTCAAGTTCGACCCCGCACGAGCTCCAGGCCGGCCCCCTCGAGCGGACGAACTCATCGCTCTCGTGACGGCACCGCGAGCAGCGCCAGCGGAAGCGGACTGGGCACTCCATTCAGAACCCGATCAACAGGCCGGCTGTCGCGGTGAACGAGCCCCTGCTGCCGTGGTCGAAGACGAGCTCGTATGTCGGCTCGACGTACCAGCCGACACTGCGGCTCGGCCAGAACATGAAGTCGAGTCCGGTGACTAACCCGGGGGCCGTAGCGCCGTTGGGTTGGAGCGAATGCACCAGCTCCGGTCCGACACCGATCATGAACTCGAATCGGGGAGAGAACGTCCACGGCTTTTTGAAGAGGAGGCTGGCCGCCAGCTCCTTTTCGCCGCTGCCGCCCGTGGCCGAAACGCCCAGTTCAAGCTCCAGCCAGTTCTCGACGAAGGTCTTTTCGACGGCGATCGATCCGCCGAAGTGGGAGGAGCCGTCGGATAACTGTACCGAAGCGACTCCGCCGATCTCGAGCACCGCCGCGTGATCCTCAGAATCGGTCCCCGGCTTCGCTGCGGTCTCCCGCGCCCCGTCAGGGGTGAGGTGCTGGTCGCCCGCTGCTGCCGAACGAACAACAAGGAGGGCGACGATGACGAGCGAAGGCGTACGCCGTCTCACCTGCCGATCCTCATCGCCGCCGCCATCGCCGCGCCCTTCGCTTCGCGGATCTTCTTCACCTTCGTTCGGTTCGCTTTCGAGAGCAGCCTTACGGCCAGGTCCGATCCTGCTTTTCCAGGCCGCGATTACCCTCGCAGAGCCTTTTCGGCGCCGCCGTTTGTCCACGAGACGCCGCAGCGCCGCAGATTTGTCAACAGCCGTGCGCCTTGATCACCCAGCTCCTCAAGCCGGCGCCGGATCCCCTCGACGAGACAGCCGGGATCTACGCCGCGTCGCCATGCCTGCGTACTCGTGTTGGGCGGAGGCTACCACCGCGCCGGCGGCTGCCAAGCCGACGCTAGGGGAAGCTCCGCCGAAGCCGTGACTATTGCAGGCGCTCTTGTGCTCGTGGTTCTTCCTTTGCTGAGATGCCACGATGACAGCACCCATTAAGGCTGATCCGGAGGCCTAGGTTCTCGCGGAGCAAGGATCGACAAGAGGACGGTGCTACGCCTGACTGGCTGAAGTGGTCGAGCTGCTGGAGTAGCGGTTCGGCCTGGTGGCGGATCACGCAAGGTCGGTTGGTCGCGCGAAAGTCGGGCGGAAACCAGCCTACAGGGCGCATCCCCCCGAGCCTTGCGGGATCGACGGCATTAAACTTCGACGTCGTCCCGATGGAGCGATTTGAGAACCGCGCGAGATGAGCGACCCCGTCTTCCTTCACCGCCTTCAATTCGCCTTCACCGTCGTCTACCACTACCTCTTTCCCACGCTGACGATGGGTCTCGCCCTGCTGATCGTCGCCATGAAGGCCCTCGGCCTGCGGCGAAACGGCGAGGCCTGGAACGACGCCGCCCGCTTCTGGATACGGATCTTCGGCATCAACTTCGCCGTGGGCGTCGTGACCGGCATTCCGATGGAGTTCCAGTTCGGCACGAACTGGGCTCGGTTTTCGCAATACGCCGGAAACGTGATCGGCCAGACCCTGGCGATGGAGGGGCTCTTCGCCTTCGTCCTCGAGTCGAGCTTCCTTTCGCTCCTCGTCTGGGGAGAGAGGCGGCTGTCCCGGCGGGGGCACTTCCTGGCGGCCGTCGCGCTTTTTCTGGGCAGCTGGCTTTCCGGCTACTTCATCATCGCGACGAACGCATTCATGCAGCTCCCGGCCGGGCACGCGGTCGGGCCCGACGGCAACCTGCGGCTCGCGAGCTTCCGGGACTTCGTCCTGAGCCCGTGGGCCCTCGCGGAGTACGCGCACAACATGGTCTCCTCGGTCGTCACGGCGTCGTTCGTCGTGGCGGCGGCCGGCGCCTTCTACACGCTCCAGGGCCGGCATCGGGAACAGGCGCGGCGCTTCCTCCGGCTGGGCGTCGCCGCCGGCCTCGTCTCGTCGGTCCTGGTCGCCTTCCCGACGGGGGATCGTCAGGCGAAGCTCGTCGCGCGGCATCAGCCGGTGACGCTCGCCGCCATGGAGGGCCGCTTCCGCGGGGGTCCCGGCGCAGGCCTCCATCTGATCGGCCAGCCGGACGTCGCCGCGCGCCGCCTGGACAATCCGATCGAGATCCCGCAGGCGCTGTCGTTTCTCGCCTACGGCCACTTCTACTCGGACGTGCGCGGTCTCGAAGACTTTTCCGAGAGAGACTGGCCGGACAACGTCGCGCTGCTCTACTACGCCTTCCACATCATGGCGGGACTGGGAACGATCATGATCGCGATCATGCTCGTCGCGGCCCTCCTCGCCGCGACGCGCCGGCTCGAGCGCACCCGGCCGCTCCTCTGGGTGCTGATGCTCTCGTTCCCGATTCCTTACATCGCCGTCACCGCCGGATGGACGACGGCGGAGCTCGGGCGGCAGCCGTGGCTCGTGTACGGGCTCTTCCGGACGTCCGAGGGATCGAGCGCGAACGTTCACGCGGGAACGACGCTGTTCACGCTCCTCGGATTCTGCGGCCTCTATCTCGTCATGGGCGTTCTCTTTCTCTTCCTGATCGGCCGCGAGATCGACCGGGGCCCCGCGGCGGGCCACCTCGCGGGCGAGGCGTCCCATGGTTGAGATCTGGTACGCGATCGTCGTCGTGTTCCTGACGATCTACGTCGTCCTCGACGGCTACGACTTCGGCGCGGGCGCCCTGCACCTCTGGGTCGCGCGGACGGACGCGGAGAGGCGCCAGGTGCTCGGGGCCATCGGTCCCTTCTGGGACGGCAACGAGGTGTGGCTGCTGGCCGGGGCCGGCCTCCTTTTCGTCGGGTTTCCCCGCGTTCTGGCCTCCGGGGCTTCCGGCTTCTATTTCGCGATCTTCCTCGTCCTGTGGTGCCTCATCCTCCGGGGAATCTCGATCGAGTTCCGCAGCCACGTCGCGGACGGCGTCTGGCGGCAGTCCTGGGATTTCTTCTTCGGCGTGGCGAGCGCGCTTCTGCCGGTCTTTCTCGGGGCCGCGCTCGGCAACCTGCTGCGCGGGCTGCCGCTGAACCGCGAGGGGTGGTTCGATCTCGCCCTCTTCACCGACTTTTCCGCGCGCGAGCCGGTCGGCATCCTGGACTGGTACACGGTGCTCGTCGGGGTCTTCGCCCTGGCGGTCCTCGTCGCTCACGGGGCGGCGTTCCTCTGCTGGAAGACCGACGGTCTCGTCCAGGACCGAAGCCGCCGCGTCGGCCGACGGGTCTACGTGGCGGTGGCCGCGCTCTGGCCGGTGCTCACGATCGCCACGGTGAAGGTGGATCCGACGTTCTTCGGCGGGCTCGCCTCGCGGCCGCTCGCCTGGCTTCTGGGCGCCGCCGGCGCGGCCGGCCTCGTGACGGCCCTGCGCGGGCTCTCGCGCGGAAAGGATCTCCCCGCGTTCCTGGGCTCGTGCGCCTTCGTTGCCGGCCTCTCGACGGCGACGGCCGTGTGCGTCTTTCCGATGATGCTGCGCGCGACCGATCCCGCGCTCTCGCTGACCGCCCGGAACGCGGGGGGAGACCCGGCCGGTCTGAAGACCGCGCTCGTCTGGTTCGCGATCGGCTTCCCGCTGGCGGTCCTGTACTCCGTCGTCGTCCACCGGCTCCATCGGGGCAAGGTGGCCGCGGCGGCGAGCGAGGCCGAAGGGTACTGATCCGGGGCGGCGGGGAACCCGCCGGCGTCAGCTGCGGTAATCCGCGTTCAGCGAGACGTAGTCGTGCCCGAGGTCGCTCGAGAGGACGCGGGCGGATGCCGTGCCGGCGCCGAGGTGGACGGTGATCGGGACGCGCTCCCGGGCGAAGAGCCGCGCGGCGTCGCGCTCGCGATAGGCGGCCGGCGCGCCGCCCTCGACGAGACACAGCCCGTTGACGGCGAGGCGCGCGCGCGCGGGCGCGACGCGGGCGCCGCTGCGCCCGACCGCGGCCAGGATCCGCCCCCAGTTGGGGTCGCCGCCGTGCAGGGCCGTCTTCACCAGGGGCGAGGTGGCGACGGCATGCGCGGCGAGCTTCGCGTCGCGCCGGCTGGCGGCGCCTTCGATCGTCACCTCCATGACGCGGGTCGCGCCCTCGCCGTCGCGGACGATTCTCCAGGCGAGCTCGCTGCACACGCGGGTCAGCGCGCCCTCGAACTCGGCGCTCCCGGGGCCGCCCTCCTCGAGCGCAGCGGCATCTGCTGCGTCCGCCGCGCCGGACGCGAGGAGCAGAACCGTGTCGTTGGTCGACGTGTCGCCGTCCACCGAGATCGCGTGGAAGGTCTCGTCGGCCGCGCGGCGGAGCGCCGCCTTGAGGTACCCCGGCGCGGCGGCCGCATCGGTGAGCACGAACGCGAGCATCGTGGCCATGTCCGGATGAATCATGCCGGCGCCCTTGGCGAAGCCCACGACGCGGCGCCGGCGCCCGCCCGCCTGGAAGCTCGCCGCGGCGACCTTGGGCCCCACGTCGGTCGTCAGGATCGCGTGCGACGCGGCGTCGAGGCCGCCGGCCGACAGGCGCGCCACGGCAGCCGGAAGGGCCATGCGGATCCGCGCGTCCGGGAGCACGACGCCGATCACTCCGGTGGAGGCGAGGAAAACCCGCTCGGGCGGGCAGTGCAGCAGCTCGGCGGCGCGGCGTTGCACGCGGCGCGCGGCGGCGGCGCCGGCCCGCCCCGTGATGGCGTTGGCGCATCCGGCGTTGATCACCGCGGCCTGGACGCGGCCGCCGCTCTCGCGCAGCGCCGCGCGCGAGAGGACGACCGGCGCCGCCGGAAAGCGGTTTCGGGTGAAGAGGGCCGCCGCCGTCGCGCCCTTCTCGCAGACGATGAGCGCGAGATCGGGCCGGCTCTTGCGCACGCCGGAGCGCACGCCCGATGCCACGAATCCGGCCGGCAGCCTCACCGCACCCTCCGTAACCGGGCCGCCGCGATGGAGCGCGCCGCCTCCCGTGCGGCCTGGCGGACGCGCGCGGGCGCCGTGCCGCCGAAAGCGCCGCGGCGCGCGAGCGCCCGGTCCAGGTCGAGGGCCTCGAGATCGCGCGCTTCGACGCCGTCGCCCGGCGGAAGATCGCCGAGGCTCGCTCCGGCGCGCCGGGCGCGGGCGAGGCGGCGCCCCACGGCGGCGTGGGCCTCGCGGAAGGGGACGCCGCGCCGCGCGATCGCGTCGGCGAGGTCCGCCGCGAGGAGCCTTTCGTCGCCGGCGGCGGCCCGCATCTTCGCGCGGTCGAGCCGGAGCGAGGCGGCGAGCTCCGCCACGGCCGGAAGTACGGCGGAGAGCGTCTCGCGCATCCGGAAAGCCGGCTCCTTGTCGAGCTGCAAGTCCTTGTCGTACGCGAGCGGCAGTCCCTTGACGAGCGCCAGCAGACCGGCGAGATCGCCCGCGGCCCGCGCCGCGTGGCCGCGCACGAGCTCGAGCAGATCCGGGTTTTTCTTCTGCGGCATGCGCGAAGACCCGGTCGCCAGCCGGTCCGGAAGGGCGAGGAACGCGTGCTCGTCGGAGGAGAACGCGATCACGTCTTCGGCGAAACGCGACAGATGCGAGAGCGCCATCGCGCCGGAGTGGAGGTAGTCGAGGACCGCGTCCCGGTCCGAGACGGCGTCGAGGGAATTGGCTGTCGGCCGGGCAAATCCGAGACGCCGCGCGAGCGCGCGACGGTCGACCGGCAGGGGGGTGCCGGCGAGCGCCGCGGATCCGAGCGGGCACTCGTCCGCGCGGGAGAGCGCGTCGTCGAAACGGGAGACGTCGCGGCGGAGCATTTCCACGTACGCGAGGCACCAGTGGCCGAAGGTCACGGGCTCGGCGCGGCGGCCGTGCGTGTACCCGGGCATCGCCGTCGCCGCTTCGCGTCGTGCGCGCCGCGCGAGGGCCGCGGCCACCTCGAGCAGGCCCCGCCGGCCTTGCGCCAGCGCGCGCTTGAGCCAGAGGCGCAGGTCCACCGCGACCTGGTCGTTGCGCGAGCGGCCGGTGTGGAGCTTGCCGGCGAGAGGGCCGATGTGCCGCGCGAGCGCGGCCTCGACGTAGGAGTGGACGTCCTCGTGGCCGCGGCGCGGCGCGGCGCGCCGGGCGACCTTCTCGAGGCCGGCGACGAGGCGCCGCGCCTCGCGGGGGGAGAGCATGCGCGCGCGCCCGAGGGCCTGTGCCCAGGCGATCGAGCCCTCCACGTCCTCGGCGAGCAGGGCCCGGTCGAACGCGAGCGAGTCGTTGAGACGCGACAGCCGCGCCGACGTCTTCTCTTCGAAGCCGCCGCCCCAGAGGTTGGCGCGGGCGGTCAACGGCGGCCCGCCGCGGTGCGGCTGCGCGTTTCGAGCCGCTGAGGCTCGAGACGCTTGCGGCCGCGGTGCGGCAAACCGAAGAGCCGGATGAAGCCGGCCGAGTCGGCGGCCGTATACCCCGTCATGTCGAAGGAGGCGAGGCCGGCGTCGTAGAGCGCGCAGGGCGAGGTGCGGCCGCAGACCGTCGCCGCGCCGCGGTAAAGCTTGAGCGTGACGCGGCCGGTGACCGGCTCGCAGACGCTCTCGAAGAAGGCGTCCAACCCCTCGCGCAGCGTCGTGAACCACTGGCCGAAGTACACGAGCTCGGCGTAGCGCAGCGCCAGGCGCTCCTTCTCGTGCGCCGTGTCGCGGTCGAGCGTGAGGGACTCGAGGGCGCGCAGTGCCGTCACGAGGAGCGTCCCGCCGGGCGTCTCGTAGACGCCGCGCGACTTGATCCCGACGAGCCGGTTCTCGACGATGTCGCAGCGCCCGACGCCGTGGCGTCCGCCGATCGCATTCAGCCGGGCGATCAGCTGCGCCGGCGAGAGACGCTCGCCATCGACCGCCACCGGCCGGCCCGACTCGAACTCGATCGAGACGCGCTCGGGCTCGTTCGGCGCGTCCTCGGGGGCGACCGTCAGGCGGAAGAGCGACGGCTCGGGCTCCCACGCCGGGTCCTCGAGGCGGCCTCCCTCGTGCGAAAGGTGCCAGAGGTTGCGGTCGCGCGAGTAGGGATCGCGCTTCGTCGCCGCGACCGGGATTCCGCGCGCCCGGGCGTAGTCGATCGCGTCCTCGCGCGAGGTGATGTTCCACTCGCGCCAGGGGGCGATGACGGCGAGCTCGGGGGCGAGCGCCTGGTAGGCGAGCTCGAACCGGACCTGGTCGTTTCCCTTGCCTGTGCATCCGTGGGCCAGCGCGTCGCAGCCGGTCTGAAGCGCGACCTCGACCTGTTTCCGCGCGATCAGAGGCCGCGCCGCCGCGGTGCCGAGGAGGTACTCGCGCTCGTAGATGGCGCCGGACCGCAGCACCGGAAACAGGTAGTCGCCGGCGAACTCCTCGCGCAGGTCCAGGAGGTGGAAGTCCGAGGCGCCGGTGCGGCGGGCCTTCTCGGCGAGTCCCGAGGTCTCTTCCTCCTGTCCGACGTCGGCGGCGACGGCGACGACCTCGCAGTCGTAGTTCTCGAGCAGCCAGGGAATGATGATCGAGGTGTCGAGACCGCCCGAGTAGGCGAGCGCGACGCGGCGGACTCTTTTCATCGAGGCGACTCCTTCAACACGGTTTCGAGGGTCCGGACGAACGCGGCGAGCGCCGATTGGGGAACGACGTAAGGAGGCAGGAGGCGCAGCACCGTCTGGCGCGCCGTTCCGACGACGAAGCCGGCGTCGAGCAGCCGGCGGGCGACGGGCCCCGCTTCCCGGTCGAGCTCGATGCCCCACATGAGCCCGCGGCCGCGCACGTCGACGATCGCGGGGACGCGGCGGCGCAACCTCTCGAGCTTCGCGGAGAGCCACTCTCCGAGGCGGGCGACGCGATCGAGCAGGCCGGCCTCCTCGATCTCGTCGAGGACGGCCAGCCCCAGGCGGCAGGCCACCGGGTTTCCGCCGAAGGTCGAGCCGTGCTGGCCCGGGCCGATCAGGGCGTCGAAGGCGGGACCGAGCAGCGTGGCGCCGAGCGGAAGGCCGCCGCCGAGCGGCTTGGCCAGTGTGAGAACGTCCGGCCGGACGGCGGCCGCCTCGAAGGCGAAGAGCGTCCCCGTGCGGCCGAGGCCGCACTGGATCTCGTCGAAGACGAGCGTTGCGCCGAAGCGGTCCGCGAGCGCGCGCGCCGTCTTCAGGTACGCCGCGGTCAGGGGGATGACGCCGCCTTCGCCGAGCACCGGCTCGAGGACGATTGCCGACGTCCGATCGGAGATGGCGTCGGAGAGCGCGGCCTCGTCGTTCGGCGGCACGAAGCGCGCCCCGGGCAGCAAGGGGACAAACGGCGCCCGGTAGGCGGCGTGTCCCGTGACCGAGAGCGCGCCGAAAGTTCGGCCGTGGAAACTCTCTTCGAGCGCCACGACCTCGGCGCGGCCCGGATTCCGAAGGCGCGCGAACTTCAGCGCCGCCTCGTTGGCCTCCGTGCCGCTGTTGCAAAAGAAGGCCCGCGACAGCCCGGAGGCCGCCGTCAGACGCTCCGCGAGGCGTCCCGGGGCCGGGTGGTAGTAGAGGTTCGAGACGTGCCAGACGTTGGCGGCTTCGCCGCGCAGGGTCCGGACGAGGCGCGGGTGGCGGTATCCGAGGGCGTTGACGGCGATTCCGGCGAGCAGGTCCCAGTAGCGCCGGCCGTCCGCGTCGATCAGCCGGGCGCCGCGCCCCGTCCGCGGGTGGAAGGGCGACCGCGCGTAGGTCGCCGCCACGTGGGCGCGCTCGCGCGCTTCGACGGCGGCCGGCGCCTCAAGCGGCGACAAGGCAGGTTCCTCCGCGGCCGCCGGCCAGCGCGTCGTCGCGCCGGGCCGGCCCCGCGATGACGACTTCGCGCACGCCGGCGCCGGAAGCGGCGAGACAGGCGGCGAGCTTCGGCCGCATCCCGCCGGAGACGGCGGGGCTTTCGAGAAGCCGCTGCGCCGAGGCGGGATCGAGGAGCTCCAGAAAACGCCCGGCCTCATCGGCGACGCCTTCGACGTCGGTCAGGAAGAGGAGGCGCCGTGCGCCGAGAGCGGCCGCGATCGCGGCGGCCGCCGCGTCGGCGTTGACGTTGAGCGGGCCGCCGTTCGGCCCCCGGGCGAGCGGCGCGAGGACGGGCAGGCTGTCTCGCTCGAGCAGCCCGACGAGTCGATCCGACGCGACGCCGGTCACTCTTCCGACGAAGCCGACGTCGACGCCGCCGACGGGAGGATGATCATCGGCCTCGATCAGCCCGCCTTCGGCCTCGGAGAGTCCGAAGGCCTCCGCGCCGCCCGCGCGCAGCTCGCGCACGAGCCCCGCGTTGACGTCGGCGAGCACCGCGACGACGACCTCGAGCGTTTCCCGGTCCGTCACGCGCAGGCCCTCGTGAACGCGCCGGGCGATCCCGCGCGCCGCAAGCGCGGCGTCGATCCGTTTGCCGCCGCCGTGCACGAGGACGGGGCGTTCGCCGGCGAGCCAACGCCCCGCGATCGCGGAGACGACCCCGGCCCGCGCAGCCTCGTCCTCGAGCAGGCTGCCGCCGAGCTTGATGACCAGAGGCACCGCCGCGCTCACATCAGCCCCGCGGCCTCGTCGAGGCCGAGCATGACGTTGTAGTTCTGGATCGCCTGCGAGGCCGCGCCCTTGAGCAGGTTGTCGAGGACCGACACCACGACCGCCCCGCGGCCAGCGGGCAGCAGGCAGAAGCCGATGGCCGCGCGGGGCGTGCCGACGACGGCGTTCAAGTCGGGAAGCGCCCCGGCCGGGTAGACATCGACGAGCGGGTGCGTCGCATAGGCGGCCGCATAGGCCGACGCCACCTCTTCCGCGGCGACGGCCCGCGCAAGGCGGACGTGGAGGGTCGAGAGAATGCCCCGCACCGCCGGCAGCAGGTGCGGCACGAACACGAACGGGGACTCGGAGGCCAGGCCGAGTTGCTGGCGCATCTCGGGCTCGTGGCGATGCGTGCCCGCGCCGTAGGCCCGGAGATTGCCGGAGAGCTCCGCGAAGGAATACGCGAGCTCGGTCTTCTTGCCGGCGCCCGAGACGCCGCTCTTGCAGTCGCACACGACCGGGGCCTCCGCGTCGAGCAGCGGAACGATCGGCTTCAGGCCGAGGAGGACCGAGGTCGGATAGCAGCCGGGGTTGGCGACGAGCCGCGCCCTCGAGAGATCGCCCTCACCGTCGCACCATTCGGTCAGGCCGTAGACCGCCTCGTCGAGCAGTGCCGGACGGGGATGGCGAAACCCGTACCACGCCGGGTAGTCGTCGGCGCTCGAAAGGCGGAACGCCCCCGAGAGATCGACGATACGCAGACCCGGTTCCCGGTCGAGCAGCTCGGGCACGAGCTCGGCGGAGACCTCGTTGGGTGTCGCCAGGAAGACGACGTCGGGCGCCGCTTCGAGCAGCGCGTCCACGTCGAGGGGCCGGGCGGCGGGGCCCTCGCGCCTCGCGAGGCTTCGGTGGAGCGCGGCGAAGGGCACGGTCGTTCCTCCGGGCCCGGAATAGAGCTCGGCGAAGGCGGCGTGGGGATGCCGCGCGAGAAGGGCCACGAGCTCCGATCCGGCGTAGCCGGTGGCGCCCACCACGGAAACGGCTGGACACGAATTCGACGACATGGCTCGATGGCTTTCCCGCAGCGCGAGGAAGGGTGCCGGCGCTAGGCGCGCCGGCCCGGCTTGCGGCGGCGGGGGAAGCGCGTGGGCCCCTCGGCCGGCCGCGCTCCGATCGCCTTGCGAAACCGGAGGGCGAGGTCCTCGGCCTGTTCCGCGGAGCGGGCGGCGAGGAAGATCGTGTCGTCGCCGGCGATGGTTCCGATGACGCCGTCGAGGGCGGCCGCGTCGATCGCCAGGGCTACGGGCTGGGCGTCGGCGGGGGGCGTCCGGAGCACGACGAGCGTGCCCGCCGCTTCGACGGAGAGCACGAAGTCGTTGACGAGGCGCTCGAAGGTCTGAAGTCGGCGATGCGCGATGGAGGCCGAGGCGGCCAGGAGCGTCGTCGGCAAGCCGGCCTCCGGAGCCGAGTAGCCTGCGGGCCCCTTGACGAGGCCGAGCTCCCGGATGTCGCGGGACAGCGTCGGCTGCGCCGCCGCCACGCCGCGGGCCCTCAGCAGCCGGGCGAGCTCCTTCTGAGAGCGCACCGTCCGCTCCACGACGAGACGCCGAATGGCCTCGCGGCGCCGCATTGCGCTTCCAGAATTATCATTCACAGGGAGGCATATTTATGCAACATTCGCCTCTTGTCAATACCCGAGCGGGCACGGCCGCCGTCCGCGCCGCCGCCAATCCCTCGCCCCGCAACCGGGGTTCGAGGCTGTCGTCGAACGGACGGGCGCTTTATCGCCGGCCTCGACCAGAAAGCAGGCGCGCCATCGAGACTCGACTGGCCGATGATTTGACCTCGAGGGCGCAAGGGAGAGCGTGAGTCGCATCCGGGTTCGTCAGATACGAGACCAGGCGAGCGGCCGTTCGGGCGCACCCGACACGGCCCGGCCGCGAGCCGTACCGTGCGGCGCTTCTTCCTTGGAACGCCGGATGTAGGATTCGGCCCCTGGTGTCAGTCCCATGACGTCGACCGAGCTCGTCGATCGGCTCGCGAACCACAAGACGATCGGAGCCGCGCCTCGCCAGGAGCTCGAGTGGCTGGCGGCGCACGGGACCCTCCGGCGCCTGGAGGTGGGCGACACGCTCTCGACGCGGGGCGCGCCGGTGGAAGGTCTGTTCGTCGTTCTCTCGGGCCGGATCGCCATCTTCATCGATCGCGGCTCGGGCCCTCACAAGCTGGCGGAGTGGCGGGATGGCGACGTGACGGGCTTGCTTCCGTACTCCCGCCTCGTCGCGGCGCCGGGCCGGTCGCTCGTCCAGGAGCCCTCGGAGGTCCTCGTCGTGCCCCGCGAGCACATGAACGCCCTCGCCAGAGAGTGCCACGAGCTCACGTCGATCCTCGTCCATCGGATGATCGATCGAGCGCGGGAATTCACGTCGAACGAGCTGCACGACGAGAAGATGATCTCGCTCGGGCGTCTCTCGGCGGGGCTCGCCCACGAGCTGAACAACCCCGCGTCCGCGATCGAACGAAGCGCGGCGCTTTTCGCGAACCGGCTCGAGGACGCCGAGCAGGCGGCGCGCGCTCTCGCCACGGCGGGTCTCACCGTCTCGCAGTTCGACGCCATCGACGGCGTGCGCAACGCGTGCGCCGCCGCGCCCGAGCAGGGGGTCCGGTCGCCGATCGAGCACGCCGAACGCGAAGAGGCCATCACCGGCTGGCTCGCCGGCCGCGGCCTCGATACGGCCGCCGCCGAAGCCCTGGCCGAAACCGCCGTGACGACCGAAGCGCTCGATCGGCTCTCCGGCGCCGTCCAGGGGCCCGCGCTCAATGCCGCGTTGCGCTGGGCCGCCGCGGGCTGTTCTCTCCGCCGGCTCGCCTCGGAGATCCAGGAGGCCGCGACCCGGATCGCGGGGCTGGTCCTGGCGGTCAAGGGTTTCACGCACATGGACCAGGCAACCGTCGCCGAGCCGGTGGATCTCGCCAAGAGCCTCGCGAACACGGTCGCGGTTCTCAAGTCGAAGGCGCGCGGGAAGTCGGTCGCCGTGTCCGTGAAAGTCGACCCTGGCTTGCCTCGCGTCCGCGGGTTCGTGGGCGAGCTGAACCAGATCTGGGGCAACCTGATCGACAACGCGCTCGACGCCGTCCCCGAATCGGGTCGCGTCGAGGTCGAGGCCGGTCGGGAGTCCCGGCGCGTCGTCGTGCGGATCGCCGACAACGGCCCCGGCATCCCGGCCGAGATCCGCGACCGGATCTTCGATCCCTTTTTCACGACGAAGGCCGCCGGGCAGGGGACGGGCCTGGGCCTCGACATCGTCCGCCGGCTCGTCCAGCACAACGAGGGGGAGATCGCGGTCGAGTCGCGGCCGGGCCGGACGGAGTTTCAGGTCACGCTGCCGCTTGCCGAGATCGAGGGCGCCGAAGGCCGGGCGTGAGCAAACCCGTTCTCCTCGTCGTGGATGACGATCCGCAGGTCCTCGCGGCGGTGCGGCGAGACCTCCGCTCCCGGTACAGGGACCAGTACATGGTCGTGAGCGCCGGCTCGGGATCGGAGGCGCTCGAGACGGCGCGCGATCTGAAGAGCCGCGGCGATTCGCTGGCGATGGTGATCAGCGACCAGCGCATGCCCGGGATGCTCGGCGGGGAAGTGCTCGCCCGCTCCCGCGAGCTGTACCCTCTCGCGCGGCGTGTCCTGCTGACGGCATATTCGGACATCGAAGCGGCGATCCGCGCGATCAACGAAGCGCACCTCGATCATTACCTCTCGAAGCCCTGGGATCCGCCCGAGGAACGGCTCTATCCGGTCGTCGACGACCTGCTCGACGCCTGGCAGGCGGAGTCGCTGCCGGAAGCGTGCGGCCTGCGGCTGATCGGGCATCAGTGGGCCACGCGATCCCACGAGATCAAGGACTTTCTCGCGAGCAACCTCGTTCCGTACCGCTGGCTGGACGTCGAGCGCGAGGCGGACGCGCGGACGCTTCTCGAGGCCGCGGGCATCGGCACCGACGCGCTCCCGGCCCTCTTCTTCGAGGACGGGAGCGTCCTGACGAACCCGGAGCCGCGCCAGGTGGCCGAACGTCTCGGCCGGCCGCTGTCGGCCGCCTTCGAGGTCTATGACCTCGTGGTCGTCGGGGCGGGTCCCGCCGGGCTCGCGGCGGCGGTGTACGGCGCCTCCGAAGGCCTGCGGACGATCCTGCTCGACCGCCACTCCCCGGGCGGACAGGCGGGGACGAGCTCCCGCATCGAAAACTACCTCGGGTTCCCCGCCGGTGTCAGCGGCAGCGAGCTGACGCGCCGCGCCATCATGCAGGCGCAGCGCCTCGGGGCCGAGTTCCTCGCGCCGCTCGAGGTGACGGGCGTCTCGATCGGCGGCGGATACAAGCGTCTCGCGCTGTCGGACGGCCGCGAGCTCGTCACGCGAGCCATGCTGGCCGCCACGGGCATGTTCTACCGGGAGCATCCGGCTCCCGGCGTCGCGGAGCACGCGGGCGCCGGCGTCTATTACGGCGCCGCGACCACAGAAGCGCCGGCGTTCCGCGGCCGGCGAGTCTTCGTCGTGGGCGGCGGCAACTCCGCCGGCCAGGGAGCCATGCACCTGGCGCGGTATGCGGAGGATGTGCAGATCGTCGTGCGCCGCGAAGGCCTGCAGGAGACGATGTCGCAGTACCTGATCGAGCAGATCGAGAAGACCTCGAACATCCATCTGCGCGCCCGGACGGAGATCGCCGGCGTCGAAGGCGCCGGTCACGTGGAACGGGTGACTCTGCGTTCGCTCGACGACGGCTCGTGTCGAACCGAAGAAGCCGACGCCGTTTTCGTTTTCATCGGGACGCGGCCGCGAAGCGACTGGCTGCCGGCCGGCGTCCTGCGCGACGCGAAAGGCTTCGTTCTCACGGGCCGCGATCTGATGGCGGCCGAGGCCTATCCGAAAACCTGGAAAGAACAGCGGGAGCCGTTTCCCCTCGAGACGAGCGTGGCGGGGGTGTTCGCTGCGGGCGACGTGCGCGCGGGAGCGATGAACCGCGTGGCCTCCGCCGTCGGAGAAGGCTCCATGGTCGTGCGCCTCGCGCACGAGTATCTGGCTCTGACCTGAGTTCGCCGCGAGCCCGCCGCGGCCGCGCCCCGGCGCTACTTACCGAGCAGCTTGTCGAGCTCCCGGCGCACGTCCTCCATCTTCACCTCGTGGTCGGGCTCCTTCCAGAGGACCTTGCCATCCGCCGATCGGATGACGAGACCGTGATTGTCGAAGCCGAGCGACTTCACGACCTTCCGGTTCTCGGGCGTCGTGGCGTCGAGGTTCTCGCCCCGGGCTTTCCCCTTGTACTCCTCCCCGAGCCCGCTCACGGCGGGCTTGATCTTTGCGCAGATCGGTCAGCCGGGCAGGTAGTAGTAGGTCACCTCGAGCACGCCGGTCTTCTCGGCGGCTGCCGGGGCGAGCGCGGTCGAGAGCGAAGCCAGGACGGCGAGGATCAACGCGCGTCGAGTCGTCATGCGACCTCCATTTGTCGTCAGAATACTCCCGCGCATTCGCTTCTTTCGGCCGGGACGATCGACTCCCGATCGCCGCGGCTCAGAGCCGAAGCGCCGGCATCGCGCCTGAGACTGCGCCGGTCATTCACGATGCTCACGCGGCCGATGCCCCGTCCGCTCTGTGTGAACCGGGTGCTAGGCTCTGGGACGATGCGCAGAGACCACGAGAACAAGGCGGCACGGCCGCCCGAGAAACGGGTTTCGTGAGATTCGCAGATCGCCGTTCGGGCGCGCACGCTGCTTTCGTGCGGGGCCGGTGCCGGGCCAGGAGGATTCGATGAGACGGGACGTGACGGTATGGATCGACCATCGAGAGGCCGTGTTCGCGACGCTCACCGGTGAAGGCGAGGTGACGAGCCGGCTCGAGTCGAACGTCGAGAAGCACACGCGGTTCTCGATAAGGAAGGAGCATGGCGCGGAGGATCAATACGAGAGACGATATGCAGAGCACCTGCGCAAGTACTTCGACGCCGTCATCTCCCGCCTCCGCGATGCCGAAGCGATCCTCATCCTCGGACCGGGCGAAGCAAAGCACCAGCTCGAAAAGCGGCTTGGCGAAGAAGGGCTCGCCGGCCGCATCGTTGCGGTCGTGACGGCCGACAAGATGACCGATCCCCAGATTGCGGCGAGAGCTCGACAGCAGTTTCTGCGGGAAGAGCCCCAGTGACATGAAGGATCATCCATTGAAGGGAGCGTGATGACCAGAAGTCCAAGCAGCGGAGGCTCGAAGAGCCGGAACCGGGATGGAAAAGGTCCGCACGATCGCATCAGGCACGAGGGCCCCGGGAAATCGGGATCCCGCGACGGCGCCAGTGGACCGAAGGGATCCACTCCGGACAAGCACGGCGGCTCTGGCGTGGGCCGGCAGGAAGGCGGCTCAGGGGCGGGGCGCGAACGCTAGGGTCTCGACCCGAGCGCCCTGGCGGGCAACAGGATCAGGGCCCGGAGCAGCCCGAAAACGCCCTCGACCGCGATTCCCAGCAGGCGAAAAGGCAGCAGGAAGAGCCAGACGAACGGGTAGAGCACGAGCGCGAGCAGCGCCAGCGGCCAGCAGAGGAACAAGAGGCTCTCAACGCCGACGCAACAAACGATTGGATTTGCCCGCGCTGGGGCCGCATCATCGACAGATGTGGATGGGGCGCAATGTGACGATGGAGCAGATCGGCCAAAGAATCGACTCGGAGCAGTCTCCGAGGCGCCGTCGCGAGACGGCCGGGGGCGGCTCGTGATTCGGAGGGCCGTCGTCGCGAAGCCTCCGGACGCCTCTGGATCCGTCCAGCAAAGGCAGAAGAGCTGGCTCAACATCCTGTTTCTCTCGCTGACGCCAGTGATCGGCGTCGCGGGGACTGCGGCCTATGCGGTCGCCTTCGGTATCCGCTGGTGGGAGCCCGCTCTCTTCGTCCTGCTCTTC
>Ga0335077_10004837_pt1 | contig 16462 bp, 15 predicted proteins | sample Lox_Sample_31_FD_207151 | JGI IMG/M metagenome (GOLD analysis project Ga0335077, IMG submission 207151) | Soil microbial communities from Loxahatchee National Wildlife Refuge, Florida, United States - Lox_Sample_3.1 | ecosystem: Environmental > Terrestrial > Soil > Wetlands | place: USA...
AAGAAGGTGCAGTTGGCAGATTATAAGGCCGCACATTTTGGCTGGAGCGTTTCCGGCAAGGTCGCCACCATTACGCTGAATCGTCCAGACCGTAAGAATCCGGTCACGTTCGAGTCCTACGGCGAACTGCGGGATCTGTTCCGCGAGCTCGTCTACGCAACCGACATCAAGGCCGTAGTGTTTACCGGAGCGGGAGGGAATTTCTGCTCTGGCGGAGACGTTCACGACATCATCGGCAAGCTGGTCAAGATGGACGTTCTTGATCTACTCGCGTTCACACGGATGACCGGCGATTTGGTTAAGGCGATGCGTTCGTGTCCGCAACCCATCGTCTCGGCGATCGACGGTATTTGCGCCGGCGCCGGAGCCATGATTGCATGCGGTTCAGACCTGCGATTCGGCACGGCGCGGAGCAAAGTCGCGTTCCTGTTCGTGCGCGTCGGGCTTGCTGCCGCCGACATGGGAGCGTGTACGCTGCTGCCACGCTTGATCGGGATGTCTCGCGCGGCGGATCTGCTGTACACCGGCCGCGTCATGAGCGGGGAGGAAGCCGAGCGCTTTGGCTTCTACAACCGAGTGGCGGAACCGGAAAAGCTGCTCGAAGAAGCAACGACGATGGCCAAGTCCCTCGCCGACGGCCCAACATTCGGGCACGGGATGACGAAGACCATGCTCTACCAGGAATGGAGCCAGGGCCTCGATGAGTGCATCGAAGCGGAGGCTCAAGCGCAAGCCCTTTGCATGCAGACGCAGGACTTCGAGCGCGCTTACAAGGCGTTCGCTGCGAAACAGACCCCGGTATTCGAGGGCAACTGATGGCCGACAAGTCCTTCCTCGCGTGGCCCTTCTTCGACGATGGACATCGAAAGTTGGCCGGCGAACTGGAGGCTTGGTCTCGAAATGCGCTTCCACCCCTCCTCAGAGGTTCCGAAGATAGTTCCGAGGCTGTCTATTCTTGCGTCCGCAAGCTCGTCACCGAACTCGGGAAGGCTGGGCTGCTGCGCGTTTGCGTCCCGCGCGCATATGGCGGTGAGCGCGAGAACCTCGATGTTCGCAGCCTGTGTCTGGCCCGCGAGATCATGGGCCGGGCTTCTGGTCTGGCCGATTTCGCCCTCGCTATGCAGGGTCTGGGGAGCGCCCCGATTACGCTTTACGGCCGTGAGGATCAGAAACGTTCCATTCTTCCCGGAGTGGCGGCTGGCGAAGCGATCGCGGCCTTTGCGCTTTCCGAACCGGACGCTGGATCGGACGTCAGCGCTACTTCCACAACGGCCACGCGCGACGGCAAGTTTTGGCGTTTGAACGGGACCAAGACTTGGATCTCGAACGCCGGACTGGCAGCTTTCTACGTCGTCTTCGCGCGCTCAGGAGAGGGGCCGGGAACTAAAGGCCTCTCGGCCTTCATCGTCGATGCCGGCTCTCCTGGCTTGGACGCAAGCGAGCGCATTGAAGTCATCGCGCCACATCCACTGGGGACGCTTCGTTTCACCGATTGTCGCGTTCCCGCCGACTGCCTCCTCGGACAACCGGGCGAAGGTTTCAAAATCGCAATGGCCACGCTCGACATCTTTCGATCATCGGTCGGCGCCGCCGCCTTGGGATTCGCACGACGGGCAATGGACGAGGCAACCGGGCGGGCGCTCAAGCGGCGCATGTTCGGGCGAGCGCAGGCCGATTTTCAGCTCACTCAGGAAAAAATCGGAGACATGGCCGTCTTGATCGACGCCGCTGCGCTGCTGATCCATCGATCGGCGTGGACGAAGGATGTACTGGGCGTACGCGTGACGCGCGAAGCCTCCATGGCCAAACTGTTTGCAACCGAATCGGCGCAACAAGTGATCGATGCGGCGGTCCAAATCTTCGGCGGGCTGGGTGTGGTTCGTGGAAATACCGTTGAACGCCTTTATCGCGAAATCCGGGCGTTGCGCATCTACGAAGGGGCGAGCGAAGTGCTGAAGCTGATTATCGCTTCAAAGGTATTCGAGGCTGCGGTCGCAGAGAACGGCGCGGACGCCCCGGCGTCTGTGTGAGCGCGGAACAGGACTATGGAAACGAACAAGAACGCGGCGTTCGCCCGCCACCACGCGATCGTTACGGGCGGAGGACGCGGAATCGGCGCGGCAATCGCCGAGGCGCTGGCACGGATGGGCGCGTCAGTCTCGCTCATCGGTCGCAGCGCCGACGTGCTGCGGTCCACGGCGGACCGAATCGGTAAGGAACATGGCGTCAGGGTGGCGACAGCATCCGCCGATGTAGCCGACGAAGAGGCAGTCCGAAAGGCCATGGTTACCGTCACCGGAGCGCTTGGTACCCCCACAATCCTGGTCAATAACGCAGGCGTTGCCGTGTCAGCGCCATTTCTTAAGTCGGACGCGGCATTCTGGCGCAAGGTGCTGGACGTCGATCTGATGGGAGCGGTCTATTGCACTCAGTCTGTTTTGCCGGCCATGGTGGAATCGAAATGGGGCCGGATCATTAATATCGCCTCGACCGCCGGGGTGGCCGGGTCCGCCTACATCACCACGTACTGCGCGGCCAAGCACGCCATGATTGGACTCACCCGCGCCCTGGCTATGGAAACTGCGCGCGCCGGGGTGACGGTCAATGCGATATGCCCCGGATACACGGACACCGATATGACCGCTCAGAGTATCGCCAACATCACGAAGAAGACCGGCCGAAGCCGCGAGGAGGCCATCGCCAGTCTGGTCGCGCACAATCCGCAAGGACGCCTGATTCAACCCGCGGAGGTTGCAGACGCGGTGATTTGGCTTTGCGGCGACAGTGCTGCGTCGGTTACAGGACAAAGTATCGTTATCGCCGGCGGCGAAATCATGCCATGAGTTCAACCCGCTTTTTCACGGGGCTAGGAGCGATATTACGAGGATGCCAGTCGAGGCACTATCTCCGAGCACTCTCGTCGGCGTAATTGGAAGCGGAACCATGGGAGCGGGTATCGCACAGGTGGCGGCGCTCGCCGGGCACGCCGTGGTGCTGTACGACTCGCGAGCCGACGCGGTGCCAAAGGCGATTCAAGGCATTCGACAGAACCTCGACAAACTGGTTTCGAAAGGGAAACTTTCGGCGGAGGCGTCCGAGGGCACATCCGCGCGCCTGCGTGCCGCATCGAGCCTCAGCGAAATTCGCGAATCGGGAATCGTCATCGAAGCAGTCGTGGAGGATCTCGAGGTCAAGCGGGAGTTATTCGCGGAACTTGAAAACATCGTAGACGCGAACTGCATTCTCGCCACAAACACGTCATCGCTTTCTGTGACGGCGATTGCCGCGGCGCTCCGATCACCTCACAGACTGGTGGGGATGCATTTCTTCAATCCGGTGCCGCTCATGGAACTGGTCGAAGTAATTGGCGGTCTCGCGACGGGTTCCGAACCCTTGGCCACCGTTCACGCGACGGCCGCCGCGTGGGGCAAATCACCCGTCTACGCGAAGTCGACGCCCGGTTTCATTGTGAATCGCGTCGCCCGGCCCTATTACGGAGAAGCGCTGCTCCTGCTGGCCGAGCGAGCGGCGAGCCCTGCCACAATCGACGCCGTAATGAGGGAATCCGGCGGGTTTCGAATGGGCCCTTTCGAACTGATGGATCTCGTTGGACTCGATGTAGGCTTTGCCGTGAGCCAATCCATCTTCGGCGCATACTTTGGCGACCCTCGCTACCGGCCCTCATTGATCCAGCAGGAAATGGTTCGTGCAGGTTTTCTCGGAAGGAAGACGAAGCGAGGATTCTACGAATACGGCGAAAACGCGCCTGCGCCGTCGCCGGACACAGAGCCGACTGCGCCGAAGCCCGAACGAGTCACGCTTTCGTCGTCGGGATCTCTGGCGGAAGCGCTCGCCAAACGGCTGGCTGTGTCGGGAGTAAGTGTCGACGGCACGAATTCGCGATCGGATCACGCGGAAACGGTCGAAGTCGGAGATGCGGTAGTGGCCGTGACCGACGGCCGCAGCGCGACACAGAGAGCATATGAAACCGGTCATCGGAATTCTGTGGTTGTCGATCTGGCTCTCGACTACTCGAAGGCGACGCGTCTGGCGATCGCGAAGGCGAATGGCTGCGACGAACGCGCGTACCTGTCGGCAGTTGGGCTTTTGCAAACGGCGGGATACGCTGTATCCCGGTTGAGTGACGTGCCCGGCCTTGTCGTGATGCGGACGGCCGCCATGCTGATCAACGAGGCCGCCGACGCTGTAAATCAGGGCGTAGCTACAGTCGCGGACGTGGACACGGCCATGCGCAAGGGCGTCAACTATCCGCGTGGACCATTGGCCTGGGCTGATGAACTCGGCATTAGGACGATCGAACAGGTGCTCGTGAATCTAGCGTTTCATTACGGCGGAGACCGCTATCGCGTTTCGCCAAGAATCCGTCAGCTGGTCTGGAGCGGAGGCACATTTCGGGGTGCATCCGCTGGTTGAGATGAATCGAAACGGGAGGAATGAATGAGCCAGGCCGTAATTTGCGATGCGATACGGACGCCCTTTGGCCGCTACGGCGGAATGTTGTCCGCAGTGCGTACGGACGACCTCGCCGCAATGCCCATTCGTGTCCTGATGGAACGGAATCCGCGGATCGACTGGGAGGCGGTGGACGATGTAATCTTCGGCTGTGCGAATCAGGCCGGCGAGGACAATCGCAATGTCGCGCGCATGGCATCGCTGCTGGCCGGCCTTCCGCCGGGCGTCCCCGGTACGACCGTGAATCGACTTTGCGGCTCCAGCATGGATGCGGTTGGGATTGCAGCCCGCGCCATCAAGTGCGGCGAAGCAGAGCTGATTATTGTCGGTGGCGTGGAAAGCATGTCTCGCGCTCCGTTCGTGATGGGAAAGGCTGAAGTGCCTTTCAGTCGAACTGCGGAAATCTTCGACACGACCATCGGCTGGCGTTTCGTAAGTCCAGCCATGAAGAGCCGATACGGCACCGATTCCATGGCGGAAACCGCCGAAAACGTGGCGGAGGAATTTCATGTCGCTCGTGCGGACCAGGACGCTTTCTCATTGCGCACGCAGCAGCGGTGGGCCAAGGCTCACGCCGCAGGTTTCTTTCGCAATGAGGTCTTTTCCGTTTCGATCCCTCAAAAGAAGGGCGATCCGAAAACATTCGACACGGATGAGCATCCTCGGCCGGACACGACCCTCGAGAACCTATCCAAGTTGAAACCCATCGTGAAGGCGAATGGTACAGTCACGGCCGGTAATGCCTCCGGCATAAACGATGGTTCCTGCGCGCTGCTCCTCGCGTCGGAAGAAGCCGCGCGGAAATACGGCCTCACTCCCCGAGTCCACGTCGTGGCTGCTGCCGCCGCCGGCGTCGCGCCCCGAGTTATGGGCATGGGGCCCGTGCCTGCGACGCAAAAAGTTCTCGCAAATGCAGGGCTGGCTCTATCGAAAATGGATGTGATCGAACTGAACGAGGCGTTCGCCGCCCAATCGCTCGCTGTACTGCGAGCCCTGGGTCTGCCGGATGACGCCGAGTTCGTGAATCCGAACGGCGGAGCGATTGCGATCGGCCATCCGCTCGGCGCCAGCGGGGCGAGGCTGGTCACGACCGCGATGTATCAACTGCAGACCCTGAAGGCTCGCTACGCGCTCTGCACCATGTGCATTGGAGTGGGCCAAGGAATCGCGACGATCCTGGAGCGCTGCTGAAAATGGGAGCGCATTGTCGCGAGAGCCAGGGCAGCGACCCTGTTCGATATTTCGCTTGACGCGGATAACGGTATTACAGTACCGTAATGCGCGTTAGGGAGGCACACATGGAAAGCCAGCTGCGAGTCGCGAAACCTGCGCATCCAATGCCCCCGGCCCCCGAGGCTTTGGTGCGAGACATTGTTCTCGAGAACCCGGCCGCCGCCCGAGTCTTTGAATCACTTGGAGTGGACTATTGCTGCGGCGGTGAACGGCCTTTTGCGCAAGCCTGCAAGGCGGCCGGCCGGTCCGTCGAAGAAGTGAGCGCAGCGCTTCAGAAGGTTGAGTCCGCTCCTTCCGAAAGGGATTGGCGCGATGCGTCGCTTACGGAGTTGGCCGAGCATATCGTGGCGAAGCACCACGCATTCACGCGGGCGGAAATCATACGAATTGCCAACCTGATTTCGAAGGTGGTCGTCGCGCACGGCAAGAGTCATCCGGAACTGGCCCCAATTCAGACGATCTTCGCGGGACTGTCGGCGGAATTGCGGGAACACATGATGAAGGAGGAGGAGATGCTCTTCCCCTACATCGCTGAAATGGAAAATGCGGCCCGTTTCAATCGCCGTCCGCCGGCGCCCATGTTCGGGACTGTGCAAAATCCGGTGGCAGCTATGGTTATGGAGCACGAGGCGGCGGGCCAGGCATTCGAGAGAATGCGCGAACTCACAAAAGGTTATACCGTGCCGCCAGACGGCTGCGCCAGCTATCGTGCGCTCTACCAGGCGTTGCCTGACTTTGCGGCTGATCTCCATACGCACATTCACCTCGAGAACAACATATTGTTCCCTCGTTCGGTGGAACTCGAGCAGACCTTCGGCTGAGTGAAGAGATTCGAGCGGGGATGATGTCATCGGAGGCGTGTGAGAGGAGTGGGACCGGCATTTAGAATTGGCTACAAGATTGATAGGAGAGGGAAATGAGTACACCAGCAGTTGGAGAAGAAAGAACGGCAAAACCGGAAGTTGCCGGACCAGACGTGGATGCGGTTCTTCGCATCATGGATGCAATGGAAAAGGCGTGGAGCGACAAGAATCTGCCGGAGTTGTTCAGCCACTACTGGCACAACGACGGCTTTGTCTTGTTCACCTCCCGCGGCGCGTACTATGGATGGAATTCGTCAAAAGAGATGTTGGAGAGATACTTCGACAATCTCGATGAGGTTAGCCTGAAGTTCGGCCCGCGCAAGGCGAGAGTCTTCGGAGACGTCGCTACTGTCGTCTATGAATGGCGAACCGACGGGAGATCCAAGCTGAACGATAATCGCCTCCTTCGGGAGGGGTACGGAACGGACGTCTTTCTGCGGGACGAGGGAACATGGAAGCTCTATCACAACCATGTCTCACTGAGTCAGCCAGGAACGAGCCACATGCAGGATCATAAGTGGTAGGACAGCGCTCCGCGGCTTTCTAGCGTGCGGCGACACGCGACTGCGATGCCCTGGGGAGAGCGTACGCCGTTTCCTGGCGTGCTGTTGGCGAGTCGCCATTCGGTATTTCTCGGGTTGCCATACTGTCCCCGCGAGATCCGGCACAGCCTTGCACGCATGCCAAACCGGTACTAGGTTACTTCTTTCACGAGGATGGAGAGATCGTGAGCAATCTGGCAGCCATGACGACCGCCATCACCTCGGGTAAGGTGGGTGCAATTCGCATCCGGCCCGCGACGAACTCTGACCTCCCGGAATTGATCGCTCTCGACGAAGAAGTCACCGGCCTCGCCAAGCGCAAGTATTGGAAGGAAACATTTGCACGATACGGCGGACGGCGCAAATTGCAGCAGTTCTTTCTGATCGCTGAACAGCGCGGCCGCATCGAGGGATTTATCATTGGCGAAGTCCGCTCGTGGGAATTCGGCGAGCCGCCTTGCGGATGGGTGTTCGCGGTACAAGTGCGGCCAAAGACGCGCGTGAAGGGAGTGGGCACACAACTATTTGAAGCCCTGTGTGCCGCATTCCGACGAGCTGGCGTCGAGAAAGTACGTACGATGCTCGCCCGCGATAATCACCTTGTGCTGTCATTCTTTCGCAGTCAAGGGATGATGGCGGGGCCTTTTATCGAGCTCGAAACCACGCTCGATTGAGCCCAAGCCGAGGCGAAGTTATATGAAATTACAGAAAGCAAGCTCATTCGCGCTCTACGCCGTGCTGGAGCTTGCGGCAAATCCGACCAGCCAGCTTTCCGGCACCGAAATCGCGGACAAATACGGCATTTCCGCCCATCACCTGGCGAAGGTCTTGCGCGATCTTGGACGCGCGGGCATCGTTGATGCCGCTCGCGGGGTGGGTGGCGGTTATCGACTGGCCGTCAATCCGAAACGACTGACTCTGTTCGATGTCATTCAGGTCTTTGAGCCTGTCGGGCCGGAGAACGCCTCAAAGGACGATCCGGAGCTCGCCACCGACGCGGGATGCGCGCTCCGCATGGTGCTCGATGAGCTCGACGATCATGCACTTGCCACCTTTCGATCGATCACGATCTCCACGATGCTGAAGTCGATGGCGCGCCGTCCGTGGGTCGAATCGCCGCGTGCCGCACGGCGGCCTCGCAAAGCAGCGTCCAGTCGTTGATTCCAGGCGTGCCCCGATATACGACGCACGCGGGCAGCAGCCTTCGCTTCGCCGGGCATAAGGGCTGTGGATAATTATAGTATTCTAGTACCAGAATAGTGTTGACAAGACCTTCGGCGCGTGGGTAGAATCCAAGCATGAAAGCACAGCGCAGAGAGCGTACGGGAATCGGATGTCGGGCGCTGACTCATGCCTGGCTAATGCCGTAACAAAGGAGGAGGCTGTGGCCACTACTCCGGTTCTAGAGAGTTTCAAGCTCAGCGAAATTTTCGATTCCTGCCGCGAGATCGCGCAGGACACTGAATTTACGGTGGCAAAGCGCTGGTTGGAAGAGCATCCCGGCAAGAAGGCGATCGGCTGCTTTCCCGTCCACTGTCCAGTCGAACTCATCCACGCCTCCGGTATGCTCCCGCTCGGCATCATCGGCGCTGGCAATCAAATCGAAGTCACGTACGCCGACTCCCGGTTTCAGTCTTTCGTTTGTTCGATTGTAAAGACCACGTTGGAGCTAGGCCTTACCAGCCGGCTGAAGTTTCTCGACGGGATGTTGTTCCATTCGATCTGCGATCCGGCGCGGAACCTGTCGAGCGTCTTCCTGCGCAATTTTCCCGACATGTTCGTGGAGTACCTGCACTTCCCGCAGAACTTCGCGTCGCCTTTGGCGAGAAAGTATTTGGAGTCGGAATATCGACGAATCCTGGATGGCCTGCAACTCAGGTCCGGGCATGCACCCACCGCCGACGACTTGAACCGCAGTATCGGTCTCTACAACCGCATTAGAGCCGGCTTGCGTGAAATTTACCGGATCAGGGCTGTGACGCCGCACGTCATTTCCGCAGCGGAATCCTTCGTACTGACACGAGCAGGAACGCTGATGGCTCCGGAAGCATTTTTGGAGATGCTCGAAAATGTCCTCGCCGAACTTCCAACGCGCCCGACACGGCCTAAAGACCGGATTCGCGTGGTGTTGGAGGGATCATTTTGCGAGCTTCCGCCCGTGGGCCTGATCGAGACTCTGGAGCAGGCAGGATGCTACATCCTCGATGACGATTTCCTGCGCGGTTGGAGGTGGTTCACTGAGGATGTGCCGATTCAGGCCAATCCGCTCGCCGCACTGGCGGAAAGTTATTCGGAGCGCTCCCACTACTCCGGCACCAAACATGACTCCCGGGAGACGAAGGCAGCGCACTTGATCAAAATGGTCAAAGAAAAGAAGGCGGACGCCGTTGTCATGCAGGCCGCCAAGTTTTGTGAACCGGCCCTGTTTGATTATGCCTTGTACCGAAAGGCCCTAGACGAGGCGAAGATTCCTCACTTGCTTTTGGAATTCGAAGAAAAAACCTGGATTTTCGATCGCGCTCGTTCCGAGGCGGAAACGTTCGTGGAGTCACTTTTGTTCGACTGACGGCGAAACGGCGGATCGGCGAAGGAGCCCAATCATGGCCCAAGCGGCAGCGAAGTCCGATTATCAGGGACGCATCCACAATCTTCAGAAAGATATGATCGGCCGTTACTACGCGAACTTAACCGCGGCTGCCGAAGGCAAGGGAAAGAAAGCCATCTACATGCTCATCAGCGGCAATCCGGTGGAGCTGATCGAGGCATTCGACATGCTCCCGGTTTACCCGGAGGTCAACGCCCTGCAACTCGCCGTGAAGAAACAGTCGCTGCCCCTCATCCTCTCGGCCGAAGAGATGGGCTACTCCACGGACAATTGCGCCTATGTGAAGGCCGATATCGGAATGTATCTTGCGGACCGCAAGACGCCCTTCGCCACGATCCCGCAGCCCGATTTGCTCTTGTGCAATTACGTCGGCTGCAACGTCTACCTGCAATGGTTCGAGCACCTGGCTGAGTACTCCAAGGCTCCCATCTATAATTTGGATGTACCTTTCTTCCGCACAGCGACCCCCGATCCGCTCGAGGAAGACGTGAATTACGTTGTCAAGCAATTGGAAGAGCTTATCGAGATGCTCGAGCGCATGAGCGGCAAGGCACTCGATTACCAGAAACTACAGCGCATTATGCAGCTCTCCGGCGAGACCGGAGAGCTGTGGTCGGAAATCAAGAAACTCACGCGGGAGCGCCCCGCTCCGTATGACGCCTATTTCGATTCCGTCATGATGATGGCCCCACTCTACTGCCTGCGGGGTACCGAAGACGGGTTGCGGTTCTTCCAGGAAGCGTGCAAAGAGATGAAGCAGCGGGCGGACAACCATCAGGGTCCGTTGCCGGAGGAGAAGTTTCGGGTCGTGATGGAAGGCCCCCCGCCATGGCCTTTTCTGCGGCAGTTCCGTGACATGTTCAGCCGTTGGGGCGCGGTATCCATTGCATCGACGTATTCGGGGGTGGGCGGCATATGGGAGTTCGGATTCCGGCATGACCCTCAGCGGCCTCTCGAAAGCATCGCTCGGCACATGTTGCAGTGGAACGTCACGAACCGCAACTTCATGCAGCGGTACAAACAACTCAAAGACTACGTGGAAGATTGGGGCGCCGACGCACTTGTGATCCACTCCGTGAAGAGCTGCCGGTTGTTTTCGGCAGGCCAGGGTGACATGAGGGAATACTTTACCAAACAACTGGGCGTACCCACTTTGCTGATCGAATCTGATTTGGAGGACCCGCGGTATTTTTCGGAGGCGCAACTGCGAAATCGCGTGGACGCCTTCTTTGAGTCACTGGAGCACCAAAGGCATTTGGTCGCGAAATAGAGGTTGAGCCGCAGTGCGGGAGCGGCAATAGCAATGCAAGGAAAGGCAGGGTCGCATGATTTACGGAGGCGGAGTAGACGTTGGATCGACGCAGACCAAAGCGGTCATTTTGTCTGAGGACCGCAAGATCGTGGCTCGCTGCTTGATCAACACCGGGGCCAATGTCTCGATGGCGGCCGAACGCGCGTTCCGGGAGGCGTCGGCCTCCGCTGGCATCGCCCCCGATAGCATCGCCTACGTAGTCGGGACGGGCTACGGCCGCTATAAGGTGAATTTCGGCAACGCGCAAATTACCGAAATCTCCTGTCACGCTCGTGGCGCCAACCTTCTATTCCCCAAAACTCGCACCGTGATCGACATGGGCGGCCAGGATGCCAAGGGAATCCGGGTAGGCGAAGACGGAGACGTCAAAGATTTCGTCATGAACGACAAGTGCGCCGCCGGCACCGGGCGGTTTCTTTCCAACGCGGCCGAAACCGTTGGTATCAGTCTTGACGAGATTGGCCCCATATCGCTCGGTGCCAAGAAACCCGTGCGCCTTAGCACGGTCTGTGCCGTTTTCGTTGAGTCGGACATCATGTCCTACCTGGCGGAAGGGAAGACCGTGCCGGACATTCTCGGCGGCGTTCACAACGCGATCGCGGCCCGCACCGTGGCCCTGGTACGCCGAGTGGGCATCGATCCCGAAGTCACCTTCACGGGCGGAGTATCGCGCAACATCGGCATGGTGAAGGCGCTTGAGGAAAAGCTGGGCCAGACGGTGAACGTTTGCGACGATTCGCATTTCATCGGCGCGATTGGCGCTGCGATCTTTGCCGTCGAGCGGGCATTGGGCGGCGCTAGCGCCGGCCCCGTGGAGCCGAAGCAGGTAAAGCCTGCGGCGCCCGCATCATCGTCATCGCTCCCAATTATCGGAACCCAATAGATGACTCGACTCATGCCGAAAGTGACGGAGGTGATCCATGACGTTTGTCGCGGGAATTGATGTCGGATCGAGGGGCACCAAGGCAGTCATCCTCGATGAATCACGGCATGTCTGCGGGACCGCACTCGTAAAGACACGACCCGACTTTCCTGGCGTGGCGAAGGAAGCCATGGAACGGGCGCTCTCCCAGGCTGGCGGCAGCATGGAAGACGTGAAGTACGTGACCACGACCGGCTTGGGGCGGTACAACATTCCTTTCCGCGATCTTCAAATTACGGACATCACCTGCGCTGCGCGGGGAGCCGAGTTTCTTTTTCCCAACACCGCTTGCGTCCTCGACGTGGGAGGGCAGAGCACCCGCGCCATCCGCTTGCGCGAAGGCGGCAAGGTGAAGGAATTCAAGTCCAACGACAAATGCGCAGCAGGTTCGGGAGGATTCCTCGAGCGCGCCGCACACTATCTCGAGATGCCGCTCGAGCAACTTGGCCCTCTTTCCATGGCTGCGGAGAAACCCACGATGATCAGCAGCGTGTGCGCCGTGCTGGCGGAGTCGGAGATCATCAACCTCGTCAGCGAAGGCCAGAGCGTCGAAAATATCATCCGCGGCATCCACAATTCGCTTGCTTCGCGATCAAAGGCCTTGCTCGCCCGTGTGGGGCTCGAAGACGAAGTTACTTTCGTCGGGGGTGTGGCGCGCCAGACGGGGATGGTGGCGGCCTTGAAAGCCAGTATTGGGCGTCAAGTGAACGTCAGCGATGAACCCGATATGGTCGCTGCCCTTGGTGCCGCGCTGTTGGCCCACCAGCGCTTGCAGAAGCTCGGCGGAATCAGAAGCGACGATCAGGACCCTGATCTCAACGTTGGTTAGAAGTGCGCGTATTCGGCGTTGTCTTGACGATGTCATTTGTGTTGGCAGGACATAGGCTGGGATCCTCTGAAAGCATAGATTGGGTTTGAGTCTAGAAGCGGCTTGATTAAGAAAGGCTCGCTTAGTTCACGAAGCGCTCCGAACTGAACGTGCTGGTCACGAAGGAGAGGAGGAATCTTATGGCAGTCGCACGAGTCACGAAGATCACCGCTGCATCTTCCAAGGGGTTCAAAGAGGCTGTCGATGAGGGAATGAGTCGCGCGTCAAAGACCGTGCGAGGAATCACTGGTTTCGAGGTGATCTCTCTGAAGGGAAAAGTCGATAAGGGCAAGATCGTCGAGTACCGGGTGACCATGGAACTCACCTTCGTTCTCGACTAGGCGTGAGGAGGACCCGGTCTTCTTCGCTCCTGGCTTCTGATCTTCAATGCGGTAGCGCGGAATCCCAACTTCCACGAAGTGGCGGATCAGGTTACACACTTGCGGATTCTCGCGGTGGCCAGTGTCGGCATCGGCGATGACAAAAGGTCGATAATCGACTTCCGGCGTTGCCTTGCCCACTTCCTCGCCCATCCGCTCACTTCTCCTCGTTGGATAGGACCGAGAAGCGTACTCAGGGGTATAGAAATCGACGCGATAACCTTCTAGCTCATATTGTCGCATGCGATCTTCAGGACTCCGCGTATCCTTCGTTGGGCCCGGCGCATTCCGGACAAAACGCAAAGATAGAGACTCAGGTTGGTAAGGGAGTACGCCAATGCTGGGCAGCGAAAGCTGCATTTCGCCAACCTTGATATCTCCGACGTGGAATCCCTGCTCTCGGCCAGAATTCTGTTACCATTTTGTTACCGTTTTTGACATACTTTGATGCGATTGGAGACGAGAGTAGGTAAAAACGTACTAAAGTCTCCGTCGCTCATGTGGAAGAACAGCAAGGATTTCCTAAGTTTTGCTGTTTTTTTGAGTTTGCGGTTGCCGAATCCCGGTATCGCTACCAACTTCGCTTTCGCACTGAGTGACTGACCCGAGAGGATCCCTTTCGAAATCCGCATTTCGGTTCCTCAGCGGCGTCCCACGCGCTGAATGCCCGCATAGAGCTGAAGTGATCCGGTTCCGAACCGGCATGGTTCGGGCAAATCATTCGCGATCCTGAGCCCGGTTCAAATCGCCGGATGTGACTGTCAAAGCGAGGCTTACCTATGGCATTTACGATGCGCGTATACTACACTTATCGCTTGTTTATACCGCTGCGTTCACCGTGTGAGGAGTAGATTATTCCTCGTTCCAATCCGGCCACGGAATCCGATCCTCGACGTTCACCACTTTTGCAAAGTGTCCGTCCAGTAGCCAAAGTCCTCGTGGCCACGACGGCCATGCTCGCGTTCATTTCGTTCTGGCGAGCCGCAGCCGTTGTCCTCAACGATTTGGGTTCATCCGCGTTTTATGCCGGCGCCATCGCGGAGCATTTCATCGGCAAGACCGCTCCGTGGTTCATTCTCGCCATCATGCTGTTCGCGTTTGCGGTCCAAGCGCTCTATTTCGAGAGCTGCGGGATGTTCGTGCGCGGCGGCGTCTATCGTGTGGTGAAGGAGGGGATGGGATCGACGCTGGCCAAGTTTTCCGTGTCGGCGCTGATGTTCGATTACATTCTCACGGGACCCATCAGCGGAGTGTCGGCTGGTCTGTACCTGGTGGGGCTTCTGAACGAGCTGCTGCACTTCGCGCACTCGAATATCATGCTGCCCGTGAACGCGACGGCCGCGGCGTTTGCGGTGATCGTCACGCTCTATTTCTGGTGGGAAAACATCAAGGGCATTCCCGAATCGAGCGAGAAGGCGCTGCGCATCATGTACGTCACCACGCTGATGGTGATCGTGATGATCGTGTGGTGCGCATACACGCTGATGGTTCGCGGGGCGCATCTCCCGCCGTGGCCGCATCTCGCCAATCTGCATTACTCCGATGACGCGCTCGGCTGGCTGCGCCACACATCGCTGCCCTACACCATCGGCTTGATCGGCATTTTCATCGGCCTGGGCCATTCCGTTCTGGCGATGAGCGGCGAAGAGACGATGGCTCAGGTTTACCGCGAGATTGAACACCCCAAGCTGCCTAATCTGAAGAAAGCGGGAATGGTGATTTTCCTTTACAGCCTGATTTTTACGGCGGGGGTGGCGTTTTTCGCCGTGATGATCATTCCCGATTCCGCGCGCGGCAGTTTTTCCGACAACCCTATCAGCGGCCTGGCGATGTACCTTGTGGGGCCGCTGTCGTTGCGAGTGGCATTCCGAGCCTTCGTCGTCGTAGTGGGCGTGTTGATGTTGGCCGGGGCGGTGAACACGGCGATCGTGGGCTCGAACGGCGTTTTGAACCGGGTTTCGGAAGACGGGATCTTGCCGGACTGGTTCCGCCAACCGCAGCGCCGCTACGGAACCTCCTATCGCATCCTGAACCTTGTGGTGGGACTCCAGATCCTGACGATCATTCTGAGCCGGGGCAATATCTTCGTGCTCGGCGAGGCGTACGCGTTCGGCGTGATGTGGAGTTTCGCGATGAAGGGGCTGGCGGTGCTCGTGCTGCGCTACAAGCAGCCGGGCGAGCGGGAATTCAAGGTGCCGTTGAATTTCAAGATCGCAAAAGTCGAAATTCCCATCGGTGTCGCGCTTATAACACTCGCTTTGTTTGCCCTGTGCCTGATCAATCTCTTCACGAAACAGGTCGCCACGGTTTCCGGCGTGGCATTCACGCTCATCTTCTTCGCGGTTTTCGAGATATCGGAAAAGATCACGAAAAAGAAAGCGGCCACCCACGTCGAGCTCGATCAGTTCAATCTCTCACAGGCTGCGGAGCTGACTCCGGAAAACGTGGGCGTGGCGCCGGGCAACATTTTGGTGCCGGTGAGCACGCAATACGCGCTCTATCCGCTCGAATTCGCGCTGCGCAGGGCAAAACGAGGCATGGCGGAGGTAGTGGTGCTGCACGTTCGAATGCTGCGGCGCGCGGCCTCCGGCGAGTACGACCTGGCGCCCGACCAGCTCTTCACCACGATCGAGCAGATGCTATTCACCAAAGTGCTTTCGATGGCCGAGAAAGAGGGGAAGCCGGTCCGTCTCGCCGTGGCCGCGGCGAACGATCTTTGGGAAGGCATTCTGCGCACCGCCGACAATCTGAAATCGACCGCGATCGTGGCGGGAAGCTCCTCGAAGATGCCGATCGCCGAACAGGCGCTCGAGATCGGCGTCTCGTGGGAACGAATGGCCGAACCGCGGCCGCGCGTCACGCTGGAGCTTCACACGCCTTCCGGTCAGGAACAGGTCTTCTATCTCGGGCCGCACGCCCCGCGCCTGACTCCGAAGGAAATCGATCTGCTGCACAAGATATGGCTCCGATTGGGAGAAAAGCTGCCCGGCAAGGAAATCCACCACCACGACATCGTCCACTTCGCGCTGACGGAGGTCGAGCGGGAACTCGGCAACGGCGAGAGCGACGAAGTTCTGTCGCGGCTGCGCGGCCACCTCAGCGATATTCAAGCCCGCCGGCAGAATCCTTGAGAAGCCCAAAGCAAGATCACGCGAGTTGAGTGATCCGGATGAGCGAAGGGCGCATCCTCGTGGTCGATGACGAGCCGCAGATACGGCGCGTGATGAGAGCGACGCTCGTCAACGAAGGCTATGAAGTGGAGGA
>Ga0335077_10004838_pt1 | contig 16461 bp, 11 predicted proteins | sample Lox_Sample_31_FD_207151 | JGI IMG/M metagenome (GOLD analysis project Ga0335077, IMG submission 207151) | Soil microbial communities from Loxahatchee National Wildlife Refuge, Florida, United States - Lox_Sample_3.1 | ecosystem: Environmental > Terrestrial > Soil > Wetlands | place: USA...
TGGCATGCGCTTGCGTGGCCAAGTCGACTGCGCGCCGCGAATAGTCCCGAGCGCTTCGGAGTCTTCCGTAGTAGGCCTCCGTGTCGGACTGGAGCGAGAGGAGCGCATCTTCGTCGCCTGCTTTGTCCTTCACATTCGCGAGTTGCTGCGCCATCCCTGCGCTGTCGCCGCGAAAAAATGCCAGCTCGTACAGATTGCTATAGAGGAACTTGCCGGCGAGATTCTTAGCCGTTGCCTCGCGCAGGACCGCTTCCGCATCGTTGGGCCGTCCGAGTTTGATGTAACTTGCCGCCAAGTTCGAGTGTGGCAGGACATTATTGGGCTCGAGTTTGAGGGCCTGCTGCGTTTCCGCGGCGCACTTTTCGTATTGCCCCATCCATGTGTAGGCAAGTCCAAGGTTGATGTATGGTGCGAAGTCCCGGGGATAACTCTGTTTCCAGAGTTCATAAGTCTCGATCGATTTGTTGAGATCGCCGCTCACCACGTGGTAGTAGTAGGCGGCGATACGAAACTTTTCTCGCTCACTGACACGATCACGGAGTTCATACGCTTTCCTGACGTAGTCAATGCCTGCGCTCGGCTGCGCGAGATTGACATACGAAACGCCCAGCGCGGCGTAGGCAACGGCAAACTTGGGATCCAGTTCGATGGCGAGTTTGTAGTAAGGAATATCGGCCGGGCTGCCTTTTTCGCGCGCCATCCGCCGTCCCAGACCATAGGCCTGCAGAGCCTCCAGCGACGGCGTTGTGGCTTCTTCAATGGGAACATCGAATTTCTGTATCGAGTTCAATGACTCGCCGAGTTTTTCGCGCAATCGGGCAGCCGCGCCAGCCAACGCCGCCAGCACCGATTCCTTATTCTTCGCCTCTGACTGCAGGTGAACAATTGCGTCACCCGTTGTGCAATTGGTCGCCGTGAGTCCGACGACGTACTGCTCACCGAGCCGGCTGATTGCGCCAGCGACCACCACTTTGCTTCCGGAGCGGATACAGACTTCGCGAGCCAGACTCTCGTTCAGGTACGCAGCGGGCGACTGTCCCATGAGCTTCAGAACCTGTCCGGCGTGCCGATCGGACAAGATGTTCAGGTAGGGTGACTGTTCCAGTTCCATGGTGAGTCCCTGCTTCAACGTTTCGTCGAAGATCGGGTCGCCTGTGGAATTGGAGAATTCAGCCAGAACGATCGAATCGCGTTCGGTCAGCGCTGTCTTGTGTCGGAAGGGAAAAAGCAGGAATGCACTACCCGCGAGAACCGCTAGCGACAGAAAAATCAATCCGAGAGTGAGAATACGACTTTTTGGTACTTGTTGGGCGCTGTCTTTGAAGCTTTCACGAGGAGCTGGGGGCTCTGTGGTGACAACGGTTGGGACGGCCTCATCCGCGTGCACAAAGGAAGGAAGGTAGGATCCCTTCAGGATTTCGATACGGAGCGGATCTGCGTGGCCCTCCGCCGCGTAATACCTGTCGAGCGCTGCGCGAAGCCTTCGGGCCTCCACGCGTACCAGAGAGTCGACGCGTGGATCGAAATCGGCGGGACGGCCGAACACTCCAACTCCCAGAACATATTCCTTGAGTTGAGCCCCGCGGCCGGCCAGTTCTTCTTCGACTACGAATTTGAGGAAACGCTGAAGCTGGGGACGGCGGGTGAATTCGGCCGAGTGCAGGATTCTGTTTAGCTCGGCACGAATGTCGCCAGCGGTGATGCCCGCACATCGATCCTCGGCATGCACCGGCTGCATCTTCCCTCCGCAAGGGGGACTGCTGCCCAGCGAACAGGCTATTTTCCCACCAGCGGGGCCGAGGTTCAATGCTTGCGGGTCACAACGGCGGGCGCGGGCTAGCAATGACCATCCGTTCTCTTCTTTCAGCCTTCGGGGTTTGACGGGAGAAGGGAAAGAGACATGCTAGAAGACACGTGACAAGATGATAAACATCAGAAAATCATGTTTGAACAAGGACTCGATCGACTCGTGATTTGCGTGTTTCGAGAAGGGAAAGAGATGGTCTCAGAGCGCCCCCTCTTGTGTGCGTGATGTCTCATCTCGAGACATCACTCAAGACGTCATACAGACAAATGCTCGCCTAGAAAAGCACTTTCAATCCTAACTGGATGATGCGAGGGCCGCGGGCACTGGTGACCTTGCCAAAGTTAGCCTGGTCGGGAAACCATGCATCCACTCCATTCAAGTTGGTATGGTTCGCAACATTTGTTGCTTCGATGCGGAACTGCAGGCTCGCATGCTCTGCGATGCTGGTGGTCTTAGCGAGCGCTGCGTCGAGGCGGATGGAGCCCGGTCCAAGGACCGAGTTCGGCCGAGCGCTTCCCGGGCGAATACCATCGGGGGGTGGCGGCCCGAAAACGGAAGTGTCGAACCATTGATTGATCGTATGTGGAGCGTGCAGGTTGGGATCACCCACCTGATCTGGGCGCCGGGTTGTCCAGTAGTTCCCCAACAGGCCGATGCCCGCTGGGTCGAAATCTATTCCGGCCACGGTGAGGGGTTCGCCAGTCTGCGCGAAAAAGATCCCGGACATTTCCCAACCACCCAGCACATGCCCCATCCAACCCCGTTGGCCGGAGTAGAACGGTAACGTGTAGACGTAACTGGCGTTGAGAATATGACGGCGGTCAAAGGATGCGTCGGAGTATTCCGCGCGAGGATCGTAGATGTTCTGCGGTGGAAAGAAGCCGAATTCGATGCCGCCCGAGTCTGTCATGGCATGCGACCACGTGTAGTTGACCGCAATGTGGGAGTCTTCGCGGATGCGTGTCTGCAACTGCGCTTGCAAAGAGTTGTAGTTCGAGTTGTACGACGTCTCGACTATGCCAATTTGCTGGTAACCGCGATAGGGCCGAACATAGTTCAGCAATTGAGTGTTGTAGTTGTAGATCGGTCCCTGAGCTACGACCCCAGCGGCGAGATAGGCTCCGGGGCTGGGTTGATTGATATCCAGAAAGCCAGGCAGGTGTACGCCGCGATCACCGTAATATCCAGCCCCTATCACCGTAGAACTTCCAAGCCGCTGTTGAATATCGAGACTCCATTGTTGGGTGTACGGCTGATTCCAGTTCGGCGCGATGCCATAAACCCCGGCTGGAGCCAGGTTTAAGTCTGGGGTACTAGCCGCTGGGTTACCCAAATTGGTGTTGCTGATGCTCACCTGCTTAACGAAAGGAGGATTGTTGAATATCCCCTGCTCATACACCGATTTTTGCGGATTGTCGAAGAAAATCCCATACCCAGCCCGGATGGATGTCGTGCCTTTTCTGAACGGATCCCATGCAATTCCCAGACGCGGCGCAATACTGAAGTTGTGTTGCCTTTGGATCGCATTGCCGAAAGGAGAATTCTGACCGTTGAAAATGAGCCCGTTGGTGACTGGCAATGTCGCTCCGGGCATCATCAATCCGGTCGTGATGTCTATGCCAGGAGCAGCGGCCGGGTCAAAGGCCTGGGGATCAAACGAACTGAGACGTCCCCGTCCATCGGTTGGGGCGCGGAAGAATGACCAGCGAAATCCATAAGTCAGCGTGAGGTTCATGCTCGGGTGGTATTCGTCCTGAACAAACCATTCCGGCAGGTTGTAATTGATGTCGGCTGGCGGTCGGTCGCTTGTCTGCTGGAAAGTGGAGACGTTACCGAGCAGAAAACTCGCCCACTCCTGTTCAAACGTATAACTTCCGGTCGGATCAACACCGTAGAAGGAATAAGCACCGTTGTAGACGTTACCGGGAATCTCATTTTTGTTGTGATGGCTATAGGTGAACCCTGCTTTGAGTATGTGCCTCGGCAAAACCTTGGTTAGGTTGTCGAAGACAGCGTGGTTGCTGTCATACACAAACCAGGGGCCGAAGGCGTGCATACCTTCCCCAGCGAAGAAATTCAAGTCCGGTACTCGGTCAATAGCGGATGGAAAAGGCAAGACTGGCTTGATGTCTGGCGAAGCGCTGCTGCTGAACAAACCTACCAGCCGACTGATGATTGCGCCGTACGAGTAGGCGTACCCTACCTGGTTCAGCAGGGTCGGGCCCAACGTCATCGTGAACTGCAGCGTCACGCCTGTTCCCGGAGTGTTGATGTGCATCGTCCCAACACCAGGAATCGGTGAGCCGCCGCCAAACATCCCGGGCTGCACGCTCGGCATGTCGTTATTAATGTAACGACCGAAGACGCTGTAACGACGGCCAAACTCATGGTCGAGCCGGACGCTTTCTCCGCGAAAGTTGTAGTGATTTCCAAACACGGTGACAAGGTTGCCGTTAGGGCCAGGGGCAGGAACTTTGGAATAGATATCCTTAATGTAAGCGGCAGCCGTCGGATCGAAGTTGGTGATCTGCGTCGTCGTCGGGCCTATGCACTCGCCGGTATTGGGATCGTAAATCGGCTGTGTACAGACCGGATTGCTGAACGTTCCTTGCAGCATATCCGGTGTAGGCATGGGCCCTGAATAGAGCGTGCTGTAGTCAACGACACGCCGCCATTCTTCGGAGTAGAAGAAAAAGGTCTTGCTTTTCTCTCGGCCTGAAGTACGGGTAAGGGGGATCGGTCCGCCGATGGTGAATCCAAAATTGTTGTACCTTAGAGGCGGGCGAGGCAAGCCATTGCGATTGTTAAAGAAGTTATTGGCCGCGAGAGCCTCATTCCGAAAAAATTCGTACGTGCTGCCGTGAAACTGGCTGGTTCCCGCTCGCGTGACTGCAATGATCTGGCCACTGGATCCGCTGGCGAATTCTGGGCTGTAGTTGCCGCGCAGAACCTTGAATTCCTCGACTGAGTCAACGCTAGGCGTGGCTAGCAGAGTTAAATTCTGCCCACGGTCCAGATTATCTGCCCCGTCCAGTGTCCAGCTGTTGCTGCTGGCGCGTTGGCCATTGATCGCGTACGCCAGACTCGATCCAACACCGCTACTGCCCAGAGCACCGACTGTTCCGATACAAGACTGGTCCGACTGCAGATTGCTATCGGACACACCGGGCTGCAAGGCAACCAGATTGGCATAATAGCGCGTGTTCATAGGCAGCTCACGGATCTGCGTGCCGTTGATAATCCCTGTTGACGGTGCCTCACCAGCGGCAGAGACGTTCACCTGTTCCTTCGAGCCGGCGACCTGCAGCACAAAATTCACTTCTAGTTTGTCATTGACGCTGAGATGGATGACGGATTGTTCGCTTATTTTGAAACCGGGCGCTTCGCCGGTGATGCGGTAGCGTCCAATGGGCAGAAGGGGAGCACTGTAGTGGCCGTCGCCAGCAGTTTTCAAAGTGCGCCGGATGATTCCACGATCCGTGTCCAGAACGGTAATGAGAGCTCCAGCGAGCATCCGCCCATGGGGATCCCTCACCACACCTGAGATAGTCCCGGCGATTTCCTGAGAATGAGCCGAAGGCAGAGAGATAGAGACGAGCAACGCTACGCCTGCAAGTGCGCGGACGGTTTTCAAGCGAGGCCTCCCCAGTTGCCGAGCGCCTGGTTCCGCGACTTCGGATCATCCAAACTGAAGAGCGCTCAAAAGTTTTCTGCCATCCACACATTCCCGTCGGCGGACTGGTCCATCGTAGCCAAGAGTTTTCCGTCACGGGAGGCAATGCCCCAGTTGCGATCGCTGCCGTTCTTAATTAATGGATGAGCGCTTCCCAACCTGTCGACGAAGAGCAAGGTAATTCCCGCCGTCGTCGTGCTACTTACGAAGTATCCGTCACCATCCGCCGATGAAGTCACGGTCAGGAATGCTGGCCAGCCCTCCACGTGGATCTCATGGGGAGCACCGTGGTCCAGAGGAAAAACGTGAATCGTGGTGCTGCCCGGTTCTATGTAAGACAGATTCTTGCCGTCAGGCGAGAGCGTCCACCAATAGTTCTTCGTGGGTTTAAGCGGAAGACGCATCAGTTCCTTGCCGCGTCCGGCAAGAGGATCGAAGGCGGTGAAAATGAGTTGGCTGCCATCTTCGGATATTTCAGCAACCGAGCACAGATTCGCAGGAGCCCTGGAACAGGATTTGCCTCGATGGTTCGCTGACGAAAAAATGAACTCCGATGGCCCGCCAGCCAATGGAGCTCTCATGATGCGATCGGACGACACTTGCCGCTTCGAATCGAAACTGTATTCACTATAAAGTACCCAGTTACCATCCGGACTGAGTCTGGGGCGATAGCTTCTGCGCCGTCGGCACCGGAGACGAGCATTTCCGGAAATTCCCGATCAAGCGCCTGCTTGTAAATGTTCCAGTGGCCACGCCGGTTGGACATGAAAATTACGGATTTTCCGTCTGGCGTCCAGTCGTAGGGGAAATCCCAGCTCTGCGTAGTGGTCAAACGGCGCGTCGAATTTAGCTCGAGCCGACCCTCATCAAATTCGGACACATAGATGCTCATCGCATTTGTGTGTCTTACATAGGTCAGGCGTTTGCCATCCGCTGTCGAGGACATCGAGTCAAAGCCCATGCCCTCCCAATTGGTCAGTTGACGTGGCTTATCCTGCGGCAGACCTGTTAGACTATCAACGCGAATCTCCCAAAGATTAAAGGCGGTGGAATCCACGCCTTCTCCTGCACGCGTAAACAAAATCCGACCGTCGGGCATCCAGCGAAAATTGAGGAAGGAAGTATTCGACAGAACGGTTGTAGGCGACTGGCCTCCAAGATCGCGCGTCTGAATGCTGATCTCTGCGGGCAACAACTCTGCCACACGCGGCAGTTTGTATGCCTCCGCTACATGCGTGAGCTTGTAGGCAATTCGTCTGCCGTCAGGCGACCACTGGACGCCGGTGTATAGAAATCGATTGTCCGGCCGCTCTAAAAAAACCTTCGCATGTTCTCCGTTCGAATCCATGAGCCAGATTCCGCCGGCGGTAAAAGCTATCGAGTTCCCGTCTGGAGAAACGGCGAAGGCTTCAGCACCATCGCGAAGCTTGCGTGGAGGTATACCCAAGACCGAGACCATCCAAATGCTCGTCCCCTGGCTGCCATACATATTGGCCAGGAAGCGGCCAGAGTCCGGGAACCAACCTCCCAGCATCCAATGGCCTAATGCACCATCTTGCAATCCTTCCGGCTGGGGTAGATCGCGAGTGTCGCCAGTGGCAAGGACTTTGAGGTATAGCTTGCGCTCATCCGTATAGACAAGGTACTTACCGTCGGGCGAAATCGCTGCATCCCAGATTGGCTTCTCGCTTGATGCATCCGTCAAAATTCGTTGCCTGATCGTGGGCCGGGTGGATGAGGAGCGTTCGACTGTCCAAAAGGCCGTCACTGCCACAAGAGTCACCACCGCCGCGGCCACGGCAACGATGAGCCAGGCGCGCTGTCGAGCGGAGGTGTTGTCTCTGAATCGAACCACATATTCCCGCGCTGCTGAACCATTTGTGTATTGGTGTTCTCCGTCCGCGACTTCGTGATCGATTCCGTCCTCCAGCTCGCCAGACAAGATGGTGCGCGAGCCATTTCCATTGCTGCCGTTGGCCGGCGCAGCTTCGGCTGTTGAGATGAGCTGTCCGTGCGAGCTATTCATCTGCCCGATAAAGCGGTAGCCCAGCTTAGGAAGGGTCTCAATATAACGAGGAGTTTCGGCCGAGTCGCACAGGGCATCACGAATCTTTTTGATTGCTCGGTTTAGCCCCTGATCGAAGTCGACAAATGTATCTGACGGCCAGAGGGCTCGATGAAATTCTTCCCGGGTTACTAGCTCTCCCGGACGATCGAGTAAAGTCTGCAGAACGCGGAACGATTGTGGCGGGAGTTTAATTCGCGACCCATGCTTGAAAAGCTCCTGGGTGGGCAAATGAACTTCGTAGGCACCAAAGCGCACTACGCCAGGTTGGCGCGGCACCCCCGTTCGGATCGCAGAACTTACTTTCCACTCTCGACAGAATATGGTTGATTTCATCTTCCATCATCTTCAGAGACAGCCAGCCCAGGGGCTTTGGCAATCTCGACGAATTCTTGTCGTAAATATGGAAAGCTTCGCCACTGACAACATTCACCATCGTGCGCCCGTGCAAGTCATTCAGTTCTTCCCGATGCGGCATGATGAAGTATCCCGGCCAGAGCGGGTCTTTCACTGTTTCGCGTTTGGGCAGTGGAACTGTGACCACGGTGAATGGACGAAGTTCATCCTTGAAAACCCCGAGCCGCTCCAAGACTCTAGGTGTGGTGATCGGTGCCGCCATGACCGCTGGTTGTCTTAACCATGATGGAGGCTTATACGAAAGGCCAAGTTCCCGTGAGAGCTTGAAATGCCACGTTTCAAAAATCCACGGCGACAATTTGTCAGTCCATTTCCGTCCCGTCCTTCGCTGCCAATCTGCAATTGTGTAGGGTGCCTGTAAGAAGCCGAGGCCATGGCCGGAAGGTTTGCGGACCACCAGCCTGTTTCCGTCCACGTTGAACAGACAGTACAGTTTCGCTGAGATGCCGTAGAAGTTCAGCTGCTGGCGATCTCCGTTCGAGTCAAAGTTTTCTTTTTCGAGCTTCAGGAATGGAGTCTTGAGAGCCTTACGCCAGGGACTAAGTAGTTCGAACCGCTCGCGGATACTATTCACTTCAGCGAAAGACAGCGCCCGGATGGCGGCGTTTCCGCTTCCCGCGTGGTAGTTTGGAAGTCTGTATTGCCCGCCGGGGCAGGGAATCAATCCACCGTGTTTCGTCGAGACGATCATCGCACTGTCTGTGTCCATCGCTGCGATTTGTCCTCCTTTGTCCCGAACCATTCGCTCCAACATTGCGCACAGCAGATGCGAGCCGCCCGTGACGAGTGACGCGATCACCGGACAGTAGAACTCCGAAGGACGCTCCCAAATCTCCCTTGGCGGCGTCAGATATTCCTCGTCTCCGGAGAAGACCCGCAATTGAGAGCGAGAATCTAAGGACCTGACATCGAGCTGGGAAAATATTCCGAAAGCGGCACTATTCGCGGCCACCTTCAGTCCGCCTGCCAACTCGGGGCTCTCGGACTTCAAGGAAGCGCGCAATTCGACCAACTTCACGGCAAGATCGTCGCGTCGCGGGTCTACTTTCATCTGGGAGCGCAGCTTGACTTGTACGAGCCCAGGCTGCACTCCATGCGGAACAACCTTGATCAACTGAAGAACAACCTCCCGTCCCAGCCGCTCACGGTAACGCCAGTTCTGCGCCTTGCCTCGGGCCAGGAGATTCCGCTGAGTCCGGTTGACCTGCTCCCCGATTTCCGAACAAGTCCGAGTATGATTTCGGACGAAGGAAAGGGGAAGAAGCATGTCGAAGAGCAGACATACGGAGGCAGAGATGATCGGGGCGCTGAAACAAGTCGAAGCCGGGCGTAAGGCCGAAGACGTGGCGCGGGAAGGCACGTCGCCGCTTCTGGGATTTGTTCCACTTCACGGCAATGCGACTGATCTGAAAAGGCGCATCATAGGCAACGATGAGAGCTCCCGCTTTTAAGTACTTCAAGAACACCGTGCGCCGGAACTCATCTAGCGTTCCCAATTCATAAGCGCTGCCCCTGGCGAAGCGATTCATCACACGTAATTCGTCGGAGTGAGAGTTCCTGTGGAACAGCCCAATCTCTTTTGCTACGAATTGTGCACCTTCCAATTGGGCGCAGATGTAGGCACCGCAAAGCGGGTCCTGTCTTCCATCGGGAGTGGTCGCGCAGTGAAAGATGAGCGCGTCCTTCGGCATCTTGGGGTTCCGCTTCTTTCGGTATTCCTTCTGTGGCGTAACCGGGACCGTATGTCCGCGAAAATAGAGATCGAGTCTGTCAGACATGCTGTTTTCAATCGCTAGTGCCCCACTCTTTTCAGCATCTCGGCGCAGAATTCCAAGGCTTCACAAAGTTGTTCCATCGCCTTTGCTATGGCGCGTCCGGTAACTGCGAGGGAACGCAGCGCCATCTCCGCCGTTTTGAATGTGTGGGGCTGCTTCTTCATTTCCGCACCCGCCGCTAAACGTTCCTCCGTCAACCAAGCGTGATGGAGTTGGCATTCGTCTACAGTCACGTGAGGGATATGGTTACGTCCGCCGATGTGATCGGCCTCGAAGCAGAAGGGACAGACTCTCCTCGATGGACGTACCCGCTGCCTAGACTGGCGAAGAACAGTTTTGGCGATGCGCCCGATCATCTCGCCGGCCCCACTTTGGAGTACAAGTGTTCCAGGTCAAAAATGTCTGCGTCTGCCATCGTCAAAATCGCGTCCCCATCTGCAAACAGCTCCCGGCCGCCAATGCGCACGCCGCGCCACTTGGCCTCAAACTCACGTATGCCGATATCGCCGCCAAGGAGCTTGGCGCGATCCAGGAAGAAGTTGGAGAGTCTCGTCGCAGCTGGCAGACCCCGAACAAGTACGGGTATGTCACCCTCACGCGTCGGAAACATGAGTTCACGCACAAGCATGTCAGTTTTGCTGGCTTGCACGCGCGTGCCCCGTTTTCCGGTGAGAAGATTGGCTCCTAAATATCTGTGGGCTTTCCATGTGCTGAGGCGATGCCGCCGCAACAATTGCGTATATGTTCCTCCGCTATGCCGCAAGTCGTAGAGCAGATCAACGGCCCGGCCGTACTCCGCTTTCTTTGTTGCGGTTAGGCTGGAGTAACGCAGTGCGCGGGACTTAACAATTCGGCGTGGACCTTTCGAACTCCGTGGTTGCTTGTTCTTGCGCTTCATGGATTTCTCGCTTGGCGATCTAGTGTCTGCGTCGCTATTTGCACGTTTTCATGCACAAAATGACTGGTCAATGGGCCAGAAACGGCCCAAACAGCTTGATATTTGCGACTATTGGTCTCAAAATAGAGATAGGTTTGCGACCAAGGAAGGCAAGTGAGAAGAGAACTGCTCCAGAAGCTTGAGGAAAAATACTGGGAGATGATGGAGCTGCTAGGTACTCACATGCTCCCTGAAAAAGATAAGAAGATTTGGAGTCGCATGATTCGTAAGGGACCCGCCAGGATTGCGCAAGCTGCATTCCTGACGAGCGTGAAACACGAACCCGATGACAAGTTTGAGGCGCTCATGGCCAAGCTTGATTCGATGCAGAGTGTTGAGTTAATTCGCACAGTCTTGAGCACGAGCCTCACCCAGTTGCCCAAAAAGCGCGGTGGACGACCACCCACGTTTTCACTGGATATCAGGCGGAAGGCGGTTCAGGACATTGGTATTGAATATGCACGCTGTGACAGGCTCGCTGACGCGATTAGGGTAGTAGCAGCTCGCTACGGGATGCCCACCGAATACTTGGGTAAAGTTTGGAAGAATCGTAAGCGTCTGCGGCAACGGCAAGAGTAGTGATAGAAAACGGGCCCATCAGCTGTTCCAGCAGCCGACAAGACCTGACCACCATCGGAGGCAAGTCCAATGGCAGCTACAGAAAACGTACGCCAACTCTCGCAATCCGACAATTCCACAGCTAAATTGATTGTGCCGCGCCATGGGGTCGTAACCCTCTTCGGCTATGGCATCCAGGTCCGCGTCGATCGGGGTCACCTGCTCTTAGAAGACGGAATCGGTCCGAATCGCCGCTACGCCCGACTTCCGCGTGTGGGCCACAGCCTCAAAAGATTGATCGTGATTGGATCGGATGGCATGGTTTCGTTGGCTGGGCTGCGCTGGCTGGCCGATCAGGACGCAAGCTTTGTGATGCTGGAACGCAACGGGAAGGTTCTAGCGGTCACCGGACCGGTGAGTCCATCAGATGCCAAACTCCGTCGTGCGCAAGCACTCGCGCACTCATCCGGAGTTGCACTGCGAATTGCGCGGGAACTGATCAGCCAAAAGCTTTCCGCACAGGAGCGAGTTGCACGTCACAATCTCCTGGACACAACGACTGCGGACGTTATAGCTCATTTCCGTGCTGACCTACACGCAGCTGACACAATTGCATCGATTCGGCTGATCGAAGCACAAGGGGCTTCTGCGTACTGGTCTGCATTTCGCACACTGCCAATCAACTTCCCAAAGAATGATCTGGGGCGGACGCCTCAGCATTGGCTCGCCTTCGGTGCTCGCGTCTCGCCGTTGACCGGATCGCCCCGACTGGCAGCAAATCCGCCGAATGCAATTCTCAATTACCTGTATGCGCTGCTAGAGAGTGAATCGCGGCTCGCTGCTTCAGCGCTTGGACTTGATCCGGGGCTGGGTGTGTTGCACGTCATTACCCCAGCGCGAGACAGTCTCGCGTGCGACATTATGGAGCCGGTGCGGGCTCAAATCGACGCATATTTGCTCGATTGGATCACCCGCCAACCGCTGCGGCGGGAATGGTTTTTCGAGGAGCGTGACGGCAACTGTCGCCTGATGGGTTCGTTCGCCTTACGGCTATCAGAAACGATACCAATCTGGCGTCGAGCCGTCGCTCCCGTGGCCGAGTGGGTAGCTCGTGCATTCTGGTCAACCATACGCAAACCTGATGCTCCAATTGCAACCAGGCTCACGCAGAACAATAAACGCGAAGCGAAAGGCGCTCCGCCTCAGGCACCCACTACGAGAGTTCCATCTCAGCAAAACATTTGTGCCGGATGCGGGAAAACAATTCAACGGAGTTCCACACATTGTCCCGATTGCTCACTGAAGAATTCGACCGCATCGCTGATCTCTGGAGCAAAATTGGGACGCGTCATCTCGCAGGGTCCACAAGCGCAGGAACGTCGTAAAGAAACGAAACGACTTAATGATCTGGCACGGAGCCGATGGTCGCCCTCATCTCTACCATCTTGGTTAAGTGAAGAAGCCTACCGAGAAAAGATTCGGCCCCTGCTCGCGAGAGCTACACTTTCGCAGATCGCATCAGCGATTCGCGTGTCGATTCCGTACGCATCTGATATCCGCAGAGGGAGACGAAGACCGCATCCGCGGCACTGGGAAGCGCTAGCAAAAATCGTCGGAGCCTCGCTCACTCTTAAATCAGCAAACGCCGGGTATGTCGATGATCCCGGCGACAAAAAAGGAAAAAACGTCATCAAGCCACGCACTCTGCGGAAGCTGACAACGGCCATTCATGATCTGCAAAAACAAGAGCATGATTGAAGATGCCTGAGTTATTGCCCAAAGGCTTCTGAGATGTCCACCCTCGGAATAGCCTGAAGTGAGCTAGTTTCGTTTGCGAGCACCGCCACCGTTAATGAGTGGTGAGAACAAGAGTTGACGTGCCGTTCGCAGCTCCCGGTGGTGAATCGGCATGCATGAGTACCGCCTCCTCAGGCAGAAAGAACAGGTGTGACTCGAGCGCACTCTGGATTTGTGCGACCCCCCAATCCGCTTGCATGATTCCAGTGATGGAGTGCTCGCGCTCGCCCAGCAACAAATGCCCTAGCTCATGGGTGATGACACAGCCCAAGACCATAGCAGTCTCGTTGGTTCCTCTCTTGCGACCCGGTACACGTGGCAAGTAGTCGTAATGGACAACAGCGAGATGGTGCGGCAGGAGAGCGTAACCGGAGACTGTGTCCAGAAACTCGTTTTGAACCGGCCCGGCCTTAATGGCTAGGAAAAATACCCGACCTTGTCCCTTCAGGCATGGTTCATTTCCAGTTGGACAGTCTCGCCACGTCACGTGCACCCCGGCACGTGCAAGTATTCTTCCGGATTCGTCCTCAGCCTTCGCCAGCGTGTTGCCTTGGACTTGCCTGAAGTTGAATACCAGTACAGTGATGGCGAGGTCTGGTTTCGGGTCCACGCCAAGTGCAGTTGTAGGAACAAACATGCTGAGCAGAAGTGACATTCTCAAAAGTTGACTCAGTTTGCATTGGTGCGTTTTCGCTCGCAATGGACTCTCCGATGTGCGCTGTTTGCGCCGACATTCGGGGAGAATCGAGCGAATCGGGAAAATCGGCAATGTTTGTGAAGTGCTTTCCCGATGACTTTTGGATAGCCGCCCAACTGATTGAAAACATGAAACTTACCGTTTAGGTGAAATCGCAATCATGCCGGGCTGAGCCCGTGCTAAACTTCCCACCCATTGGGGAGGCCTTGGGGGCGTGCCGCAAATATCGCGCCAATCTGGCGTAGTGCGCTTCGGTCCCTACGAAGTTCATTTACCCAGCCAGGAGCTTTTCAAGCATGGGTCGCGAATCAAACTCGCACCGCAATCGTTCCGCGTTCTGCAGACTTTACTCGATCGGCCGGGAGTGCTAGTAACCCGTGAAGAATTTCATCGAGCCCTTTGGCCGGCAGACACCTTCGTCGATTTCGATCAGGGCCTGAACAGCGCGATCAAGAAGATTCGTAATGTCCTGTGCGACTCGGCCGAAACTCCACGCTATATTGAAACGCTTCCTAAACTGGGATATCGCTTTATCGGTCGAATCAATGGCTCACCTGAGCCGAACGTTGCGGCGCCCAAAGGCCTCGGCGGCAATGGTTTCCATTTACACGCGGGTTTCCCACCAGAATCCGAGCGGGCGCTCTCCGCAACAGAAGGCGAACTCAACTCGATTGGGTCCGAGGTGCAGGAATATCGGCTGCGCTTCAAAGGAACCATCCGTCCCCAGCGCGAAATCTGGCAAATCGCTATTGCTTGTGCGTTGGCATCAGCCCTGATCGTCGGCGGAACTGTCTTCTGGGCAGTCCGTCGAAGCTGGATAGCCCGCCCGGAACTCAGGCAGCAGGTTCTCACCGATGTGTCGAGTGAAAAACCGATCTTGGATGCTGCTATTTCTCCCGACGGCAAATATCTCGCGTATGCGGACAATCAGAAGATCTATCTGAAGGCCTTAGCCACGGGGGAGACTCGCGACTTGCCGCAGCCGGAGGGAGTGGAAGACCGCGCGCCGGGCACCTGGTCGTTGGGAGGGTGGTATCCAGACTCCAGCCGGTTTCTTGCCAATCTGCATGGCAGCGGGATAAGTATCTGGCTGGTTTCGACGCTAGGAACCGCCCCGCATAAGCTTCGAGACGATGCGGAAGCTTCTGCTGTTTCACCAGATGGCCGTTCCATCGCCTTTACCGCCGGTGGAATTTGGCTCATGGATGCCAACGGAGAGCATGCGAAAGAGCTGGTTCCTCGCCCAAGTAATCACTTCCTATATACCAACATCCAGTGGTCACCTGACGGCAAGAGAATCGCATACAAGTTTGCGAAGACAGCGGAGCCGTATAAGCTGCCGCACATAGCAGTGCTGACGCCACCCGAGATCAGCATTCAAACTCGTGACCTCAATGGAGAGTCCCTCACGACTGTTCTTTCCGGCATTCCGGTCGTGGATTTTCACTGGATTCCCGACGGCCGCATCCTTTTTACTCGCGGCGGCGAAGAGCGTAACGACACGGCCTCGAATCTCTGGGAGATTCACGTCAACAATCGAACCGGGCTGCCGCAAGACAAGCCTCGACAACTTACAAATTGGGCGGGGGTGGAGCTCGGCTCGTTGACTTTGACAAACGACGGCAAGCGCTTGGCCTATCTCAGGCACACGAATGCCCTGAGTATCTACGTGTCTGAATTCGACAGGTTTCGGCACAGCGTAAACTCAACACGCCGGCTGACCACGACGCAGAGTTGGGACTTTCCCTACGATTGGACCTCGGATGGAAAGGCTGTCATTTTCAGTTCGAACCGCCAAGGCCACTGGAACATCTACAAGCAGGCGCTCGATAAGGATTTCCCGGAAATGATCGTTGCCGGCGCAGATGGAGCAGAAGCTCTTGCGCCTCGGCTCAGTCCCGATGGAAATCAGGTGATCTATACGGAATATAGTTTTGATCCGCAGCGCCAGGTATCGTCCGATCGGATCATGAGGGCTCCGCTGGCGGGTGGTCCGTCTGAGTCCATCTTTGCGTCCCCGAATCACCGTGGCAAGTCTTGTTCGCGGTCGCCTGCCAATCTCTGCGTGGTAGCAGAACTCTCCGCTGACAGCAGTGAACTCGTATTCACCACGTTTGATCCCTTGGGTGGGCGCGGCCCAGAGGTGGAGCGCCTGCCGCTCAAGCCCAGAATGAGCGTCTGGTGGACGTTTTCGCCGGACGGCAAAAAAATTTCTTACATAGTTCCGGGCGACACGACCATTCACGTTTTACCGCTGGACCATCGCAGCCCCCATGAGATCCACGTGCAAGGATGGCCCGGCTTCACGGTCTTAACTTCCGCCGCCCAGAGCGAAGGGTATTTTGCCGACAGCAGGGCGAACGGAAAACTCACTTTGCTTTTTATCGAGCCCTCGGGAAAGGCCTACCCGTTGCTCGTTAACAAGAGCGATAGAAATTGGGCGATCCCTTCCCGCGACGGAAGGCTCCTGGCGACCATCGATCAGTCGGCCGACGGGAATGTGTGGATGGCCGAAAATTTTTGAACGATTCTTCTTTCGTCGACCGGAAGTTCGTAAATCGGAGGGCTCGGGGAGGGTCCGTGAGAAGCTTCGGGTCGCTCGTTACTGTCACGATTTTCGTGTTTCTCCTGCTTGCCAGACCGGCACGCACTCAGGAAGTTGCCGGTACGATCTCCGGCGTGGTGAGAGATCCTAGCGGGCGTGTGATTGCAGGTGCGGAGATCACCGTTCTTGA
>Ga0335077_10004839_pt1 | contig 16457 bp, 15 predicted proteins | sample Lox_Sample_31_FD_207151 | JGI IMG/M metagenome (GOLD analysis project Ga0335077, IMG submission 207151) | Soil microbial communities from Loxahatchee National Wildlife Refuge, Florida, United States - Lox_Sample_3.1 | ecosystem: Environmental > Terrestrial > Soil > Wetlands | place: USA...
CGGTCGTGCCGCTGCTCAGCGGCATGCTGCTGGACGCCGCGGCGGACGGGCTGACCCTGTCGTGCTTTGATTACGAGATCTCGGCCAGGGTCACGGTGCCCGCCGAGGTGTTCGAGCCGGGCACCGCCCTGGTGCCGGGCAAGTTGCTTGCCGAGATCACCCGGAGCCTGCCCGCCAGCCCGGCCGAGTTCGCCGCCGAGGCCGACGTGGTGACGCTGATCTGCGGGCGGGCCGAGTTCGGGTTGGTCTGCCTGGCCGCTGAGGACTACCCGGCGCTGCCTGAGCCGCCCGCGCCGGTGGGCGTGGCGGACGGCGGGCCGCTTGCGGCGGCCGTCCTGCAGGTCGCCTCGTCGGCCAGCCGCGACGACACGCTGCCGATGCTGACCGCGATCTGCGTGGATGTCAGCGGGCCGGTGCTCACGCTGGCTGCCACCGACCGGTACCGGATGGCGGCCAGCGAGCTCCGCTTCGCTCCCGCCGAGCCCGATGTCCGCGCCGTCGCGCTGGTGCCCGCAAGGATCTTGGTGGAAGCGGCGCGCGCGATGACCGCCGGGGTGCCCGTGACGATGGCGTTCGGCGCGGACAGCGCGGCGGGCGGCCAGCCGCACCCGGCCGAGGGGATGATCAGCCTGGATTCCGGCGACCGCAGGCTGACCACCAGGCTGATCGCCGGCGAGTTCATCAAGTACCGCGCCAGGTTCGGCAGCGAGTTCGGCTGCCGCGCCGACCTGCCGGCCGGTCCCACGATCGAGGCGGTCAGGCGCGCGGCCCTCGTCGCCGAGCGTGGCAGCCCGGTGCGGCTGTCGTTCAGGCCGGACCAGGTGGTGATCGAGGCGCACACCGAGGGGCGGGCCAGGGCCGCGGAGACGGTGCCCGCCGTCTTCAGCGGTGACGAGCCGGTGATCTCGTTCAACCCGCACTACCTGCTCGACGGCCTGGTCGCGGCGGCCGCTGCCGGGTCGGCGAGCGCGGATCCGGCGCGGCAAGCAGGCGGGGCAGGGCGGGCGGCGGACTCTTCGGAGGTTCCGGAAGGCGCGGACGCGGCCGGGCGGATCAGGATCGAGTTCAACACGCCCGCCAAGCCCGCGTTGATCACCTGGGTCGATGCCGACGGCCGTCAGCCCATGGTCGCGGCGGGCACGGTCGCGGTGCCCGCGTTCCGGTACCTGGTGGTGCCGCTGCGCCTGCCCGAGCGCGGCTAGCCCGCCCGCGGGCAACGGCGGCCAGCGGGCAACGGCGGCCAGCGGGCTACAGCAGGAAGCGGCCGGCGGGCTACGGCGGCCAGCGGGCTACAGCAGGAAGCGGCCGGCGGGTAACAGCGGCCAGCGGGCAACAGCGGCCAACGAGTTACGGCAGCTAGCGGGCTACAGCGGCCAGCGTCGGCGGGGTACGCGCGTGCCGAAGCCGAACAGCCGCCGCAGCAGCTTGCGCCCGAACGCGAAGATCGCGAAGACGATTACCCAGGGCCTGGTGATCGTCAGGCCGAACAGCACGAACGGCGTCAGGCTGGACAGCAGGATGATCGCGAGGACGAGCATGAGAAGGCTGGATACCACGGACCGGCCAGGGCGGCCGTAGCCGCATCGCGAGCCCTGCGGGCCCTGCTGCTGATAGTCCTGCTGCTGGTAGCCCTGCTGCTGCGAGCCGTACTGCCAGGGCCCGGGCGGCGCGGTCAGCTGGGCAGCGGCCGGGACGGACGCCGCAGGCAGCGGGTACCTGAAGCCCGCATGCGGCAGGTCGGCGGTGATCCTTTCGAGATCGGTGTCGGTCTTGGCTGCGAAGGTGGCATCCAGCCGCTCGTTGAACTCGTCAAGCGTCAGCCGGCCATGCGCGTAGTGCTCGCGCAGGCCGGTCGCGGTCGCCTCACGCTCGGCATCGCCGATCCTCAGGCCCGATGCAGGTGCCATCTGTTCCTCCGTGCGGCGAACTAGGCCGACCTCAAGACGATATATCGCATGTAGGGGAACGGCAAGCGTGTTGCGAGGTCAGCGCGCAGAAAGCTCAGAGCGTGCTGCTGTGGCACGCGCCCACCCGACAGCGCGGCCCCGAGACCGCAACGCCGCTCCCGTCGTCGTGTGCTTATGCCCAGGGGTCCGCCAGTCGAGCCTCGGGCCGGAGTCCGGCTCAGTACTGCCACGGGACAGTACTGCCACGAGAGGTTTCGAGCCCTATGACCGGTTCGATGCCGACCGCATGTCGGTCCTGTCTCAGTACAAGGTCGCCGCGACCGCCATCATCGAAAGATGATCTTGATGGATGTGAAGAAAGTCCCAATATACGCAGTGGATGTGGCATCCATTCCAGCTCAGCCGCCGAGCGACATCGGAAGGCCCGCCGGCTCGGTCGGCCGAGATCGCCCATTCCATACTGTAGGCCGTGAAACGGTCACCACTACTTGTGGCTGTGCGCGGCAACGGCCCGCGCCAGGGGGCGGGTCGGTCAGTGCGCGCGGGGGGCGGGTCGGTCAGTCCGGGTCGGGACGGTCCGCGTCGGTGCAGCTTGCGTCGGGGCATGCGGTGTCGGGGCAGGCCGGTGACTCGGTCTTGCCGATGGCGGCCGCGACCGCCGCGCTGATCTCGGCGAGCTGGCTCACCTGCTCGGGGGTCAGCGGGTCGAGCAGGGCCCGGCGTACCTGCTCGACGTGGCCGGGCGCGGCCGCCGCGAGGGCGGCGAAGCCCGCGTCGGTCAACTCCGCGATCTGGCCGCGCCGGTCGGTCGGGCAGTCGCGCCGCGCCACCAGCCCGCGCTCCTCCAGCCTGGCCACCGCGTGCGAGAGGCGGCTCTTGCTGTAGGTCGATGCGTTGGCCAGCTCGGTCATCCGCAGCGCCCGGCCCGGCGCCTCGGACAGGTGCACGAGGATCTCGTAGTAGCCGTGCGGCAGCCCGGAGTCCCTGAGCAGCTGAGCGTCGATCGCCCCGAACAGCGCCTGGCACGCGGTCAGGAACGCGCGCCAGGCGCGCTGCTCCTCCGCCGTCAGCCAGCGCGCGGTCGTGGTCATGATCTCAGCGTACCGATCTAGTTGAACATTTGACAACTCCGCGCCGAGGTGATAGTTGTTGATTATTCAACGAAGCCATCCGGGTAACTCCGGGGCCCAAGGAGCAAGACATGACCACCGTGACTCAGGCCGGACCGATCCCCGGCTACGTGGCAGGTACCTGGACGATCGACCCGGTGCACTCGGAGGTTGGATTCTCCGTGCGGCACATGATGGTCAGCAAGGTGCGCGGCAAGTTCACCAGGTTCTCTGGCGAGATCGTGACCGCCGACGACGTGCTCTCCTCCGCCGTCAAGGCCGAGATCGACCTGTCCTCGATCGACACGGGCGCGCCGCAACGCGACGGGCACCTGCAGTCGGCGGACTTCTTCGACATCGAGCACCACCCGCTGATGACCTACACGTCGACCGGCATCCGCAGGGACGGCGAGGATTACGTCCTCGAGGGCAACCTCACCCTCCGCGGCGTTACCAAGGCCGTGCCGCTGGCGCTCGAGCTCAACGGCTTCGGGCCGGACGCCTACGGCGGTACCAGGGCCGGGTTCACCGCCACCGGCGAGATCAACCGCCAGGACTTCGGCGTGAGCTGGAACGCCGCGATGGAGACCGGCGGCGTAGTCGTGGCCGACAAGGTCGCCATCCACCTCGAGATCGAGGCCGTGCTCCAGGCCAAGTAGACGGGCAACGCCAGGTAGACAGGCAGCAGCGAGGGACCCGGGCCGTCAGCGGCCCGGGTCCCTCGCTGCCTGAGGTGCTAGTGGTCGGAGGGCTGGCCGGAGCGCAGGCTCGGCAGGTCCGCGCGGTGCTTGTTCAGGTAGTCCAGGTACAGCGGGCGGAGCGCGTCGGTCACGCCGCCTTCCTCTTCGCTGTCGATCGCGTCGCCGATCAGCGACGACAGGTGCAGCGCGTCGGCGTTGGCGTGCTCCGGGTGGCCGGCGATCGCCTCGCCGGCCGGGAGTGCGCGCAGCAGTTCCCACAGGAAGCCGACGTCGAGGTGGCGCCTCGCCCGGCGGACCGCGAGATCGTGCAGTTCGCGCGAGGGCAGCGCGTCCAGGTCGTCCAAGTCGCTCATGTCAAGCACCCTACCGGCGCCGCGGGGCGGTGTAAGCCGCGCCGAAGGGCGGTGTAAGCCGCGCCTGGCGGCGGTGCTTGCCGCGCGTGACGGCGGTGCTTGCCGCGCCTGGCGGCGGTGCTTGCCGCGTGTGACGGCGGTGCTTGCCGCGCCTGGCGGCGGTGCTAGCCGCGCCTGATGGCGGTGTCGAGCAGGCCGAGCGGGGGAGAGCCGAGGTCAAGCAGCGCGGAGTGGAACCGCAGCAGCGAGAAGCCGGGCCCCCACGCCTTCCTGGCTCGCTCACGCAAGTCCATGATCTCCAGCTTGCCCCAGGTGTAGCGGCCGTAGGTCGGGTCGAACGTGGCTCGCCTCGCCTCGGCCAGCGCGGCCTGGCCGGACAGGTGCGTGTCCGACTCGAACCGGCGGGCGCACTCCTGCACCGTCATCCCGGCCGTGTGCAGCCCGATCGCGCAGGCGAGCCTGGTCACCCTGACCAGAGCCTCAAGCCAGACCCCGATCGCGAACCTCGGGTCGTCGGCGCAGAACCCCTGCTCCACGCAGAGTTCCTCGGCGTAATGCGCCCAGCCTTCCACGAACGCGGCCGAGTGCAGCGAGCGCCTGACGTCGGTCGCCGCCCGCCTGATCGCCCGGCCGTGCGAGAAGTGGCCGGGCGCGACCTCGTGCACGGTGATCCCCGGCAGCGTGGTGTCGCTGAACACCTCAAGCCACTCCTGTGCCTCGTGTTCCGGCCAGGACGGGTCGGGCGGGGTGATGTAGTACCGGGACGGGCCGTCAGGCTCGCCGGGCGCCGACGTCGCCATCATCGCCATCGCCCACCGCCGCGACTCGGGCGCCAGCAGTACCTGGCATTCGCCGTCCTGATACGGCACCAGGTCGGCTTGCCTGGTGAAGTCGATCGCGCGCTCGGTCCAGACCCTGGCCGCATCGATCACGCCGTCGGCGTCGGGATGCTGCCTGACCAGGTCGCGGGCTACCGCAAGCGGCGGCCTGGCCGAGTCGATCCTGGCGCAGTCCTGCGCCAGGAGGCCAGACAGCCGGTCCCGCTCGGCGTCGGCGCGCTCGGCCAGCCTGGCCAGGTCAAGGTCGATGCCCTCGGCGCTTGACATCAGCGCAGTGAGCGCAACGCTGCCGAGCGCGGCGTCCTCGTCGCCCGCCTCGGCCGCCCGCTCGATGTGCCGCACCAGCCGGGGATGCGCGGCCAGCGCCGCCTTTCTGGCCGCCTCGTCAGCGCCCGCGGGGATGCCGGCGGCCAGGCCGATCACGGCGCCGAGCAGCGACCTCGCCACCGGGGCGGTCACCGAGTCGAGCGCGGTCACCGCCGCGTCGATGGCCTCGGGCCAGGCCGCGAGGTGCCGGTTGCTGGCGCGGTCGCGCTCGGCCTGCGGTGCGTAGTCGCGGTCGTAGCAGGCCAGGTCCAGGTTGGCGACGTGGAAGTAGGGGTTGCTGCGGTGCAGGCCTAGCTCGCCGAAGGTCACCTCGGCCGCCCTGGTGAACACCGCGAGGTGCGCCTCATCGTGCGCGTCCCGGTCAGCGGCATCACCGGCGCGCTGCGCGGCGACGAGGGTCGCGAGGCCGGCCCGGACGCCGTCCGGCGAGAGGTCCTGCACCCGGCCGTCGTACTCGTGCCGCCCGGCATACTCCCGTACCTCGGGCACGGACAGATCCCAGACGGCGCGCAGCCGCGGATCGACGTCAGCCATGCACGGCAACCTACCGGCAATCCCGGATGTGTTACTGGGCTGTGCCCGGTTTGGCAATACCAGGGTAGAACGGCTCGACGGTGAGCAGCTGCATGCCGCCGACCTCGCGAGCGCAGGTCGTCACCGGGTACCTGACGAACGCGGTCGTCGCCTGGCCGGGCAGGGTCACCAGGAACCCGGCTGCCCTGACCGGATGGCACTGCGGCGATGGGATGTTCGCGACATCGGCGATGTGCACCCAGGCATGCGCCACAGTGCTTGACGGCAGCACCAGGCTCGTCGCACGGCTACTGCCGGTGGCGCCCACGTACGGCGCGGCCGGCGCGCCGATCAGCGTGCCGTGCGGCCCGGACGCGAGCGACACGCTCGGGAAGCCAGCCAGCCGGCAGCCCCCCGACGAGACGTTGGTGAAATCGAGCGGCACGAACGACGTGCCAGCCGCCACCCCCGCCGAGCTCGTGTCCAGCCGCACCCTGATGTCCGATGGTGCGCACGCCACATTGGTCGAGGTGCCGTGGTGGTGCCGGTGCCTGCCGCCGTGCGCCTGGTGATGCTGGCCGTTCTGCAGCCCGCAGCCCGCCGCCACCACCGCGATCGCACCGAGGATCACGACCCGGCCGGCGTGGTCGCGTGCCCAGGATTGCCCCATTGCCATCGTGATCCGCCCCGTAACGTTTCTGAGTCAGCACTCATAGAGAAGGACGCGAGAATGGCAGCGCCGGGTTGAGGCGCCGGGCTGAACCGCGGCCAGGGTTGGTCACCGGCCGGTCAAGGATCTCGCCTGGCGGTGGGCGGTTCGGTCCCGCGAGGCGGCCGCCTGGCTGGCCTGGTCTCGTCCGTCGCTCGCGGCGCCGCCGCCGCCTGGCCGAGCGCCAGGCTCAGGTCGGCGGCGAACTCGGTGCAGCTGCGGTAACGGCCTGACCGGCTCTTCGAGAGCGCCTTTGCCAGGACGGCGTCGACCGTGGCCGCGATCCCCGGCCGCCGTGCGGCCAGGGACGGCGGCGGCTCGGTCATCTGGGCGTAGATGATCGCCTCGCGCTGGCCGCGCCGGAACGGCGGGATGCCGGCCAGCAGCTCGTAGGCGGTGCAGGCGAGCGAGTACTGGTCGGCGCGACCGTCCAGCGGCCGCCCTTCGAGCTGCTCGGGTGCGATGTAGTCGAGCGTGCCCACGATCTGCCCGGTGACGGTCAGCCCGGGGGCCAGTACCTGCTTGCTGACACCAAAGTCGGCCAGGTACCCGTGGATGGGGTAGCGGCCAGCCCCGGCGGCCTCGACGGGGGCCTCTAGGAGCATGTTGGCCGGCTTGACGTCGCGGTGCACGAGCCCGCTCGCATGCGCGATGTCGAGCCCCGAGGCGATCTGGGCGATCACGGTTCCCGCCAGGCCAGGGGGGAGCGGCCCGGCCCGCCTGAGCAGCCCGCGGACGTCGCCGCCGCGCACGTACCGCATCGCGATGTACAGGTGGCCGTCGGCCTCGCCGGCATCGTGGACCGGCAGGATGTGCCGGTGGCTGACCGATACTGCGGCCTGCGACTCGCGCACGAACCTGGCCCGGAACTCGGCGCTGCGCCCGAGAGCTGGAGTCAGCACCTTGAGCGCCACCAGGCCGCTCGTGCGGTCGTGCCTGGCAAGGTAGACGACCGCCATCCCGCCCTGGCCGAGCCGCTGCTCGAGCCGGTAGCCGCCCACCGTCCCGCCCGGCACCAGCCGCGCAGGCACGGCACCGGGGGTCACCCGGCCCTCCAGGCGGCTGCGGCGTCCATAACGGCCATCGTCGCACGTCCTGGCGGATGGCCCGGGTGAGTTACCGGCCACAAACAGCGCCGCGAATATCCTTTATGTTGGGCTGCGGTGGGTACATCGCCTTCGATCCCCGAGCCGACCGGAGCTGCCCGTGGCCGTCAGCCAGCCGTTCACCACCCGACCGCAACTGGCCGGCACGTTCGGCATGGTGGCGTCCACGCACTGGCTGGCCTCGGCGGCCGGCATGGCCGTGCTCGAGGCGGGCGGCAACGCATTCGACGCTGCGGTGGCGACCGGGCTGGTCCTCCAGGTGGTCGAGCCGCACCTGAACGGGCCGGGCGGCGAGGTCCCGGTGATCGGCTACAGCGTGGCCGACGGCGGGGCTTTCGTGGTCGACGGTCAGGGCACCGCGCCCGCCGCGGCCACCCTGGACGCGTTCGCCGATCTCGGCATCGAGCTGATTCCGGGCAACGGCCTGCTCGCCGCCACCGTCCCTGCCGCGTTCGGCGCGTGGATGCTGCTGCTCGGCCGGTACGGCACGCTGCCGCTGCGGGACGTGATGAGCTACGCGATCGGCTACGCCGAGCACGGCTACCCGATGCTGCCCACCGCCAGCGCGGCGATCGAGGCCATGGTCCCCACCTTCACGAGCCACTGGCCGACGTCCGCGGAGATCTATCTCGGGTCGGGCACACCGGCGCCCGGGAGCCGTTTCGCCAATAAGGCACTGGCCGCGACCTACCGCCGGGTGCTCGCCGAGGCGGAGGCGGCTTCCGGCGACCGGGACGCTCAGATCGAGGCGGCCAGGCGGGCCTGGTACGAGGGCTTCGTCGCCGAGGCGATCGAGGGCTATCTGGCCCATGCCCAGGTGATGGACGCCACCGGCCGCGCCCACCGCGGGCTGCTGACCGGTGCGGACCTGGCCGGCTGGCGGGCCAGCACCGAGCCGCCAGTGACGTTCGGCTACCGCGGCCTTACCGTGTGCAAGACCGGTCCGTGGGGGCAAGGGCCGGTCTTCTGCCAGCAGCTCGCCCTGCTCGAGGGCTTCGACCTGGCGGCCATGGGCAGCGCCGACCTCATCCACACCGTGACCGAGTGCGCCAAGCTGGCCTTCGCCGACCGGGAGGCCTGGTATGGCGACCCCCGGCACACCGACGTGCCGCTGGCCGGGCTGCTGTCCGAGTCCTACGCGGCGCGCCGCCGCGCGCTGGTCGGCGAGCGTGCCTCGGCCGAGCTGGTCCCTGGCCGGCCGGGCGACGCCGAGCCGGCGCTGCCCGGCTACGCGACCGGCGCGGTGGCGCTCGCGGGGCTGGCCGGCACCGGCGAGCCGACCATGGGGCCGGGCGACACCTGCCACCTGGACGTGGCCGACCGGTTCGGCAACCTGGTCTCGGCCACCCCGAGCGGCGGCTGGCTGACCAGCTCGCCGGTGGTCCCCGGGCTCGGCTTCTGCCTGGGGACGCGGGCGCAGATGTTCACGCTCACCCCCGGCTTCGCCAGCACGCTCGCTCCCGGCCGGCGGCCGCGTACCACCCTGTCACCCGGCCTTGTGCTGCGCGACGGCGAGCCCTACCTGGCCTTCGGCACGCCCGGCGGGGACCAGCAGGACCAGTGGACGGTCGGGTTCTTCCTGAACCACGTGCTGTTCGGCATGAACCTGCAGGAGGCCATCGACGCCCCCGCGTTCCACACCGACCATTTCCCCTCCTCGTTCTACCCGAGGCGCAGCGTCCCCCGGTCGCTGACCGTCGAGGCCAGGTTCGGCGATGACGTGGTCGCCGACCTGCGCGGGCGCGGCCACGAGGTCACCGTGTCCGGCCCGTGGTCGCTCGGCCGGATCAGCGCGGTCAGCAGGGACGGCGGGCTCCTGTACGCCGGGGCCAACGCGCGCGGGATGCAGGGTTACGCGGCGGGCCGGTAGTGGCGGACCGCGGCAGCACGGCGATCCACCCCGATGCGGCGGGCTGGCCGCGGCCGCCGGGCCGTCCTGCGCGGGCGCACTGGTGGTCGGTGCAGCCGCCGCTGCCCGCCGCCCCGATCTCCGCGGCCCGCGCCTACGGCGAGGTCCTTCTCGTCTTCGGCGCGTTCTTCGCTGCGAGCATCGTCGCCGGGGGCGAGACGCTGGCCGGGCGCTACCCGGTGCCCTCGGGAAGCTGGGCGGTCTTCGCGCCGCAGGCCGTACAGGAGATCGCGATCTGCGTGCTCGCCGTGCTCGTCGTGGTGCTGGCCTCGGCCAGGCGCGGGATCACGCCGCGCATGCTCGGCATCGGCTGGCCGCGCCGCTCCGACGGCACGGCGGGCGGCGCGCAGAGCCTGCGGATCGCCGCCTGGGCCGTGCTCGCGCTCGTGGCCGGCGGGGCGCTCACCGCCCAGCTGGCCGGCCGCCATCATCTCGGGCAGCCCGCGCACCAGGACTACGGCTACCTCATCTTCACGGTCACCGCGTCGATCGCGGCCGGCGTGGTCGAGGAACTCGTGGTCCTCGCTTTCGTGGTCACCACGCTGCGGCAGGCGCGACGCCCGCTGCCCGAGATCGTGCTCGTCGGCACGGCGCTGCGATGCTCCTACCACGACTACTACGGGCTCGGCGTGGCCGGGATCGCGGTCTGGGCCGCGGTGTTCATCTGGCTCTTCCTGCGCACCGGCAGCATGCTGCCGATGCTGGCGGTGCACGTGCTCTGGGACATGGCGATCTACCTCGGCCAGCGCTGGCAGGCCGTGCTCGCGATCCGCGCCGCCGCGATCGTGCTGCTCTATCTCGCCGCCGTGACGACCTGGGCGATCGACTGGATGAGCAGGCGAGCGCGCCCGGGCGCGCCCCAGGCGCCGCCCTAGCCGCCGAGGCGGCCTAGACCGGCAGGGCGAGACCGGCCGCGATCACGGCGGCGACCCCGGCGACCGCGGTCAGCCAGCCCGAGCCCGCGCCGGCCGGCAGCAGCCCCGCCCCGACCGACACGGCCCCCAGCGCGGCGCCCGCGGCGATCAGCCGAAGCTGGCCGCGCAGCACGAAGACGCGGGCGCCGGTCTCGGCCAGGTGCAGGGCAAGCAGGTAGCCGAGCAGGATCAGCCCGAGCAAGACGGTGTGCCACGGCCTGGACGGGTGCAGCACCTCGAGCACCAGCACGGCGACAAGCAGGAGCTGCGGCCACGGGACGGCCGCGGTCGCCGCCCAGGCCCTGCTCGCCAGGCCGGTGAGTGTGGGCAGGTACGACTCGGCCGGCCGTGCCGCGCCCTGGGCCAGCATCCGGCCGGCCAGCTGCGCCACGCTTCCCGCCGCGCAGAGCGCGGCGACGATCAGGACCGGCTTGGCGCCGCGGCTCGCGCCGTGCATCGGCAGTGCGGCGCAGAGCACCGCGGCGGCCGCCAGCGCCACCACGGCCAGTGCCGCTGGCGCCGGAAACCGCGCCGAGTACCTCGTCATGCCCGGTTCACCATGGCCCGCCTTGTATACGGCGCGAGCGGCTCGTCCAGGCTCGACTGGCCGTCCCAGCGCACGACCGGAATGCCGAGCTCGCGGAGCGAGAACCTGATCGCATCCTGCTCCATCCGCCACACCCGCCTGGCCAGCCCGGCCATCTCAAGCCTGCGGTACCGGCCGGTCATCAGCCGCCCGCCGAGCAGCCGCAGCGCCGCGCCGCTGACCAGCCCGGCGCCGACCGCGGGCTCGGAACACAGCACGTCGATCACGATCGTGGCGAACCCCCGCTCGCGCAGCTCCCGCAGCGCCTCGACCAGCCGCAGGCTGAGCAGCGGGCTCACCACCACGATCAGCGCACCGGGCGGCAGCGCGGCATGCGGCAGCCTGCTCACCGCGTCGACTCGCTCGCCGTCGCCTGAATCGGTCATGACCAGGTTCATGATCCGGTCGGCCTGACGACGGCCGGCGGCCGGGCTGATCCAGCGCACCCTGGCACCGAAGCTGATCAGGCCGACCCGGTCGCGCGCGGCGAGATAGGACGCCCCGACTCCGGCCGCGGCCCTGACCGCCAGGTCGGCCGTGCTGGTTCCGGCCTCCCCGACGTCGGCGCTGACATCCATCAGGATCACCACCACCTGGGCGCGTTCGGCGGCGAACGTGTTCAGCTGGAGGGTGCCGCGCCGGGTGGTGGCCGGCCAGTTGATCCGACGCTGCCGGTCCCCGGGCACGAACTCGCGCACCCCGGAGAACTCGTTGCCCTCGCCGGCCACCCTGGCCGGGTGCTCGCCGAGCCGGGTGGGCAGCTTGCTGAGCACCACCCGCGACTCCAGCCTGGCGGGCAGCGGGTAGCAGAACGCGGTCGGCGCGTCCACCCTCAGCCGCCCCTGCACGAGCCGCCAGCGGTCGTGCAGCGTCAGCTCCAGCGTGCCGACCGGTCGGCGGCCCCAGCGCTGCGAACGGAACGGCAGCCTGAACCACCCGTCGGCGCCGAGCACTCCGGGCTCCGCGGCGATCCAGGCGGCCGCCTGCAGCCTGACCTGCGCGTCGAAGCCGGCCGCCCCGGTCACCCTGACCAAGATCGTGGCCCGCTCGCCCTCGGTCAGCCGGTCACCGGTCCCGGCGGCCAGCGCGACCCCGACCGTGGCCGGCCTGGCCGACCCGGCCGGGAGCAGCAGCAGCAGCGCGGGGGCTGCCAGCCCGGCGAACTCGGGCCTCCTGGCGAGCACCGCGATCAGCAGTCCGGCGATCGCGAGCGTGACCAGCCTGCGCGCATGTCGGGACAGCCGCCACGTGACCGGAGCCTGCATCGGCGGGCCGGCGGTCACCACGACGGCTGCGTTAATGCCAGAAGATTCAGGCATTATTCGAAACGGGAGCAGCGGGGTCGGTGCGCGGCACCGGCACGCCGGCCAGGATCCTGGCGATCACGTCCTCGGGGCTGACCTTGCGCACCCACAGCTCGGGGCGCAGCGTGATCCGGTGGCCGAGCGCGGGGACCGCGACCGCCTTGACGTCGTCCGGAATCACATAGTCGCGACCGCGCAGCACCGCATGACCGCGGGCCAGCTGGACGAGGAACAGCCCGCCGCGCGGGCTCGCGCCGACCTGGATCTGAGCGTGTTGCCTGGTCGCGCCGATCAGCGCGACGACGTACTCGAGCAGGTCGGGGGAGACCTCGACCTGCTCAAGCGAGCGGCGCATGGCGATCAGCTCGTCCGGCCCGGTCAGCGTGGCCAGGCTCACCTCGTCGGCGGCCCGGTCCAGGCGGCGCTGCAGCATGGCGACCTCGTCGGTGCCGCTCAGGTAGCCGAACCGCAGCCGCATGCCGAACCTGTCGAGCTGCGCCTCGGGCAGGTCGTAGGTGCCCTCGTACTCGATCGGGTTGGCGGTCGCCAGCACGATGAACGGCCTGGGCAGTGCCCTGGTCTGGCCGTCCATGCTCACCTGGCCCTCGCCCATCGCCTCAAGCAGGGCGGCCTGAGTCTTCGGCGGCGTCCTGTTGATCTCGTCGGCGAGCAGCAGCTGGGTGAAGACCGGCCCGGGCCTGAACACCATCTCCCCGCTGCGCTGGTCGTACATCGGGGCCCCCACAACATCGGAGGGCAGCAGGTCGGGGGTGAACTGGATCCTGGTGAACTCCAGGCCGAGCACCCTGGCGAAGGACCGTGCCGTCATCGTCTTGCCGAGGCCCGGCAGGTCCTCGAGCAGGATGTGACTGCCCGCAAGGATCCCGGTCAGCACGAGTTCCAGCGCGGTCCGCTGGCCGATGATCGCCCGCTCCACCTCGTCGAGCACGGCGGCGCAGCGTTCCGCCGTCTGCGCCGGGGTTAGTGTCACAGCTGCTCCAGTCGGTCGATCAGGGCGGCGAGCGCGCCCGGCGGGATGCCGCGCTGCGCGCCAGCGTCGGGCGGGGTAGGCCGGTCCGGGTCGATCCAGAACCACAGGTCGTGCCGGCTCGGCCTGCGCAGCAGCAGCCGCCTGGCCGCGTCGGGGTCGTCGGCCAGGCTGATCCCGTGCCGCTCGGCGAGCCGCGCGGCGAACAGGTTCGTCAGCCTGCGGCGCGCGCCCATGTCCCAGGCGCTCAGCGACCTGGTCGCGTCGGCGAGGTCGGCCTGGGTCCGCCAGAAGCCGCGGAACGACTGGGTCGGCGGGCCGGAGCCCGGCGGGTGCGGCGGTAGCTCGGCGTCGTGGCCGAGCACGGCCCGCAGCAGGACCAGGCTGAGCGCGACCGAGCCGATCACGACCACCGCGGCCGCGGCCGGCCCGTCCAGCGCCCAGGCCGCGGCGGTCAGCGCGGCGACGAGCCCGGCGGCGACGGCGACCTCGCGGCGGGCGGCGTTCCAGCCGGTGCCGCTCATTACCCGGCCTGCCCTTGGCCGCGCGAGCCGGCCTTCTCCGCCTCGGCTGGGCCGCTAGCGGCCGAGACGGCCTCGGCGGGCCGGTCGGGCCGACCGGGCTGGTCGGGCTGGTCGGGCAGCGTGGCGGCGAGGTCGGCGAGCGCCTGCTCGGCCTCGTCGCGCCTGGCCGGCGGCATCGGGTGGGTGGAGAACCGCGCCTCGTAGAACAGCGCCGTCAGCCGCCCGGCTGGCCCGGCGCCGACCACGCCGAGCCCGACCGCGCGCGCGAGCAGTTCGTCCGGTGTCTCGGCCGCGGCCCGCTCGGCCCCCGCGTCGGCGAGGCTGGACTCCATGGCCACGTAGCACTCGATGATCGCGGCCCGCGCCTGGTCGACGTCGCGGAGAGCCTGGCGCGCCGACCGGACCGCGCGGGCAAGCTCGGCCGGGGTGTCGCCGGCGTCGTCGACGTCGGTCCCGTCCGGCCGGCGCGACCAGGCCAGTCGCCGCCGCCAGACCGCGATCACCACGGCCACGACCGCGACGATCAGGATCGCGATGAGCAGGTAGTGGACCAGGCCCGCGAGGTTCGGGCTGTGGCCGGCCCTGACCGCGGGAGTCTTGATCCGCCGCAGACGAGTGGGCTTGAGCGCCGGGGGCAGCGGCCGTGCCCGCTTCCAGCGGCCGAGGCTGGCGACGGCCACCGCGATCGGGATCACGACCAGCCCGGTCACGAGCGCGGCCGACAGCGGCCGGCGCAGCCGGGCGCCGAGATCGGCCTCGGCCGGCCGCCACCGCAGGGCGACCAGCAGGCCGGCGAGCACGGCTTCGAGTGCGCAGCCAACGGCGAGGACGACCGCCCGTGACGGCAGGTGCCAGCCCACGGTCGGACCGACGGCACGGGTCCCGGCGATCGTCAGCAGGACCAGCAGAGCCATCAAAGCGACGCGAGCGGTGAGTCGATCCGGCATGTCGCGCAAAGCATAGATTCAATCCGCCGGTGTGTCGCCGGTCGGCGTGGTACCTGGGAATTAGGGCGGATCAGACCTGCGGCGGATGACGGCGACCCGGCCGGGCGGGCAGAGTGGGGTTGCGCGATCCTGGCCGCCCGGCCAGCCGCGCCAGAAAGCGAGGCCGCGCCGCTGTGACGAGGGAGCCGCTGTGACGAGGGAGCCGCTGTGACCACGGACCAGGCCGCTCTGGCCGGGACCCGGCCGGGCGAGCCTGAACCCGGGCCGGTGATCGCCACGACCGCGCTGACCAGGAGGTTCGGCGGGTCGATCGTGGCGCTCGACGAGCTGACGGTAGCGGTCGGCCCGGGCATCACCGGGCTGGTCGGGGCCAACGGTGCCGGCAAGTCGACATTGATCAAGGTCCTGCTCGGGCTGCTGCGGCCGACGAGCGGGGGAGCGAGCGTTCTCGGCCTGGATACGGTGACCGATGCCGAGCAGATCCGGGGGCAGACCGGCTACATGCCCGAGCACGACTGCCTGCCGCCGGATGTGACGGCGACCGAGTTCGTCACGCACATGGCGCGGATGTCCGGGATCCCGCCGACCGCGGCCAAAGAGCGCGCAGCGGAGTCGCTGCGGCACGTCGGCCTGTACGAGGAGCGGTACCGTCAGATCGGCACCTACTCCACCGGCATGAAGCAGCGGGTCAAACTGGCCCAGGCGCTGGCCGGGGACCCGAGGCTGCTGCTGCTCGACGAGCCCACCAACGGCCTCGATCCGGCCGGGCGGACCGCGATGCTCGATCTGATCGCCAGGATCGGCGGCGAGTTCGGCATCTCGGTCGTGGTCTCCTCGCACCTGCTCGGCGAGATCGAGCAGATCTGCGACCACCTGATCGCGATCGACGGCGGCCGCCTGCTCAGGGCCGCCACGATCAGCTCGTTCACGCAGGCCAGCCAGGTGCTTGCGGTGGAGGTGGACGAGGGGGCCGACCTGCTGGCGGCCGAGCTCGCCAGGCGCGGGCTCCGCCCCGTCGCGCACGAGCGCGAGCTGCTGGTGCGGATCGACGGCGACGTCACCTACGACGCCGTGCGGGACGCGGTCGCCGACCTCGGGCTGCCGCTGACGCGGATGGAGCAGCGCAGGCACCGGGTCGAGGAGATCTTCCGAAGCGACGGGAGAGCGGCCGATGTCGACTGACACGCACCCGGGCCCGAGCGGCGGCACCGGCGCGGACCCGGTCAGCGCCGGAGTGATCCACGACATCGGGTACCGCGCTTACGACGGGCCGAGGGTGGGCCGCGGCCGGATCGCCGCGGCGCTGTGCTGGCAGAGCCTGCGGGCGGCGTTCGGGCTCGGCCGCGGCGCCAAGGCCAAGATCGTGCCGGTGATCACGTTCGTGATCATGTGCACGCCCGCCGTGGTCAACGCCGTCGCGATAGCGCTCAGCCGTTCGCACGACCGGGTTTTCGATTACGACACCTACACGAACAACCTGCGGGTGCTGGTCACGATGCTGTTCATCGCCGTGCAGGCACCCGAGCTTGTCGCGCGCGACCTGCGCAGCCGGGTGCTGCCGCTGTACTTCGCCAGGCCGATCAGGCGGCGAGACTACCCAGCGGCGAAGTACGCGGCGTTCGTGCTCGCGTGCCTGGCCCTGATCGACATCCCGGTGCTGCTGCTCTACATCGGCACCATCATGCAGGTGCACAGCGGCAGCCAGGTCTGGGCGCAGACCA